>Ga0187893_10001093_pt1 | contig 67626 bp, 61 predicted proteins | sample MA1701074metaG_FD_139574 | JGI IMG/M metagenome (GOLD analysis project Ga0187893, IMG submission 139574) | White microbial mat communities from a basaltic lava cave in the Kipuka Kanohina Cave System on the Island of Hawaii, USA - MA170107-4 metaG ...
ATTCGAAGGCCCGCTTGAAGGCATCGTCGAGGTCATCGAGGGCATGATGCCCCATTACCTCCAAGCTTGGGGCACAGAACCCGATTCACCCCCCGCGCGAACTTCGGGGAAGCGACACTAGTTACGTTCGGCGCGCGAGGAATTCCGGAGAGCGTCGCCGTCGAGCAGGCGAACGCTGCGACGCCTCGTCTCCACGAGGCGCTCGGAGCGGAAACGCGCGAGGAGGATCGACACCATCTCCCGGCTGGTTCCGACGAGGCGCGCGAGATCGGCATGCGTGACGCTCAGCCGGCCCCCGCCCCCCTCCCGCGCAAGGTCGAGCAGGACGCAGGCCAGACGCTCCCGCGCGCTCTTCATCAAGAGATCGCCGAGCCGCGTCTGGAGCCGCCGGAACCGGAAGAGGGTGAGCTTGGTCACCCGCACCGAAAACGCACGGTGCCGCTGCATCATGGCGTGCCGATCCGACGCCTCGACCCGGCACAGGACCGCCTCGTCGAATGCGAAGGCGCGTTCGCAGGAATCCGCGGGCCCTTCGAGGGTGGCGCCGAAGAAGTCGCCGGGGCCGAGGAGCAAGAGCGTGGACTCCTCGCCCTCCGGGTTCATCAGGTCGCGGCGGACGTGGCCGGCCTTCACGACCCAGACTGCGTTGGGGTCGCGGTTCAGGGGCACCTCCTTGCCGGAGGGGAAGGTCACCATGCGCGAGAGGTGCTCGAATTCCCGCGTCTCCGCGTCGCTGAGCGACTGGAAGAGGGGGCACCCCTTGATGTGCCAGGCTTTGATCGCGTCCGCCATGGGTACGGCCCGGTCGTGAAAGTGTACGGCAGGAGTACGGCCCGCGGGGCTCGCGCCCACGCCCCCCCTCCTCCCTCCGCGAGGGCGACGGAGCCACCTCGGTCCAGCCTTCGAGACAATCCCCGCGCCCTGCCTTGGCGGTCCCTCGCATCTCCTCTGAGCCTTGTTAGAGTACCGCCCATGCCCGAGGAGCAGACGGACGGGAGCGGGCCCGGGGGGGGGTTCGCGGAGCCCCTCAATGCCCTGCCCGAAACGACCCTCGAGGCTCTCCCGGAGGCACTGCGGCGCGCTTCGGCGCGCGCCGGATGGTCTGCGCTCATGCCGGTGCAGGCGCGCGCCCTGCCCTACCTGATCGGAGGGCGCGACATGATGGTCCAGTCGCGCACCGGGAGCGGCAAGACCGGCGCGTTCGTCCTTTCCATCCTTTCCCGCGTCGATCTCAAGCGCGCCTCCGCGCAGGCCCTCGTGCTGGTCCCGACCCGGGAGTTGGCGCACCAGGTGGCGCGCGAGGCGGCCATGCTCGCCGGGGACGACGGATTGCGGAGCATCGCGGTCTACGGCGGCACCGGATACCGCGAGCAGATCGAGGCGTTCCGCCGCGGGGCGCACCTGGTCATCGGGACCCCCGGCCGGGTGCTCGACCATCTCATGCGCCGCACGCTCACCCTCGACGACCTGCAGGTGCTGGTGTTCGACGAAGCGGACCGGATGCTCTCCATGGGGTTCTACCCCGACATGTGCCGGCTCCAGCGCTTCCTGCCCCGGCGGCGCCACAACGGATGGATGTTCAGCGCCACCTACCCCGCCTTCGTGCTGCGCCTGGCCGGGCAGTTCCTCCACGAGCCGGAGATGCTCTCGCTCAGCGAAGACAGCGTCCACGTGCTCTCGACCGAGCACGCCTACGTGGTGGTGCCGGCGCTCAAGAAGGACCGGGCGCTCATCCGGATCATCGAGGTCGACAATCCGCCCTCCGCCTTCATCTTCTGCAACACCAAGGCAAAGGTCGAATACGTCGCGGCGGTCCTGCGCAACTTCGGGTACGACGCCGACGCGCTCACTGCCGATCTGAACCAGGGCGCGCGGGAGAAGGTGCTCGCCCGGGTCCGGGAGAGCAAGCTGCGCTTCCTCGTGGCGACCGACCTCGCGGCGCGCGGCATCGACGTGCCCGATCTGAGCCACGTGATCCAGTACGAGCCGCCGGAAGACCCTGAGGGCTACGTCCACCGTGCGGGTCGCACCGGGCGCGCGGGCGCCACCGGCGTGGCGATCACGCTCGTGGCCGGGGTGGAGGAGCTCTCCATCAAGAATATCGCCAAGCAGTTCAGCATCTCCATGGTCGCCCGCCCGCTCCCTACGGAGGAGGAGGTGCAGGCGCTCGTGGCCGAGCGTGTCACCGCGCTCCTCGAGGCGCGCATGCGCGCCCTCGACAGCCTCCACACCGAGCGGATGGGGCGGTTCGTCCCCCTCGCGCGGCAGTTGGGCCAGATCGAGGAGGAGGCACCGCTCCTGGCGATGCTCCTGGACGAGTACTACCAGCGGTCGCTGCACGCGCCGCCGGACGCGCCTGCGCCCCCGCCCCACGAGGGACGATCCCCCGACCACAACCGCCGGCCGCGCGACCGGGGCCCCGACTCCCGTCGCCGCGACCGCGACGGGCCGCGCCGCCGGCACCGGTAGGCAGCGCGCCGAACGCGTGCGACCCCGCATCGACCAGGGAGGGAGCCCCGAGGGGGGTGTGGTAGGCTTCCCCGAACTTCCAGGAGGAACCGCGATGGGCAAGACGGTCATGGTGGGGACGACCCCGGGCAAGGACACAACGACGCTCCTCTTCTCCGGCGCCACCGCCGACGAGATCGCCGACCGGGTCGGGGTCTTCATGACGGCGCGCGGCTACCGGCTGGAGAGCGGCAACAAGCATCAGGCGGTCTTCGGGAAGGGAAGCGCGCTCGCGCAGGCGTTTTTGGGCGCCTTCATCAACCGCCAGAAGCACAACATCACGGTCACCCCCGACGACGGCAAGGTGTCGGTGGTGATTGCACGCGGGATGTAGGGGGGCTTCGGGGGCCTCATCGGCGTGCGCCGGGTCAAGAAGGAACTCGCGGCGATCGTGGAGGGGCTCCAGTCGAGCCTGCTCGGCTGAAACGGAGAACTTGCGGGGCCGGCCACCCCGGGTTCCAGTGTGCGGCCTCCATGCGCCCCTGGGCCCTCGCCCTCCTCGTGGCCGGTTGCGCGGCGGCGCCGCTCCGCCACGCCACGATTCCCTCGCCCCTCGACGGCACGGCCCCCCGCCCCCCCCACGAACCTCGCCCGCCGCCCGAACCGATCGAACGGCCGGCGCGCCTCACCGTGCACGAGGCGGTCCTGGAAGCGCTGGCCGCAAACCGCACGGTCCTCGTCTCCCGGCATGGGGTCGCCGTCGCCGACACACGGGCGGTCGAGGCGCGCGCGGTGCTCTGGCCGGAGGTGCGGGCGGTCGGCACCCACAAGCGCTTGAGCGAGGCGCCCGGGATCAGCTCCCCCGAATTAGGCGTCGACTTCACCCTCGGGCCCGGAGAGACGAGCGCGATCGACGTCGAGGCATCCTTCCCCATCTTCGCGTTCGGGCGCCACCTCTACGCGTGGCGCGCCGCGCGGTTGGCGCACCGGCAGGCGGAGGCGGACCGCGATGCCGTGGAAGCGGACGCCGCCGAAGCCGTCACCGCCGCCGCCTACGACCTGCTCGAGACGGGACGCCAGATCGGTGTGGCGCGCAGCATCGAGGCCGCGCTGGAGCGGCAGATCAAGGACGCCGCGTCGCTCTTCGCCGCGGAGAAGGTGACCAAGGACGCGCTCCTGGAGGCGGAAGTGGAGTGGGCGCGGGCCCGGCGCGACCGCGAAAAACTGGAGAGCCTCCTGCCCCTGCGGCGCATCGCCCTCAACACGCTCCTGGGCCGTCCCCTGGACGCGCCCATCGAGATCGTCGATGCACCGGTGACCGCGCCGCCGCTCGTCGACGGGGCGGGAGTCCTCGCGGCGCGCCCCGAGTCGCGCCATGCCGAACTCGAGGTGCGGCGCGCCGACGCGGCGCTCCGTTCCGCGATCGGCGCAGAGCTTCCCCAGTTGCGCGGCGTGGCGGCCTGGCACGCTGACGACAGCGACTTCTCCAAGCCCAACGACTACGGATCGCTTCTTCTGCGGCTCGAGATCCCGCTCTTCCGGGGGGGGGCGGGGGCCGCCCGCATCCGCCGGGCCCGCCGCGAGCTGGATGTGGCGCGCCTCGGCCGCGCCGAGACGGAGGCGCGACTGCTGGCCGCGGCGGCCGCCGCGCGGCGGGGGGCGGACGAGGCCTATCGAGACATCGCCGTCGCGGAGCAGTCGGTGGGCAAGGCCGAGGAGAGCCACCGCATCCTCCAGGAGAGGTTCACGGTCGGACGGGCCACGTCCCGCGAATTGCTCGATTCCACGGCGCTGCTGGCCCGGACGCGGTTCGAGCATGTGCGCTCCCTCTACTCCTACAACGTCGCGCTCTCCAGGCTGCACCGCGCCCTGGGGGGAGACCCGCGGCTCCCCCCCTTCCCCGCCCCCGCCGGATCGATAGAATGACGGGGCGCCGCGGGGCCGCGGCCGAGAGGAGTGCGTCATGTCCATCGCGGTCACCACACCGACCGGGCAGATCGGACGCGTCGTCGCCGCGCACCTGCTGGACGAGGGGGAGGCGGTCACGCTCCTCGTGCGCGACGCGGCCAAGGCGGAGGAGCTGGTCAAGCGGGGCGCCACCTTCAAGCTCGTCGACCTTGCCGATGCGGCCGCCGTGACGGAAGCCACCCGCGGCTGCAAGGCGCTCTTCTGGGTGACACCGCCGCACTACGCCGCCGAGGATCTGCGCGCATTCCAGCGCCGCTGCGGCGACGCGGCGGCCAAGGCGGTGCGCGCCAACCGGATCGCGCGGGTGGTGAACCTCTCCAGCGTCGGCGCGCATCTCGCCCAGGGGGTCGGCCCCATCCATGGGCTTCACGATGTTGAAGCGAGCCTCGACGAGGCGACCAAGAACGTAACCCACCTGCGCCCCGCCTTTTTCTTCGAGAATTTCGCCTTCCAGCTCGACAACATCCGCCTCAAGGGCAGCATCTTCCTCCCGGTCTCGGGCGCGCGGCGGATCCCCATGGTCGCCACTCCCGACATCGCCCACATCGCGGCGAAGCGGCTCATGGACCGCAAGTGGACCGGCCGATCCGTGCGCGGCGTGCACGGCCCGGAGGATCTGAGCTTCGACGAGGTGGCGGGCCAGCTTTCCGAAGCGGTGGGCAGAAAGATCACCCACGTGAAAGTGAGCGAAGAGGACGCGCGCAAGGCCCTGCTCGCCGCCGGCCTGGGGAAGAGCGCCTGCGAGGCGATGCTCGAACTCTACCGCGCCATCGAGGAGGGCACCCTCGTGCCCGCGGAGCCGCGCACGGAGAAGACGACCACCCACACGCCGTTTTACGCCTACGCGCGCCAATGCCTCGCCCCGCTCATCGGAACGTCGCCCCCCGGCGATCTATTCTGACCGCGGCGGGAAGAGCATCCCGATTTGCGGGACCGGGAGGCCGCGCAGCCACGCCCAGCGCGCCGCACGGTGCCACGCATCCTCCCGCTCCCCCCCCGTTTCGGCGCGCGCCACGCCGAAGTCGAGGCCCGCGAGCCGTTCCACCGCCAGGGCGGCGGCATGGCGGCTCGCGCCACCGAGCTGCGCCGCCGCCAGCGGCAGCAGGGCCGCATCGCCGCGCGCGGCAACGACCTCCATCACCTCCGCGACGACCTCCGCGCTGCATCGCGCCAGGACGGCGCCGCTCTCCCCCGTCTCCACGGCCGCCGCCGCGCGCACATCCCTCCGCTGCTCCTCCGTCCGCGCGCGGCAGCCGTCCAGGGCCCGGGCGGCCTCTCGCAGCAGACCCTCGTCCCCCAGCGCCGCCGCCGCCGCGAGCCGCACCTGCGGCTCGCAATCGCGCTCCGCGCTCCGGCGCAGCGCGTCGGCTCCCGTCCAGCGCCGCGCGCACGCCTCCCGCGTCGCCGCGAGCTTCCCGTGCTCCAGGAAAAAGAGCTCTGGCTCGGCCCCCGAGCCCCCCCACGCCAGCAACGACTCCACCGGCTCGTTCAAACGCAACATACGCCGCAGGATCGCATGGGCCACCTCCCCATAGGTGGTCGCCCTCCCGCGGGAAAACGCGAGCGTGAGGCGGATGTCTTTGAGCGACGCGAGGAGGGCGGGATAGGCGGCAGTCCCGAGCGACGCCAGCGCTTGCGCGGCTTCGCTGCCTCTCAAGCCCAGGAAGGGGTCGCGCACGTCGCGAAGCCGTTCCACCCAGGCGCGCGCCGCCTGCTCCGGCGGGAGTTCGGGAGAGGGGGGCGGGGGCAGTTCGACCGGCGTCGCCCGGATCGACGCGCGCAGCCGCGTCAGCTCCTCGTCGGGCCCGGCCAGGATCTCGGCCGCCTCGAGCGCCGCGTCGGCCAGGTCGGGACGCAGCCCCTGATCCCATGCAGACCGCCATTCGCGCCCCAACCGCGCCGCGAGGATGGTGAGCGTATCCTCCGGCGCGAGGTCCGTCACCCGCGCCCACGCCTCTCGCGCCTCGTCGATCTTTCCCCGCTGGACCGCGACGACGAAGAGCGCGAACCGCAGTCCCGAATCGCGCGGCCCGGGGTCGGGAACCCCAGGCACCCATTCCGTATCCGTCGGGAGGCGCCGCAGGGCATAGGTTCCGACGAGCAGGAGGCCCGGCTCGACGAGCCAGCCCGCGTTGCGCCCGGAACGGACGAACGGGTGCGCAGCCCGTCCCGGCACGCGGAGGCGCGCCAAGGCCTCCCCCGCCGGGCCCGGCACCGCCTCCTTCGCCACCTCTCCGAGAGGCGCGAGCTCCTGGGCGAGTGCGGAGGAGCAGAGCAGGAGCAGCGTGAGCGAAACACGCACTCCAGGAGAATACGCGCGCCTTCGCCTCGGGTTCGCCAAAACCTGTATCCTTGGACCCATGCAGAGGGCAGCGTGCGCGCTCCTCTTGGCCGCCTCGGCAGCGATCGGCGCCGAGGGCATCGCCTGGGAGCGCGATCTCGACGCGGCGCGAGCCGCGGCAGCGGAGGACGAACGGCCGGTCCTGCTCTACTTCACCTTCGACACGTGACACTGGTGCAAGGTTCTCGAACGCGAGACCTTTCCCGACGCCGCGGTCGCGGCGCTCAGCCGGAAGTTCCACTGGGTCGAGGTGAACCGGGACCGCACGCCGGATCTCCCCAAGCGCTACAACGTCTCCGCCTACCCGACCCTCCTCGTCCTGTCGGGCGACGACGAGAAGATCCACCGCTTCGCCGGGTACCGCAAGCCGCCGGAGTTTTGCGCGGAGCTGCGCGACGCCGCGCGCCGCGCGGTGCTGCATCAGTCCGGCGTCCCCTGGGACGAACCCCTCCCCCGCCCCCCCACCCTCGCCTCCGGCCGCCGCGTGGCCACGTTTCCCGCACCCTCGGAAGAGGTCCCCGCGGGCGCGACGCTCCATCGGGGACGCCTGTTCCTCGCGCAGGGCGGCACGCTCCACCGCGTCGATCCCGGCACCGGGGCGCGGGAGGCCTCCTTTCCTCTCCCGGCCAACGTGGTCGACCTCTGCAGCGACGGAACGAGTCTGTTCGCCTGCGAGTACGGCTGGACCGCCGGCGCGGCGATCCATCGCATCGACGCCTCGACCGGTGCGGTGGAACAGTCCATCGTGACCGAGGCCAACAAGGCCAACCGCTCCCTGGGCGCGAAGGGCATCGCCTGGCGCGCGGGGAAGCTCTACGTGCTCGAAGGCATGCAGGGCAGGATCCATGAACTCGATCCCGCCACCGGCGCGGTGGCCCGCGTGCTGGAGACCGGCGCGACCTGGCTCGCGGGCCTCGACTTCGACGGCCGGCAATTCGTCGCGGGCAGCCGCGATGCGATCCTGCGGCTCGACGCGGAGACGGGCCGCGCGGTCGAGCGCATCGCGGTGCACTACCCGGTGCGCAGCCTGGCGGCGGGCCCCGCGGGCCTCTACGTCCTGGAGCAGCCCATTTCCGATTTCGGAGTGCGCCACGAAACGATCCGGCTCTGGCCCAAGACGACGCTCGTCCATCTGCTCGGCGAGGCCATCCCCCTCACCCCGCCGTCGAGCTGGCTCGTTCTCGAACCGACCGGCCCGCGGGGGCGCACCCCCTTCAACCCCGATCCGGCGTTCGCGCGCTATCTCCTGGACCGCGACGCCGCGCCCCCCTTCGAGGGGGAAACGATCGCGGGGAAGCGTTGGGAGCGTGTCGAGGGCGAGGTGAAGGAAAACTTCGGCTACGCCTACGCCGCGCTGGAGTGCGCCGACGAACGCGTCGTCGGGATGCGCTGTGCCGGGGGCGGGGCGCTCTTCGTGAACGGCGATGCGTTCGGGACCGACCTCTACGGTCTCGGCACGCCGGGGCTGCCGGTGCCGCTGCGCGCCGGCACCAACCATCTGTTCGTGCGCGGCATGCGAGGCGGGTTCCGGCTGGGAATCGACCCCTTCGAACGCGGGCTGGTCGTCTCGCAAAAAGACGCGACGCTCCCCGACGTCGGCGGCGGGGCCTGGGCGGGGATCGTGGTCGCCAACGCTTCCTCCGAGACGATGGCCTCCTTCACCCTCGGAGGCGCGAGCTTCCCCGAGGGGCTCGCGCCGTTCGGCGTGCGGAAGGTGGCCGTGCCGGTCCCCGGACCCCTTCTCGATCTCGGCGAGGGACGGAGCTTCCCCCTCGCCAAGCGCGCGCCGGGCGAAGCGCGCCGCCACACGTTTCTTTCCGCCATCGACGGTTCGGCGCAGGAGTACGCGCTCCTGCCTCCCACCGGCGCTCCCGCGGAGGCGGGCATCGTCCTTTCGCTCCACGGCGCCGGCGTGGACTGCCTCTCCCAGGCGCGGGCCTATTCGGCCAAGCCGGGTCTCTTCGTCGTCTGCCCGACCAACCGCCGCCCCTTCGGCTTCGATTGGCAGGATTGGGGCCGGCGCGACGCCTACGAGGCGCTCGGGCATGCGCGCGAGGAGACCGGGGCGCGGCGCGACCGCACCTTCCTGACCGGGCACTCCATGGGGGGGCACGGCACCTGGCACCTGGCAGCCAACGACCCGGACGGCTTCGATGCGATCGCGCCGAGCGCCGGCTGGTCCAGCTTCGATTCCTACGGCGGCCGCCCCGCGACGCGGCTGGACGCGCTCTGGCGCGGCGCGGACGGCGCCTCGCTCACCCTCGACCTGGTGACGAACCTGGCCGCGCTGCCGACCTACATCCTGCACGGCACCGCGGATGACAACGTGCCGCCGAGCGAGGCGCGGCTCATGGAGGCGGCGCTCCGGGAGGCGGGGGCAGCCTCTCTCGAGATGCACCTCGAGGAGGGGGCCGGGCACTGGTGGGACGGGAGCAAGGCCGCCGGGGCCGATTGCGTGGACTGGCCGGGCATCTTCGACCTGTTCGCGCGGGCGCGGCGGGCAGCCGATCCCGACGCGATCGACTTCGTTTGCGCGGATCCCGCAGTGGACAGCGACCACTTCTGGGTGCGCGTACATCAGCCGCTGCGCTACGGAGCGATGCTGCGCGTGAAGGCGCGGCGCGAGCCGCGGCGCGTCGTGGCCACGACGGAAAACGTGCGCCGCCTCCGGCTCTCCCTGCGCGCCTCCCCCACCGAACTCATCCTCGACGGGACGTCGTTGCATGTGGAGGGCGAGGTTTGGCTCCTCCGCGATGGGGAGCGGTGGATCTGCGCGGCGCCTCCTCCCGGCGAAAAGAGCCCGGCCCGCTCGGGCCCCTTCAAGCGCGCGTTCGACCGCGGGTTCCTCCTGGTGGTCGGCAAGGAGGACCGCGAGGCGATGGCGCGCGCACGCTACGACGCGCAGGTCTGGTGGACCCGCGGCAACGGGGACGCGCCGGTGGTGAGCGACGAACGGTTCCTCGAGGGCGGTTATCCGGGCCGCAACGTCATTCTCTACGGCAACGCCGCCTCCAACCGCGCCTGGGATGCGCTCCTGCCGCGCTCCTGTCCCGTGCGCGCCGAGCCGGGTCGGTTGGCGATCGGGAAGAAGGAGTGGACGGGGGACGCCCTCGGCTGCCTCTTCGTCTACCCCCGCAAGGACGACGCCGCGGCGCTCGTCGGCGTCTTCGCCTCCACCGGCCCAAGGGGCCAGCGGCTCGGGTCCGCGCTCGTGCCCTTTGTCTCGGGAGTCGGCTACCCCGATCTGGCCGCCTTCGACGCCTCCATCCTGGAAGGGGGCGACGCAGGGGTTCTCGAAGCGGGCTGGTTCACGCCGGACTGGGCCGCGTTGCAGCAATGAGCGGCAGAAGCGCCGCCTCGGGGAGGACGCCCACGGAGCGGATCCGCCGCCGCCGGGCCGCCCGTCCCGCGGGAAGCGCCAACCGCGCGTTCCCGCATCCAGTATGATCGTGGGGGAAGTACGAATTCCCGTGCGCGCGCTTCCCCTTCTCTTCGCCCGCGCCCTCGCGCCCTCGTGCGGCAGCTCGGGCGAAGTCTCCCGGATGATCGCCGACTTCCTGTTGGACGACGTCAACCCCAACTCCACGACGTTCGGGCAGATGGTCTCGCCGCGCGATCAGCTCGGGAAGGTCTCCGCCTGGTACTTCGCCCACGCGACGTGAGGCTACTGCCGGAGCCAGTTTGGCCTCCTCGACCAGATGCAGAAAGAACTCGATCTCGCCTCCCCGGGCATCCAGCTGAGCGGCGTCAACGAGACCGGACACGAATCGGGCAACGCGGAAGCCTGCGCCGGGAAGACGCTTCCCTGGCTTCAGGACAACGTGATGGAAAACGTTTGGTCCTTTTGGTCCGTCACCTACCGCGACGTCATCCTCCTCGATGCCGGGAACGAGGTGGTGGGCGTCTACAACCTCACCGCCCACGACCTGAACGTGCCGGCGAACTACGACGAACTGAAGGCGATGCTCGTCGCCGCGCGGGAACCGTAGGACCTACTTGTTGTTCCGGTAGGTCGCGTGGCAGGCGGCGCAGTTGGCCTCGACCCGCCGGTAGGCCTGCGTCGCCGCCTCGCGGTCGCCGGCCCGCAGCGCATCCTCGAGATCGGCGCTGGCGCGTTCGCCCTCGCCGGCCAGCCTGACATACTCCGCCCCCTTCTCGCGGCTCTTGTCGAGCCGCGCCATCTCGCGGAGCTGTTCCCGCAGCATGAGCGCCTCGTGAGGCGGCTGGACATCCGGGCTCTTGGGAAGCAGGCCCCAGCCGTTCGCCTCCGACTGCACCAGATGCTCCCAGCGCGCGTTGACCTCGACCATGATCCCGACGATGTCGTCGGGAACGACCTTGCTGGGCAGTTCGGAAGGGAGCGCGGCCAGCTCCTCCGCGGTGGGGATCCGGAACCGCTCGGCGTCCCGGTAGAGGCCCTTGTACTTGGGGCTGCAACCGCTCCACTCCAGATGCCGGACCGCCTGGGCGTGGCTCCAACCCTCCAGTGCCTGGAGCACCAGCACGGCCGACGCGGGCCCGCGGTGGAGTCCATGGTGGCAGTGGTAGTAGACCGGGCCGTCGGAGGTGCGGCTCGCCTGGATGAGCTGAAGCGCCTCTTCCCGGCGGATGCCGTGGTACCCCACCGGGACGTGGACGTAGCGCATCCCGTGGCGGGCAGCGGCCTCGATGTCGGGGATCGCGCCATCCACGCTCACGAGCGTCGTGTAACCCATGGCCGCGAGGTTGCGGAACGCCACCTCGCCGACCGGCTGCCCTCCCTGCCCGAGCCGGTGGGAGACCTTGCGGTAGTGTTCGAGGCCCTCGGTGCTGGCCCCGGCGTCCGCCGTCGCGCGCTCACCGCTCTCGGGCACCGATTCGCACGCGACCAGGCCCCAGAGAAGGCTCAGGACCAAGAGGGGGTGCGACTTCGCCATGCCTCTCTTGACGCAAGCCCCGTTCCAGCCCCCGCCCCCCTGTTTTGTATCCTTTGGGATACGGTTTGAGGCAGAGCCGTAACATCCCTCCTACCGCCAGGCCGCAGCCTGCCTCTAGGGCTCCCGGATAGAATCGACTCCTTGGGAGGAGTACCCATGACCCGCAAGGACCCCTTCGGGGCCGCCGCCCCTCTGAAGACGCCGGCCGGAAGCTTCACGATCTTCCGGCTCGATCGGCTCGGGAGCGGCGTGGAGCGCCTCCCGTTTTCCATCAAGGTCCTCCTCGAATCCGCCCTGCGCAACTGCGACGGGTACGAGATCACGGAGGAGGATGTGCGGCGGCTCGCGGCGTGGAGCCCGAAGGGAGGCCAGCCGTTCGAGGTGCCCTTCAAGCCCGGGCGCGTGGTGCTGCAGGATTTCACCGGAGTGCCCTGCGTCGTGGATCTGGCTGCGATGCGGGATGCGCTCAAGCGGCTCGGCGGCGACCCCAAGCTCATCAACCCGAAGATCCCGGTCGACCTCGTGATCGACCACTCGGTCCAGGTGGACGTGGCCGGCTCCCGGGATGCACTCCTGCGCAACGCCGACATCGAGTTCGAGCGCAACCGCGAGCGGTACGAGTTCCTGCGTTGGGGGCAGAAGGCGTTCGCCAATTTCCGCGTCGTGCCGCCGGCCACCGGCATCGTCCACCAGGTGAACCTCGAATTCCTGGCGCGCGGCGTGATGACGCGCAAGGTCGGGGGCGGGGTGGAGGCGTTCCCCGATTCCCTGGTGGGCACCGACTCGCATACCACCATGATCAACGGGCTCGGCGTGGTGGGCTGGGGCGTGGGCGGCATCGAGGCGGAGGCGGTCCTCTTGGGGCAGCCGATCTCCCTGGTCTCGCCGCAGGTGGTCGGATTCAAGCTCACCGGCCGCCTTCGCGACGGCGTCACCGCCACCGATCTCGTGCTCACGGTCACCGAGGTGCTCCGCAAGAAGGGGGTGGTGGACAAGTTCGTGGAGTTTTGCGGGCCCGGGCTTTCGGCCATGTCGCTTCCGGACCGCGCCACCATCGCCAACATGGCGCCCGAGTACGGCGCGACCATGGGCCTGTTCCCCATAGACGCCGAGACGCTCCGCTATCTGGAGCGCACCGGCCGCGGCGACGCGGCCCGCCTCGTGGAAGTCTACGCCCGCGAGCAGGGTCTCTTCCACACCGACGCGAGCCCCATCCCGCTCTTCAGTGAACTCCTGGAACTGGACCTGGCGTCGGTGGAGCCCTCCCTCGCCGGCCCGAAGCGGCCGCAGGACCGCATCGCGCTCTCCGCGATGAAGCGGGAATTTCGCAAGGCGCTAACCGCGCCGGTGAAGGAGCGCGGTTACGGCCTCGCCGAGAAGGACCGCGCCGCGCGCGTCGAGGCGGCGTGGAACGGGAGCAGGGCGGAGTTGCGCCACGGTTCGGTGGTGATCGCGGCGATCACGTCGTGCACCAACACCTCCAACCCGAGCGTCATGCTGGGGGCGGGGCTCCTGGCGAAGAAGGCGGCGGCGCGCGGTCTCACGGTGAAGCCGCAGGTCAAGACCAGCCTCGCGCCGGGGTCCAAGGTGGTGACGGAGTACCTCGAGGCGGCGGGGCTCCTGCCCGAGCTCGAGAAACTCGGGTTCCATCTCGTGGGGTACGGCTGCACGACCTGCATCGGCAACTCGGGGCCGCTATCGCCGGCCATCAGCAAGGCGGTGAACGAGGGCAAGCTGGTGGCCGCCGCCGTGCTCTCGGGCAATCGCAATTTCGAGGGGCGCGTCCATCCCGACACGAGAGCGAACTATCTCGCTTCGCCGCCCCTGGTGGTGGCCTACGCCCTGGCGGGCACCGTGGACATCGACTTCGAGACCGAGCCCCTCGGCGCGGGGAAGGACGGCAAGCCGGTCTTCTTGCGCGATGTGTGGCCCAGCTCGAAGGAGGTCGCCGACGCCCTCGCCGCCGCCCTGAAGCCGGAGATGTTCGCCAAGAGCTACGGGAACGTCTTCGACGGCAATCCGCGCTGGAACGCGATCCCGGCGTCGGCCAGCGAGATCTACCCCTGGGACGCAGCCTCCACCTACATCCACGAGCCGCCCTTCTTCGAGGGCCTGACCAAGACCCCCGCCCCCCTCCCCGACCTCAAGGGGGCGCGGGTGCTCGTGATGGTAGGGGATTCGGTCACCACCGACCACATCTCGCCCGCCGGCGACATCGCCGAGGAGAGTCCCGCCGGAGCGTGGCTGAAGGCGCAGGGGGTGGAGAAGCGCGACTTCAACTCCTACGGCGCGCGGCGCGGCAATGACCTCGTCATGCTGCGCGGGACGTTCGCCAACATCCGGCTGAAGAATCTCCTCGTGCCCGGGTCGGAGGGGAACGTCACGCTGCACCATCCGACGGGGGAGAAGATGTCGATCTTCGACGCCGCGATGCAGTACAGGACTTCGGCGACGCCGCTCCTGGTGCTCGCCGGCAAGGAGTACGGCACCGGCTCGAGCCGCGACTGGGCGGCGAAGGGGACGCTGCTCCTCGGCGTGCGCGCGGTGCTGGCGGAGTCCTTCGAGCGGATCCACCGCTCCAACCTGGTGGGCATGGGCGTGCTGCCTTTGCAGTACCTGCCCGGGGAGAACGCCGAGAGCCTGAAGCTCACCGGCCGCGAGCGGTTCGACATCGCCGGCATCGCGGCCGGCCTCGAACCGCGCAAGACCCTCGATCTTGTTGCCTGGCCCGAAGAGGGCAAGCCGATCGCCTTCCGCGCCGTCACGCGCATCGACACGCCCCTCGAACTCGACTCCTACCGCAACGGCGGCATCCTCCAGACCGTCCTCCTGGGTTTTGCATTGCAAGACTCCGGGCGTCGCAAGTAGTTGCTGCGACCGCAGGGATTACCGCAGAGTGCGCCATTGGTGGCGCAGTTCGAGGGCCGAATGGGAGGAGCAGGCCGGGGCGGAAGCGTCGCGGAGCCGCGCCCGATCCAGCGTGGGGCCCGGCCGGGCAAGGCGTTCCTCGATGCCTGCTCAGCCCCCCGACAGGCTGATCGCCTCACCGCGGCCGAGAAATGCGAGCCGCTCGAATGTGTTCATGGTCGCCTCCCCCATTCCCACACAATGGATCTCCACCTTGCGGAATAGATTGAGGCGCGTCGCTTCGTCGAGGATGCAGCCGGGGTGCATGAAAGGGCTCTGGAAGATCAGGGTCGGCGTGTTCGCCAGCTTCCCCCCCGTTTCCGGATCGCCGGCGTGGTCCTCCGGGTCGCGCTGGTCTCTCGCAGCCCAGTCGTCCCACGTCGGAGCGCCATCCGTCAGTACGAAAAGCGTGTCGCACCCTTCCTCCCACGTCGAAGCGTCGACGTTCTCCCCGGCGCCCACGGAGCCGCGCCCGCGCAACTTGAACGCGCGATGGAGCGCTCCGTGGAGATTGGTCTTGCCGCGCAGGGTCCCGTGGGGCCGATTCTCCGCGCCGGGCCCCGCTTGGATCGCATCGATCTCCTTGAAGACCGCGCGCACGTTGGCGAGGCTCGCCTTCACCAAGCCCTTGGTCGACCCGAGGGACCCGGCCTCGTCGCCGAACCAGAGCACCGAGAAGGACTGCTCCTCGTCCAGCTGGAGCAGCGAGGCCTTGAGCAGCTCGCGTGCCGCGTCGATTCGGTGCTTCACCTTGGACCAATCCACCGCTTCGAACGCCTTCTTCCACTGCTTGTTCCGGCTCTCCTTCTCCAGGCGCACGGCACCCCCACCCGTGACCGGTCCTTTCGGAAACTTCTCCAGCTCGGACGGCCGCAGGGGCGTGAGCATGGAATCCGAAAGGTCGAGGATGTAGCAGATCCGGTCCCCGGTGGCCTCGATGCCCGCGAAGCTGGGGGGCGGGGCGTAGCCATCCATGCTCGCCTGCTTGCCGCCCGCCTGGACCACGTCCAACTCCGCTCACCATCGGGCCGCCTCGCGGAAGTGGAACTTCACGCCGAGGGCGCGGGCGAGGCAGCGCGCCATCACGATGCGCGTGCGCGGCAGGGTCGCCGCTTCCTCCATGCAGCGGAGGATCGCCTCCGCGGGCGCGCGGAATTCGGGCTTGGCGCGGAGCTTCGCGAACTCGGCGAGGGCGGAGGCGAGGCTTTCCAGGTAGACCGCCCGGGCGACTCCCGACGCCGAGGCGAGCTCCGCCAGGGCCGGGATCATCGCGAGGAGCCCCGCATCCTGGCGGTTGGAGAAGACTTCGAGGGCGGCGCAGCGCAGGAAGACGTTGCCGCTTCCGCGCACGAGCGCTACGAGTTCGGATGCGCCGTGAGCCTCGTACTGCGGCAGAAGCGTCTTGAACCAGAGCCAAGCGTCTTCCGGCCTCTCCTGGCGTCGCCGCCAGTTCGCGTAGAGCAGAAGATCCTCCTCTTGGTGGAATCGCTCGGTCACACAGTTCACGAGGAGGTACTGGACCTGGTCCCTCGGCTGCTCCGCCTTCGCATAGCTCGCCACAAGGATTTCGAGCGCCCTCGGATCGCCGGTGTCGGCGAGCCGCGCGCGGCCGAGCATGCGCTTGCAGAGCGACGGGCGCTTAAGGTTCGCCTTGTAGAGCGCCAGCGCGCCGTCGAAGTCCCCCGCCTGCGCGATCGGCCCCTGCGCCAGCAGGGCCGCAACCAACCAGCCCCGCGCCCTACGCCATCGCCGCACCTCGGCATTCGAGACAATTGCACTGGAAGGCACTTGGCGTCGTAACCCCTTGTCGCGGCATGGCTTAGGGCTCCCAGGCGCGCCATGAGTGGCGCAGTCGAGCCATGATCAGCCCCGACGTCCAAGCGCGTCGTTCTCCAAGGTGGTGGTCGCAGGATTCCGTATCATGACGCCACGGTGCCCTTCCCGCGCAAGTGGAAGCATCTCGTCGCGTTGAGTCCGCCGTAGGTTCCGCGTCCGGCACAGGCGCTCGTCACCTACGCCGTGCGCGCCCGCGAGACGCTCTCCTGCGGCTGGCAGGGCTGGAATCGCGAGGGCGTCTACGGACCGGCCCCCCGGGGTGGGCACATCTCGGGGCGGAGAGCCACCCGGCCCACCTCCCCACGCTCTGCCCGCGCTGCGACCGCTGGCTCCTGCAGACAGGCCCCACCCTGACGATGACTCCGCGTCTGGACCGCGTGTCCAGGCACCGTGGTACGAGCACGGTCCCCCCTCGCTTCGTGGACGACCCCGACCAGCACTTCGCCCGCTCGATGGCTGGCGTGCGGTTTCGCCGCACACGATGGAAGAACGCCCAGGACCACGACCACTGCATCAACTGCGATCAACGCCTTTCGACCCTTCCCGACGACGCGCACGTGGCGTGGTGGGACGGCCGACATGCCTGGCTCTGTTCACGCTGTCACCGCCGCCTATCCCGCGCTCGCCGCCGAAAGCGCTGAGGAAGTGCGCCATCCATGGCGCAGGCTGACGTCCTAAGCCATTTCCTGCATACGACTTACGTCCTCGCAGGCTTTGCGATGCAAATCAGGAGGAGGAGGTAGAGGAGGAGGGCGAGGCCGGCGGTGGCGGGGATGCCGAACGTGCAGGAGAGCAGCGGCGCGGCGGCGGCGGCGGAGACCGAAGCGAAGCCGTTCCAGGCGAGCGCCCAGGGGACGCTCGGCGCGGGAAGACGCGAGAGCGCGGCGGGGAAGGGCATCCCCATCGGAACGGCGACCAGCGCGCTCAGGATCGCCACCCCGGGCAGGAACCGGGGCATGAAGAAAAATCCGACCGGCGCGAGGAGAAGCAGCAGCACGATGGGACCGCGCGCTGGGTATCGATACCGCTCCGCCAGCACGCTGCCCGCCCCCGAGCCGATGAGACAGCCGCCCACCACCGCGGCGGCCGCGTGCACCGGGCTCCCGAGGCGCAGCATCGCCCGCTGCAGGAACGCCATCTCGAGCAGCATGTAGGCCGCGCCGAGCGAGAGGAAGAGCAGGGCCGGCGCCCGCGCGGCGCGACTCGCGAGAAGCGGCCCCGCCCCCAGCAGCAACGCCAGTGCGCTCACCTGCAGGAAGCCGACCACCAGCGCCACGAACGGCCACTGCACGAACGGCGTCTGCGCAGGATCGAAGAGCAGATCGAGCCGCGACCAGCGGAACGTCTTGTGGAAGTAGGGCCGCGCGTCGGTGGCAGGCCGCACATCGAAGGGATAGTCCGCGCCTGGATCCTCGAGCGGCGTGGAGGACCGATGGAGCGGATCCGCCGGCGCCCACGCGCGCGGCCGCACCAGATCGAATCCGAGTCGCTCGCAGAATGCCCGCGCGCGCGCCAGTTCATCCGCCGACGGCGCCGCACGCCGCATCCAGACGCAGAGCCGGTCGTGCGAGCGCGCCGCGACGATGTGCGGCGTCACCGCCTCCGCCGTCAAGAGCAGCTTGAGCGCCGCCCGCGGCGGCGTGGTGATCGCCACGCTCGCCGCCACCCCCGCCAACGAGCGCGAGAGCGCCAGCCGCAGCCCCTCCACCGTGAGCAGCGGCGTCTCCGTCGCGGCGTGCTGATCCGGCACGTGGATCAGGAACAGGTCGCAGAGCCCTCCCGTCTCCTCCAGCACCGTCCGCGGCGCGAGGGGCGCCACGACCTCCGGGTCGGAAAGTTCCGCCAACTCCCGCGACGCATCGGCCACCCACCACACCCGCGCGAAATCCGGCCCGACGCCGAGCAGCACGGGAAGCAGTTCGAGATCCACACAGGCGAATGGTAGCGCGCCGAGCGTCTCGTCCAGATACCCCGCGTCCCCGCGATCCAGCGCCGCGACCAGATGCCCGTCCCAAAAAATCGCCTCCTGCCGCCCCGGGAGCTTTTCCGCACGCAGCGACAGGCCCGGCGCCACATGCAGCGCCGGCGAAGCGACGAGATCGAACCGACCGAGCGGCGTGAACCGGGTCGTGACGGTGCGCGCCTGGGGAAGCGACGGCAGCGCCTTGTAGGGCGACATGGGAAGGCGCGGCGGCGCGACGAGCAATACGCAGGCGATCGCGGCGCCGCCCAGCAGACGGATGCGCGGGAAGGGGGCGGGGAGGGCGGCGCTCGCCGCCAGCGCGGCGATCGCCTGAAGCGCCACCTCGGGCGGGCGCCCGCCGAGCAGCCAGGGCGCCAGCAGCGCCCCCGCCCCCGATCCGAGCATCGTCGCGGCATAGGGGCGCCCCGGCCGCGCGGCGTTCCCCGCCAGCGCCGCGCTCACCCCCGTCGCCGCCACGGCGAAGGGAACGAAAAAGACCCCTTGGAGCGCCAGGAGACGCAACCACTGCGTCTTGTCCCAGCCCACTTCGAGCACATTGAAGTCGATCCGCGCCGCTGCGCGTACCGACGCGAGGGCCAAGAGCGCGTAGAGCGCCGCGCACCACGGGAGCGTGCGGGCGCTTTTCAGGCGCGGGAAGAGCGCAAGGAGGGTGCCGGCTGCGCCGAAGCCCAGGAGGGCGACGGAGAGGACGAGGCCCGCGGAGTGGTGCCAATGCGCGATCGCCAGGAGGCGGAGCAGACAGATTTCATGGGCCAGGACGGCGGCGCTGAGCAGGAAGAGCGACGCGTTCAATCGGCGAGCTTCTCCTCGCGCGCGCCGGTGAGAGGCACGAAGCGCACCGCATAGAGGCTTTGCGTGCGCACCTTGCCCTCCCGGTCCTTGGTGACGAGGAGCAGGTCCTGGACCGCGAATGCCTGGCCGACGGGGATGACCATGCGGCCACCCGGTGCCAGTTGGCGCACGAGCGGGGGCGGCACGTGCGGGGCCGCCGCGGTGACGAGGATGACGTCGAAGGGCGCCTCTTCGGGCCAGCCATGGTAGCCGTCGGCGTGACGGGTCTTGATCGTCGCGTAGCCAAGCTCCTTGAGGAGCGCCGCGGCGGCGTCCGCCAGCGGTTTCTTGATCTCGATGGAGAAGACCGCGGGGGTGATCTCGGCGAGGATCGCCGCCTGATACCCCGAGCCGGTGCCGATCTCGAGCACCTTGGATCGCTTCGAAACCCTCGCCTCCTCGGTCATGGAGGCGACGATGTAGGGCTGGCTGATCGTCTGGTCCTCCCCGATGGGGAGCGGGCGATCCTCGTAGGCGGAGGCACGCCTCGCCTCGGGCACGAAGAGGTGGCGCGGCACCCGGCGCATGGCGGCGAGCACCGCCTCGTCCTTCACCCCGCGCGCCACGATCTGACGCTCCACCATCGCGCGCCGTTCCTCGCCCTGGGGAGGCTCGGGTCGCTCCGCCTCCGGCTCGCTCTGGCAGGCTGCGGTGAGAATGCAGACCCACGCCCAGAGCCTCATCGCGCCGCCGCCTGCCGTTGCACGAAATGCGCGAGGTGCCAGGCATCCGCGGGATCGGCGAAATTTCCGCGGTAGGAGGGCATCGGCGTGCCCTGCACCCCCGCGAGGAAGAGCCGCACGAGGCGCGGCGCGTCCCCGCCCCCTCGCAACCCCTTCGAGTAGTCCGCGGGGCGGACCAACTCGCCGTAGCTCCCGCGCCCCGTGGCGGCCGCCGGGCCGTCCCCGCGCCCTGCCGCGCCGTGGCACTCCCCGCACCCGAATTCACGGAAGAGCGCCGCCCCGCGCGTCACGGACGCCTCCGACGCCGGGAACGGCTCCGCGCCGACCTCGATGGGGCGAGGCTCGCACTCCTCTTTCCAGCGCCCCTCCTCATGGAGCGGATGCAGCGCATGCAGATAGTCGACCAGGTCCCACACCTGCCCGTCCCCCAGGGTGGGCCATGCCGGCATCGCCGCGCCGAGGCCGTGCCGGATCGTGCGGAAGAGGTCCCCGGCGGCGGGCGGGTCGCCTGGCCGCGTCGACTTGAACCGGTACTCGCCGCGCAGGAAGCCGCGGGGGCGGACGCCGCGGAAAAACCGCGCCGCCGGGCCGTTGCCGTCGGCGCGCTCGCCGTGGCAACCGGCGCAATGCAACAGGTAGAGCCCCCGCCCCCGTTTCGCAGCCTCTAGCCGCTCCGCCGGCGAACGCGCAGGGGGGGGCGGGGGGGAGGCGACGGCGGGCGGAGGCGGCGCGGCCTGCATGACATAGGCGAGGATCGCTTTGGCGGCGGCGCCGGGACGGGGCGCCGCATCCGCCGCGGTGATCACTTCGTCGCCGTCGGCGTCGAGCCGGGCGAGCAGCGCGCGCCAGTCGCCGCCATGCTCCGCCCGGGTGAGGATTCCGTCGACGTCGCCCTCGAGGGCGGCGCGCACCTCCGCCTCCCGCGGATGGGGTTCGAAGAGCGCGTCGTAGCGCGGCATGATGGAACCGGGAAGGACGGAGCGCGGGTCGAAGAGATGGGCCAGGTTCCACTCGCGGGAGCGCGGGAACTGCGGCGCCGCCGCTTCGGGCCCGGCACGCCAAGGCCCCGCGTGGCATTCCCGGCAGCCGAGCATCCGGTAGGGTTCCGGAACGGGTACGGCGGTCTCTTCGCGCGCATGGGCGATGGTCGCGAGAAGGAAGCAGCCCGGAAGCGCTCTCCACACGCCGCGCATGATCGCCGCATTATAGGACCGGGGGGCAGGGGGCGGCGCAACCGGGACGGCCGGGCGCTACCCGCCGGGCATCGCCCAGTCGATCTTCGTCGTGCCGTTCGCGGTCACATCGACGCTGGCGGAGTGCTGGAGCGGAGCCCCGTAGCTGTAGCCGGTGACCTGCCCGTCGCTCTCCTGCGGCGTTGCGGTCCAGCCGGGGTGCCAGAAGCGCAACGTGTAGCGTCCCGGCGGCACGTCCTTGAGCTCGAAGGCGCCCTTGGAATCGGTGACGGCGTAGTAGGGGTGATCGACCACCCAGATGTAGGCCGACATCCAGACGTGTCCCGCGTCGCAGCGGACGAAGAAGAGCGCCGGCTTGCGCAGGTCGCGCGCCTCCAGCGTCTGGCGCGGCACCTTGTTGTCCTTCATCGCGCTGTTGAACACATCCCGCTTGAGGGAGTGCGGGTTGTCGACGTCGCCCTCGAAGACATGCACGTTGTGCAGGATGGGATCGGAAGAGGTGAACCCGAGATCCGATTTCGCCGGAACGACCGTCACGAAGGGGCTGTAGACGCACTCCTTCTGGTCGATCGTGGCGGTCACGCCGCTGGGCAGCGCCTTGCCCGCCTCGATCCCCTCGAGGTAGACGACCGCCGAGCCGACGCCCTTGGTCTCCCCATCGACGCTCAGCCGGTGGTTCGGCTTGGTCGCGTGGCAGGTCTGCTGGTCCTTGCCGACGGCGAACTCCGCCACGGCCGGCACCGGATCGATCTTCACCACGCCCTGGATCGTTCCGCCCCCGGCCACGGGGATCTCCTTGTACTTCGGGGCGAGGAGCGGGAGCCCCGGGGCCGCGGCGACCGCTCCCGCAAGAAGCGCGGCGAAGGGGAGGAGGAGAATGGTTTTGCGCATGGAGTGCTCCCGGGACGCGAAAGATTCAAGCGGAGGGCGCGACGGCCCGTTGGCGCCGGACGGCGCGCACGATGACGAACGCCACGATTCCGAAAACCAGGAAGGGCGCGCTCATCATGGCCACGATCCCCCAATAGATGCCCGCGGCGAGCCTGCCGCCGTCTTGCGTCGAGGAGGCGACCGCCTCCTTGCATCCGGGTCACCCGAACGCCGCCGGGGCGGCGAGCGCCAGGAGCAGCAGGGCAGTTAGGGTTCGCGCCACGCCCCCCATCTTACAGGCGGTACAAGAAGAAGTAGATCACGACGCCGGTGACCGAGACATAGGCCCAGATCGGGAGCGTGATCCGCGCCAGCGCCTTGTGCTTCTCGAACCGCCCGCGCAGGGCCCGCACCAGGGTCACGGCCACCAGCGGCACCACCGCCGTCGCGAGCACCGTGTGCGAGATGAGGATGGCAAAGTAGAGGACGCGAAGCGTGCCCTCCCCCGTAAAGCGAGTGGATCCGGCCTGCAGGTGGTGCACGACGTAGGAGACGAGAAACAGAAGTGATGCAACCACGGCGGCGCCCATGAGTCGCGCGTGGAGGACGCGCCGCCCCCGCCGGATCGCCAGCCAGCCCGAGAGTACGAGAAGGGCGGAGAGCGCGTTGAGCGAGGCGTTGAGCGTCGGGAGGTGCGGCGTCACGGGGAGGGGGCGAGGAGCCCCAGGAGGGAGCGGAGATCCTTCTCCAGCCTCTCCATGTGCTCGTCGTCCTTGGCGTCGTAGTAGCCGCGGATGAACCCTTCGGGATCGACCAGGACCAGGCGGGTGCTGTGGTGCATCGACTCCCCTTCGGAGCCGATGCCCATGCCCTGGAAGGCGAGGCGGTTGATCTCCTCCCGGACGCCGGTGAGGAAGAGCCACCGCTCCGGGCGGGCGCCATGCTTGTCGGCGTAGGCGCGCAGCACCTCGGGGGTGTCGCGTTCGGGATCGACGGTGAAGGAGACGAGGCAGAGCCGGTCGACGGTCGCGAACCGGTCCTGGAGGAGCTTGAGGCGCGCGGTCATGAGCGGGCAGGGGCCGAAGCAGTTCGTGAAAAAGAAGCCCGCGATCCAGGCCCTGCCGCGCAGATCCGCGCTCCCGAACGCGCGCCCACTCCGCTCCAGAAAACTCCAGGCGGGGACTTCGCGATGTTTCGGAAGCTCCACGGGCTGCTTCCGGAACAGGACCAGGAGGCCGATCACGACGGCCAGGAGGCCGAGGAAGCGCAGCCCCCGCGCTGCCGCGGGCCTCATCGCAGGTCCACCCGCGTGCGCCGCCGCGCGAGGAGGCAGGCGAGCCCGAAGAGCGCGAGCCCGAAGAGCGCCGTGACCGCGAGCGGCCAGCCCGCGGGGCCGGGCGCCAGCGCCAGGGCGATCCGAAGCGACTCCACGCCGTACGTCAACGGGTTCAGTCTAATCACCCAGGCAAGCCAGGCCGGGAGCCCGTCTGCGGGGAAGAACGCCCCCGAAAGGAGCCAGAGCGGCATGAGGAAGACGCTCATGATGGCGTGGAAACCCTGGATCGAATCCATTCGCCAGGCGATGCAGAAGCCGAGGGAGGTAAGCGCGAATCCGACGGCGAACAGCACGCCGGCCGAGCCGAGCACCCCTGAGAGCGTGAGCGAGACGCCGGCCAGCGGGCCGAGAAGAAGGAACAGCGTGCCCTGGAGCACCGCGAGGAGCGTCCCCCCCATCACCTTCCCCAGGACCATGGAGGAGCGCCGCACCGGCGCCACCAGGACCGCCTGCAAGAACCCCTCCCGCCGGTCCTCGATGATCGAGATCGTGGAAAAGATCGCCGTGAAGAGCGCGATGAGCACCACGATACCCGGCAGGAAGAACTGCTGGTAGGTCTGCCCCGCCATCGGCGCGCGGAAGCTTCCGCGGAACGCCGCGCCGAAGAGGAGCCAAAAAATGAGCGGTTGCAGCAGCGCGCCCAGGACGCGGTTGGGCTGGCGGAAGAAGCGCACCAATTCGCGCTCGGCGAGCGTGAGCGCGGCCCTCACGGGTTCCGGCTCCGGAAGCGGTGGCCGGTGCGCGCGACGAAGACATCCTCCAGGGTCGGCTTCCCCAGGGTCACCGAGTCGATCTGCTCGGGGAACGCCTCCACCAGGCGCGGCAGGAACGCCGCGCCTTCAGCCCGCTCGAACCGTACGCGCCCCTCCACCACCGACGCCTGCACCGAGAACCGCTCCCCGATGCCGCGCGCCAGCGCCTGCGCGTCCTTGGTCTCCAGCACGAAAACGTCGCCCCCGATGGAGGCCTTGAGCGCGTCCGGCGTGTCGAGGGCGACCAGGCGGCCGGCGTCGAGGATGCCGATGCGGTCGCAGCGCTCCGCCTCCTCCATGAGGTGCGTCGTCAAGAGGATCGTCACCCCCTCCCGGGCGCGCAGCTCCCCGAGGTAGTCCCACACCTCACGGCGCGCCCCGGGATCGAGGCCCGTGGTGGGCTCGTCCAGGAGCAGCACCTCGGGCGCGTGGAGCATTCCCTTGGCCAGATCGACGCGGCGCCGCAGCCCCCCGCTCAGTTTCTCCACCCGCTCGCGCGCGCGGTCCGCGACTCCCACCCGGTCGAGCATCTCCGCGATGCGTGCGCGCAGGGTCGCGCCGTGCATCCCGTGGAGCCGCCCCTGATGGCGCAGGTTCTCCTCCACCGTCAGCTTGCCGTCGAGGCTGGGCGACTGGAAGACCACGCCGAGGAGCCGCCGCACCGCGTCCGGCTCGCGCTCCGCGTCCCGGCCCCCGACCCGCGCCGTCCCCGTCCCGGGCACGAGCATCGTCGCCAGCGCACGGAAGAGCGTCGTCTTGCCGCCGCCGTTGGGGCCCAAAAGCCCGAAGAGTTCCCCCGGCGCCACCACGAAGCTCACGTCGTCGAGGGCGCGGGTGGCGCCGTAGCTGTGGGAGAGCGAAGCGACCTCGATCAACCCAGGAACACCACCGCGTGAGCGGCGAGGGTGACGCCCGCAAGATAGAACAGGTAGATGCGGAGGAGGGGGGCGGGGGCGGGGCCGGAATGGAATTCGCGCCGGACCAGCGCGGCCAGGCCTCCCAGGTAGTGCGCCACCAAGACGATGCCCAAGGCGGAGACGGCAGCGCCGTAGACCCCGGCACCGCGCACCAGGTCGGCCCGGCCCCAGAAGAAACCGAGGGCGGCCGTGGCGCACGCCAGGAACAGCGGAGGGAGCGCCCGCAGCTGGAAGAGGAGCGCGGAGGCGATGCCCGGAACGACCAGCGCGAAGGCCAGCCAGAGTCCCGGGGTATCGCGCACCTCGGGCCGGTTCTCCTTGTGGAGGAGCACGAAGATCATGGCGGCGAAGAGCAGCCCGTCGACGCCGAGGAAGAGCTTGAAGCCGAAGGCCGCGGTGCCGGACCGGTCGCCCTGAGCCGTCACAGGAAGAGGGTCGCGAGATAGAGCGGCAGGTAAAGGAGCGATCCGCGCAGGAGGCGGCGTGCCGTGGCGTCGGTGCGCGCGCGCGCGAAGGCGCCGGCGCGCAGGAGGAAGAAGCCGCCCAGCAAGAGACCCGCCACGAGGGAGGCGCGCCCCGTGAGCCCTAGGGCGGCGGGGAGGAGGCTTGTGGGGAGGAGCGTCGCGGCACCGAGGAGCGCCTGGCGTCCCGCGGCGGCGCCGTCGGAGTCCCAGCCGGGCAGCATGCGGAACCCGCCGCGCTGGTAGTCGTCGCGATAGAGCCAGGCGATCGCCAGGAAGTGCGGGATCTGCCACAGATAGAGCACGAGGAAGAGCGCCCAGCCGGCGGGCTCGAACCGGCCAGTCACGGCCCCCCAGCCGATGAGTGCCGGGAGCGCGCCGGGCACCGCACCCACCAGGGTGTTGAGGGCGGTGCGCCGCTTGAGCGGAGTGTAGACCCCGACGTAGGTGGCGAGGGTGACGGCGGCGGCGAGGGCCGCCGCGAAAGTGGTGGCGAGCAGCAGCAGCGTCAGCCCCGCGCCAGCGAGGGTGACGCCGAAGAGCAGGACCTCTCGGGGCGCGAGCCGCCCCGAAGGGAGCGGGCGGCCGGCGGTGCGGCGCATCAAGGCGTCGGCATCGCGCTCCAGGTACATGTTCAGGGCGCTGCCCCCGCCCGCCACGAGCGCGGTGCCGAGCACGGCGTGAAAGAGCAGGAGGGGGGCGGGGGAGCCCGCCGACGCCAGCGCGCCTCCGGCGGCGACCACGAAGAGGACGAAGAGCGTCAGCCGCGGTTTGGTCAGCTCGAACAGATCGAACGCCAGGGAGCGCGCGGGGGCGAGGGCGGCGGCCTTCACGCGTAGGCCCCCTGCAGCCGCGCCGCCTCGGAGGCAGGACGCACATGCGCGGCGAGTGCCAGCACGACGCTCACGGCGAGAAGACAAGCCCCTGTGGTCTGGTGCGCGGTGGGCAGGATCACCTGGGCCAGGGTGTACTCGCCGGGACTCTGCCCACGCAGCGTTGCCGCGGACGCAAAGCCCAAGAGCACCTGGAGGACGAAGAGGCACGCCAGCGCCAGCGCCGGGCGCGCCAGGGCGCGCTCGTCTCGGTGGTGCAGGAGGGCGAGCCCTGCCGCCCAGAGCACCGAGCCGAAGACGATCACCGCGCCGAGCAGGTGGCTCTCGAGCGGACCGCGCACATGACGCAGCTGCGCCCCGAGCACGATCTGGAGGTAGAGCACCAAAACGCAGGAGATCGCGGCGCCGCGCAGCCTCCGGTCCCCGCCCCCTTCCCTGCGCTCCCCCGGCCGCAGCAGCCAGGCCAGGGCGACGAGGGCGCAGAAAATCGCCTGGCCCACGCACCCGTGGAGCAGCGCCTTGTGCGTGGAGTTCTCCAGGACGCGGAACCCGCCCAGGACTCCCTGGCCCACGATGGCGAGCCAGGCGGCCAGCGCGAGCGGGCGCGCGCCCCGTCGCGGCCTTTGGCGCCAGACCCAGACGAGGAGCACCGTGGCCAGCGTGCCCAGGAGCGCCCCGAAGATGCGGTGGCCGTGCTCGGAGCGCATGTCGGGATATCGGATCCAGCCGTCGGGGTTGACGCTCCCGTTGCTCAGCGGCCAGTCGGCGAACGCCATGCCGGCGTCGCGGCTCGTCACGACGCCGCCCACGGAAAGCGTGCAGAAGGCCGCGGCCACCACCAGGAGCGCGAAGCGGAAGAGGGCGCGGCCCCGGGGCGACATCGACTCAGGCCTTGGTCGCGGGGGTAAGCCCCCGCGCCTGCGGGAGGAAGTCATCCTCGACGTCGGGCGACGCGTACTCGTAGGGTCCGCGATGGACCGTCGGGATCACCTGGAAATTCTCGTGCCAGGGCGGCGAGGTGCACTCCCACTCGAGGCTGTTGGCATGCCAGGGGTTGTTGCCCGCCTTGGCGCCGCGCTTGAGGCTGACGAAGAAGTTCCAGAGGAAGGGGAGCTGCGAGAGGAAGAGCAGGAAGGCGCTCACCGTCATGATCTGGTTCCAGGTGGACCAGCGCTCGAGCCCTTCGTAGACGGTCGGGACCGCGATGCGGCGGTGCATGCCGCCCGCCCCGACGATGTGCATCGGAAAAAAGACGCCGTTCGAGAAGAGGAACGTGAGCCAGAAATGCCAGCGTCCCAGCCGCTCGCTCATCATCCGGCCGAACATCTTGGGGTACCAGAAGTAGACCGCCCCGAAGATGCCCATGAGCGCCCCCATGAAGAGCACGTAGTGGAGGTGGCCCACGATGAAGTAGGTGTCGTGGATCTGGATGTCGACCGGGGTCGCGGCCATGAAGATGCCGGAGAGCCCGCCGATGATGAACATCGAGACGAACGCAATCGCAAATTTCATCGGCGTGGTGAATGTGAGCTGGCCGCCCCAAAGGGTGCCGAGCCAGTTGAACACCTTCACCGCCGAGGGGAGCGCGATCATCATGGTGGAGACCATCATGGCCATCCCCAGATAGGGGTTCATGCCGCTCTGGAACATGTGGTGGCCCCAGACGATGAACCCCAGCCCCGCGATCGCGCTGATCGAATAGACCATGGGCTTGTAGCCGAAGAGCGGCTTGCGCGCAAAGGTGGGCAGGATGTCGGAGACGAACCCCATGGCCGGCAGGATCATGATGTAGACCGCCGGGTGGCTGTAGAACCAGAAGAGGTGCTGGAAGAGGAGCGGCTGGCCGGTCCCGGTGGGGCGCACGATCTGGCCGGCGATCGCGACGCTGTTGGGGAGGAAGAAGGCGGCTCCGAGGACGCGGTCGGCGAACAGGCACATCATGGCCGCGCCCAACACAGGCGTCGCCAGGAGCTGGAGGATGGCCGTGATGAAGAGCGCCCAGACGGTGAGCGGCATGCGGAACATGTGCATCCCGGGCGCTCGCAGCCGGAGGATGGTGGTGATGTAGTTGACCGCGCCCATGATGGAGGACCACCCCACCATGAGGACGCCGAGCACCCAGAGCGTCTGCCCCATGCCCGCCGCCGTGCCGCTGAGAGGCGGGTAGGCCGTCCAGCCCGAGGCGGCCGCGCCGCCCTCCACGAAGAAGCTGGCGATCATGCATCCGAACGCCGGCCACATGACCCAGTAGCTGATCATGTTGAGCTTGGGGAAGGCCATGTCCCGCGCGCCGATCATGAGCGGGATGAGGAAGTTCCCGAAGGCACCGGAGAGCGTCGGGATGATCACGAAGAAGATCATGATCGACGCGTGCATCGTGAAGGCCATGTTGTAGTGCGCCGTCGTCATCAGCCCCTTGCCGCCGTAGAGCGTCTTTCCGAGGACCGGCATGGCGCTGTTCGGCCAAGCGATCTGCTGGCGCACCAGCATGGCCAGAAAGCCGCCCACGAGCCCCCACAGGAGGCCGCTGAAGAGGAACTGGATGCCGATCACCTTGTGGTCGGTGCTGAAGATGTACTTGCGGAAAAAGCCCTTGGGCCCGTGCCCGTGGGTGGCGTCCGCAACGGCGGAGGGGTCGTGCGGGGCGATGGTCGCGGTCATGTCCTCAATCCTTCCAGTGCTTCCAGATGGGATCGCTGGCAGCGACGTGCCCGCCGTCCTCCGCCAGCTCGGCCGCGCGGCTCGCGAGCCATGCGTCGAATTCCTCTTGGGGCAGGACCAGGAGCGCCCCCTTCATGCTCGTGTGGTTGAGTCCGCACAGCTCGGCGCAGACGACCTCGTAGGTCCCGGTCTTGATGCACTTGAACCACTGCCGGATCGTCTGCCCGGAGAGCAGATCCTGCTTGAGCCGCACGTTGGGGAGCCAGAAGCTGTGCAGCACATCCATGGTGCGGAGCTTCACGATCACGTTCTTGCCGAGCGGCACGCGCAAGTCCTTGAGCTTCGTCACGTCGTCGTTGGTGCCGAAGACGCCATCCTTGCCCGCGTAGCGGAAATGCCACTCGAACTGCTTCCCGATCACCTGCACCACCACGGAGTCCTTCTCCGCAGGCATGTTCCCCTGGAATTTGATGTCGCCCCAGACTCCCGTCTGGATCACCGCCAGCGCGAAGAGGATCACGCCGGGCACGATGGTCCAGACCAACTCCAGGGTGTGGTTGCCGTGGGTGTGGCGCGCCTTCTCTCCCGGCTTGGCGCGATAGCGGTAGAGGAAGTAGAGGAGCAGCCCCTCGGTGAGGAGGAAGAAGAACCCGGTGATGCCCAGGATGAGATAGAAGAGGCCGTCGACGTCGGCGGCGTAGGAGGAGATCGCCTCGGGCTGGATGCCGGGGATCTTGGCGAAGACGCCCGACTGCCAAAGGATGATCAATTCACCGAAGAGAACGACGAGGCAGCCGATGAGCACTGCCCCGGGCTTGGATGCCGGGGGAGGGGGCGGGGCGGGGGCGGCGTGGCCGTGGTCGCCGCCGTGGTGGGAGTCGCCGTGGTCCGTCATCGCTATTTGTATTCGAACTCCAGCTGCGCGGACTCCTTCGACTTCACCTCGACCTCCAGGGTGAGTTCCCCGAGCTCCTCGTGCCAGGCGGTGACCTTGAAGCTGCCGGGCGGCACGTTGCGGAGGGTGAAGCTCCCGTCCTCGCCGCTGACCGCGAAGAAGGGGTGGTTGGTCACATGGGCCCAGCACATCATCCAGTTGTGCACTTCGCAGAAGATGCGCACCGCCGACTCCGGCTTGAGGAACTGGACGCGATCCACCTTGCCTCCGGTCTGGCTCAGGTTTTGTTCCTTGTTCCTCACCGGGACGTAGTGGACGTTGTGCAGGATCGGATCGCTGTTCTTGATGTCGAGGTTCTGGCCGACCTGGATGCCGAAGACATGGGGCACGTAGGTGCAGCCCTCCTGGTTCAGCACCAAGACGTCGCCGGGCGGGGGCCAGGTCTCGGCCCCGAGCCCCTCCTTGATCGAGACGTAGACGTTGCGCACCTCGCCCTTCTCGTTCACGTTCACGCCCTCCTTGCGGAGGCCGTCGGGGTGCGCGTGGACGCAAAAGTCGTCGGCGAGGTCCCACTTGGGGCGCGGGCGCTTGGCGCCGGTGTAGCGCACCCTGCCGGTGATGGTCCCCGCCATCTCCGGGCGGCGGTCGATCTTTTGGGATTTCGCTCCGCTGCCGTCGCCGTAGATGACCGCCGTCGCGTCCGCCGCCTTCGGCTCGGCCGGCACGTCGGCTCCGCAGCCGGCCAGCAGCGGCAGCGCGGCGAGGATCAGAGCGCGATATAGGAATCGGGGTTGTCCCATTCGCCCTTCTCCTGCTGGTACTTGGTCGTCTTGTCGACCACGAGTTGGCCGTCGTCGCCGACGAAGACCTTGAAGCGCTCGAGGGGGCGCGGGGCCGGTCCCTCGAAGTTGACGCCGGTGGGGTAAAAGCCCGAGCCGTGGCAGGGGCACTTGAACTTGCGGTCCGCGTCGAGCCAGTTGGGCGTGCAGCCCAGATGCGTGCAGATCGTCGAGAGCGCGTAGAGGACGCGCTTCCCGTTGTATTCCATGTTGGCGATCCAGACCTGGTTCTTGTCCTTGTACTTCTCGCTCACGGTGTCGCGAGGGTACTCGTCGAGAGGACCGGCCTTGAACATCTGCTTGGGGTCGAAGGAGACCCGCGGGAACAGGAACGAAACGAGCATCCCGATCCCGGTGACCCCCGCCCAGCCGAAGAGCCCCCATCCGGCGGCGAGCCAGAAGGTGTCGCGGCGCGTGGGAAGCGCCGGGGCCTCGAACGGGGTTGTCCCCGGGGGCATCGGGTCGATCTTTTCCGGCTCCTGCGTCCCCTTCTTCACCGCGGGAACGCCGGTGCGCAGGCCCAGCCGGGAATCGGCCGCGGCGTTGGGATTGACTTCCTTCGACTCTGCCATGGCGCTACCGGTCCTTCTCCGCGTAGTGGTTGAGGATGTAGTCGCGGAGCGCGCGCAGCTGCTCCTCCGCGCTGGCGCCGAAGAACTGCGGGTCTTGCGCCTGGCCCTTGGCGAAGAAGGAGGGCATCGCCGTGCCCGCCTGCAGTTTTCCGGGATTCCAGAGCCACTTTTCGATCCACTCCGCGCGCAGTCGCCCCTCGCGGGTGTGGCGGAAGTCGGGCGCCCGGTTGCCGATGGGAACGGCGGGATCGGTGCTGTGGCAGGACTTGCACTGGTACTCGGTGAACATCGCGTTGGCCATGTCGCGCCGCGTCGTGACCGAACGGTCCACCTTCTTGGCGCGGTCGTTCGGGTCGCCGACTTTGAGGCGCACCGCGGCAGGCAGGGCGATCTCCTTGCCCTCCTGCATCAGGCCGTCCGCCGTCTTCTCCTCGAAGGGATAGGGCACGCGGCTCAGCGCCGCGAAATAGGCCACGAGCGCACGATCCTCCTCGTCGGTGAAGTGGAACGTGGGCATGCGGATGGAGTGCCAGGGACGGATTTCGTAGGGCTTCTTGAAGAACTCGAAGAGCCAAGCGGGTCGGGTCTTGAGCCCCTGGCCGAGCAGATCGGGCGGGCGCCACTTCGCCTCCGCGACGGCGGGCCAGACATCCGCGCCCTTCCCCTCGATGATGTGGCACGCCTGGCAGTTGTAGCGGTGCACCACCTTGCGCCCCTCGATGAGGACGCGCTGGTGCGCGTCGGGACGGAACGACGCCGCATCCACGGGGTCGTCCACGAGCCCGAGGAGGAACACCGCCAGGTCGCGCGCCTCCTCCGGGGTGAAGTCGAAGCGGGGCATCTTGAGCCGGTCGAAGGGCAGGTCCGCCCGCGGCATCCCGAGGTCGTAGACGCGCGGATTCACCATCTTGGCGTAGGCGAACTCGAACCGCCCGTGCTCGATCGGGGCGTGATTGAACTCGAGCCGTTCGATGGACTTGCTGCCCCACTTCGTCAGCTCGGTCCCGATGGGCGTCGCGTCCTTGAAGGACTCCATCTGGTGGCAGCCGAAGCAACCGTAGTGGGCAATGAGCTTTCTGCCCACGTACTGCGTCCGGTCCTGCTCGCTCATCCCCGCCACGATCCGGATCGCGTCCTTCGTCGATTCCTGCTGCTCGGAGACCTTCAGCTCCTCGGCGATCCGACGCAGGATGCCCTGGTCGCCGGTCACCGGGTCGGACGTCTTGAGCGCCTCGAACTCCGGGTTCTTGAGCGTCATCAGGTAGGCGGCGACGTCCCGCGCCTCCTCGTCGGTGAGGCGCAGATCGGGCATGTTGGTGTCGTGCCAGTAGCCGCGCGGATCCTTGAGCCACGACACCAGCCAGGACGCCTTCACCTTCGAGCCGATGCCGGCGAGATTCGGGCCGTGCTGGCGCGACATGCGGTCGCCCCAGCCGTAGACGCGCTGCGTCCGCGGATCGGTCCAGGCGCGCAACTTGTCCGGATCGACCTTGAGCTCCGGGGAGGCGATCGGCACGTCGTGGCAGGCGATGCACGCCTTGGCCTGTCCGCCGCTCGCGGCGTAGTCGCCGACGATGAGACGCTCCCCCTTCTTCGGATCGCCGAGCGCCTCCGCTCCCCCCGCCCCCCCCTTCGATTGCGCCAGGAGGTACTGGACGATGGCGTAGGCCTCCGATTCGCCCCACGCCTTGCCGTCCACCTGCTCGGTCAGATAGCCGCCCTCCGCGAACCGGTAGCTGAAGGTGTGGCTGTTGTTGGAGAGCTCCCAGAACCGCGGCATGCGCGTGTCGGGACGGAACGCCTTCGGGTTGTAGACCCACTGGAGGAGGAACGCCTCGTCGGTCTTTGCGGTGATCGGATCGAGGGGCGGGCCGACCTTGGGCCGCTGGGTCTCCATGAGCGGGTAGATCGCCGCGTCGAGCTTGTGGCAGCCGTAGCAGCCGAAGCGGAGGAAGTTGTCCTGGCCGCGCTCGAGCTGCGCCGGGCGGTAGGGCTCCTTCTCCTCGGGAATGAAGATGCGCCTCGACGTGTCCAGGTCGGGGTCGTTGTTGAACTCCCGCGCGTGGTCCTCGTAGTCGAGGGTATCGGGCAGCCCCGCATGAGGCGCGCCGAGATGGGCGTGGAGGTACTCCTCGCGGGGCGAGGCGTAGACGCCGTCCTTGTGGCACTTGAGACAGGAGGCCTGGACGAGGGAGAGCGGAAGCTGCGGGTAGTTCCAGTACTGCAGCTCGGTCTTCGTACGGCCGAGTCCCTTCCAGCGCGCTTCGGTAGCCTTGTCCGAGACGAAGCCCTGGTGCACGTTTCCCTCGCCGGAATGGCCCGCCTGCATCGCCTCCTCGAGGCTCATCTGCGCGTTGGCGGGCAGATGCCGGTGCTCGGCGTGGGCGCGCTCGGTGGTCATCCAGTCGTCGACGGTCAGGAGCGGCGGGGAGTGCCAGGCGCGGCCGAAGTCGGTGGACCAGCCGCGGCCCAGGTGGCAGACGGTGCAACCGAAAGTCTCGTAGGGGTGCGGGGAGTTGGTGCCCACCATCGAATCCATGTGGGGGTGGGCGCGCCAGTGGCTCGCCATCCCCTGGAGCGCGGCGAGGTAGTAGTCGCCGACGGAGCGGCCCTTGGGGGACTCCTTCCAGGTGGCGTCGTCGAGACGCTCGTAGCGGCGCCACACCTTGAGCGAGGTCTTCTCGTCCACGCCGATCGTGCCGTCGCTGTCGTCGTAGTCCGCAAAGAGCGTGTCGAGGGTGGCGTGATGGATCGCCACCGTGCGCAAGAGCCCGTCCTCGTGGGGGAAGCGGGAATCCGGGGGCACCTTGGGCCAGATCGCCTCCAGGAGGCCGAAGACGAACCGGTAGACCGCCTGCTCGAACTTCTCGACCTTCTCCGGATCGCCCGCCGGCAGATCCAGGATCTCCAGCGGCCACTTCTCCGGCTCGAACCCCGTGCGCGCGATGCCGATGTGGCAGGTGCCGCAGCGGTCCACCTTCTTCGGCGTCGCGAACTCGTAGTTGTCGACGATGTTGTCGAGCACCACCTGCTCGACCTTGGTCGGCGGCGCGAGGAAGTCGAGGAGCGGCAGGTTCCGCGCCGGATGGAAGCTCGCCTTGCGCTTGCGTGCCTCCACGGTCAGCTTGAGGCGCGCCAGCTCGGGGTTCTTGCGCTCCTGGTCGCGCAGAGCGTCGAGCTCCTGCAGCTTCGACTTCTTCGAATCGAGGAGCGCGTCGCGATTGGCCGTGGCGAGCTGCAGCGCGTCGCGCAGGCGGTGCTCGCGGTCCCGCGAGACCTCCAGCTTGTGGAGCCAGGCGTCGCGCTCCTCGGGGGTGGAGGCCTCGTGGACGAAATAGTCCGCCTCCGTCGTGTACTGCTTCTGCCCCTTGTAATCGAGCTCGGCGGCGTAGCGCCCCGATTCGGCGAGGCGCAGATCCGCCTCGATCTTGTCCAGCTCCGCCTTCTGCGCGTCGAACCGCTCCTGCGCGGCTTCGAGCAGCGCGTCGAGCTTCGCCCGGTCCGCCTGGGTGCGCGCTTCCAGCAGCATCGCCTCGACGCCCAGCTTCCCCGATTCCCAGCGCAGCTCGGCACGCTGGTCCGCCTTCCAGGGGCGCTCGAAGTCGGCCCAAATCATCCAGAGGATGGAGGCCATGAGGGCGGCCGTCACCCCGGTGAAGATCTGCATCAACCGCTTGGGGTTGTAGAAGTAGCCGGGGTCGTTGTTGGTCGCGGAGGGTCGCTTGCTCACGGGACTGGCTTCCTCAGATGTTGAAGAAGAACTCCGGGATCGTGACGATGTACTTGAGATTGAAGAGCCAACGCCCCAGCATCTTCAGCGGCAGCGAGACCATGCAGAGGAGCAGCATGGCCACGATGGAGAACCGCACGAAGCCCAGAGGTTTGAAGAGCGGCTTCAGGACCGTCTTGGCCAGGAGCGCCGGGCCGACGGCGAAATAACCGAGGACCATGAGGATGCCGAAGATCTCGCGCTGAAGCCAGTGCGCCGGCCGCCCGAGCTTGAGCATTTTCACCCAAACGATCTCGGAGACGTCGATGTTGTTGAGGGGCACCTGCAGATGCGGATCCCACTTGTCGTAGGGGCCGAAGAAGTTCCAGTTCGCGCCCCGCAGGAAGGTGCCGATGAAGATGAGCACCACCCAGAAAATCAGGAACCCGAAGAGGAAGACGGTGATCGAGAAGCGCCGCTCCTTGATCGTGAAATAGCCGTTGCCCTTCGGATTCACGTCCACATAGGGGATCGCGACGAGCCCGACGATGATGAGGGTGGGAAAAACGACGCCCGCGAGCCAGGGGTCGAAGTAGACGAGCATCTCCTGCAGCCCCAGGAAGTACCAGGGCGCCTTGGAGGGGTTGGGCGTGAAGGCGGCGGAGGCGGGCTCCTCCAGCGGCGCGCGGATGCCCACCGACCAGACCGTGAGGAGCGCGCTCACCGCGAGGAGGCAGATGAACTCGACCATCACGAGGTCGGGCCAGACCAGGACCGTCTCGCGGCGGTGGATCGCCTCGAGCGGCGGCTCGTCCCGTTCCGCCCGCTCGTCGTTGAGGGCGGCGCGGCGCAGGCAGAGCCAGAGCAGGAAGAGGACCGAGAAGACGAGCAGGACGATCGGGATGTTGTCCGGCTTGGTGATGACCTTCTTGAAGTTGTCGTTCCAGAGGCTCCCGACGAACCAGCCGAGGAAGACGAGGCCGAGCAGGCCGGCAACCTTCGGTTGCGAGAGGACCCGGTAGTACTTGAGCGCCAGGGCGAGGGCGACGGAGGCGACCGGGAGCAGGATCTCCGGCCTCGTGAGGAAGGTGACCGCCGGGCGGATGACGTCTTGGAAGAGATCCATGGCTTCCTGCTAGAGGGGGCCCGAGATGCCGCCGTCCTTGCGCACGCGCCAGAAATGGACTGCCATGAGCGTGATCGCGATCACCGGCACGAAGACGCAGTGCAGGACATAGAACCGCAGGAGCGCGTTCTCCCCCACGAATCTCCCCCCCAGGAGCGCGAAGCGCACGTCCGAGCCCGCCGTGACCAGGGGGATCCCGTCCAGTTGGAAGAGCATCGCACCTGGCCCCTCGTGGCCCTGGAATGGAGTCGCGCGCGCCATGTTGGAGCCGACGGTCACCGCCCAGATGGCCAACTGGTCCCAGGGGAGCAGGTAACCGGTGAAGGACAAGAGCAGCGTCAGGACGAGGAGGAGGACGCCGATCACCCAGTTGAACTCCCGCGGAGGCTTGTAGGAGCCGGTCATGAAGACCCGGAACATGTGGAGCCAGACGGTGAGCACCATGGCGTGGGCGCCCCACCGGTGCAGCTCCCGCATGTAGCCGAGCGGGATGCTCTCGCGCAGCTCCTGGATGTTGTTGTAGGCCTCGGCGGCGACCGGTTTGTAATAGAACATGAGGAGGATGCCGGTCACCGTCTCCACGAGGAAGAGGAAGAAGGTGACCCCGCCCATGCACCAGGTGAAGGAGAGCGCGATGCCGCTCTTCCGGACGCGCACCGGATGCAGGTGCAGGAAGACGTTGCTCAGCACGGCGAGCGCGCGGTTGCGCTGCGTGTCGGGGTAGCCGTGCCGGAAGATCGACTTCCAGAACTGCGTCTGCCGGAGCTTCCCGAAGAGGCTCTCCTTCGGTTTGCCGGGCTTGGGAGGTTGGGTTGCCGTCGCCATGATCTCTTTTTGCGCTCAGGGCGCCTTCTTCCATCGGGCCAGCGCCGCACGCGCGCGCTGGCGCACTTCCGGATCTCCCTCGTGGTCCGTGTCCGCCCGCTTCTGCACGAGCGCCAGCACCTCCGGATCGTCCCCGGCGTCGAGGAGCACCAGGGTGTCGAGGGTGTGGAGGATCAGGTTTCCCTGTACGGCGTACTGGTCCATGCCGCTCCCGGCGCGGTCGAACTCGATCTTGCCCAGCCGCTCGCGGTCGAGCATGGTCTTCAGGACCGGCAGCGCAGCTTCGCGCTCCCGCGCACGGCCCAAGATGATGGCCGCCTGGAAGCGCACATCCTCGCTGCGGTCGCCCAGGAGTTCGAGGGCCAGCTCGCGGGTCTTGGAGGAGAGGATGAGGCGGCCCCCCTCGGGCTCCCCCGGCGCCTGGTCGAGGAGCGCCAGGGCGAGCAGGGCGGCCTGGCGCGTCCCCGCGTCGGTGTCTCTGGCCATCGCCAGCATCCTCTCGCTGGAGCCGTGGTCCCGGAACCGCCCCAGGGCCAGGAGCGCGTAAGAACGGAGGATCGGGCTGGTGTCCTCCAGGGCGGAGCGGACCGTCGCGAGGGAGGCGGGATCCCCGATGAGGGCCAGGGTGAGGAGCAGGTGCTGGGCGGGACGAGGATCCTCGTCCCGGCGCGCCTTGGCGAGGGCCTCCTCGAGCGCGCGGATCAGCCGCGGGTCGCGAAACTCCTCGGGCACGGTGAAGACGCCGCCGTTCTGGACGGCCGCCTTCCTCACCCGGGCGCTCACCTCGAAGGCTGCCTGCCAGCGGCGGTTGACCGTGTCCCCCTTGAGCATTTCGACGAAGTCGAGGGCGGTGGTCGGCTCGTTCCCCACGAGGGTTTTCACCCCGACGAAGATCCCCACCGCGACGCAGGTGATGAGGAGCGGGATGGCGAAGAACTGGACCAGCGTCGCCATCACGCCGGCCTTGGGGACGCCGCCGAAATCGGCGTACGAGGCAGGCGATGCCTTGGGCTCGATGGGCGGCTCGGTCATGGCGAACGGACCTGGCGGACTCATCCGAAAAGTGAACGTCTCTGGACAGATCCTGGGCGCCGTAACCTACTGGCCTGGCTCGCCCTCCGCAAGTTTTCCCTGGCCGCTGTGCTATCCTCCCGGCCGACGCGCCATGCGCATTTTCACCCTGCTCGGCGGCCCCTCCGCCCTCGGCGAGGCGGAGCGCCTCTCTCAAGCGGTGCGGGCGTTCAACGCGGGGGTAGATTTCCGGCTGCGTTTCCTCCATATCGAGATCGACGAGGTCCACGCGACCCCCGCATCGGCGAAGGCGGAGCTGGAGGCCCGGGTCGCCCGCGCCCAAATCACCGCGATTCCCGACCGGGGCAGCCTCTTCGCGGCCGCGGCCCTCGGGCTCGCCCTTGCCGAAACGCGCCCCGATCTGATCGTGCTCGTCGGGCACGGGGAATTGGCCGAACCGGGGGTGGCGGCGGCGGCCGCGGCGGGATTTCGCCTCGCCCACTTCGGGCGGGGGCGCCGGCCGGCGGACGGGGCGGTCGATCTGGGGGAGGACCCCGAACTGGCCCTGGAGACAATGCAGTCGCTTGCGCGGGAGATCTCGTGATGAACGTCCTGGGCATCGGCGGACTGGGGTACAAGGACAGCTCGGCAGCCTTGCTCTCCGACGGGAGGGTCGTGGCCGCCGCCGCCGAGGAGCGCTTCACTGGGACCAAGCACCAGGGCGGGTTCCCCCACGAGGCGGTCCGGTTCTGCCTCGGCCGGGCCGGGATCATGCTCCGCGACCTGGAGGCGGTCGCCGTGGCGGGCAACCCCTGGCTCCCCATGCGGGAGAAGGTCATGAAATGGTATGGCGAGGGCTTCTTGAAGTCCCGCACCGCCAACGTCTACCGCATCTTCCAGGACGAGGGGCACCAGTTGGTCGACTACCTGCGGACCCTGGAGGAGATCGCGGACGCCGGGGTCGAGGTGGAGGAGGTGCGCCACGTCCTCTCCCACATGGCGGCCGCGGCGCTGGCCTCCCCGTTCGAGACCGCGGCGGTGCTCTGCCTCGACGGCCGCGGCGAGATCTCCACCACCGGCTACGGGCGGGTGGCGGGCCTCGAACTCGAGACCTACGCCATGGCGCGCATGCCCGACTCCTTGGGCCTGCTCTACGCGCTCGTGGCGGACCACCTCGGCTTCTCCGATCTCGACGACGAGTTCCGGCTCATCTCCATCTCCCCCACCGGCACGCCGAGCCTGCTCGAACCGATGCGCCGCCTCGTGCGCGTGGCGGGGGACGCCACCTACACCCTCAACCCCGACTACTTCGGCTACCACCAGGGACGCGCCTACCTCTCCGAGCGGTTCGCCGCCGAGTTCGGTCCCCCGCGCCCCCCCAATCTCCCCCTCGAGGACCGCCACCGCGACGTGGCTGCGAGCCTTCACGCGGTCATCCTCGAAGTGGTCCTGCTCATGGCCAGGAAGGCGCGGGAGCGGTCGGGACAGCCGCGGCTCTGCCTCGCGGGGAGCCTCGCGCAAAACTGGGCGCTGGTGGGAGCGATCTGCGAGGCGGGCCTCTTCGAGGACATCTACGTCCCGCCGGCGCCGGGCGACGACGGCATCGCCCTGGGCGCCGCGCTCCACCTCTATCATGCGGAGCGGGGGCGCCCGCGCGTCCAGCCCCTCCTCCGCGCCGATCTCGGCCCCGCCTATCCCGAACGGGAGATCGCCGACGAAGTGGCGCGCCTCAAGCTGAAGCCGCAAAAGCCCGCCGACCTGGTGTCCGCGGTGGCGGAGCGGATCGCGCGCGGGGAGATCGTGGGGTGGTTCCAGGGCGGCGCGGAGTTCGGCCCGCGGGCGCTCGGGCACCGAAGCATCCTGGCCGACCCGACCAACCCGGCCACCCGCGCGCGCCTCGTCGCGTCGGTGAAGGCGCGCTCCGAGGTGCACCCGTTCGGGCTGAGCGTCGCGCGGGAGGCGGTGGCGACGCTCTTCGACGACGTCACGGAATCCCCCTTCCTGGAGCGGACCGGCCGGCTGCGCGAGGCGGTGCGTGCCCAGTTGCCCGCGGTCGCCTCGCCGAACGGCCGCACGCGCGTGCAGGTGGTGGACGCGTCGCGCCAGCCGCTCTTCCACAAGGTCCTGGTCGCCCTCGGCGCCCGCGACGGCGTGCCCGCGGCGCTCAACACCTCGCTCAACGAGGCGGGCCGCCCCATCGCGACCTCGCCGCGCGACGCGATCGCGTGCCTCTACACCAGCGGCCTCGACGCCCTCGCCCTGGGGCCCTTCGTCCTCGCCAAGTGAGCGACCGCGCGGCGCTGCTCGAGTTCGCGGTGGCCGCCGCCCGCGAAGCGGGCGCGTTCGCGATGCGGCTCTTCCGCTCCGATGCGCTGCAGGCGATGGAGAAGGGGGACAAATCGCCCGTGACGCAGGCCGACCGCGGCGCCGAGCAGCTTCTGCGCGAACGCATCCGCGCGGCCTACCCGGGGGACGGCATCCTGGGAGAAGAGTACGGCGAGGAGCCGAGTCGCACGGGGAGGCTCTGGATCCTCGATCCCATCGACGGGACGCTCGCCTACGTGCGGGGCATCCCGTTCTTCTCCGTGCTGGTCGGCGTGGAGGAGGAGGGCAAGTCCATCGCGGGGGTGGCGCATTTTCCGGCGCTCTTCGAGACGATGGCCGGGGCATCGGGCCAGGGTGCCGTCTGGATGCAGGGGGAGGGGGGCGGGGCCCGGCCTGCGCGCGTCTCCACCGTCTCCGCGCTTTCGGGAGCATTCCTCTGCCTCACCTCCGCGCGTGGCTTCACGCGGACCGGTCGCGATGACGCGCTCGTGCGCCTGCAGGCCGCAACCGCGCTCCAGCGCGGGTATGGCGACGCCTACGGCCACATGCTCGTCGCCACCGGCCGCGCCGAATTGATGCTCGACCCGATCATGGCGGTCTGGGACTGTGCCGCGTTGGCGCCCATCGTGGAGGAGGCCGGCGGCCGGTTCACCGACTTCGCCGACGCCCCGACGATCCGCGGCGGCAGCGCGCTTTCCACCAACGGCCGCATCCACGATGCGGTGCTCGCGCTGCTGGCGGGGTGATCGGCTACGCGGGCTGCGCGCCGCCGAGCAACGCCTTGAGCGCGGCGACCTCGGGGTCGCTCCAGGCGCGCCGGTAGGGCCCGAACAGCGCGGCCAGATCCTCTTCCCGCGGCAGCTTGGGCAAGGGTTCGCTCTCGTGGCAGACAAACACCGCGTGGCGCTCTCCGCCGAGCCGCGCGGCGACGAGGCGCCGCGCTCCCGCCTCGCTCAGGGCGCGGGCATGAAAGGTCATGGTCCAGGGCTCGCCCGCCCGCTCGACCACCACGCCCAGGCGCCACCAGCGGGGGTTCATGCGATGGCCTCGAGCGCATCGCGATGGGCGCGCGCGATCGCCTCGAGGTCCGCTTCGGTGTGCGCGAGGCTCACGAAGAAGGCCTCGAACTGCGACGGGGGCAGATAGACGCCGCCGTCGAGCATGGCGCGGTGCCAGCGGGCGAACGCCTTGGTGTCGCAACGCGACGCGCTCGCGAGATCGGTCACAGGCGCCTCCGAGAAAAAGAGGGTCATCATGGAGCCGACGCGCTGCACGCGTACCGGCGCGCGCACCGCGGACAACGCCTCCTCCAGTCGGGCGCCCAGGGCGTCGAGGCGGGCGTAGTCGGCGCGGGTGATCGGGGCCAGGGTGGCGTGCCCCGCCGCCATCGCGAGCGGGTTGCCCGAGAGCGTCCCGGCCTGGCTCACGCGCATCCCGAGGGGCGAGAGCTGTTCCATGAAGCGGCGGCTGCCGCCGAACGCGCCCACCGGCAACCCGCCGCCGATGATCTTCCCCAAGGTGGTCAGATCCGGCGTGACGCCGAACAACTCCTGCGCTCCCCCCGGCGCGAGCCTGAATCCGGTGATCACCTCGTCGAACACCAGGCAGGTGCCGGTGCGGTCGCACGATGCGCGCAACGACTCGAGGAATCCCGGGGCGGGAGGGACGCAGCCCATGTTGCCCGCCACCGGCTCGACGATCACGGCGGCCACCTTCTCCGTCTCGAGCAGCGCCGCGACCGCCGCCGCGTCGTTGTAGGCCGCCACGAGGGTGTGGCGGGCAAACGCCGCGGGCACGCCGGGGGAGTCCGGCGCGCCCAGCGAGAGCGCGCTCGATCCGGCGGCGATGAGGAAGCAGTCGGCATGCCCGTGCCAGCAGCCGCTGAATTTCACGATGTCGTCCCGGCCGGTGACGCCGCGCGCCAGCCGGATGGCCGACATCGTCGCCTCGGTCCCCGAATTGACGAACCGCACCATCTCGAGGGAGGGGACGCGCTCCACCACCAGCTCCGCCAGCGCGGTCTCCGCCTCGGTGGGCGCGCCGAAGCTCGTCCCCTTCGCGGCCGCCGCGGCAAGCGCACCCAACACGTCGGGGTGCGCGTGGCCGCGGAGGAGCGGCCCCCAGCTCATCACGAGATCGAGGTAGTCGTTGCCGTCCAGGTCGCGCAGCCGCGCGCCGCTTCCCGATGCGATCACGACCGGCTCGCCGCCCACAGCCCCGAACGCGCGGGCCGGCGAGTTCACGCCGCCCGGGAGCACCGCCCGGGCGCGCGCGAAGGCGCGACGCGACGCGTCACGCACGCAGGATCTCCTCCGCGCCCTGCCGCCGCAGGCGGCGCGCCACGTCCCAACCCACCTCGTGCGGATCCTCGCCGCGCGCCTCCGCGAGGAGCACGCGGCTCCCGTCCGGCGCCGCCACCAGCCCGCGCAGGAAGAGCCGCGCCCCCTCCTGCACCGCCAGCGCCCCCACCGGCACCGTGCAGCCCCCTTCGAGGGCGGCGAGCAGCGCGCGCTCCGCTTGAACGCATTCGTCGGTATCGGCGTGGTGGAGCGGGCGCACCGCCTCGAGCACCTCCTTGCGATCCGCCTCCGCCTGCACCGCGAGGGCGCCCTGGCCGGGGGCGGGGAGGAACTCGAGGAGCGAGGCGATGGCGTCGGCGCGGCCGAGGCGCACGAGCCCCGCCGCGGCGACGACCACCGCGTCCAACTCCCCCGCCGCGACCTTCTGCAGCCGCGTGTCCACGTTGCCGCGCATCTCCACCACGCATAGATCCTTGCGGGAATGGCGCAGCAGCGCCTGCCGCCGCAGGCTCGAGGTGCCCACCGTCGCGCCCTGCGGCAGCCCGGCGAGGCCGCCGCCGTGGCGCGACACCAGCGCGTCGCGCCACTCCTCGCGGCGCGGCACCGCGGCGACGAGCAGACCGCGGGTCGCCTGGGTGGGCAGATCCTTGAGGCTGTGCACCGCGGCGTCGACACGGCCGGCGAGGAGTGCTTCTTCCAGTTCCTCGGTGAACAACCCCTTGCCGCCCAACGCGCTCACCGGCACCGCGGTTTCCCGATCCCCCCGCGTGGCGAGGATCTCCACGCGCACCTCCATGCCGCGCGCCTGCAGCATCTCCGCCACGATCCCGGTCTGGGCGCGCGCCAAGGCGGAACCGCGGCTCCCGAGGACGATCCGCTTCACGTTCCCCGCACGATAGCACGCAGATAGAGCGCCAGGACGAGCAGGGCCGCAGCGGCGAGGATCGCGCGGAATGCGGTCTCTCCCACGAGTTTCCGGCGCGCTTCGGGAAGCGGCCCGTGGAAGGGACGGTCGACGCCGCGGGTATCGACGAACCCGGGGGCGGGGTCGGCGAAAGCTGCGCCGGCCACCGCGCGCGCCCCCGATTTCCGGCGCGCGGACTCCCGCTTCGCCGCTTCCAGAAAGAGCGCCAGGGTGCCGTGGTCGTCCCATTCCCGATCGAAGGGGAGCCCGACCCAGAGCGTCCGCTCATCGAGCCACGCGGCGAGCGCGCGATCCCGAAACGAGAGGAGCCCCGCCCCCGGTTTCGACGTCGCGCCGCGCCAGGCGCAGTCCTGGAGGTAGAGCCCGCTGAAGAGTCCGTCGGCCAAAGCGCACTCCGCCCCGCGCACCACGCCCTCGATCCCCTCGCCGCCTTCCGCCGTGAGGATGAGATCGAACGGCTCCGCGTCTCGGGCGGCGATGCCGGCGCCGAAGAGCGCGGCACGGGTAAGCGGCGTCCCCAAGCCGTCGCGCACCAAGAGCTCGATCCGCTCCAGCCGGCAGGAGTCGTCTTCGGCGCAGTTCCCGCCGTCGAGGAGCCGGAGGGTCTCGGCCGCCTCCGTCTCGACCCCCTCGCCGGTCGGAACGCGCATCGTCCGCGCGCCCACGCGCACCTCCACCTCCCGAGACTCGCCGTCGGTGGCCAGCGCGAACCAGAGCCGATCGCCGTCGAGTTGCACGGCATCGATGCCGACGTTCGTGCCGGTCGCGGCGCGGCCCAGCACGAGCAGGCCTGGCCCGCCGATTCCGGGACGGTCGGTCACGACCACGCGCAGGTCGGCGTCGGGGAGACCCGCGGCGGCGCGCGCCAGATCGCGCGCGGTCTCGAACTCGCGCACCTCGTCTCCGGCATCCAGCGCGGCGCGCAGCCGCGCCAGTTCGCGGGCCGATGCCTCCGCAACGCTCTCCTGCCCGCACCGCGCGCGCATGTGCGGCCCGGTGTCGCGCAGCACCATCACCGTGCGCGCGAGCCGCCCCGTGACCAGCGCCGGCTCCGCCGCCGCGAGCGCGAGGAGCGCCGCCGCCGCGCACTCCAGGAGAAGGAGCGGATCGAAGGCACGCCGGCGCGGCGCTTCGCCCGCCGCCGCAGCCCGCCAAAGGAGCAGCGAAGGCCAGGGCACCGGTCGCGGGCGGCGCCGCAACCGGTCGAGGAGGATGAGCACCGGGATCGCCAGCAGTCCCAGTAGGGCCAACGGGGCGCCGAGGATCATGCGGATCCACCCCCGAGCAGGACCCGCTCCACCGCCGCGATGAGGTCGTCGCCGGGCGCGACCCGCACCAGCCGCGCCCCGTGGCGCGCCGCCAAGGACGCCCGCTCGGCGCAAAACCGCTCCGCCTCCCCGGCGAACCGCGCCCGCGCCTCCCGCGTGAGCGCAACGTCCAGCGTCTCCCCGCTCTCCGCGTCGGTGAGCCGGACCGCGTTCGCCAGGGGAGGCTGCAGCTCCTCCCGCGCGAGGAGATGCACGCAGGCCACCGTCGCGCTCTTGCTGCGCAGCGCGGCGAGCGCACGCTCGGCCGGCTCCGCCTCGTAGAGATCGGAGAGAAGCACGCAGGTGCGCGGCCCGGTTCCGTGGGGCGGCGCTTTTTGCACCGCTGCCGCGAGATCGGCCCCGCCCCCCTCCGGCAGCTTCTCGAGGGAATCGAGGAGGTCGGGGAACCGTTCCGGCGAGGCCAGCCAGCGCGACGCCGCGGCTCGCGAAGCGCACGCGACGCGCGCGCCGGAGGCGAGGCCGAGCCAGCCCAACGCCGCGGCCAAGCGGAGCGCCGCGGCATCCTTGCCGAAGAGCGCCATGGAGCCGGACCGGTCGAGCAACAAGAGAAGCTGCGACTCCCGCGGCGCCTGGAACTCCTTCACCACGAGCGTCTCGAGCCGGGCGTAGGCGCTCCAGTCCACCGCGGAGACGTCTTCGCCGGGCGTGTAGGCACGATGCCCCGCGAATTCGACGCGCCCCCCGCGCTCCGCCAACGGCGCCCGACCGCCGCCGCCGCGCCCCGCCAAGGCGCGCGCCACGAGCCGCTTGAGCACCTCCAGCCGCCGGCGGAACTCCTCGTCGAACGGCGCCGTCGCCCCGGGCGCGGCCCGGTCGGTCAAGCGGAGTACCGGGGGTGGCCGCCCCAGCCCAGAAGGTCGCGGAGCCGCTCGAAGTAGGAGCGGAATCCGACGCGGATGAGCGGGAACGGGGTCTTGGCCGCCCCCACCGTGAGCCGCTGCCCGGGGGCGAGTTCGCGCAGTTCCTGGCCATCCACCGCGATGATGCCCGGCGGGTCCCCCTCGCGCAGGAACGCCTCGAGCGCCTGCTGCGCCGGCATCACGAGGGGCCTCTGGGAGAGCGTGTGGGCGCAGAGCGGCGTCAGGACCATGGCCGCGAGATCGGGATCGACGATGGGACCGCCCGCGGCGAGGCTGTAGGCGGTGGAGCCGGTAGGCGACGCGATGACGACGCCGTCGCCGGCGTAGCGGATTTCCTCGCCGCTCCGCATCACCAGGCTGACGAAGAACATCCGCCCGACCAAAGCCGCCGAGATGACGATGTCGTTGAGCGCGTGCAATTCCCAGGCGCCGAGCTTCGCCACGAGCCGCATCCGGTGGCGCACCTGGTAGGCACCGCTCGCGATCCGGTCGAGCGCCTCCGGCAGCTGTTCGAACTCGATCTCGGTCAGGAAGCCGAGCCGCCCGAAGTTGACCCCCGCCGTCGGGATGGCGCGCGCACCCATCCGGCGCGACGCATTGAGAATGGCGCCGTCCCCGCCGAAGACGAGCGCCCAGCCCGCCTGCACCTTCGCCAAGTCGAGGGTGCCGTCCAGATCCACCGCCGCCACGCCGAATTCGCGGGTGAGGCGGGGGAGGCAGTCCTCCACCGCCTTCGCGACGCCCTTTTTTTGCGCATTGCCGAGGATCAGGACCGGGCCCATGGAAAGGAGGGTAACGCCCTCGGGCGCGCTAATCCACGGGCCAGTCGAACTCGAGGTTTTCCCGCCGCGAGGTGGGGCTCTGCCGGCCGCCGGTGAGGAGGCGCACCTCCGCCAGAACGTGGTCGCGCAGTTCGCTCACAGCCACCTTGCCGTCCCGGTCGCTGTCGGCCCGCGCCCCGCGCAGCCCCGAGAGCACCGCATAGGTGAAGACCCCGTTGCTGAAGCGGCTCGACTCGAGGGCGAACTCCGCCCCTCCCGCCGCCGCGATGACCACGGTCCCGGAGCCGCGCCGCAGATCGGCGAACAGTTCGCCCAAGAGATCGCGGGTGGCGGCGAGTCCCAGGGGTGCCTGTGCGGGGAGATCGAGCCCCCGGAAGGCGCGGGCGCGCACCTCGCCCTCGGGGCAGGATCGGGAGGGGGGCGGGGGCGTCTCTCCCGGGTCCACCTCGCCGCTGTGGCAGGTATCGAGGAGGAGCAGCTTGCGGCGCGCCTTCGAGACGTCGAAGAGCCCCTCCATCTCCTCGTACTTGAGCCCGCGCAGGGCCGGACGTGCGAAGTCGAGATCGACGGTGGCGAACCAGTAATCGGCACGATCCACCAGGAGACCGTGGCCGGCGAAGAAGACGACGACCTGGTCGTCCACTCCGGCGCGGGCAAGGGTCTCCCGGCAGGCGAGGATCGCTTCCCGGGTAGCGTTCCCATCGAGGAGGAGCGTCTCGTGCACCGCGCGAAAGCTCGCCGTGCGGCCCCGAAAGTGGGCTGCGAGGTCCGTGGCGTCCTTGGCCGCGTAGGCCAGCCGGAACCGTTCGTCGCGCGTGCGCGAGACCCCCACGGCGACGAGATAGAGATCGGGAAGGCGCGCCTCCCCTTCGCGGACCACTTCGATGGCATCGGGAAAGGACTCGACCCCCTTGTCGTTGCGCGCCACGATCCGGATGCGATTCGATCCTGACGAAAGCTCGACGGGGATCGTCCCCTTCCAGCTGCGCGCCGGCTCGCGACGGAGGTCGACGGCGCCCGGCACGCCGTTCACCTCCACGACGAGGCTCGCCAGGGGGCGGGTGGGGTCGGAGGCAGTCGCCTCGATCGCGAGGGTCGCCTCGGCGGTGGTGGGCGGCGGGGCCCCGAGGATGCGCACCTCCGGCATCGCCGAAGGGTCGGGGGGCGCCGCCTCGCGCACCCCCATGCGTCGCAGCCGCGCGCGGTGGGCCGCGCGGTAGGCGTCCAGGAGTTCCGGCGCGGCCTCGCCGATGCGCTCCAAGACGAGGTCGGGCCTGTGGAAGTAGAGATCGAACGGCTCGAAGGGGTGCGCTCGCCCCGAAAGGCCGAAGGCCACGGCGGCGAGCGCACCGCGCGGCGCCATGTAGCGGCCGTCGGGGAGCGCCGCCATCATCTCCTGGGGCGAGCAGACGAGCGTCGCGATCAGAGTCCCGGAAGTGGCGTCGTGGATCGCGACGGTGCGGTCGCTGCTGGCCGTGAAGAGAAGGCGCCCGTTCGGCGAGGCGCCCACACCGACGACGCTGTCCAGGTGGGGGGTGAGGCGTTGGACCAGTTCGCCGCTGTCGCTCGACCAGACCAGGACCTCGCCCCGCCAACCGCCGGTGACCAGGGTGCGGCCGTCCGGGCTGAAGGCGAGGGAGCCGAGGGCGGTGGGCGAGCCCTGGAGCGTGTGGCGGAGCGTGCCCTGGGCGAGATCCCAGACGCGGGCGGTGCCGTCGTTGCTCGCGCTCGCCGCCAGGGTGCCGTCCGGGGAGAACGCGGCCTCGGCCACCGCCGCCGTGTGGCCCTCGAGGGCGCGGATCGTCGCGCCGGTAGCCGCGTCGACGAGGAGCAGGGTGTCGTCCCACTTCCCGACCAGGAGCCGCGTGCCGTCGCGCGACCAGGCGAGGCATGCGGAATAGGAGAAGCCGGTCTCGCCGGTGTACTCGAGGAGCCGCCGCACCTCCCGGCGGGACGCAAGATCCCAGAGCCGCACCGTCTTGTCCCAGCCCGCGCTCACCAAGCGCGTCCCGTCGGGTGAGAAGACCAGGGCGGAGACCGATCCGTCGTGCCGCTCGAGCCGTGCCTGTTCGGTTCCCCCGGCCCCCTCCCACACCTGGATGAGCCCGGAGGAGTCCCCGGTGGCTAGCGTCGCGCCTCCGGGACCGAACGCGACGCTCGTGAACTCGGCTTGCGGCGCGCGCAGGAACAGCGTGCCCTGCCCGGTGGCGGCGTCCCAGAGCCGGATCGTCTTGTCGTCGAGGGCCAGGACGATGCGCGGCGCGGCGGGATCGACGCCGAACCGGCGCACGATCCGCGCCTGCCCCTCCAGCCGCGCGATCTCGCGGCCCGCCTCCGCGTCCCAGACCACCGAGCGCATGAGGGGCGGAATGAACATGCCGGCGTTCCCGGCGTTGCCCGATAGGAGCCGGCGCCCGTCGGGCGAGATCGCCACCGAGGAGGCCCGGCCGCCGATTCTCTGGAATTCCCGCAGGAGCGTCTGGTCCGCCAAGTCCCAGAGCTTGATCGTGTTCGCGCCGCCGATGGCGCTGCCGAGGCTCGCCGTCGCCAGCCGCTGGCCGTCGGGGAAGAACGCGAGACCGAGGACGAAGTTTCTTGCGTCGAAGGTGGCGAGCAAGGCGCCGGTGGCGGCGTCCCAGAGCCGCGCCTTGCGGTCGAAGCCCCCGGTGGCGATCCGCGTCCCGTCCAGCGAGAACGCCACCGCGGCGATCTCCCGATCGCTGCGCTCCAGTTCGCGCACCATCTCCTTGGTGGCGGTGTCCCACAGCCTGATCGTCCCGTCCTGGGCTCCGGTGAGCAGGCGGCCGCCGTCCGGCGAGAGCGCGAAGGTCCAAAGTCCATCTTCGTGGGCGTGGATCGTCCTTTCGATCGCCCCGGTGGCCGCGTCGTAGATCGCGACCCAGCCGTGGCCGTGTCCGGTGGCGAGGCGACGGCCGTCCCGCGAGCAGTCCACGACGGCGACCAGGGGAGCATCGAGGACGCGGCGCTCCTCCCCCGAGGGCACGTCCCACGCACGGAGCTTCTCGTCGGCGCCGCAGGTGTAGACCGTGCGCCCGTCGGGGGAGAGCGCGACATCCCAGACACCGCCGGGGTGCGCCGCCAGGGTGCGGCTCAGCTTGAGCGAGCGCGCGTCCCAGATCTTTGCGGTTCCATCCTCGCTTCCGGTGACGAAGAAGGCACCGTCCTGCGACCAGGCGACGGCGAGCACGTCGCCCGCGTGGCCCACCTGCGGGACCAGCCGCGGCGTTTCGCCCGCGGAGGCGACCACGGCGACGAACAGCAGGGCGGCGTGCAGGCGCGCCACGTTCCGCGAGTGTAGCGGGCGGATGGGACGCGCTCCGCGATCCGGTGCCCGGGCTGAGCGCGCGTACCCCCGGCCCCCCTCGACCTCGTTCCCGGCGCGAGAACCGCGGCGGCGGGCGCGAACCCTCCGCGCGGCGCCGCGGGGCCGGCTACCCCGCCCGCACGCCCCGGCGCAGCTCCTCCAGCGTCCGCGCGGCGATCTCGGCGGCGCCCAGGCCGTGGCGGCGCAGGATCTCGTCGCGGTTGCCGTGCTCGATGAACTTGTCGGGCAGACCGAGACGCAGCACGCGCGCGCCCTGCAGGCCCGCGTCGACCATGCACTCCGCAACCGCCGAGCCGAAGCCGCCGAGGAGCGCGTGGTCCTCCACGGTGACGAGCAGCGCATGCCGCTCCACCGCGTCGCGCACCGCATCGGCGTCGACCGGCTTGGCGAATCGCGCGTTCACCACGCCGGCGGAGACGCCCTCCCGCTCGAGGAGCAGCGCCGCCTCCAACGAGGGCTGCACCATCGCGCCGTAGGCCAGGAGCGTGAGGTCGTCGCCCTCCCGCAATCGCACGGACTTGCCGCACCGCAGGGGCGCGTCGTTGCCCGGGAGCGCCACGAGGCTGAAGTTCGCCTTCGGCCAGCGCAGCGCCACGATCCCCTTGTGGCCGAGCGCGAAGCGGAGCATCGCCTCCATCTCGGGGGCATCGCCGGGGGCGAGGAGCGTGGTGCGCGGGATGGCGCGCAGATAGGCGATATCGAAGGCGCCGTTGGCGGTCATCCCGTCGCCGCCCACCACGCCGGCGCGGTCCATGCAGACCACCACGTGGGCCGACTGGAGCGCCACGTCGTGCACCACCTGGTCGTAGCCGCGCTGGAGGAAGGTGGAGTAGATCGCCACCACCGGGAGCGCCCCGCCCGTCGCGAGACCGCCGGCGAACGCCACGGCGTGCTGCTCGCAGATGCCCACGTCGAAGAAGCGGTCGGAGAACTCCTGCGCGTAGGGGACCAGGCCGGTGCCATTGGGCATGGCGGCGGTGATCGCCACGATGCGCGGATCCTCCCTGGCAAGCGCGCAGAGCGTCGTGCCGAAGTGCGTCGGGCAGGAAATGGTGCGTGGAGGGGGCGGGGCCGCCTGCGCCTTGACCATGGGGGGCTCGGGGGCCTTGAGCCTCGCCTTCACGCCGTGGTAGCCGGTGGGGTCGCGTTCCGCCGCTTCGTAGCCGCGCCCCTTCTGCGTGAGGACGTGGAGCATCAGCGGCCCCCGCGTCGCCTTCAGGTCGCGGAACGTGGAGACGAGCCGCTGCACGTCGTGGCCGTCCACCGGGCCGAAGTAGCGGAATCCCAGCTCCTCGAAGATGAGGCCGGGGTTCATGTAGTGCTGGATCGCCTCCTTCACCTTCTCGGCCCACTTCGCGAAGGTCTGGCCCACGACCGGGATCATCTCGAGGCCGTGGATCATGTCGCGCTTGAGCTCCACGTAGGTCTTGGAGGCGCGCACCTTGTCGAAGTAGCGCACCAGCGCCCCCACCGACTTGGCGATCGACATCTGGTTGTCGTTGAGGATGACCAGGAGGTCGCGGTCCTTGAGGCTGCCCGCGTGGTTGAGCGCCTCGAACGCCATGCCGGCGCCGATGCCGGCGTCCCCCACCAGCGCCACCACGCGGCCGGGATCCTTGCCGGCGTGCTGGCGGCCGGCGAGGTAGCCGAGGGCGGTGGAGACGGCCGTGCCGGCGTGCGAGACGTGGAAGAGGTCGTAGGGCGACTCGTACTGGCTCGTGAAGCCGCAGAGCCCGTCGGTCTGGCGCAGCGTAGGGAAGCGGCCCTTGCGCCCGGTGAGGATCTTGTGGACGTAGGCTTGGTGCGAAACGTCGAAGACCAGCCGGTCCTTGTCGGGGCCGATGTCCAAGACGTAGTGGAGCGCCACGGTCAACTCCACGATGCCCAGATTGCTGGAGAGGTGTCCGCCGGTTGCGGTCACGTTCTCCCAGAGGAACTCGCGGATCTCCTGGCAGAGCGCCTCCAAGTCGGCCCGCGGCAGGCGCCGCAGGTCCTCGGGGAATTCGATGCCGTCGAGGAGCTTCATCGCAGTCGCGTCACCGTGAACTCGGCCAGGGCGGCGAGGAGGCCCGAACCGTCCAGACCCATGAGCGCCCGCCGCGCCGCGTCGGCGCAGGCGCGGGCGCGGCGTTGCGATTCGTCGATCCCGGCCGCCGAGGGAAAGGTCATTTTACGCGCCGCATGGTCTTTTCCCGCGCTCTTGCCCAGGGTGGCGGGGTCGCTGGTCACATCCAAGACGTCATCCACGATCTGGAAGGCGAGCCCCAGCCATTCGCCGTAGACGCGGAGGGCCTGGAGCGTTTCGTCCCCAGCCCCCCCCGCGACCCCCCCCATGCCGGCAGCGGCGCGGAAGAGCGCGGCGGTTTTGCGCCGGTGGATCCCCTCCACCACCGCCACGTCGGGCGGCTCGCCTTCGGCCTCGATGTCGGCGATCTCGCCGCCCACCATGCCGGAGGTGCCCGCCGCCTCGGCGAGTTCGAGCACCAGGGGCGCGATCGCTTCGGTGCGCGGGGTGTGGCGGGCGAGCACAAGGAAAGCGTGGGTCTGGAGCGCGTCCCCCGCAAGGATGGCGGTCGCCTCGCCGAACCGGACGTGGCAGGTGGGGCGGCCGCGCCGGAGCGAATCGTCGTCGATGGAGGGGAGGTCGTCGTGGATGAGCGAGTAGGTGTGCAGCATCTCGAGAGCGCAGGCGGCGGTCAGCGCGTCGTCGTCCCGCCCCCCGACGGCGCGGCATGCGGCGAGGGCGACCGCGGGGCGCAACCGCTTGCCCCCCGCGAAGAGGGAGTAGCGCATCGCCTTGTGGAGCATTTGGGGAGGCTCCGTGGCGGGGGGAAGCCAGCGGTCGAGGGCGGCGTCCACCCAACTGCAGGTGGTGCGCAGGAAGGCTTCGAGGGGGGGCGTCACGCGCCCTCGATCGAAAAGGGCTCTTCCTTGAGATTGCCCTCCGCGTCGCGCAGGAGGACGCGCACCTGCTTTTCGGCCTGGGAGAGGAGGTCGTAGCAGGTCTTGAGGCGCGCGATTCCCTCCTGGTAGCGGCCCAAGGCGGCGTCGAGGGTGAGGTCCCCGCCCTCGAGTTCTTCGACGATGCGCTCCAGCTCCTTCAGGTGCCCCTCGAACCCATCCGCCTTCGCCTTGGCCATGCCGCCTAGGATAAGGCTCAGTACGGTGCCGCGGCAAAACCGCCGGAATTGTAATGATTCGGATACACCTCCCGCGACCTCCTCGGCGAGAGTAATCAGCCCCCCAAGTCAGGACACTCTTGCCGACGGGCCTGGAGAACGGCCAATCCATCGGCCATGTGAGCCGCCGGTTCCTGAGCGGGGTGGAATTTGCTAACCACGGCTCTCGTGACTGACGGCAGGATTGGCGACGGCGGCTCGCGCGCGGACTGTATCGATCTCGATACATTTCCGGCGGTTTTGCCACGGCACCGTACACGGTGTTACTCGCGGAAGCCGAGGGCGACGAGGATGCAGGAGCCGTCGGCGATGCAGTTGAGGCCGAGGGCGGCCGCGCGGGCGAGGGCGGGGGGGCTCTCGGCGCCGGGCTGCATCCAGAGGTGGCGGATGCCTGCGGCGGCGGCCTGCTCCACGAGGCGCTCTGTTTCGCGGGGTGGCGTGATGATCGAGAGGCCGTGGACCGGGACGGGGAGCGAAGCGGGATCGGGGTGGCAGGGCACGCCCTCGATCTCGCGTTCGTGAGGGTTGATCGCGAGCACCCTGCGCCCGCGTTGGAGGTAGGCGCGCAGAACCTTGTTGCCGTACTTCGCGCGGTTGCGCGACGCGCCCGCCACGGCGAAGGAGACGCCGGCGAGGAAGGCGTCGATGTCGTTCACTCGGCGCGCGAGACGATCTCGCCCTCGTGCAGGATGGTGCGAAGCGCCTCCCCCGGCTTCACCTGCGCGGCGCGGGTCACGACGCGGCCCTCCCGCATCGTGACCGAGAAACCGCGCGCGAGCACCTTGAGCGGGGAGAGCGCCTCCAGCCGCCCGGCGCGCCCGTCCAGCGCCGTCCTCTGCTGCGCCAGGAGCGCGCGGAGCCCGCGCACGAGCCTCCCCGCCCCCTCATCCAGCCTCTGCTCGGCCGCGCGGATCCGGTCGAGAGGCCGCTTGAAGGCGCTCGAGGCGCGCACGGTCTCGAGCCTCGCGCGGAGCCCGTCCAGCGTGCCGCGCATCGCGCGCAGGAGGCGGCGACCGTCGTCGCCCAGGGCGGCGCGCGCCTCCGCCGCTTCCGGCGCGAAGAGCTCCGCCGCGGCGCTCGGCGTGGGGGCGCGCAGATCGGCCACGAGATCGCTGATGGAGACATCCACCTCGTGACCCACCGCGCTCACGACCGGCGTCTTGGCGCGGGCGATCGCGCGGGCGACCGCCTCCTCGTTGAACGCCCAGAGATCCTCCGGCGACCCTCCCCCGCGCCCCACCACCATCACGTCGAAGCCGAGGCCGTCCACGAGCTCGATCGCGGCGGCGATTTCGCCGGCCGCCCCCTCTCCCTGCACCCTCACCGGCACCACCACGAGCCGGAGCGGAGGCCAGCGCCGCAGCGCCACCTCGATCAGATCGCGTACCGCCGCGCCGGTGGGACTCGTGATGAGCGCCACGCGCCGCGGGTAGGCGGGCAGAGGCACCTTGCGCGCGGGGTCGAAGAGCCCCTCGGCCTCGAGCTTTCTCCGCATCTGCTCGAAGGCGATCTGGAGCGGGCCCGCGCCCTTGGGCTCCAGCGCCTCCACCACCATCTGGTAGCTGCCCCGCGGCTCGTAGACGGTGAGCCGTCCGCGCGCCCGCACCAACAGCCCGTCCTCCAGCGCGAATTTGAGCCGCTGGGCCGACGAGCGCCACATCACCGCGCGGAGCTGCGCGCCCTCGTCCTTGAGCGTGAAGTAGCGGTGGCCGGACGAGGGGTGGGTGTGCCCCGACACCTCGCCCTCCACCCAGACCGAGGGCCACGCCTCCTCCATGTGCAGGCGCACCGCGCGCTGCAGCTCGGTGACCGTGTAGACGCGCTCGCTCATCGCAGCACGATCCGCTCGATGGACCCGGCCCTCCCGGTCTTCTCGTCCACCTCCACCAGAACGCCGCATCCGCGCACGTCCTCGGTCGCGACATCGAAGGGCGCGTGCATGTTGGTGGTGAACTTGCGCAGCACGCGGTCGTACCGCCTGCCGATCACGCTGCGGTAGGGTCCACACATGCCGACGTCGGTGATGTAGGCGGTGCCGCCGGGCAGGATCTCCTCGTCGGCGGTGGGGACATGGGTGTGGGTGCCGAACACCACGCTCGCCTTCCCCGCCAGCCACCAGCCCATCGCGCGCTTCTCGCTCGTCGCCTCGGCGTGCATGTCCACCACCACCACCGGCGTCGGAAGCCCCTCCATGGCGCGGCGCACCGCGCGGAACGGGTCGTCGGCGGGATCCATGAAGACGCGCCCGCAGACATTGATCACGGCGACCTTCACCCCGTTGGCCGCCTCGATGCAGGTGAGGCCGGCCCCGAGGGCGGCCTCGGGGTAGTTGATGGGCCTCAAGAGCCGCTCCGGCTCCCGCTTGAGAACCTTGAGCACCTCGAACCGCTTGTAGATGTGGTCGCCGCTCGTGCAGACGTCGATGCCGCTCGCCCGGAGCACGCGGTAGGCGGCCTGGGTGATCCCGGAGCCGTCGGCGACGTTCTCGATGTTGCCCACGACGAAGTCGACCCCGCGGTCGCGCCGAAACGCCGGCAGGGCGCGGGCCAGGATCTCGCGGCCCGGCGCCCCCACCACGTCGCCCAGGCAGAGGATGCGCATCATCGCGCGTACTCGACGATGCGCGTCTCGCGCACCAGCGTCACGCGCACCTCCCCGGGATAGGTCAGTTCGCGCTCGATCTCGCTGGCGATGTCGCGGGCCACCTTCACGGCGAGGCGGTCGCTGATCTGGGCGTTGTTGACGATGACGCGCACCTCGCGCCCGGCCTGGATGGCGTAGGCCTGCTCCACGCCGGGGAACGAGGTGGCCACCTCCTCGAGTTTCTGGAGCCGCTCGATGTAGCGCTCGAAAGTCTCCCGCCGCGCGCCGGGGCGCGAGGCGCTGATGGAGTCGGCCAGCTGGCAGAGCACGGCATAGACGCTCTCCTTGGGCACATCGTCGTGATGGCTGGCGATGGCGTTCACCACGATCTTCGATTCGCCGCAGCGGCGCGCGATGTCGGCGCCGATGGCGGGATGGCCCCCTTCCATCTCGTGGTCCACCGCCTTGCCGAGGTCGTGCAGGAAGGTGGCGCGCTTGGCGAGCTTGATGTCGAGCCCCATCTCGGCCGCCATCGCCCCGCCCAGATGGGCCGCCTCGATGAGGTGGTCGAGCACGTTTTGGCCGTACGAGGTGCGGAACTTGAGCCGCCCCAGGAGCTCGATGAGCTTGGCGTGGAGCCCGTGCAGGCCGACCTCCAGGAGCGCCTTCTTCCCGGTCTCGCGCAAATGCCCGTCCATCTCCCGCTTCACCTGCGCCACCACCTCCTCGATGCGCGAAGGGTGGACCCGGCCGTCCTGGATGAGCTGCACCATGGCGCGCCGTGCGATCTCGCGGCGTACGCCGTCGAACGCGCTCACCACGATGACGCCCGGGGTGTCGTCCACGATGACGTCCACGCCGGTCGCGTTCTCGAAGGCACGGATGTTGCGCCCTTCGCGCCCGATGATCCGCCCCTTCATCTCGTCGTTGGGCACGTCCACCGTCGAGACCACCGAAGCGGAACAGATCGCGGTGGCGTTGCGCTGCATCGCCGTGAGGACGATGTCGCGCGCGCGGGTCTCGGCCTCCTCTTCCGCCGCCCGCACCCGCGCGTCGATGAGCCGCGCGCATTCGCCGCCCAGCTCCGCCTCGAGCCCCTCCAGGACGCGCGCCTCCGCGGCCTCGCGGGAGAGCCCCGAGACCTCGAGCAGCTTCGCCTTGACCTCCTCCTCCCTCTTGTCCAGTTCGCCTTCCCGCTGCTGGAGGGTGGTCTGCCGCGCCGCCAGGCGGCGTTCGTGATCGGCGAGCCGCCGGTCGCGTTGGGAGACCGCCTCCTCCTTCTCGGCGAGGCCCTCCTCGCGCTTGGCGACCCGCTTCTCGCTCTCGCGGAGATCGCGCTGCTCCCCTTCGATCTCCCTGTCCAAGGTTTCGCGCCGGGTGACCAATTCGTCGCGCATCTGGATGCGCGCCTCCTTGACGACCCGCTCCGCCTCCTCCCGGGCGGCGCGCAGCGCCTCCTCCCCCTCCTTCCGCATCACCCCCAGGCGCGAACCGAGGCGGCTCTTCTGCAAGAAGAGGCAAAGCCCGTAGCCGGCGGCCGCGCCTGCTGCGGTTCCCAAAGCGATTTCAAGCCACATGTCCCAGCCTTTCCTCTACGGCCGGGAACCGGGGAAGGCGCCGCAACGGGACGAACCCGCGGCGGCGACGATATGGTACCGGCCTTGCGCGCCGGATTGGCCTTCAGCGGTCCCGATCTATGGAAAGCGCCCGACATCCCTTGCCGGGGCGCGTTGCGTACACCTCAAGCCTATCCGAAAACCCCCTGTTCGGCCCGAACCCGAGCGAGCGGGCGGAGCGCGAACCGCGACGCGAAAACCGTCCCGACCGCGCTCAGGGCGCGGGGGGGCGCGCAAGGGCCCTCAGGACGACGCCGTCTTCCAGGTCAGTCTCCCGTCGGCGGAAACCGCCACCGAACGGGCCATCACCTCCAGCCACGCCTTGACCCCCGCCCCCCTCAGGAAGATCGAGTGGCGGCCGTCCGGGAAGGGGAGCTTCTCCTCCGGCCGGGCGACGCTGGAGAACCAGCCGTCGACGAGGCGCAACTCCACCGTGTCCTTGGCCGGATCGACCCAGACCTCCATCTCCTTGGCATCGATGCTGTTGAGCAGGCGGGGGCCGTCGTAGGCCCCGAGCTTCACGCCGAGGAGGCGGACCCCGTCCTTGATCGCGGCGATCTCGATGACGTCGTGGCTCTCCGGCGCTTCGGCCTGCTGGAGGAGCCTGTTGAGGCGCTGGCGGAGGAGGCGCCGGTCGGAGGGCCCCAGTTCGACGATGCCCGAGGGGGGGGCGGGGGGAGGATCGGTGAGGATCCCCTTCTCGCGCGCTTCCCTCAAGAGCTCCTCGGCGGGGCTCCGCTGGTCGAGGCGGTCCCGCAGCGCCAGAGCCGCCATCGCCTCGCGCTCCGTTTCGGATCGCTCGGCCCGCGCCTCCGCCGCGCGCACCCGCTGCTGGAGCGCGATGTTTTCGAGTTCGAGTTGGGCGGCACGATCCGCCTCCGCTTTCAGGCGCAGGAACTCCTCCAATTCCACGGCCCGCTCGCGCACCTTGCCCTGCAGCGCCTCCAGATCCCTGGCGATCGCCTCGGAACGGCGCGTCTCGTCGGCGGCGGCCCGCTCGGAGCGCTCGGCGCGGCTCTGGAGGTCCGCGGTTTTCGCCTCGCTCGCGGCGGCCTGGGCGCGGGCGCGTTCCGCCTCGGTCGAGAGCGCCTCGTGGCGCGCCTGCGCCTCGCGCAGCACCTCGACCGGCACCTGGTTCCCGGACCCGGCGCGCTCGAAGAGGAGCGCCCCGAGGAGCAGAGCCAGGAGCGCGATGGCGCCGAAGGCCAGCGGAAGCCCGCGGCCCCGCCCCCGGTCCTTGACGACCGCGTCCAGGAGCCCGCGCTGCACCTCCGTGAGTCCGCGGAAGGTCTCGTTCAGGGCGCGGGTGGATGCGATCACGCCGGTCGCCTTCTCGCTGCGTTCCAGCGTGTCGGCGATCTGCCGTTGGGTCGACTGGATGCGCTCGATCGCCTCGGCCTGGGCGCGGAATGCCTGCGCCATCGCCGCCAGGGGTACGCCGACGCCGCGCGGGGAGTCGCCCCCGGGGGCGGCGAGCGCCGCATCCTCGGGCCGCTCGGAGGCCGGCTCGGTCAACCGGCACCTCCCAGCGCGTCCAAGCCCGGTCGGCTGCGCCAGGCCGCGAGGGCGACCCGCGTCACCTCCGTGCGTTCGAAACGGAGCGTTCCGGCGAGGAGATGCGGCTCCTTGCTCGGATCGGCAAAGGCGGCGAAGAGGATCTGCCCGCTGCGGCCGCGCGGCACATCCAGCCGGGCAACCGCACCGAGCGCGCCGAGGACCGGGAGGAGGGACGGTTCGATGTCTCGCCGCAGGAGGTTGGCCGCGGGGATCGCCGCGGTGGCGCCGCTGCCCAGTTTGAGTCCCGCGTCGACGAGGTCGATGGTGAGAGGGTCGGGACCGGAGACGTTGCAGACGGTCATGAGGAGGAGGTGCGGGGCCCCGGCGCGCAGCGCCGCGTGCACCTCCTGCTCGGAGGCGGGGTCGGAGAAGTATTCGAGGAGGAGCGCCGCGCCCTCGACGGTGCGGCAGACCCAGACCCCCACCGGAGCGTCCCGCGCGGGCAGCACATCCGCGATCGCCGCGCCCTCGCGCCTCTCGATCCAGCGCTCCAGGCGCGGGTAGAAGACGAAAAGGATCGCCCCGACGACGACCGCGGCGACCGCGGAGCCTAGGAGGGGCACCAGGGGGTCGCCGCGCTTCTCCATGGAGAACCTTGGACGTCCGCCGTCAGGGTTTCCCTTCCGCCTTGGCGCGCGCAGCCTTGCCGACGTAGTCCTCCCAGTTGCTCTTCTTGTTCTCACCCCACCACTTCACCGCATCCGGCACGCCCGAGGGGTGGATGAACTTGACGCCGCCGATCGCCAATTCGGAGAGGGCCTCCAAGCCCGTTTCTTTCACTCGCTCGTACCGCTCCTTGTTTTTCTTGTCGGCGAACACGCTCGACATGAACTGGAGCATGCGGTTGAACAGCTCCTTCCTGTTCTTGCCGGAGAGCTTGCGCCAATCGATGACCTGCTTCATCACCTCGCTCGCGACGCTCAGGTCGCTGTGCTTCCCGCAGGCGTAGGAGATGACGAGATCCATCGTCGCGGGATCCTCGTCCCCGATCTGGGCCAGGGAGCGGAAGCCGTACTCGACCCAGATGGGGTTGGGGGTGCGCGGGTCGAGGACCACCTTGTCGAGCCAGGCGACCAGCGCCTTGACGCCGTCTTTCGATCCGAGCTCCCCGAGGGTCTTGGCGCACTCCTGCGTGACGAGGTTGCGGTTGCGCGCCTTGAGCCCCTTGGCCACCATGTCCACGATCCGGTCCTTGATCTTCTCTTCTTCCTTGGTGGCCGCGTCCCCCTTCGCCTCCAGGGCGAGGTAGGCCTTCTTCAGGTTCTCCAGGTACGGGGTCGCATCCTCCTCCGGCTGCTTCGGGTTGTTGTAGGTCAGCTTGAAGGTGTTGAGGAAGTTCTCGATCTCGACCAGGGTGAAAGTGACCTCTTCGGGGGGCTTGGGCTGCTCCCCCTCGCCCTGGCCGAGGACCGGCAAGACGCTGGCGAGGAGCAGGACCGAGAGCAAGGGGAGATGAGCGCGCATGGGTGCCTCCGCAGGACGGCCCGGGCCGTCCACCGGCGATTATAGCGGGCGGGTCGCCCCGAGTAGTCCCCCCCCAGTCCGGCCCCGAAGGTGGTAGCCCAAGTTCCCGCCGATGATTACCGTAGCAGCGTGCTGGCCGACCTTCCCGAACTCGGACGCCTCCGCGCCGAGCGCGTCCCCCTCCCCCCTCCCGGCGATGCCCTGTTCCGCCGGCTGACCGGGTTGCAGCACCTGGCCATCCTCGACTCCTCCATGGGGGGGCGCTACACCTTGATCGCCTCCTCTCCCTTGGCGCGCCTCACCTGGACGCCGCAGGGGGGCGGCATCTCCCTTCCCGGGGGGGGCATGGCCACGGAGCCCGACCCGGGCGTGCTCCTGCGGGAGGCGATCCAGGCGACGGCGCTCCACGCAGCCGGTCCGCTCCCCTTCGGGCCGGGCTGGATCGGGTACCTGGGATACGGCCTCCGCGCAGCCTTCGAGGAGGTGCCGGAGCGCCATCCCGACGAGACCGGCGCCCCCGACATGGACCTGAGCTATTACCCTGCCGTGGCCGTCCACGACGCGGAGGAGCAGGCATGGTGGCTCGTCTGGAGGGAGGAGGCGGGGGACGGCGCGCGCAAGCTCCACGCGCGGCTCATGCACGCGGGGGCGCCCCTGCGCGGCGAGGTGAAGGGCGGCCTCGCCCCCCGCATCCCGAAAGCGGCCTACCTCGCCGCGGTGAAACGCGCCATCGAGTACATCCACGCCGGCGACCTGTTCCAGGTCAATCTCGCCCACGAATTCCGCGCCCCCTACGAGGGCGATCCTCTCGCCCTCTACCTGAACCTGCGGCACCGCAACCCCTCCCCCTATGCCGCCTTCCTCGACTTGGGGAGCGGACGGGCGCTCTTGTCCACCAGCCCCGAACTCTTCCTGAGGCTCAGGGAACGCGTGGCGACGACGCGGCCCATCAAGGGCACGCGCCCGCGGGGCGCGACCCCCGCGCTGGACGACGCGCTGCGGGACGAGTTGTGGCAAAGCGAGAAGGATGGCGCGGAGCTGGCCATGATCGTCGATCTGGAGCGCAACGACCTGGGGCGGGTCTGCGAGCCGGGCAGCATCGAGGTGGTCGAGGAGCGCGCCATCGAGAGCTACGCCACGGTGCACCATCTGGCGGCCGAGGTGCGGGGCGTCCTGGAGGAGGGGCGGGACCGCGTCGACCTCCTGGCCGCCACGTTTCCCGGCGGCTCCATCACAGGCGCGCCCAAGATCCGTGCCATGGAGGTGATCGACGAGCTGGAGGCGGAGCGCCGCGGACCCTACACGGGGTCGGTGGGCATCCTCGGGGACGACGGCTCCCTCGACCTCAACGTCGCCATCCGCAGCGTGCTCTTGGCCCGCGGGGCGGCGCGCCTGCATGTGGGAGGCGGCATCGTGGCCGATTCCGATCCGGAGACGGAGTATCGCGAGACCCTGGCGAAGGGCGAAGCGATCTTCCGGGCATTGGCGCCGTGAACCTCGATCGCTGGGCGACGCGGTTCCTCGCGCGCTTCGCGCAAAAGGCGTCGCCCCACAGCGTGCGTGCCTACCGGCACGATCTCGAGGAGCTGCTTGCGTTCTGCCGGTCCCAAAAGGCGGGCGAGCCTCGGGCGCTGACTCACCGCCTCCTGCGCGGCCACGTCGCCGCTCTGAGCGGCCGCGGCCTCAAGCGTTCCACGGTGACGCGCCATCTGGCGACGATCCGCGCTTACACCCGCTTCCTGCGGCGCGAGGGCGCGCTGGAGGCCGATCCCGCCCGGGCGTTGCGCGCCCCGCGGGCCGCACGATCCCTCCCGCTCCAGCTCGGCGAGGCCGAGGTGGGCCGGCTCATCGCCAGCGCGCGCACCGCACGGGACCGCGCCATCCTCGAGACGCTCTACGGCGGCGGGCTGCGCGTCGCCGAGTTGGTGGGCCTCGACCGCGACGACCTCGATGCGCGGCACGGCATCGCCCGCGTGCGCGGGAAGGGGCGCAAGGAGCGGCTGGCGCCCCTCGGCTCCAGCGCGATCGGCGCGCTCGAGGCCTGCCTCGCGGAGCGCCCGCCGGGGGCCGATCCGCGCCCGGTCTTCCTCAACCGGCACGGACGCCGCCTGGGCGCCCGCTCGGTCCACCGCCTCGTCAAGCGGCACGCGATGGCGGCGGGCGTCGACCCGCGGGCGAGGCCCCATACCTTGCGGCACAGCTTCGCCACGCACCTGCTCGACCGCGGCGCCAACCTGCGCGAGGTGCAGGAGCTCCTCGGGCACAAGAACATCGCGACGACGCAGATCTACACCCACGTCTCGCTCGAGCGGCTCCGCGAGGTGGTCGCCGCCGCGCATCCGCGCGCGAAGGAGTAGCCTCTAGGTGCCGTGCGGGCGCCAGACGTTGCCGTCGCGGGCGGTGCTGCCGACGGCGACCGGACCGACGATGTTGCCCGGCGGGCCAGGTTCGGCGAGGGCGGCCCCCGCGGGGATCGGGGCGCCGAGCCCCGAATAGAGCGGGTCGGCGGTGAAGAGGATGTCGCCGCCCTGGTTGGTGAAGAAGGTGCGGCGCCCGGTGACGCCCACCCGCTGGGGCCAGGCGTAGACGCACCAGGTGGCCTCGGCCAGATCCGCGTCCACGGCGGTGGAGGCGCCGCCCCCGGGCAGTTCCGTGACGCCGACCCCGCCCGTCCCCGGCAGGTAGAGACGATAGATGTAGCCGGATCGCTGCATCTCGCCGAGGGAGGTGATGAGGCGGAAGGAGGGGTTCACCACGGTCGGGGAGAGGAATCGACTCCCGCCCGCGGAGGCGCGCACGGCGACGTTGCCCGACATCTCCCCGAAGGTGCCGTACTCCCCGTTGCCGTTCCCGTTGAGGTCGGCGTCGAGCCGCTGGGCGAAACTCAGCTGCGCCTGCACCAACGTGCGGAGTGTGGAGATTGCCGCCGACTCGTTGGCGTCGATCCGGGAGGCGAGCAGCATCGGAAGCGCGATGGTGGCGACGATCGCGATGATCACCGTCACCATGAGCAATTCGAGAAGGGTGAAGCCCCCCTGACGCCGCATACCTCGCTCTCATTGTCGGACGCCGGAGACTGCGGCTTGATCCCCCCCTCAAGCGCCCGCCCTCGGGGGGTCGATAGGGAGAGCGAAGGGCACCACTCCATGAAAGCGAAGACGAGCCAGTCCAACCAATCCGCCGATCGTCGCCGCGCCATTTTCCTCGTGGACCGCGAACTCCAGTTCGCCGTCACGCTCCACTTGCTCGGCGCGCTCCTCGGAATCGCGGCGCTCTACACCCTCGCCACGTTCGTCCTTCCCTACAGCGGGCTCAAGGGACAGACTTCGGAGGAGGTCTGGAGCTTCTTGGTGCGCAACAACGCCATCTACCTGGTGCTCGCCCTCGTGCTCCTCGGCACGGTGAGCCTCCTGATGACGCACCGCGTGGCGGGTCCGGTGCTCGTCATCGAACGCGCCATCCAGGGCATGCAAGAGGGGGACTACGAGCGGCGTCTCACGTTGCGCAAGCGGGATTACCTGAAGGGGCTCGCGGCGAGCGTGGCCCAGCTCGCCGCGTATTTGCGCCAGCAGGAAGCGCAGCGCCTCGAGGTGCTGCGCGAGATCGACGGCTGCCTGGAAGAGAACGATCTCCCCGCGGCGCGCGAGCTGCTCCACCGCCTCGGGCTGCCCGAGCAGGCGCCCGCGGCGCCCGAACCGACCAAGGCGAAATAGGTCTGGTGACCCTAGGGGGAGTCGAACCCCCGTTGCGGCCTTGAAAGGGCCGAGTCCTAGGCCTCTAGACGATAGGGTCTGGTGGGGAAAACCGCATCCTACTACGAAGGTTCCGCGGTGGCCCGCTTCAGGATGGCGAAGCCGATCACGCCGAGCGCGATTACGCCGGCGAGGATCCAGAAGAGCGTCGGCGCGGACTTCTGCGCCGCCTGGAGCTTGGCGCGGACGTGCAGCGTCCAGCGATCGTATTCCCGCCCCACGGTCTCGAAATCGACGAGAAACCGCGTTCCCACCTGCTCCGGCCGCTTCACATGGGCGGGCACCGGGACGCCGGGACGCACCGGGATCTGCGCCGAGTCCGCCTCGGCGAGCCGCCGCTCGATTTCGGGGCGCAAGAGCCAATCGACGAGCCGCTTGCCCTCCGCGGGGTTGGGTCCCCCCCTGATGAGCATGACGGTGTTGGGCAGGTAGAGCGTCCCGATCTCCTCGGGGCCGGAGTCGGGATAGACCTGCGCCACAGGCGCCCCCAGCATGCGTGCGACGTTGAAGTCGTCGGTGTCGGTCCAGCCGAAGGCGTAGCGCCCCTCGCGCACATCGCGCATGACGTGGGCGTTCCCGGTGAGCCAGGCGACGTCGTTTTGGACCAAGGCGTCGAAGTAGCGATCCGCAAGGTCGCGGTCCTTGACGTAGAGGCAGGCGGCGTGGGTCGCCGTCGTGCCGGTCTCCGGCCGGGCCATGCAAACCCGGCCGCGCCACTTCTCGTCCGCCAAGTCCCACATGGAGGTGGGCCGGTCCGCCTCCGGCACGAGGTTCGTGTTCACGATGAGCACACGCGCCCGCGCGGCGAAGCCGGTCCAGTGCCCCTCCGCGTCCTTGAATTCCGCCGGGATATCTTCGGCCGACTCCGACACGTAGGGCTCGAGCACGCCCTGGTGCTTGAGGCGGATCGTGGTGGCGATCTCGTTGTTCCAATAGACATCCGCCTGCGGCTTCCCCTTCTCGGCGATGAGCCGGCGCACGAGCCCGACGGTCTTGTTGGACTCGGTGTCGTACTCCGCCACCACCTCGATGCCGGTCTCCTTGCGGAAATCGTCGAGGAACGCCGCGCTGTGCTCCTCGTCCACGGAGACGTAGACCACCAGCCTCCCCTCGGCGAGGGTCGAGGGTGCCAGGAGGAGCAGCGCCACCAAGGTGTTACGAAACGGTGTCACAAGTGTATCCTTTTCGATACAGCCTACGGGCCCTTGAACTTGTTGGGATCGATCCCGAGGAGGCGCATCTTCTTGTGCATGTTGGGACGGGAAATGCGCGCCATGGCGGCGGCCTTCGTGACATTCCCGCCGGTCTTGCGCAAGAGGTCGCTCAGATACCCCTTCTCGAATTCGTTGCGAGCCCCGAGCAAGCCGGCCGAAGGGGAGGAGGGGGGCAGGGGCCGCTTCTCCACGAGGAAGCGCAACTTCCGGTTCTCGCGCTCCACCGCGCGGCGGTCCAGGCCGCGCTCCACGGTGATGAGGAGCTCCTTCAACTCGAACGGTTTGGTGACGTAATCGAAGGCGCCGCGGCGCAGGGCGTCGATGGCGTTTTCCACGGTGCCGTGGGCGGTCATGAGGATCACCACCGCGTCCTTGTCCATCTCGTGGACCGCCGCAAGGACTTCGAGCCCGCTCACTTTCGGCATGACGAGGTCGGTCAGGACGACGTCGTACGAGAGCTTGGCGAGCATCTCGATGGCGGCGCTGCCGTCCGGCGCCTCGTCCACGGTGTAACCCTCCCGCGTGAGGCCGCGTTGGAGGAAAAACCTCACCGACTCCTCGTCGTCCACCACCAGGACACGGAAGGGGCTGGCCTCGTCCACCCCGGAGGCCTCACGAACGGCGTGCCGACGGAAGGTGGATCAGGAACCGCGTGCCCCGCTCCCTCCCCTCGGCCACCTCGATGCGGCCCCCATGGGCCGCCACCAGCCGATCGGCGAGGAAGAGCCCGAGCCCGGCTCCTTCGCGCCCGCCGCGACGCGTGGTGACGAACGGTTCGAAGAGCACATCCCGCACGGCGGGATCGATCCCCGGCCCCGTGTCGGAGATCTCCACCACGACCCCGTCCCCCTCCTCGCGCACCTCCAGGCCGAGTTGCCCGGTCCCCTCCATCGCCTCGACTGCGTTGCGCACGAGATTGACCAGGACCTGCCGCAGCATCGCGCCGTCGGCATGAAGGGGGACCGGCCGCACGCTGGCGCGCACCTCGATGGAGGCGGGCGGGCGCACCTCGGCCAGCGCCTCCTCGAGGAGGCCGTTGAGATCGCACGCGGCGCGCTCCGGTTCCGCGCGGGTCGCGCGCAACAGCGCGCCGGTGACCCCCACCCCCCTCCTCGCGGTCTTCTCGATCATGGCGAGCGCTTCGCGGACCGCGGGGGCCGGGCCTTCGGCGAGCGCGGCATCGGCGCAGCCGAGGATCCCCCCCAGCAGGTTGTTGAATTCGTGGGCGACGCCTCCCGCCAGGGTGCCCGCGCTCGAGGCACGGGCGGCGCGCACGAGCGCGGCGGTGCGCTCCTTCACCTTCTCCTCGAGCAACGTGCGCAACTCGCGATTCTCCGCCTCGGTGCGCTCCACGGATTCGGCCGACCGGTTGAACGCCCGCGCCAGCTCCGCCATCTCGGCGCCCCCCTCCTCGGCGAGGCGGAAGCCGCGCCCGCCGCCGCCGAACCGCACCTGCGCCCGCGTCGCCGCGCGCACCGGCCTGACGACCACGCGATCCAGCACGAAGGCGCCGGCCGCGAGGAGGACGAGGAGGAGCCCTCCCCACGCCGTCACGGTGCGCGTCGCTTCGCTCTCGCCGTGCGCCTGTGCCGCCGCGGTCTGGCTCTCGCGCAGGGCGCCGAAGCGGCGCTCCATTCCGCGCCGGGTCCGGTCGAGGATCTCCGCGCGCACCGCGGCGTGCTTTTCCGGCAACGAGGAGGTCGGGTCGGCCACGATGGAGCGCACCGCCTCGCGCAGCACCTCCGGCTGGAGCGCCCCCTGGCTGTCGGTGTAGAGAACCAGGGGAAGGTCCGCGATGTCGCGGGCGCGCTGCTCGTCGGCGGCCAGGGCCGACGCGGCGGAGAACCCGATCGCCTCGTCCACGAGGGAGGCGGCGATTTCGCTGAACGCGCCCTCGGTGTCGCGCAGGAGCCGGTCGCTGCGCGCGACGAACGCGCCGCGGCTGGCGGGCTTGAGCACGGCGAGCCCCAGGAACGCGGCCACCAGGAAGATCGCGGCGGCGGTGAGGGCGATGCGCGGGAAGAGGCCCATGCTCACCTCCGGATCGAGTCGGCGCGAGCGATCGCCGCCAGCGGGACCTCGTGGCCCGCCGCACGCGCCGCGCGCAGATCGAGGGAAAGGGTCATCTTGGAGACGCGGCCGGGAGGCGGCGCGGCGCCGTCGCGGAGGGCGAGAAGCGCGATGGCTGCGGCGCGGCGGCCCACCCCCGCGGCGTCGGGGCGGAGGCGCAGCGCCGCCTGCTCGTCGGGGAGGAGCGACGACGTGGTGACGAGAGGGATGCGCAGAGTGTCGAGCGCGCGGCGGAGATCCGCGGCGTCGCCGGGACCCGCTTCCGGCACCCAGGCGAGATCGCATCCCCGCGCCTGCTCCGGCGAGGTGCAGACCACCGTCACGAAGCCCGGAAGCGTCTCGGCCGGGCCGAACAGCGCGATCCTGCGCGCCCCGGGCTTGAAGAGCGCGAGGCAGTCGCCCCACTGCGCG
>Ga0187893_10001094_pt1 | contig 67623 bp, 53 predicted proteins | sample MA1701074metaG_FD_139574 | JGI IMG/M metagenome (GOLD analysis project Ga0187893, IMG submission 139574) | White microbial mat communities from a basaltic lava cave in the Kipuka Kanohina Cave System on the Island of Hawaii, USA - MA170107-4 metaG ...
CTCAAGTATCATGATCGGTGGGAGATCGAACTCGCCCTCGACGAGCTCAAGACCCATCAGGCCAGCACCGCTCAGGGCACCCTGAAAACCATCTTTCGAAGTCAGCGGCCCAGAAATGTGATGACAGTCAGCAGTACTTTGATATCCGTGACCGGATCAGGATCGGCGCATGACGCTAAACCGCCCTTCGCTCAGGGGCATTGGACCTAGAAGCCGGCAACTGGAAACTGGCAACTGGAAACTGGGAACTGGGAACTGGCAACTACTTTTTCGGAAGCGCCAGCCACTTCGACCACGTCTCGAAGCTCTTGCGGGGCTTTCCGTCTCCGTCGAGGAGGCCGGTGTCCTTGAAGAGGCCGAGGAACGCGGCGATCTCCCGGGAATCCTCCCCGAGGCGCGCCTGGAGCTGGTCGCAGTCGCGCGGGAGCGTCCAGACGACGAAGCGGCCGTTCAGGCGGGCGGCTTCCTCGAGCACGAAGCGGAGGTAGTCGTCCTGCCAGGGGGCCTTCCCGGGGCGGAACTCCTCCCCGAAGCGGATGTCCTCGGCCAGGAAGCTGGTCTCGGCCACCGCGAAGGGCTTGCCGGGGAGCGCCGCCGCCACCTTCGCGAAGTAGTCCTTCGGGATCTTGGCGGGGTTGGGCTCGGCGAAGAAGGGAAGCGAGGCCACGCAGGCCAGGTCGCTGAACGGGGCGACCTGCGAGATCGCCTTCTTCTGGACGCTCGGGTTCTGGTGGAAGGTCTCCGCGCTCAGGGTGAAGAAGATCGGGAGGGTGGGGTTCTCCTTCTTCAGGCTCACGTAGATCTCCCGGGCGAAGAGCGGGAACTTCTTCCAGGCCGCGGGGTTCTTCTCGGCGAGCTGGTTCACCTCGATCGCGTAGGCGAAGTAGTCGGGCCGGAAGCGACGGATCAGGTCCCGGCACCAGTGGAGGTAGGCCCGCATCACGTCGGGATCGTCGAGGTCCTTCTTCGCCCAGCCCTGGGCGCGGGGGTCGCCGGGGGCGGTCCCGTAGTAGCCCGCCAGGCCCTCCTTCTCCTTGTGGAGCGGGGTCGTGGCGAGGAAGACGAGCTTGCCCTCGGGCCGCTGGGAATCCTCGGCGATCCTCTTCTCGAGCTCCTCGGCGTAGAAGGTCTGGTCGAGCGCCTCCTGCCAGGGGATGCCGTCGTCCAGCTTGCGCCCCACGAGCTCCGCGTGGTCCTTCACGAAAGAAAGGAGCGACGAGATCCCGTCGAGGGACATGTCGTGGGGGAACATCGTGGTCCCCATCTGGAAGGGACGGCTCTTGCGCTCCTGCCGGCCGCCGCCCGCCAGCGCGGGGGTACCCAGGAGGAGGAGCGCCAGGACCGCCGCTGCATTTCTCATGCCCTGAGTATACCGCCCCGGGAGGAACTCGGTTTCAACGCGCCGTGATAACCGGGGCGGGGAGCGTCCGTCTAAGAAGGCAAGCCGATGGATTTCGAGCGGATGACGGACGAGGAGCTGGCCCTCCGGGCCCGCCGGGACCCGCGCGGGCCGTTCGAGGTCCTCTTCGAGCGCCATCGCGGCGCCCTCTACGCCTTCATCCTCCGGCAGGGCATCGAGGAAGGTCGCGCCGAGGACCTCTTCCAGCAGGTCTTCCTCAAGGCCTTCCGCGCCCTCCCGTCCTTCCGGGAGGAGGCCCGCTTCAAGACATGGCTCTACGCGATCGCCGTCCACGCCGTCCAGGACGAGCGCCGCGCCGAGCGCCGCCGCGGCTCGGCCGTCCCGCTCCACGAGGCGATGGCCGTGGACGGGCCCCGCGCCCACGAGGAGGCCGAGCGGGCCGAGGACGTGGGCCGCGTGAAGCGCGCCCTGGAAGGCGCGCCGCCGCACCACCGGCTCCTCTTCACCCTCGTCCGCTTCCAGGGACTCCCCCTCGCCGAGGCGGCGCCCCTGGTCGGCATGTCGGCGCCCACGGCCAAACTGACCCTCTTCCGGATCTCGAAACGGATCGGGGAGCTCCTCGCCCCCGTCAGGGAGACGTGACCATGAACTGCGAACAGACCGAACTCCAGATGGCGGAGCTCCTGGCCGGCGAGATCGGCCCGGACGAGCGCCGCGCCGTCGAGCGGCACCTCCTCGAGTGCGCCGCCTGCCGGGCCGACTTTGACCGCGCCCGGGCCGGGATGCGGGCCGACTGGCCCGACGCCCCGGTCCCGCCCGCCCTCGTCGCCTCGACCCGCGCCCTCGTCCTCCGCCCGCCCGCCCTCGTCCGCCTCCTCCGGGGCGCGACCGCGGCGGCCGCCGCGCTCCTCCTCGCGCTCTCCCTCGTCCCGGCCGGGCCCCCGGGGAGGGTCGCTGCTCGCACGAGGCCCGCGGCGCCGCTGCTCGCCACGATGCAGGAGGGCGCGGTCGGCGCCCTCTTCGCCAAGGACGAGGACGGCCGCCCCGTGGGCGAGCTCGGCCTCCGGTCGCACGTCGTCTCGGTCGAGATCCTGGACGGCATCGCCCGGACGACGGTCGAGGAGAACTTCGAGAACCACACGGACCGCCGCCTCGAGGGCACGTTCCACTTCCCCCTCCCGCCCGACGCCTCGATCTCTCGCCTCGCCCTGGAGGTCAACGGCAAGATGGAGGAGGGGACCTGCCTCGAGCGCGAGCGCGCCCGCGAGGTCTTCGAATCGATCGTCCGCCGCATGCAGGACCCCGCCCTCCTCGAGTGGATGCCGGGCGGGATCTTCAAGTGCCGCGTCTTCCCGATCGAGCCGCGCGCGACCAAGCGCGTGCTCGTCGCCTACACCCAGGCCCTCCCCTTCTTCCGCGGCCGCGCGACCTACGTCTACCCGCTCGCGAGCGAGAAGACCCGGACCCACCCGCCCGGCGAGGTGCGGATCGACGTCCTCGCCCGCTTCTCCGGACGGCTCGAGAAGATCGAGTCGCCCTCGCACCGGATCGACGTCCAGCGCCGCAACGCGCACGAGGCCCGGATGAGCTTCCGGGCGGAGGCCTACCGGCCGGAGAACGATTTCGTCGTCTCGATGGAGACCGACGACGAGGAGCTTCGCGTCGTCGCGCACCGGGAGGACGGGGACGACGGCTATTTCGCCCTCTTCCTCTCGCCCCGCGGGGCGGCCGCGCGGACGCCGCGGCGCTACGCCCTCGTCCTCGACGTCTCGGCCTCCGTCAGCGCCCCCGAGCTCGAGGTCGCCAGGCGCCTCGTCCGGGCGATGATCGAGCGCCGGATCCCGGGCGACCGCTTCGAGATCCTGGCCCACCACATCGACGTCGCCTCCTCGGGCGAAGTCGACCTCCGCGCTGCGAACGACTTCATGGACGGCCTCCGGCCGCTCGGCGGCTCGGACGTCCTCCGGGCGCTCCTTGCGGCCGAGGCCGACGAGATCGTCTACATCGGCGAGGGGACGCCCACCCTGGGCGAGACCGAGACCCCGAAGATCCTCGAGGCCCTGAAGGGCCGGCGGATCCGGACGGTCGCGGTCGGGAGCGACGCGAACGCGGCGCTCCTCGAGCGCCTGGGCGGCCATCACCGGATCAGCCCGAACGACGACGTGGACCGACGGGTCGCCGAGATCGCCAAGACGCTGGGGAGCCCAGTCCTCTCGGACCTCAGGATCGAGGGCGGCGAGGCGGTCAGCGACGTGGTCGGCGTCCGGGACGTCTTCTTCGGCGAGCGCCTCGTCGCGGCCGGCCGCTTCCGCGGGCCGGCGAGACTCGTCGTGACGGCCGGCGGCTACCGCCGCGAGACCGAGCTCGCCCTTCCGCCCGAGGGGGAGGGCGCCTCCTACGTGAAGCGCCTCTGGGCTCAGCGGAAGGTGGCGGACCTTCTCGCGCGGGGCGGGGCGAAGGAGGAGGTGGTCGCGCTCGGCGTCAAGCACCAGATCATGACGCCCTACACGTCGTTCCTCGTCCTCGAGAGCGAGCAGATGTGGAAGGACCACAACCTCAAGCGCGAGGTCCCGAAGCCCGACGAGGTGCTGGGGGACGGAAAGGCGCGGTCGGCGTTCGACGAGGCGACGAGGCTCTACAAGGAGGGCAAGCTCGACGAGGCGACGGCGAGATTCGACGAGGCCTTCCGGCTCCAGCCCTCGAGCGACGAGGTCTATCGATACATGAAGCGGGCGGGCGATGACTTCGTCGCGCAGATGATGAACCACCCCGAGCGGCGCTTCCAGGACGTGGGTCGCCGCGTCTACGAGAGGGCGAAGCCGGGACTTCCCCTGCGGACGGGGGAGGAGACCCGGGCGAAGTTCCTCCAGGACCTCGGCTCGGACGATGCCGCGGTCCGGCGGAACGCGTTCTGGCATCTCGGGAGGCTGGGGGATATGAGCTCGGCCGGTTTCACGACGAACGAGTCCGCCCGGCTCGAGAGCTTCGACCTCCGCGGACAGACGTTCCACTCCATCCTGAAAATGGATCCCCTCTGGTCCGGCTACCTCTCGCTGGACGGCCGCGAGGACCTGCACGCCGGAATCGACCCCGCCGTCTTCAATCTCGATGAAAGGGAGGTCCTCGAGCTCCACGACGCTCGGGACATCCTCCTCAAGCTGGAGGACTTCGCGGGCCCGAAGGTCGAGCTTGTATCGGCCTCGGCGGGCGGGTGGGCGCCCCTGACGGGCGCAACGTTTGCCGTGGAGAACGACCTCTCTTTGGAGGTCCGAGAGTTGGAGGCGGCGTACGCCCGGGTCGAGGAGCTCCGGTCCATGCAAGGCCGGACGCCCGCCCAGCGGGAGCTCCTCGCCGCGGAGGTCGAGTACTCCCGGCAGTACGCCGAGCGGCTGTCGCGCGACCAGGCCGAGCTCGAGAAGAAGCACTTCGAGCGGGCGCGGGACGGGAAGATCCTCGAGGAGAAGATCAACCACCTGAACATGACGGGCACCCGGCCCGGCCTCGCTCCGCGGAGGACTCTCGAGGGGAAGGCCACGGCGGTCGCGACCGAGATCGGGCTCGTCGTGATCTCGATCGGGAAGGACGACGGCGTCCGGGAGGGGGACGAGTTCACCGTCTTCCGCGGCGGCGACTTCGTGGCGAAGGTCGCGATCGACCGGACGGACCTCAAGTGGTCGGGCGGGAAGGTGGTCCTCAAGAAGACCGATCCGCGGCCGGGCGACGACGTCTCGAACCACGTCTTCGTCGCCGGGCCCCGCTCGACGCCGGGCCGGGTGGAGCAGGCCGAAGGAGAAGAGGTCCTCCTCCGCGGGGGCCCCTTCGTCCGCGGACAGCTCGTCGCGATTTGGCGTGACTCGAAGTTCGTGGCGCTCGTCCAGATGCTCGATGGGACCGTCGGGCGGGTATGGCGCGGCATGGCCGCCGGCCGAATGCTCCCCGGCGACCGGGCGGAGCCGGCGGGCGACGTCCGGGCGACGCTCGCCGCGCTGCCCGAGGACGTGCGGGTCGAGCTCGGCTCGCGGGCGGGCCTCGAGTCGATGCGCGCGAAGATGAGGATCGGGCGATGAGGGGACAGGTCTTCCGCTGGGCTCTCGCGTTCGCGGGGACGTCCACCCTCGCGATCCTCCTCGTGGTCTCCACGCTCAAGGGGCCGGCCGCGGCGGCCGCGGTGCCCCGGCGCGACCCGTCGAAGGTCTCCGACGTCGAGCTCGAGCTCATCCTCAACAAGGTCCGGGAAGGCGACCTTCGCGCCGTGAAGGGCGAGATGGACCGGGCCCGGGCGGCGTGGGGCGAGGCGCGGAGGCTCGGCCTGGGCCTCTGGCCGATCCACGAGGGCCTGGGCGACAGCTACGCGCGCGTCAAGCTCCACGACGAGGCGCTTGCGGAGTACGCGACGGCCGAGTCCCTCCTCCCCGAGAAGCTCTCCGCGCTCCGGGCGTCCGTCGCGGCCAAGCGGGCCGAGTCCCACGCGGCGGCCGGGCGGCCGCTCGAGGCGATCCGCGTCCACCTCGAGAGCCCCGCGCCGCCCGCGGCGCGGATCCTCGCCCTCGCGGAGAAGGCCGACCGGGACGCGGCCGTTAAGCTCGTGTCCGACCGGGCGGAAATCCACGACCCGCGGCTCTTTCCGCTGCTGGCCGCGCTTCTCGAGAAGTCGGGCCGGAAGGGCGAGGCCGCCCGGGCGCTCGCGAAGCACTGCATCGCGGTCGCGCCCTGGGACGAGGCGCTGAACCGCCGCGCCGTCGAGGGCCTCCGCGCCGAGAAGCGCTTCGACGAGGCGATCGAGGTCTGTCGGGCGTGGACGAAGTCGGTCCCCCACGCCCTCCAGGCCTGGCAGCTCATGGGCGACCTCCACCTCGAGGCGGGTCGCGAGCGGGAGGCCGTGGTGGCCTACACGTCGATCGTCGACGTCCGGGCCGGCGACGCCGCCGCCCACCGGATGCTGGGCGAGATCTTCCGGAGGCTCAAGCGCGACGCGGACGCGGTCGCCCAGTACGAGCTCGCCCGCAAGGCCCGGCCGGAGGACCAGGCCACCTACGCCGCGCTGATCGACCTCTACGCCGCCCGGGGGGACGAGGCGAAGTCGGAGGAGGTCATGCTCGAGGCGGCGAAGCGCTTCGGGTCGAGTTCCGTCGAGCACCGCGGCCGCGTGGTGGCCTCGGTCCTGGCGCGGATCGACCGCCTCAAGGCGGCCGGGAAGGCCGACGAGCTCCGGGCGCTCCGGGAGAAGTACGTGGCGGCGGGGATCGAGGAGGCGGGGCTCTTCGACCTCAAGGTGATCATGACCTGGGACCAGCAGGCGCACGTGGACCTGGACGTCCTGGAGCCCGGCGGGGAGCGGGTGAGCCACGAGCACGAGGCCTCGAAGGCGGGCGGGAAGTACTACATGCACAACACCTCGGGCTACGGCCCCGAGACCTACACGATCCGGAAGGCCCCGCCCGGGACCTACCGGATCGGCTGCCACCGCCACGACCAGAACCGGACCTCCGTGAAGTGGGTGGTCCTCCTCCACGAGGGCACGCCGCGGGAGGAGCGCCGGGAGGTCACGCACGTCATGGAGAGGGAAAAGGACGACGAGCGCATCTACGCGCTCGACGTCGAGCTCCGGTAGGTCCGTCGCCCCGCCGCGTCGTCCCTGGGACAGCCTGTCCCTCCGTCCGGCCCTTCCGCGCTCTCCGCGCTGGCACGTCCCTTGCTCTCCGGTCCGGGGGGCGGTTTGCCTTGACCGGCCGCGGCCCCCCAAATATAGTGATGGCCTCGATCACCCCGCAGATGAGCGACGATCTCGAACTCCAGAAGCGAATCGCCGAGGAGGCGCAGGTGGGCCCCGCCGCCTCGCCCGCGGTCCGCGCGTTCCAGTTCTTCCTGGTGCCCCTCCTGATCGTGGGAGTCTGCGTGGGCATCTACGCGGGCTTCGGGGTCCTGGTCTCCAACCCCCGCAGCGCCGCGGAGTGGCTGGAGGACATCGAGCACGGAGGCCCGAACACCCGGAACCACGCGGCCCTCCAGCTCGTCCAGAACCTCCGGTCGGCCCGGGCGCCCGAGCCCGGCCTGGCCGCCCGCGTGGCCAAGGCCTACCGCGCCACGGACCCCAAGGACGAGCGGAACCGATACCTCCGGGTCAGCCTCATCACCGCGATGGGGATCCTCCAGGACGCCGAGTCGTCGGATCTCCTCCTCGAGCTCGCCCGCAAGGACGAGGACCTCGAGCTCCGCGCAGTGGCGCTCGACGCGCTCGGGGCGCTGAAGGATCCGGCCACGCTCCCCGAGCTGGTCAAATTGCTTGACGATCCGAATCCCCTTGTTAGAAAATACGCCGCCTTCAACGCCGGCGCCGTCGCGGGGAAGGCGGGGGACCGCGGCGTCGTCGAGCCCCTCCGCAGGCTCCTCGGGGACCCCTCGCCGGACGTGGGGTGGAACGCGGCCTTCGCCCTGGCCTACTTCCTCGAGGACGCCTCGGGGACCGACACCTTGAGAAAGATGCTCGACCGGAAGTACCTGGCGGAGACCATCCCTCCGGCCGACCCCCAGCGCGAGCTCCTGTCGGCCCGCGCCATGATCACCGCGTGTAACGCGGTGGCCAAGCTCCGGGACCGGAGCTTCCTGCCCCGGCTCCGCGAGCTGATCGACCCCGCCCGCGAGCGGGACGCCGACGTGCGCTTCATCGCCAACAAGGCGATCCACGAGCTCGAGAGGAACTGATGGCGGAAGGACAGGTCACCGGGGCGGACGTCAAGGAGCTCCAGAAGCGGGTCCCCCAGGCCTACGAGCTGGTCTCGGAATACCCCCCGCGCCCCACGCGCCGGGACTTCCTCCTCTCCTGGAAGGCCATGGCCTGGACGGCGTTCGGGGCGGCGAGCGGCGTCGGGACCGCCGCCATGCTCCGCTTCATGATGCCGAACGTCCTCTTCGAGCCCCCCCAGGTCTTCAAGGCCGGAAAGCTCGACGACTACGAGTGGGACAAGCCCGACGAGCGCTTCAAGCAGGACCGCAAGGCCTGGATCGTGAAGACGAAGAAGGACTGGAACGGCAAGCCCCAGCTCTTCGCGCTCGACGTCACGTGCACGCACCTCGGCTGCACGCCCAACGTCCTCTTCAGCGAGCAGAAGATCAAGTGCCCGTGCCACGGCTCGGGCTTCCGCTTCACCGGGATCAACTTCGAGGGCCCGGCGCCGCGTCCCCTCGAGCGCTACGGCATCTCGATCGACCCCGTGGACGGGCAGATCGTGGTCGACAAGAACAAGAAGTTCCAGTGGGAGAAGGGGCAGTGGGACGACCAGTCGTCGTACATTGACCTCTCCTCGGCCTAGCGATGGCGAAGAAGGGCGACGTCGGGCGCATCTGGGACTATATCGTCGAGACGCAGGTCTGGCGCTCGATCATCCGGCACGGCTACCCGGACACGCCGCGGAACAGGTCGCTGGCGGTGATGGCGAACGTGTTCCTGCACCTGCACCCGATCCGGCTCCGGAAGAGCGGCCTCCGCGTGCGCTACACCTGGTGCATGGGCGGGCTCACGTTCTTCCTCTTCCTGGTGGAGACCATCACCGGCCTCCTCCTCATGTTCTACTACCGCCCCACGGCGGAGTTCGCCTACCACGACATCGTCTACCTCCGGGCGGGGGACGTGGCGATTGGGACCATGCGGGAGATCCACCGCTGGGGCGCCCACGCCATGGTGATCACGATCTGGCTCCACATGATGCGGGTCTTCATGACCGGCGCCTACAAGCCGCCCCGCGAGTTCAACTGGGGCGTTGGGGTGATCCTGCTCGTCCTCACGCTCCTCCTCTCGTTCACGGGATACCTGCTGCCCTGGGACCAGCTGGCCATGTGGGCCATCACGGTCGGCACCAACATGGCCCGGGCCACCCCCTTCCTCGGGCACGAGGGGCCGGGGGCGGCGCTCATCAAGGTCGGCGACATCAGCGTGGTGCACGCGGCGAGCGACGTCCGCTTCGGCCTGCTCGCGGCCCGCTTCGTCGGGCCGCCGGCGATCCTGCGCTTCTACGTCCTCCACTGCGTGGGCTTCCCGCTGATCGCGGCGTTCCTGATCGCGGTGCACTTCTGGCGGGTGCGGAAGGACGGCGGCATCTCGGGCCCGCTCTAGGGCGGGGAGACCATGAACCTGGCGGCGGCTCTGGCGCGGATGGGCGGGGACACGGGGGGCCTGCTCCCGCAGGCCTTGAAGGACGGGCTCAACGCCCTCTTCGGGCCCATCGTCTACACCGTCCTCGTGGTGGGCCTCTTCCTGGTCGCGCTCCTGGCGTACCGGATCTGGACCCGCCCCTGGATCGCGGGGACGATCCTGGTCGTGACGATCCTCTTCTTCCTCGCCGCCGCGCCGGACATGAACTTCCGGAAGATCATCACGAAGCCCGACAACGTCCCCATCGTCGGCCTCATCTTCGTGCTGGGCTTCTTCACGTGGTGGGCGCTCCGGCAGGCGGCCGTCAACGACGAGCGGATCGAGCGCGGAGAGCCCCCGCTCGAGGCGACGGAGGCGAACGACCGGGTCCTCACCTGGCCCGACCTGGTCTACAGCGAGTTCATCTGCTCGATCCTCTTCACCGCGCTCCTCGTGGTCTGGGGGGTGGGCCTGGACGCCCCGCTCGAGGAGCCCGCCAACCAGGGGAAGACCCCGAACCCCTCCAAGGCGCCCTGGTACTTCCTGGGCCTCCAGGAGATGCTCGTCTATTTCGACCCCTGGATCGCCGGCGTCCTCCTCCCGAGCATGATCATCTCGGGCCTCATGCTCGTCCCGTACTGCGACAAGAACCCCAGGGGCGTGGGCTACTACACGCTCAAGGAGCGGCCGTTCGCCGTCGGGACCTTCCTCTTCGGCTTCATCGTCCTCTGGGTCTCGCTCATCATCATGGGCACCTTCCTCCGGGGGCCCAACTGGAACTTCTTCGGGCCCTTCGAGGTCTGGGACGTGCACAAGCTCGAGACGCTCTCGAACGTGAACCTCTCGGAGTACTTCTGGGTGATCTGGCTGGGGCAGGCGCTGCCGCCGAACCCCATCGTCCGCGAGCTCCCGGGCTTCGTCCTCGTCGCGGGCTATCTCTTCGCGCTCCCGCCGCTGCTGGCCTTCACCGTCTGCCGCAAGCTCTACCTCCAGATCGGGTTCCTCCGCTACAACCTCGTGATGAGCCACCTGCTCGTCATGATCGGCATGGTGATCAAGATGGTCCTCCGCTGGACCGTGAACCTGAAGTACCTGGTCTTCATCCCCGAGGCCTTCTTCAACATCTGACATGGCCGACGCCCCGAAAGTCTCGAAGCACGAGCCGCCGAAGGAGCTGGAGCAGAAGGCGGCGGTCCAGAAGTTCCAGGGCCGGCCCAAGCGCCAGCCCGTGGAGCAGGCGGAGTTCTTCTACGACGTCAAGACGACCCACATCGTCTCCTTCGTCGCCTCCGTCCTCATGCTCGTCAGCTTCCTCCTCATGTTCCGGAAGGACCACGTCCGGGGCTGGAAGGAGTACCAGCGGCAGTTCGCCGAGATGGACTTCGAGCGGCTCTGGTGGGAGCTGGGGCGGCACCGCGGCGAGCTCAAGCCCCTGGAGCAGCGGATCGACGACCTGAGGGGCGAGTCCGAGAAGTTCCTCGACCTTTTCCGGAAGGAGCGGGAAGGCCTCGAGTTGGACGTGACGCTCTTCGACCCCGAGGCCGTTCAGCGCAGTCCCCGCTTGCGCGAGGAGAAGTGGCGGAAGCTCCGCGTGGGCGTGGACGAGGCGAGGAAGCGGACCGTCGTCCGCCAGCTCGAGGACATCCGCGGCGAGCACTACGACAAGGCCCGGCTCTTCAACTTCGCCAAGGACGAGCAGGCGGCCGTCCGCTTCCAGTTCGAGGAGGCCAAGCACCACCACGAGGAGGCCGAGCGGACGAGCGATCCCCGCCGGGCGGACTTCCACAAGCACTTCCTCGAGGTGAAGAAGAAGTACGACGCGGTGAACGCGCTCGTCGTCTCGCGCAAGGCCGAGTTCGACGAGGTGGACACGCAGAAGACCTTCTACGAGGACTTCAACCTCATGCTCGAGAGCCGGGGGCTCCCGCGCGGGTGGGAGGTGAAGGAGCGGCTCGCCGCGCCCGACCTCCAGGGGCTGGCCGCCCTCGCTGCCTTCGAGGAGCGCCTGCCCAAGGACAAGCCCAAGGACCTCTCCGACGAGAAGTGGCGCGAGGAGACGGAATGGCGGGCCGCCGCGAAGGCCCTGCTCGGCCGCCTCTCGGGGGTCTACGCCGTCGGCCCGGAGCGGAAGGCGGCCTTCTCCCGCTTCCTGGACCGGGCCGCCCTGGAGCCCGCCGAGAAGGAGGCCGTCCAGGCCCTGGCCGCCGGCAAGATCCCGGCGGGCCGGGCGGGCCTCGAGCTTCTCTGGCGTCTCTCCCAGGACGCCCAGCGCCTCTCGAAGGAGGAGCGGGAGTTCCTGGCCTCGGTCGGAAGCCCCTCGCTCTCGGACGAGGACCGGCGGGTCCTCGAGCGGCTCCTCCCCCACGCCGGCCCGCAGCGCGATCTCGTGCAGGACCTCCTCCGGATGCCGCTGGCCGACATGGGCAAGGAGATCACCCGGCTCCAGAAGGACGTCAAGGACCGCGAGCTCCGCTTCGAGAAGGAGCGCCCGGGCTTCGCCAACACCGTCCGCAACCTGCCCATGGGCGACTTCTTCGCCCCCACGCTCAAGATCCCCCAGGTCATCCTCTCGGACGTGAAGGACCAGCTCAACTTCACCAAGGTCGACAAGGTCGACCGCTGCCACACCTGCCACGTCGGGATCTCGAACAAGACCTACGAGGTCTCCATCCGGCCGGATGCCAAGGACGAGCTCGAGAAGTACGTGTTCAAGGACCCCTTCCTCCGGAAGTTCGTCGCCCACGCCACGATCGGGAAGAGCGAGCCGAAAGACTGCGAGGTCTGCGATCTCGAGGGGAGGAAAACGCCCGAGAAGAAGGCCATGCCCGAGCCCCGCACGAAGCACGGAGCCTGGAGCGAGCCCGACGCCGTCCGCTTCACCAAGGCCCTGATGGCCCATCCCCGCCTCGACCTCTACGTGGCCGACTCGGCCAAGCACCCGATCTCGCGCTTCGGCTGCACGATCTGCCACGAGGGGGACGGCCGCGACACCGACTTCACCCGCGTCGTCCACACGCCGGACACGAAGAAGGAGGCGGCCGAGTGGCGGAACCGCCACGGGACGCCCTACGGGGAGGAGCGATACAACTGGAACTACCGGGAGCTCTGGGACCTCCCGATGATCAAGTCGATCCACCTCCAGTCCTCCTGCCGGCGCTGCCACACGAACGAGGTGGAGCTGGACGGCGGCGAGCGCTACACCACGGCGATGAAGCTCTACGAGCGCGTGGGCTGCTTCGGCTGCCACAAGACCGACACCTACCTCATCCTCCCGAAGGACACCTCGGACCCGAAGGCCGACCCCAACCGGAAGGCACGGCGCCCGGGGCCGCCTCTCACGCGAATCGCGACGAAGGTGACGGAGGAGTGGGCCCTCAAGTGGACCCTCGCCCCTCGCGAGTTCCGCCCCACGACCCGGATGCCCCACTTCTTCGGGCAGTCGAACACCCGGCACGAGGCGAACAAGAACCCCTACCCGCCGAAGAAGGACGAGGCCGGGGTGCTCCGCTCGCCGGTCGACGAGACGGTCGCCCGGTCGATCGTGAAGTACGTCTGGAGCCTGTCCCGCACGGAGGAGGACCCCGCCCCGCCCGCGGCCCTGAAGGGGGACGCCCGGCGGGGCGAGCTCACGGTCTCCCAGGTGGGCTGCCTGGCCTGCCACAAGGTCCAGGACGTGCCCTCCTCCGAGTACTCGAAGTGGGAGGGCCGGAGCCGCTACCTCGAGGAATTCGGGCCTTCGCTCGCGGCCGTCGGAAGCAAGATCAGGAGCCGGACCTGGCTCTACCACTGGGTCCGGAACCCGAAGGCCCACTTCAAGGATTCCGCGATGGCCAGCCTCCGCCTCTCGGAACAGGAGGCGCTGGACGTCGTGGAATACCTGATGACGCTCAAGAACCCCGCCTGGGAGGCGGTCAAGCCCCCCGGCGCGGTGAACGAGCAGTGCCTCGAGGACCTGATCTACGAGCAGCTCCGGCTCAAGATGCCCGAGGTGGACGCCCGCGCCCAGCTCGCGGGCGGGAACCCCGAGCTCAAGGGCGCGGACAACCGCCTCGTCTGGCTCGGCAAGCGCATGGTCGCCAACTACGGCTGCTACTCCTGCCACGAGCTCAGGAGGGACGGCGACCTCGACTGGCAGAACAGCGAGGGCATCGGCGTCGAGCTCACCGGGAGCCAGCCCTTCGGGTCCAAGCACCACGACCGGCTCGACTTCGGCTTCGCCGCGGACGACGAAGTGAACCACCACGGCGTCACGTTCAGCCACGGCTTCACGGGGGAGCCGATCTCGGGCCACGTCCACGAGACCCGCCAGGACTGGCTCAAGGCCAAGCTCCTCAACCCCCGCCTCTTCGACGGCGGGAAGATGGCCTCGAAGCCCCCCGACGAGCTCCTCCGCATGCCCAACTTCGGCTTCACCGAGTGGGAGGCGGACCTGGTCTCGACCTTCGTCCTCTCCTTCACCGACCACCGCGTGGCCGGGCTGGTCGACGGGGCGGTGAAGCGGATGTCGCCCGACGAGGTGGCGATGAACCGGGGGAACCGGATCGCGCGCGACAACAACTGCCACTCCTGCCACCGCTTCGCGCTCGACCGCCTGGACGTGGAGTGGAAGCGCCCCGACGCGTCGGGGAAGAAGGAGATCACGAGCATCGAGCGCGTCGAGGGCCGGCTCCGGAAGGCCTTCCGGCCGGAGGAGGGCGAGGCGACGCTCAAGAAGTGGGGACTCCTCCCGGAGAAGCCCGCGCCCGCCGACCTCGAGCGGGTCAAGCTCTTCAGCTACGCCTGGGCGAGCGACCACCGGACGCTCTCCGTCTCGGGAGCGGTCAACCCGGAGAACGTCTTCGCCGCCTACGACGGGACCGACTGGTGGTACCTGGACACCGACGCGAAGGGGCAGCCGATCCGGCGCCTCGTCGTCCGCCACCAGCCCATGGACGGCGGCGACGTCCTCCCGGTCATCGCCGAGACCAAGCGCGGCTACGCGCGCGCCTACGCCCAGGCTCGGAACAAGCTGGCCGACGAGGAGGCCGACCTCGACGAGAAGCACGATGACGAGCGGGACGCCGAGAGGAAGAAGGCCCTCAAGCAGCAGCTCGACGCCCTCCGCGCCCGGATCAAGCAGGAGTTCCCCGTCGAGAAGCTCCTCGACCCTTCGAACGAGGGCGACTTCGAGGTCCGCTATCCGCCCCTGCTCCGGACCCAGGGCGTGAAGACGCAGTCCGAGTGGCTCTACCGCTTCCTCAAGGAGCCGACCCCGATCCGGCCGAACCTGGCGCTCATCCAGAAGGACGGGAAGCCCATGCCCGACCTCCACGGGATCAACATCCGGATGCCGACCTTCGAGTTCACGGACGAGGAGGCGGCCTCGCTCACGCGCTGGTTCGCCGTCCGGGACCAGGACGCGACGAAGGGGGACGTCTACCCCCACACGGCGATCCCCGAGCGGGACGCGGGGCAGGTCTCCGACCGGATGCCCGCGATGAGGACGGCGATGAAGGCGATCCTGGACAACGGGACCGGCTGCGCGAGCTGCCACTACGTGAACGGGAAGGTCCCGCCGGGCGAGCCCTTCAAGCACGGGCCCGAGCTGGCCGGCGTGGCGGCGCGCCTGCGTCCCCGCTGGATGTACGAGTGGCAGCGGCTCCCGGCCGAGATCTATCCGGGGACCACGATGATCCTCTACGACTTCCGGCCGCTCTTCCCGGGCGCCGCGGACGGCCAGAAGGAGGGCGTCCGGGCCGCGGTCGAGGCCATGCTCAATTGGCACAAGGTGAACGCGAATCCATAGATTTTGGAGGATGGCGAGTATGCGCACGATTTCGCTGTTCGTGGCGGCGGTCGCGGTCCTGGGGGCCGCCGGCGCCGTCGTGGCCATCGGCTGCGGGGACGACAAGGCCGCGGCCCAGCCCCCGGTCCCCGTGGTCGCCCCGGAGCCCGTGAAGGCTCCCGAGCCCGCGGCGGCGGTCCCGGCTCCCAAGGCGGCCGAGCCGGCCCCGGCGGAGGAAGTCGTCTACACGCCCGTCAACCTCCAGGGCGGCGGCTCGATCTCGGGCCAGATCAAGGTGAAGGAGCCGCCGCGCCGGCGCAAGATCAACATGGACGCCGACCCCAAGTGCGCCGCGATGCACGCCGAGCGGCTCTTGACCGAGGAGGTCGTGGCCGACGCGGAGGGGAACGTCCAGTGGGCCTTCGTCTACGTGAAGAAGGGCCTCGAGGGGAAGAAGTTCGAGGTCCCGAAGACGCCGGTCGTGATCGACCAGAAGGGCTGCCGCTACGAGCCCCACGTCTTCGGCGTGATGACGAACCAGGAGATCCTGATCAAGAACAGCGACGACCTGCTCCACAACATCCACGCGCTGCCCTTCAACAACAAGGAGTTCAACTTCGGGCAGCCCTCGAAGGGGATGGAGGAGAAGAAGTCGTTCGGCACCGTGGAGGTCATGATCAAGATCAAGTGCGACGTCCACCCCTGGATGAGCGCCTGGGCGGGCGTCCTGGACCATCCCTTCCATGCCACGACGGACGCCGCCGGGAAGTACGAGATCAAGGGCCTCCCGGCCGGGAAGTACACGGTCGAGGTGTGGCAGGAGAAGTACGTGAACGTCTCGGCGGACGTCGAAGTGAAGGAGGGCGCCGCCACGACCTGGAACGTGGAGATGGCGAACAAGCGGGGCGAGTAGCCCGATTCGCGGAAGAACCCCGGACGGCCCCGGCCCGCGAGGGTCGGGGCCGTCTTTTTTTTCGGGAGGAGGACCCATGGCGGGCGTAGGGACTCGGAAGCGCTTCGAGAACGAGCGGGTCGTGGTATGGGATCTCGACCTGGAGCCGGGCGAGACGGTCGGGCGGCACACGCACGAGCGGGACTACGTGGTCCGGATCCTCACGGGGTCCACGATCGAGGTCTTCGACGGGGAGGGCCGCTCGCTCGGGACCGTCCGGCTCGAGGCCGGGGGCGCCGTCTCGTTCCGGATCGAGGGCGACCGGATCGTCTCGGACCGCCCCGGGTATCCGGTCGTCCCCAGGACGCACAGCGCCCGGAACGTCGGGACGGAGACCTACCGCGAGGTGCTGGTCGAGTTCAAGGGTTAGGGCTTGGCCCCCTTCAGCATCTTGACCGTCTCGTCGCGCCAGTCGCCCACCGTGTCGGCGTGGCCGACCAGCTTGAAGAACCAGGGGCCGTCGGCCGTCTCGACCACGGCCGCGATCATCCGGGCGTCCGGGATGGGGTCGGCGTCGGGCCGGTCCTGGTAGGTCCCCTTGATGTCGACCAGGGTGATCTTGCAGATCCCCTCCATCTTCTCGGGAGTGAAGGTCGCCTGCCCCATCTGGCCGGCCCAGCGCTTGAGATTGGCGTCGATCGTCCCGGCCTGGGGGCCGAAGTAGAAGAGCGTGAGCTCGGCGTCCTTGGCCTTCTTCTCCTTGTCGGGCACCTTGTACTGGGCCTTCCGCATCCGGGAGGAGGGGGTCTCCTTCGTCCACTCCTTGGGGGCTTCGAACTGGAGGATCTTCTCGTCCTGGGCCAGGCCGGACAGGAGCAAGGCGGCGGCCAAGAGGGTCATGGTCATCTCCTCAAGAGTCCTCCTAATCATACGGCGACCGGGCGCCCGCGCCGAGACAAAGTGTCCCGTCCCCGCCGCCGGACGAGTGCGGCGCCCGCGGCCCGTCCCTTGCGATGGGCCCGGGGAGGAGGTGACCCATGAGATCGACCTTGGCGGCTCTCGTCCTGGCCCTCGCCCCGGCGGCGCAGGAGAAGGAGACGATCCTGACGGGGACCGTGAAGCTTTCGGTCCCCGCGCCGAAGGCGGGGCCGGAGCGGGGCATCGCCGGCGACCCGAAGTGCGCCTGCCTGCACGCGAAGCTGCCGGTGAAGGAGGAGCTCCTCGTGGGCCCCGAGGGAGGCGTCAAGTGGGCGTTCGTGTACGTGAAGAAGGGCCTGCCTGTGGGCCCGTTCCCGGTCCCGAAGGAGCCGGTCCTCCTCGACCAGGTCGGCTGCGTCTATCATCCGCGCGTCTTCGGGATCCGGGCGGGGCAGAGGCTCGACATTCGGAACTCGGACGACATGCTCCACAACGTCCACGGCCTGCCGTTCAACAACCCGGAGTTCAACTTCGGCCAGGTGAAGGGCCAGGTGAACCCCGTGCGCTTCGCAACGCCGGAGGTCATGGTCCTCATCAAGTGCGACGTCCACGCCTGGATGCGGAGCTACGCGGGCGTGCTCGACCACCCGTTCTTCGCGGTGACCGACGCGTCCGGCCGCTTCGCGATCAAGGGCCTTCCGGCGGGGAAGTACACGCTCGGGGTCTGGCAGGAGCGCTGCGTCGCGGCCGAGGTCGAGGTGACGGTCGGGCCCGGCGAGAGAAAAGCGGGCGACGTGGCATTGGATCTCCGGAAGGAGTGAGATGAGGCGGGCGGCGGTCGCGGGAGCGCTGACGCTCGCGGTCCTGGCGGCCGCCGCGTTCGCGGCGCGCGGCTGCGAGGAGGCGCCGCGTCCGCGGGCGCGGATGCCGGCGCTTCCGGCGCCGCTCCCTCCGGAGCCGGAGCCCGACCCCGGCCTCCCGGCGCCCCCGGCCGCGGGGCCTCCGTCCGTCCGTCCACCTTCTCCACCGCCCCCGCCTCCTCCCGCTCCCGCGCCCCGGGCCGGGACGGGCGCGATCGTCGGAACGGTGAGCCTCGACGGGCCGCCGCCTCCCCGCAGGCGGATCCGCATGGACGCGGTCCCGCAGTGCGCGGCGCGGCACGCGTCGCCTCCGCCCGCGGACGACCTGGTCGTCGACCGGGAGGGCCGGATGCGGTGGGCGTTCGTCTACGTCAAGAGCGGCCCGGGCGCCCGGCGCTTCCCGCCGCCCCGGGCCCCCGTCTTCCTGGAACAGCGGGGATGCATGTACGTCCCGCACGTGCTGGGGGTCCAGGTGGACCAGGACCTGGTGGTCCGGAACGAGGACGAGCTCCTGCACGACGTCCGCATGCTTCCGTTCGCCAACCGGGAGCGGAACTTCGCCCAGCCGTCCTTCGGGTCGGAGGACACGGTCCGGTTCTCCGCGCCGGAGCTCATGGTCCGGATCAAGTGCGACGTCCACCCCTGGATGTCGGCGTGGGTGGGGGTCCTCGAGCACCCGTTCTTCGCCGTGACGGACGATCTGGGCGGGTACGCGATCGCCGGGCTTCCGGCGGGGCGCTACCGGATCGGGGTCTGGCACGAGCGGACGGCGCCGGAAGACCGAGAGGTGGACGTGCCCGAGGGAGGGCAGGTCGAGGCCGAATTCCACTTGCGGCTGGGTGCGGAGTCCCGATAATGGCCCTCCCGTGAAGGGCAAGCTGGTCTGGGGCCTCTTCGTCGTCCTCGCGGCCTGCGCGGTGGCGGCGCTGGTGGGGCTGGTCCTGAAGCGGCGGTCGCCGCTGCCGAGGGCGCCCGAGTTCCGGGTGGTCGAGCGGAGCGGACGGCCGCTCGCGCGGCGCGACCTCCTGGGCGAGGTCTGGATCGCCGACTTCGTCTTCGCGCGCTGCCCCACGGCCTGCCCGGCGATGAACGGCGCGATGTTCGAGCTCCGGCGGAGGGTGCCGGAGCTGAAGGTCGTCACGTTCACCGTCGACCCCGACCACGACACGCCCGGCTACCTCGCGAAGTGGGTGGGCGACATGGGGCTCGCGCAGGAGGGCTGGTCGTGGGGGTCGGGGGTGAGCGAGGCGGAGAGCCAGCGGATCGCGGAAGGCTTCCTTCAGGCGGCGGGCCGGGAGGGGACGAAGATCGTCCACAGCGAGCGGTTCGTGCTCGTGGACCGGTACGGCCGGATCCGGGGGGTCTTCCCGGTGCTCGATCCGACGACGTTCATCCGCCGGCCCGACGCCCTCCCGCGGATCGAGACGGCGGTCCGGGAGCTGCTTGCGGAGCGGTGGATCCCGGTGAAGAAGCTGCCGAAGGTGAACGCGACGCTCAATTTTTCGAGCGGGGTCTTCCTCCTCATCGGGCTGGCCTTCATCAAGGCGCGGCGGATCGCGGCCCACCGGGCGGCGATGCTCCTGGCCCTGGCCTGCTCGGCCGTCTTCCTGGCGAGCTACCTGACGGCCCACTATTACATGGGCTCGACCCGCTACGCCGGGGAGGGGGCGATGCGGACGGTCTACTTCGCGGTCCTGATCTCGCACACGGTTCTGGCGGCGCTGATCGTGCCGTTGGCGGGGATCACGGTGTTCCAGGCTTTCCGGGGAAACTTCGACCGCCACCGGGCCGTGGCGCGCTGGACGTTCCCCCTCTGGCTCTACGTCTCGGTCACGGGCGTGGCCATCTACCTCATGCTCTACGGCTGGAACGACTAGTCTCCTCCTTCGTGCATGTCGGTAAACTTACCCGGAAGGATTACCGTCATTCATGTCTAAAAATTGGCCAGGTCATGACGGTAAACCTACCCGGAAGGATTACCGACATGGGGGCTGCCACGATGGCAAGGGGGGACTGTCAACCCAACAGCCCTCCGAGAATCGCACCGGGCGGCGCTTCTAACCCCTTGGGGTCCAGCGGGGTCCGGGGGGCGTCCGGTCGCTGCGGGTGGCATGGCCTTTGCAAATCCGGGGCTCGTCTAACCATACCGATGGAGGTCTGAAGATGGCGTCGCTGAAGCCGTTGCGGGACAAGGTGGTGGTCGAGCGGAGCGAGGCGGAGGAGAGAACCTCGGGCGGCATCGTGCTTCCGGACACCGCCAAGGACAAGCCCAAGCAGGGAAGCGTGGTCGCCGTGGGGCCCGGCCGGGTCCTGGAGAACGGCGAGGTGAAGGCCCTCGAGGTGAAGAAGGGCGACAAGGTGCTCTTCGGGAGCTTCGCCGGGACCGAAGTCAAGGTGGACGGGAAGGACTACCTGATCATGAACGAGAGCGACATCCTTGCCGTGATCGGCAAGTAGGTCGCATCGAGAAGGAGATCGACGATGCCCGCCAAGAAGATCGCGTTCGACCAGGACGCCCGCGAGGCCATCCGCCGCGGGGTCAAGCAGCTCGCCCGCGCCGTCAAGGTCACCCTCGGCCCCCGCGGCCGCGCGGTGCTCCTCGAGAAGAAGTGGGGCGCCCCCGTGGTCTCGGTGGACGGCGTCACCGTGGCCAAGGAGGTCGAGCTCAAGGACCCCTACGAGAACATGGGCGCCCAGATGGTGAAGGAGGTCGCCTCGAAGACGAACGACGTGGCGGGCGACGGCACCACGACCGCCACCGTCCTCGCCGAGTCGATCTACGAGGAGGGCCTGAAGAACGTCACCGCCGGCGCCAACCCGATCGCCCTCAAGCGCGGCATCGACAAGGCCGTCGAGTCGATCATCGAGGAGCTCAAGCGCCTCGCCAAGCCCGTGAGCCTCGACAACCCGACGGACGTCCGGAACGTCGGCACCATCGCCGCCGGCGGCAACGCCGAGATCGGGAAGATGCTCGCCGAGGCGATGCAGAAGGTCGGCAAGGACGGCGTCATCACGGTCGAGGAGGGCAAGGGCCTCGAGACCTACGTCGAGTGGGTCGAGGGCATGCAGTTCGACAAGGGCTACCTCTCCCCCTACTTCGTCACCGAGCCCGAGGAGATGAAGGCGACGCTCAAGGACGTCTACATCCTGATCCACGAGAAGAAGATCACCGCCGTCAAGGACCTGATCCCGCTCCTCGAGAAGATCGCCAAGACCGGGAAGCCCCTCCTCATCATCAGCGAGGACATCGAGGGCGACGCGCTGGCGACCCTGGTCGTCAACAAGCTCCGGGGGACCCTCAACGTCTGCGCCGTCAAGGCCCCCGGCTACGGCGACCGCCGGAAGGCCATGATGGAGGACATCGCCGTCCTCACGGGCGGGAAGGCGATCTTCGAGGATCTGGGCATCGAACTCGAGAAGATCGACATCGGCATGCTCGGCCGCGCGAAGAAGATCGTGGTCGAGAAGGAGAACACGACCATCGTCGAGGGCGCCGGCGACACGAAGGCCATCCAGGGACGGATCGGCCAGATCAAGAAGGAGATCGAGGGGACGACCTCCGACTACGACAAGGAGAAGCTCCAGGAGCGCCTGGCCAAGCTCGCCGGCGGCGTGGCCCAGATCAACGTCTGCGCCGCGACCGAGGTCGAGATGAAGGAGAAGAAGCTCCGCGTCGAGGACGCGCTCCACGCGACCCGCGCGGCCGTCGAGGAGGGCATCCTTCCGGGCGGCGGCGTCGCCCTCATCCGCGCCTCCAGGTTGCTCGACAAGACGAAGGCGGCCAACGAGGACGAGAAGACGGGGATCGACATCGTCCGCCGCGCCGTCGAGGCCCCGATCAAGCAGATCGCGACCAACTCCGGGATCGACGGGGCGATCGTGATCGACAAGGTCCGGGACGCGAAGGAGGCGAACTTCGGGTTCAACGCCGAGACGATCGAGTACGGCGACATGCTCAAGTTCGGCGTGATCGACCCGACCAAGGTGGTCCGGAGCGCCCTCCAGAACGCCTCGAGCGTCGCCTCGCTCCTCCTCACGACGGACGCGCTCATCAGCGAGATCCCCGAGAAGAAGGAGGCCCCGAAGGCCGGCGGGGAGGGGATGGGGGGCGACGAATTCTAAGGAGATCCGGCGATGGGGATAGATCCGGTGATGGGGCCGGACCCCTGACGAGGATTCAACGACACCCCGGAGGGCGACCTCCGGGGTGTCTTGTTTCGGGATGGCAAGGCCCCCCAGGCGAGTCGTTCGAAAGCACCTCGCGACGCTCCGGCGCGTCGAGCGGGAGGGCGTCATCGACCGGCCCGACGACTTTGTCCGGGCCATCGATTGGTTCACCCGGCGGGCGGACTCGGATCCGCAGCTCGCGGCCGCCGCGGGACGGCGATTCTTCGAGCTCGAGATCGAATCGGCCACGCGCTCGATCCGGGAGTCCCCGAAGGACGCCGCGAACTACCTCCGGCGGGCGGAGCTCCGGCGGCTCCTGGGCGACCTGAAGGGCGCACGGGCCGATGAGGCAAAGGCCCGGCGTCTCCGGCGTTAGTCCCCTTCGTCCCTCTCGGCCAGGTCCTTCGCCTTGGCCCGGACCTTCTCGAGCGCGGCGTCGTACTTCGTCCGCAGCGCGGCGCCGCCGAAGGCGACCGAATCCCCCAGCCGCCTCGAGACCTCCCGGAGCGCGAGCGCGGCCGGGTCCTTCGCCTCGCGGAGCTCCCGGGAGATCCCTCTCAGCCGCTCCGCGAGCGCCGGCGCCGCCGTCGCGGACCGGTCGAGCGCCTCGGCCGCCTTCCCGATCTCGCCCTGGTCGGCATGCGCGAGCGCGAGGAGGAGCTCCCCCACGGCGTCCCCCTCGAAGAGCTCCCGGACCGCCGTCACCTCCCTGGCCGCGGCCCGGTGGTCCTTGGATCTGAGATGGAGGAGGACCGAGCCGTAGTGGATCGCCTTCCGGATCTCGAGCGCCCGGCCGGACGGGTCCTCGGAGGGCGGGGCGGCCCGCTCGAACTCGGCCTTGGCGAGCCTGGGCCATCCGAGCGAGGAGTAGACGAAGCCGCGCACGAGGAAGAGCCCGGCCCGGGCCTCCTCCGGAATCTCCTCCTCCTTGACCCGGGCCGTCTCGAAGAGCGCGAGGTGCCGCTGCCCGCCCAGGAGATAGCTCGCCGCGAAGAGCCCCGCCATCTCGCTCGTGTTGACCGTGGCCGACTTCACCTGGAGCTCGCCTTCCGGGATCCGGTCCCGGACCGAGGCGTAGGCCCGGGCCCGGACCCCCGAGAGCTTCGCGTCCCTGTCCCGGGTCTCCTTCTCGAGCGCCTCCGCCTCCGTGGCGGGCGGCGGGTCCTCCCTCGAGCAGCCCGACGTGACGAGAAGGACGGTCGCGAGCAGACGGCTCATCCCGGAAGTGTACCGCAAGACTCGTGCCATCGGCCCGCGAAGCGGTGGCGCGCGACGGCTGCGCACGTCCCCTCACACCGGCCGGAGGCGATCACTTGTCCTGGATCGTGCAGGGATCCTGGAGCGGGTCCGTTCCTTCCCCGGGCGACCGGGCCGGGGCGGGCCGCGGGCTGACGATCCGCTTCCGCAATCCGGCCAGGAGCTCCTGGACGGTCTGGCTCTTCGGGTCGAGCTTGCCGGCGCCCACCCAGACAGCGACCTTCTCCGGGGCCCAACCCGTCCTGGCCGACCACCTTTCGCCCATCGCCAGGGCCGGGTTCGCCGACCAGAGGTCCTCGAGCGCCTTCGTCTTGAATCGGAGGGCCAGGACCTCCGGCTCGCCCGGTGCGAACACGGCGTGGCGGGCCTCCTCGAGGTCGGCCATCATCTCTTCCGGGAGGCGCGCGGCCTTGAGGGCCTCGGAGCCCTCCGACTGGGCCCGGAAGGCGAGTCCGGCGGGGAGCTCGGACGCGTCGGGCCAGATCCGCTCCAGCCGCAGCGTCCCCATGACGGCCGGGCCGCGCTGGACGACCGGACGGGTGGGGGCGATCCGGGGCGGCGGCTCCGCCTTGAGGAGGAAGAAGGCCAGGAATCCGAGGACGCCCAGCCCGAGGGTCCCGATGAGGAGGGTCGCGACCGCGAGGCCCGCCCCGCGGCTCCCGCCCCGGCCGGCCAGCGCCGCGACCAGGGCGACGACCGAGAGGACCAGCGTCGCCACGAGGAGCGCGCCCGCGACGGTGAAGGCGATCCGGCCCGCCGCGGCGGGCAGGAAGAAGGCGAGCGGGAGGCAGGCCAGGGCCAGGACGAGGAGGACCCCGCACGCCCGGGCCAGGCCGCCCGCCGGGCCGGGAGGGGCGGGCTCCGGGGGCGGGGCGCTCTCCTTCGACATCCGGTACTGCGCGTAGGACGAGGCCGCGGCGATCGCGCAGAGGCCCGCCGCCAGGGCCACCCAGACGGCGACCCACGCGCCCAGCATGACGTACAGCACGAGGGCGATGAGCCCCAGGACGGCCGCCGCCTCGAGGGAACGGATCGCTTTCCGCAGGAGCCGGTCATCCCGGCCGGGCGGGGGCCGGTGGGGCGGCGGGGACGCGGGATGCGAACGGACGCGCGTCACCTCGTCCTTGACCTCGGCCGCCTGCTGGTACCGGTCGGCGGGCTCCTTCTCGAGCGAGCGGAGGACGACGGGGTCCAGGCGCGCGTCGACCGGGGCCTTCTCGGACGGCGGCTTGAAGCGGCCGAGCGGGAGCTCGCCGGTCAGCATCTCGTAGAACACGACCCCGAGCGAGTAGATGTCGGCCCGGTGGTCCACGGCCGAGGGGTTCTCGATCTGCTCGGGGGCCATGTAGTTCGGGGTCCCCATCGTCATCTCGGTCCGCGTGATCCGCGTCTGGCCGGGTCGGGCGAGCTTGGCCAGGCCGAAATCGGCGATCTTCACGCGGCCCTCGCGGTCGAGGAGGATGTTTTCGGGCTTGACGTCCCGGTGGACCACGCCCCGCGCGTGCGCGTAGGCGAGGGCGTCGCAGATCTGCGGGACCACCTCGAGCGCCCGCTCGGGAGTGAGCTTCCCCGAGGCCAGCAGCTTCCGGAGCGGCGTCCCCTCGACGTACTCCATGATCAGGTAGGGGACCCCGTCGTGGATCCCGAAGTCGTGGACCGCGACGATGTTCGGGTGGCTGAGCTGGGCGAGCGCCCGGGCCTCCCGGTTGAAGCGCTCGACGAACTGCGGGTCGCTCGCGAGGGCGGGCGAGAGGACCTTGAGCGCGACCCGGCGCCCGAGTTGCTTCTGGACGGCCTGATAGACCACCCCCATCCCGCCCTCGCCGATCACGCGCTCGATCTCGAGGCCGGGGAAGGCGGGGGCGTCCTTCTCGGCGGCGAACTCGACCAGGCAGCTCGGGCAGACGCCGCCGAATTCGCGGAGCGCCTCGGTCGTCGCGGGGCCGTCGCAGCGGGGACAGGTCATGGGCGAGTCACCTCCGCCCCTCTAAGAAGCGGTGGAGGGAAAAGGTCGTCCGAAAACGGGAGATGCGAAGCCCGCCGCTCGAAATCGCTCGTCGCTCGGGCTTCCTGCGACCTCGAAAACCCGAAAGGAGGGACGGCGCCGATCGGGTCGGTCGCATGTCCTCAGAATGCCCTGCCGAGCGCGGCGAAGAGGTCGCGGACCTCGGACTCCACGTCCTCCGCCCGCTCGACCGACGGGAGCAGCTCCGCCCGCAGGCAGTCGCGCAGCCGGTTCCGGAGCCGGTAGAGCCGGTGCTTCCGGTCGGTGGGGGAGAGGTCGGGCCGGGCGGCGCCCGTCAGGAGGGCGAGGTCCTCGGCCGAGGTCTCCGCCCGGAGACGGGTCATCGCCCGGGCGAGCGTCTCGACGGCCCACTTCGAGAGGAAGGCCTTCTCGGGCGAGGGATCCGCCGCCGCCAGCTCCGCCTCCGCCTGGACGAAGTTCCAGTCCCCGCCCCGCTTCTTCGCCCTCGCGCGGTCGCGCTCGTTCGAGAGGAAGTGCGAGAGCGCGGCCAGCAGGTAGGACCGGAAGCGGCCCTTCTCCGACGAGACGCCGTCCAGGAAGTCCTTCTCGAGCGCTCGCGCGAAGAAGGACTGCGTGAGGTCCTTCGCCGCCTCCACGTCGTTCCCCCGCCGCCGGATGAAGAAGTAGGCGGGCTTCCAGTAGGCCGTGACCAGGCGCTCCATCGCCTCGGGCGAGCCTTCCTGGGCCCGGCGGACGACCGTCCAGGCGGTCGGCTGGAACCGCGCGTCCGGCCCGCCGATCTCGGTCTCCTCGACCACGGGCGCATTGTAGCACGCGCCATGTGCTATACTCCCCCCGCCGGGGCCGCCCCGGCGAGGGGGAAGAGAGATGTCGACCTTCGGCCTGCCCGCCCGCAAGCCCACCGCCCGCTTCGCGCGCGCCGCCCACCGGATCGCCGACCTCCTGGACGGAGCCCGACTCGCGCTCGGGATCGCGTTCCTGGCCGACGCCGTCCGCTCCTTCTTCACGCCGGACGCGTCGCTCCTGGGGATCTTCGTCCGCTGGCCGGGGGGCGCGGCGCTGCCCTCGGCGCTCGGCCTACTCCTCGGCGCCGCGCTCCTCGTCCGCCACCGGATCTCGCTCCTCGTCCTGGCCGCCTTCGGCGTCCTGGCGCTCGTGAACGCGGGCGAGTTCTACGCCCTCCGGGCCGCGGGCCTGCGCGCGGCCGCGCTGCCCTTCTCGCTGGTCACGCTCGCGCTCTTGGCCGGAGCCGCCGCGCGACATCTCCGGGACGGGCCCCCGGGGCGCCGCGCGTGGAAGGCGGCGGGCGGGGCGCTCGCCGCGCCCCTCCTCGTCCTCCTCCACCTCTTCTCGTTCGGGGCGACCGACTACGCCCGGCCGGCCGAGGCGGTCGTCGTCTTCGGCGCGGGCGTCACGCCCGACGGCCGGCCCTCCCTCGCCCTCGCCGACCGCGTGAGCCACGGGATCCGCCTCCACCGGTCGGGGATCGCGCCGCTCCTGGTCCTCTCGGGCGCCGACGACGAGGTCCCCGTGATGCGGCGCCTGGCCCTCGAGGCGGGAGTGCCGGAGGGCGCGATCGTCTCCGACCCGGCGGGCGTGAACACCTACGCCACGGTCGCCAACCTGCGGCAGAAGCGCGTGGTGGCGGTGAGCCACTACTACCACCTGGCCCGGATCAAGCTCACGGCCTCGCGCCTCGGGGTCCGCTGCGCCACCGCCCCGTGCCCCATGACGCGGAGGCTGGCCCGGGAGCCCTACTACGTGGCGCGCGAAGTGGCCGCGTTCGCCGCCTACTACCTCTTCCGGAGCTGATCGAGCCGCCCGGCCCAGGCCTCGCGCGCGTGCATGGGGTCCAGGACCCGGACCTTGCCGTTCCAGGGCACCGCGACCGTCCCCTCCCACAGAAGCGCCAGGAGCTTCCGCGGCGTCGTGCGGAAGCCCCCGGGGATCCGCCCGGCCAGGCGGGGGTCGTCCGCGAGGTCGAGCGCGAGCCCCGCCTCCGCGAGCTCCTCCCCGAGCCGCTCGATCGAGTCGACGGGCCCGTCGACGGCGATCTCCCGGTCGAGCGCGTCGCGGCCCTTCTTCTCGTGGAGCCGGGCCAGGCCGTCGAGCAGGACGGGGATCATCTCGGCGTCCCGCTCGTCGAGGAGATCGAGGACCTCCTTCTGGGCGGCGAGGTCCCCGCCTCCCAGGAGGACGATCGCGACCGCCGCCGCGCGGGGCGCCTCCTCCCCGAAGTCCTTCCGGGCCTCCCGGAGCTTCCCGAGCGCCCGCTCCTTCCGGCCTTCGGGCCAGGGGAGGGGGGAGAGATCGCAGAGGGCCGCGGCCGACGCCACCCGGACCACGTCCCATTCGTCGCGCGTCAGCTCGATGATCGCGTCCAGGTGCTCCACCGCTCCCAGGCCTCCCAGCGCCCGGATCGCGCGCCCCCGGGACCAGGGATGCTCCCAGTCGAGGACCTTCGTGATGTCCTTCGCCCGGCTGCGGACGCCCGCCTGGCCGAGCGCGCGCGCGGAAAGGCCCCGGACCACCGCGTCCCGATCCGTGAGGAGCCCGGAGATTTCGGCGATCCGGTCCTCCGGCAGCAGTTCGCCGAGCGCGCCGGCGGCGTAGTCCCGCACGTCCGTGATCGTGTCCCGGAGCAGGGGGAAGATCGCCGGGGCGAATCGGGGGTCGCGGAGGCGGCCGAGAGCCTGCGCCGCCGCGCCCCGGACGTAGGGGTCTTCGTGGGCGAGGAGGCGGGCCAGGCGTTCGCCGTGCTCGACGGCGCCCATCCGTCCCAGCGATTCGGCCGCCTTGATCAGGACGGGGACCTCGTCGGAGACGAGCAGCGCCGCCACGGCCCCCGCGTGCTCGTGCGCGCCCATCCCGCCCACGACGGCGGCCGCGGCGGCGCGCGTCCGGGCGTCCGCCGTCCGGAGGAGCGGCTCGACCTCGCCGGCCAGGCCGCGCGCGGCCGTCTGGGCGAGCGCGAGCGCGGCGCCGTCGCGGAGGCCGGGGCGGCCCAGGAGGGGGACGATCTTCCCGAAGTGCTCGACCGCGAGCATCCGGTTGAGCGTCGCGACCGCCTCGCCCGCCACGGACTCCTCCGGATCCCCGAGGAGGACTGCGATCGCGGAGGCGTACTCGCGGGCGCGCATCCGGCCCAGGGCGCCGACGGCGTTCCTCCGCATGGGCGCGCCCGGGTCCTCGAGGACGGCGGCCACGAGCGGGGCGTAGGGACGGAGGGGCTCCTGGTCGAGCGGCGCGACGGCCTGCGCGATCCACAGGCTGTCGGGGAACCATCGATCCCGGGCGGCGCGCTCGGCGAGGGCGCGTGCGCGGGGCTCCTCCACGCGGCCTTCCTGCCAGCGTTCCCCGACCCGGACGAGGAGGTCCCTGCGCTCCTTGAGGGTTCCCTGGCGGGCGATCCGCTCGAGGTCCGGCTCGGCCGCGAGCAGCGCCGCCCCCATCGCGCGGCGGAAGGCGATGCGGCCGAGGAGGTCGCGGGCGCGGCCGGCCAGGTCCGCGTCCGCCGCCTCGGAGGCCCCGCGGAGCCGGGCGAGCTCCGCGTCGCTCCAGTTCTCCCAGCGCTCGAGGACCCGCCGACCCGAGCGCTCGCGCGAGGAGGGGTCGTCGTCGGAAAGGCCGCGCAGGAGCTCGTCGATCCCGTCCTGCCCGGGGAGGAGGAGGAGCGCGAGCGCGAAGGCCCTCATGCTTTCCCTACGACGCCGGGGCGGGCGCCGGGGGCGCGGCCTCGGGAGGAGGGGGCGGCGGAGGAGGAGGTGTCCCCTCCGCGGCGGCCGGCGCGGCGGAGGGGTTCAGCCTCTGGTTGAAGCGCTCCTCGAAGATCGCGAAAGGCTTCTCGTCGTAGAGGACGAACATCACCTCCTCGAGCGCGGTCTCGCCCGCGCAGTGGCGGAGGACCTCGTCGATCAGGATGTCGGCGCAGCGCTCGACGGGGAGGGCGCCCGCGCCCGTCCCGATGGCCGGGAAGGCCAGGCGCTTCACCTGCTTCTCCTCGGCCTTCTTGAGCGCGGCGCGCGTGGCGTTCCGGACGGACTTGGGGTCGGCCCAGAGCCCGAGCGGGTTGACGGCGGCGTGGATGATCCACCGGGCCTTGAGCTGGCCCGCTCCCGTGACCACGGCCGTCCCGAGCGGGATCGTGCCGATCGCGTGGCACTCGTCCTGGACGGCCGGCCCGGCCACGCGCCGGATCGCGCCCGAGACGCCGCCGCCGAGGACCAGGTCGTTGTTCGCGGAGTTGACGATCGCCTCGGCGTCGGCCTGCGTGATGTCGCCCTTGACCATCCGGAGCTGGGTCTTCATGGGACGCGGCGCACCTCGTCGGTCTGCCCGTCCCGGACGGCGTAGGGGAAGGGCCGCCCGCCGATCTTGGCCGCCCCCCCGTCGCCCTTCTTGGTGAGCGCGACGAGGCAGGCCGAGACCCGGTAGCCCTTGGCCTCGATCCGCGCGAGCGCCCGCGCGCAGGCCTCGGAGGGAGGGACGCCCGCGCGCATGGCCTCGAGCGCCGTGATCGCCGGGGCGAAGCGCATCATGACGTCGCCGTTCCCGGTCGCGGCGACGCCGCCCACGTCGTTGTCCACGTAGGCCCCCGCGCCCGGGATCGGGACGTCGCCCACCCGGCCCTTGATCTTGAAGGCGAGGCCGCTCGTCGAGGTCCCGGCGCAGACGTCGCCGTTCCGGTCCACGGCCACCATCCCGATCGTGTCGTGGTTCCAGAAGGCCTCGCGCTTCGGGTCCTTCTTCCAGGCCTCCCAGCGCGCGCGGGCCTTATCGGTGAGGAGCTCCTTCTCCTCCGGGAAGCCCATCTTGAGGGCGAAGCGCGTCGCGTCCTCGCCCACGAGGAGGGTGTGCTTCGTCTTCTCCATGACCTTCCGGGCGACGCTGATGGGGCGCTTCACGCGCTTGAGGCAGCCCACCGCGCCCGCCGCGTGCGTCGGGCCCCAGAAGACGATCGCGTCGTTCGTGACCTCGCCCTCCTCGTCGGGCAGGCCTCCGAAGCCCACGCTCAGGTTCTCGGGGTCGAGCTCGGCCTGGTTCACGCCCCTTTCGACCGCGTCGAGCGCGTTCCCGCCCGCCTCGAGGACCTTCCAGGCCTCGGCGTTGGCGGCCCGGCCGAAGTCCCAGGTGGAGATGACGGCCGGGAGCCCGGCCCGCGCGCGGAGGGCGAGCGCGGTCCCCGCGCTTCCCGCGATGAACTCGCGCCTCGAGAGCATCGGGGCATTATAGGCGAGCATCCCGCATTTTGCATTTGGCATTTCGGGGGGGAGGCGGGAGAGCGGCCTAGTTCCCGGCGCGCGTCCGGAGGTGGCTGCACCAGAGGCCGATGAAGCGCGCGAAGGCCTTCCGGTCCTCGACGGCAAGGCCGGACCACCAGGCTGCCAGTTCCTGGGTCGCCTCGGGCGAGAGGAGGGAGGGGCGATACGTGAGCGGGTTGCCGATCAGCGTCGCCGCCCGCGAGGACTTGACCGGGACGGGCGGGGAGACGCCGTAGGGATGCCCCGTGGAGCGCGACCGCATCTGGGCGATCACGTCGTTCAGGCCGCCGTACCTCCGGACGACGTCCGCGGCCTCCGCGTCGAGCCGGTCCACGGTCAACGGGGACCTGGCCATGTCGACGGCGGCCGAGGGGGACCGGGGGGGCGGGGGCGCCGAGGGCGAGGGCGCGGTCACGGTCACGGAGGGCGCCCGGGCCGTCGGCTCGGCGAGCGGGTCGCGGAGCTGGAGGAAGGCCCGGGCGGCCTCGTCCGCGGCGTCGAGCGCCAGGATCAGGCACGAGACGTGCTCGCCCTCCGTCCGGAGGCCCCGCTCGCGGCACCACGCGAGGAGGGGGCGCAGGGTTTCCAGGCGCCCCGCCGCCGCCTTGAGCCGGTCGGGGAACTCGCGGCCGCCGCCCTTGTCGCGCTCCACCCGGAGCACCTCCGCCCGGGGCACGGTGATCGTGCCCAGGCGTCCCCTGAATTTCAGGGCGGTTTCGGTCTCCTCCAGGAGCTGCCCCTCCACCTTCCGGCCGTCCCGGAAGTGGATCACGTCCACGGAGGTCGGGGCCTTGAGCTTCCCCTCGAGGTCCGCCGTCCGGCTCGAGAGGAGCGCGACCTCCCTCTCGAAGGCGGGAATCGCGTAGCCCAGGATCCGATTCCGGACGTACTCGAGGTCTTCCGGCGAGCCCGACCGCGTCTGGAGGACCGGGTCGAGGCGCGCGTGGTCGGCCGCGTGGAGGAGCCGTCGATAGCCCGGGGGGAGCCGGGCGAAAGCGGCCTCCACCTGCCGGGCCAGGTCGGCGGCCGCCGCGGCGGTCGCGGGCGGAGCGGGCGCCATCGAGGGCGCCGCCGGGCCGCTTCCGCCCTGGCCGAAGTCCCCGGTCGGCGTGCGGGCGAGCCCGAGGAGCTCGACGGACGACTCCGGAATGTCCACGTACACGACCATCCGCTGGGCGCCGCGGTTGACGAGGACCTGCTCGAGGGCGCCGGCCCGGAACGTGGCCAGCCAGCCCGCCAGGAGGTCCGCGCTCTGGGCGCAGGTGAGCGTGCTGAAGTCCTTCCGGGCGAATCCGACGATCGCGTCGGAGGGCCGGAGGTAGTCCTCCACCCGGGCGGGCTCGCCGGACTCCTCCGCGCGCGCCACGGCGGCGCGGAGCTTCGCCTCCCACTCGCCCGCGAGGGCGATCATCCGGTCCCGGTCCTCCTGCTTCATGCCGCGGAGCCGGAGCGTCTCGGCCACGAGCACCGCGAGGTTGATCATGGCGGTCGCCTGCCGGGCCTCCTGGCGGGGCGAGGGGGCTCCGGGCGGAGCCCCCGGCGGGGCGGACGAATGCGCAGAGGGGGAGGGAGGCGAGGCCGGGAGGGGAGGCGGCGGCGCCTCGGCGGGCAGGAGGGCCGTGCGGCGCGGCTCGTACGGCGCTCGCGGCGCTTCGGCGGAGCCGTCCAGGGCGAACCAGACGGCCAGGGCGACGAGCCCGACGGCTCCCACCAGGCCCAGGCCGATCGCAAGGCGGGCCCTCGCCCAGCCCCGCTCCTTCTCGGCGGCCAGCTGCCCGGCCGTCTCGAAGACCTTCGCCCCGGGCTTGCGGCCGGGGATGGGAACGGCGCCGCCGCAGTTCGGGCAGGGCGCCCTCCAGCCCTGGGTGGTTTCCGGCAGGAAGAACTTCCAGCCGCACCCGCACGCCATGGAGATCCGCGCCATGGGTCATTCGCCCCGAATCAAGAGGAAGTCTACCCCAGAAACGGGGATGGTTCAGGGCAAATGAGACAGGCGCTCCGCGGGGCCCTTTCCCTCCCGGCGGCCCCCGAGACTTTCCGAGATGCGAGCTTCGAGCTCCGAGATGCGCCCCCTAGACCTTGGGCTCCCAGCCCGGCCGGTACTCGCGGGTCCAGAGGCGCTCGGTTTCCTTGTCGCACTGGATCCGGCGCGCGCCGGGGTCGAACGTAACGACCCGGGCGGTCCGGTAGGAAATGTTCCCGAGGTGGGAAAGGAGGGTGCTCTTGTGGCCCTCCTCGATCTCGGCGTTCGGCTTCGCGGTCCCGCGGATCGCGTCCAGGAAGTTCTGGAGGTGGACGCCGTCCCGCATGTCGCTCGTGCCCTTCCCGACCTCCGTCCCCGAGGGGTCGTAGATCGTGTAGCCGCCGCCCGAGACGGCGAGGGTGCCCTTGTCGCCGTGGAAGACGACCTGGCTGGTCGGGTCGGCCGGGGACTTCCCGCCCCAGCTCTTCCCCTCCCAGGTGATGAGCTGGCCCTCCCCGAACTTGAAGGTCGCGATCGTCGTGTCGGGCGTCTCCTGGTCGTCGTCGTAGCGGAGCCGGCTCCCCATGCAGCTGATCTGCACCGGATAGTCGACGCCCAGGCCCCAGCGGGCGACGTCGAGCGTGTGGATCCCGTTGTTCCCGAGTTCGGCGGTGCCCCAATGCCAGAACCAGTGCCAGTGATAGGGGACGTAGTTGTCCTTGAACTCCCGCTCGGGGGCGGGGCCCTGCCAGAGCGACCAGTCGAGGGAGTCCGGGACCGGGGCGGGCTTGCCCTTGCCGATCGAGGGGCGGTCGTTGAAGAGGTAGTAGCACTTCGCGGAGAGGACCTTCCCGATCGCGCCCTCGCGGAGGGCCTGGACGGCCTCGACGTGGCTCGGCATGCTCCGGCGCTGGGTCCCGTGCTGGACGACCCGCTTGTGTTTCCGGGCGGCCTCGACCAGGAGCTCGCCCTCGCGGGCGTTGTGGCTGCAGGGCTTCTCGACGTAGACGTGTTTCCCGGCCGCGCAGGCCAGGATCGAAGCCGGGGCGTGCCAGTGGTCGGGGGTCGCGACGACGAGGGCGTCGACCGACCTGTCGTCCAGGATCTTCCGGAAGTCGCGGACGGCCTGGGGCGCCTTCGACTGCTTGGGGGCGACCTCGGCCATCGTGGCGTCGAGGAAGCGCTGGTCCACGTCGCAGAGGTAGGCGATCTCGGCGCCCGGAAGGGCGACGAAGTCCATCGCGAGCTGGGCGCCGCGGCCGCGGTTCTTGAGGGTGGCGGCGCGGCCGTAGTTGGAGCGGGAGACGCCCATGATGCCGAGGCGGACCTTCTCGTTGGGGCTTCGGCCGAGGGCGGGGGATCCGGCGAGCGCGGCGAGGCCGGCGCCCGCGGCGAGGCCCACGAAAGAGCGGCGGTCGAGATCGGTCATGGGAGGTCTCCTTGAGCTTCCGGATACGAAACGCCGGGGAAACGCTACTTGTGCCCCTCCTCGATCCGGTGGGGCACGCCCAGGCTGTCGAACTCCCAGGGGCCGAGGCGCGTCTCGGCGAAATGGCCGAGCAGTCCCACGGCGAGCGTGGCAAGGAGGCCGGCGGCGGCGATCAGCATCATCCCCTTCCGCCGTCCGGGCCGGCGCTCGGGGTTGCGGTCGAGGAAGGGGAGGAGGACGAAGAGGACGACGGCGAGGTTGACGAGGAGGAGGCCGGCCATCTTGGGCACGTACTTCAGGAACTGGTAGACGGGGAGGAAGTACCACTCGGGCTTGACGCCCTTGGGGGTGGCTTCCGGGGTGGCCTTGGGGCCGAGTCCCGAGGGGAGGAGGACGGCGAGCACGATCACGAGGCTGAGGACCACGGCCACCGTCGTCACCTCGCGGTACATGTGCCGTTTGAAGGGGACGCCGGTCTCGCGCATGAGGTTCTCGTAGCCCTTCGACGTCTCCTCGGTGACGCTCTCCTTCGTGCTGATCCCGTTCCGGCCCACGAGGTAGAGGTGGGCGGCGACGAGGGCGCCGACGCCGGCGGGGAGGACGAAGACGTGGATGATGTAGAAGCGGGAGAGGGTGGAGTCGTTCACGTCGTCCCCGCCGCGGACGATGCGGCCGACCGCGTCTCCGGCCACGGGGAGGTCGAACATGGGGGCGGTGGCGACCTTGGTGCCCCAGTAGGAGACCTGGTCCATGGGGAGGAGGTAGCCGGTGAACCCGAAGATCATGGTGAGGAGGAGGAGGAGGCTGCCGAAGACCCAGGTGACCTCGCGGGGCCGCTTGTAGCCTCCGTACCAGAAGACGCGGAGCATGTGGAGGAGGAGGACGATCACCATCAGGTGCGCGCCCCAGGCGTGGAACGAGCGGATGAGCCAGCCGGAGGGGAGGTCGTAGGTGATGCGGCTCACGCTGTCGTGCGCCTGGGCCAGGGAACAGGAATAGTTGAAGGCGAGGAGGATGCCGCTCCCGATCTGGGTCATGAAGAGGACGAGGGCCGCCGTGCCGAGGGTGAAGGAGTAGTTGACGTGCGGCGGGACGGGCTTGGCGAGGTAGTCCTGGCCGAACTTCTCGAAGGTGGAGACGCCCGTGCGCTCCTCGATCCAGTCCCTGAGGCGGCCCATGTCAGAAGGTGACGATGACCTGGTTGTCGGTCTCGGTGACGGGGTAGGGGGGGAGGGGCTTGTCGGCGGGCGTGGTGGGCTTCGTCCCGTCGGCGTCGAAGCGGGCCTGGTGGCAGGGGCAGCGGATCTCCTTCTTCTTCTCGTCCCACTTCACGATGCACTGGAGGTGGGTGCAGACGGAGTTGACCGCGGTGAGCTTCCCCCCGAGCCGGACGAGGAGGAGGTTGACGGACCCGATCTTGAGCGCGAGGCCCGCGCCCTCGGCGATGTCGGAGCTCCGGGCCACTTTCACGGGGCCCTGGAGCTTCTGCTCGGGGAGGGGGATGAGGTAGGTCAAGGCCGGGACCGCCGCGCAGGCGCCCACGCCGCAGGCGGCCGCGGCGGAGGCGGCGCCCAGGAAATCGCGCCGGCTGGCCTCCGGCTTCTGCTCCATGGCGTTCCCTTCTACCGGCCCTCCCCGTGGCCTGTCAACTTTCCCTTACCCTCCCGTCCCGAATCAGCGTCACGAAACAGCGTCGCTGGAATCTGACGCGTCACGAATCAGCGACGCTGTTTCGTGACGCTAGGAGCCGCGGGCGCCGAAGGCGCGGGGGAGGAAGTCGAGGAGGTCGGTGGCCATGAGGGACACCTCGCCCACCCGGCGGGCGGCGAGGTCGCCCGCCCGGCCGTGGACCTCGACGCCCAGGCAGGCGGCGTGGAAGGGCTCCAGCTTCTGGCCGAGCAGGGCCCCGATCACGCCCGCGAGCACGTCCCCCGTCCCGCCCGTGGCCATGCCCGGGTTTCCCGTCCGGTTCACGAACGTCTTCGCGCCGTCGGCGACGACCGTGCGATGCCCCTTGAGGACGGCCACGGCCAGGAAGCGCTTCGAGAGCTCGAGGGCGGCGGCCTTCCGGTCGGCCTGGATCTCCTCGACGGGCCTCCTGAGGAGCCGCGAGGCCTCGCCCGGGTGGGGGGTCAGGATCCTCGAGCCCTTCCCGCGGGCCAGGAGGTCGGGATGCTCCTGGAAGGCGTTCAGGCCGTCGGCGTCCAGGACGAAAGGGATCTCGATCCCGCCCACGAGTTCTCGGACGGCGGCCGCGATGCCGGGGCCCGTCGCGAGCCCCGGCCCGATCACCGCCGCGTCGCAGCGCGCCGCGTAGGCGAAGAGCTGGTCCGCGGCCCCCTGCTCCTCGAAGGGCCAGACGACGGCGCAGTCCTCCTTGGCCGCCAGGATGGGGGCGACGGTCGCGGGGCAGGCGAGGTAGACCAGGCCCGCGCCCGACCGGTAGGCCGCCCGGGCCGCGAGCGCCGCCGCGCCGCACATCCCGGGCGAGCCCGCCACGACCAGCAGCCGCCCGTAGTTTCCCTTGTGGGTATCGGGCTTCCGTTTCGGGAGCCGGCGCATGGGGCGGGATTGTACCAGCGGATCCGGACGCTTGTGAAGCAATCGGCGGGCGTTATAATTTCGGCGCGCCGATGATGGACCTCCTCCTCGCCGTCCTCCTCGTCCAGCAGACCGTCGCCACCGACAAGGGCTGCATCGAGTGCCACGAGAAGCAGCGCGACGACTGGACGGGCTCGATCCACGCGCTCAAGTCCATCGGCTGCGTCGCCTGCCACGGACCCGACGAGGTCGGGACGGGCGACAAGCCGCACGCCAAGAACCCCGCCACGTTCGTCTCCGGGAAGAAGAAGACGAGCCACCTCTCCTGCGTGAAATGCCACGAGGGCGTGGTGGACGCCTTCAAGAAGAGCGCCCACTGGGAGGACATGGAGAACGACCCCGACAGCCGGCTCCAGAGCTGCCTCTCCTGCCACGGCCACCACGGGACCGTCCACGCCGACCGCCGGATGATCGTGGAGCAGAACTGCGCGAAGTGCCACCGGCCGACCTCCGTCCAGCGCAAGATGGCGGACGCGTACGTCTCGGCCGCCGGCGCGCTCGAGGAGCGCATCGGCTCCCTGCGCGACAGGCTCGCGCCGAGGGTCCCGGGGGTCTCCTGGAAGGCCGGGTCCGACGCCCTCGGGGAGGCCGGGCAGACGCTCCGGCAGGCGCGGACCGAGCAGCACAAGGTCGAGCGCGGGAAGAAGGGCGGCGGCTTCAAGACGCTCGAGGACGCCCTGCCCGCGGCCGCCGCCGACGCGGAGAAGGCGTATATTAGTCTGGACTCCCGGATCCAGGAGACGGGGAAGCGTCCGATCCGGCTGCTCGGCTTCCTCGGCCTCGTCGTGGCCACCCTCCTCCTGGCCCGCGCCTGGCTGGCGCGATGGGGGCATGCGGCATGAGACTCGCGCTCGCGGCGTTCCTCCTGGGCGGCGCCGCGGTCCCCGCGCAGGAGGACGTGGTCAAGAAGATCGTCCCCGACGCGGAGCGGGTCAAGCGGGTCGCGCGGAAAGTCCCGCCCGCCGGCCGGGACAAGATCGAGAAGGCCCTCGGCGAGAAGCCGTCGGACGCGGACCTCGCCCCCGTCCTCTACGAGTGCTACTCCACCGTGCCCCGCGTCTCCAGCATGGAGAAGACCCGCTGCCTCGTGACCGTGGTCTCGGTCAGGGGGGCCAAGGGGCCGGTCAAGCTGGGCGTGGCCGCCGCCCCCATCGAGAAGACGATCCACGTGGTCAAGGTCCTCGAGAACGGGGACGACAAGGCCCTCGAGTCGAAGCACTTCCTCTCCCAGTTCGAGGGCCTCGAGTACACCGAGCACCTCTACAACCCCCCGTCCGTCCTGGCCGACGCCCTCCGGAAGGGCGCCGAGGGGAAGGACGACGCGTCCAAGGAGCTCGGGATGCTGCTCCGGATCAACGCCCAGATGCGTCCCGTCGGCTTCGCGTGGGAGCATTTCCGGGAGAAGCTCGAGAAGCGCGACAAGACCGCGGCCGACGACGCGACCGCGATGGGCAAAGTCATGGACGAGGCGGCCCGGATGATCCCCGCCGCGAAGTTCCTCAAGCCGTCCCAGCACGACAAGTTCAAGGGCTTCGCGACGGGCGCCGTGGGCGACCTGGCGGACGTCCGCCGCCTGGTCGAGGCCGGGAAGTTCGACGACGCGTTCCGGAAGTCCGGCGAGATCGACAGCCAGCGCTGCGCCAAGTGCCACGGGGCCTACCGGCTGAGCTTCCGGGAGGCGCGCTTCTCCCACCAGCTCGGGAACGGCTATTTCTCGACCAAGCTCGAGGTGGCGATGCCCGACCCCAGGCTCGAGGCATCGTACCAGGCCGTCGCGACCGGGATCCGGAAGGCCCTCCTCCTCCTCTCCGAGGCGAGGTAGGCGGCGCCCCTTCAAGTTTTCCTCCCCCCGCGGCCGATGAGACTCCTGGAGACTTTCCGCCGCCTGTCCCCGGGGGCTGCATGTCGCGCGACTCGGCCGTCCTCCTCGTCCTCGTCATCGTCCTCCTCTCGATCGGCCTGGTCATGCTCTTCTCGGCCACGGCGGTCGCGTGCGAGAAGTCCCCCCGGATCCAGGACGCGGGGCACTTCCTGAAGCGGCAGCTCGTATGGACCCTGCTCGGCCTGGGCGCGATGGCGCTCGCCGCCCGGGTCCGGCCCGACGCCTGGGCCCGCTGGCGCATTCCCATCCTCGGGGCGACGGTCGTCCTCCTGGCGCTCGTCTTCGTCCCGGGCGTGGGAGCCACCCTGAACGCCGCCCGGCGCTGGATCCGCGTGGGCGGCTTCTTCTTCCAGCCCTCGGAATTCGCGAAGATCGGGATCGCGGTCTTCGTGGCGGGCTTCGCCGCGGCGCACCCGGACCGGCTGAAGCGCTTCTTCGCGGGGCTCCTCCCGGCCGTCGCCTCCGTGGCGGCGGTCTGCGGGCTGATCCTGGTGGAGCCCGACGTCGGGACCTCGCTCTTCATCGCGATGGTGATGGGGCTCACCCTGATGGTGGCGGGGGTGCGCTGGACGCACGTCCTCCCCCTCCTCGTCGGGGCGGGCGGCCTAGCGGGCTATTTCGCCCTCGCGAAGACCGCGCACGTCTCGACCCGGATCGAGGCCTTCCTGCACCCCGAGCGGGACCCCCTCGGGAGCGGCCACCAGATCATCCAGTCCCTCCTCGCGCTCGGTGCGGGCGGCTGGACGGGGGAGGGGCTGGGGCGGGGGACGGCCAAGCTCTACTTCCTGCCGGAGTCCCACAGCGACTTCATCCTGCCGGTGATCGGCGAGGAGCTCGGCTTCGCCGGCACCGGGGCGATCCTGGTCCTGTACTTCGCCCTGGGTCTCGTGGGCTACCGCATCATGAGGCGGGCGCCCGACCGCTTCGGCTTTCTGTTGTCGTTCGCGGTGACCACGTATATAATCCTCCAGGCGGCGGTCAACGTGGCCGTCGTGACGGCCTCGATGCCCACCAAGGGAATCCCGTTGCCGTTCATCAGCGCCGGGGGCTCGTCGGTCGTCCTCACGCTGGTCGGGGTCGGGATGCTGATCGGCGTGTCCAACGCCGCGGAGAGGGGACCATGCCAGGAGGGGGTTTCCGGATCCTCCTTGCCGGGGGCGGCACCGGGGGCCATGTCTTTCCGGGGGTCGCCCTCGCCCGGCACCCCCTAGTCCGCGAAGCCTTCTGGCTCTGCACCTCCCGCCCCTTCGACCGCGCCCAGCTCGCCCGGGAAGGCATCGCCCACGAGGCCCTGCCCTCGCCGCGCTGGAGCGGGTTCCGCGGCTTCCTGGGACCGATGGCCCGCGCCCTCGGGACGGCCGCGCGGCGGATCCGGGAGTTCCGGCCCTCGGCGCTGGTGGGCGTGGGCGGCTACGGCACGGTGCCGCCGGCCCTGGCCGCGCGGGCCCTGGGCCTTCCCGTCGTCCTCCTCGAGCAGAACGTCCGGCCGGGAAAGGCGAACCGCTTCCTCGCCCCGGCGGCCGCGCGCATCTGCGTCCAGTGGGAGGAGGCGCGGAACGCCTTCGCCGGCTCGGGAGCCCGGGTGCGCGTGACCGGGAGCCCGATCCGCGCGTCGCTCCGCCCGCTCCCGCGCGACGAGGCCCGGCGGCGCCTCGGGCTCGACCCCGCGCTTCCCACCCTCGCCGTCGTGGGCGGGAGCCAGGGAGCCGAGGCGCTCAATCGCGGCGCGCTCGAGGGCCTGGACGGGGCCGCCTCCCGCCTCCAGGTGGTCCACGTGGCGGGCGCGGGGAAATCGGAGGCGGTCCGCGACGCCTACCGCGCCCGGGGCGCCCGCGCGGTGGTGCTTGATTTCCTGGCCGAGATGCACTACCTCTACTCGGCGGCGGACCTGGTGGTCTCGCGGGCGGGGGCGCTGGCGGTGGCCGAGCTGGCGGCGTTCGGGACGCCGTCGGTCCTGGTCCCCATCGCCCGCTCCTCCGGCGACCACCAGCGGGAGAACGCCCGCGCGGCCGCCCGGACCGGGGGGGCCATCCTGATGGAGGAGAAGGACTGCGTGGCGGGGGGCCTGGCCCCGGTCCTCCGGCGCCTCGTCTCGGAGCCCGGCGGATTCGAGCGGATGCGCGAGGCCATGCGCCCGCTCGCGCGCCCCGGGGCCGCCGAGGCCATCCTTTCCGAGATCTCGGAGATCGTGAAGCGATGAAGGTGCACTTCATCGGCATCGGCGGGATCGGGATGAGCGGCCTGGCCAAGATCCTGACCGTGCGGGGCGACGCCGTCAGCGGATCGGACCTCCAGCCCTGCCCCTTCCCGGGCGCCGCGCTGGGGCACCGGGCGGAGAACCTCCCCGAGGGCGCGGAGCTCGTGGTCCGGTCGGCGGCCATCCCGGACGACAACGTCGAGGTCGCCGAGGCCCGGAAACGGAACGTCCCCGTGCTGAAGTACGCGGAGATGCTGGGGAGGCTCTCGAAGGAGAAGCAGACGATCGCCGTGGCCGGCTGCCACGGGAAGACCACGACCACCGCGATGGTCGCCTACGTCCTCTCGCGCGCGGGCTTCGAGCCGACGTACGTCTGCGGCGGAGCGATCCCCCAGCTCGGGTCGAACGCGGCGCCCGGGACGGGGAAGCACCTCGTCGTCGAGGCCTGCGAGTACGACCGGTCGTTCCTCCAGCTCTCGCCCGCCTGCGCGGTGATCACGAACATCGAGGAGGACCACCTCGACTACTACAAGGACATCCACGAGATCGCCGACGCGTTCCGGGACTTCGCCGCCCGGTCCTCCGGCCCCGTGATCGCCTCGGCCGACGACGCCCGCGCCGCGAAGATCCTGTCCGGCCTGAAGGGGAGGGGCGAGGCCTTCTCGCTCGAGGAGGACGCCGACTGGCGCGCCCGCAACGTGGCGGTGCGGGACGGGAAGTGGACGTTCGACGTCCTGAAGTACGGCCGCCCGTACGGGACCTTCGCGCTCTCGGTCGCGGGCGCGCACAACGTGGCCAACGCCCTGGCCGCGATCGCGGCGACCGCCTGGGCGGGCGTGGGCCAGGAGATCGTCCAGCTCGCCCTCTCGGAGTTCGCGGGCGCGGCCCGGCGCTTCCAGGTCCTGGGGGAGAAGAAGGGGGCCCTCGTGGTCGACGACTACGGGCACCACCCGACCGAGATCCAGGCCACCCTCCGCGCCGCGCGGGAGCGCTACCCGGAGCGCAAGATCTGGTGCGTCTTCCAGCCCCACCAGGTCTCGCGGACCCGCCTCCTCCTCAAGGAGTTCGCCCGCTCGTTCGCCGACGCGAACGTCGTCCTCCTCCCCGAGATCTACGAGGCCCGAGAGGCCAACGGCAAGGCCCGCGTCTCGAGCGCCGACCTCGCCAAGGCCATCGCCGAGCAGGGGAAGGCCGCCCTCTTCCTCCCGACCTTCGACGAGGTCCTGGGCTTCCTCAAGGAGAAGGCGACCCCCGACTGCCTCGTCCTCACGATGGGGGCCGGCAACGTGGACACGATCGCCCGGCGCTTCCTGGCGGAGTAGCCGGCCGTGCGGCTCGCCCTCCCGGTGGCCGGGCTTCCGGAAGGCTCCGCCGTCAGCCCCTCGGGGGACGAAGCCGGCTCCCAGGCGGTGGAGGCCCTCATCTCGAACCGCCTTCCCGCCCCGCCCTGTCGGATGAGTCTTCGTCCGATGCGTCTTTCCTCTTTCGACTTCCCTTGAGCATGCGCCCGAGGAACTCGAGATCGTGGGCGTCCGCGGCGGACTTGCGGTCCGCGTAGGCGATCTCCTTCAACCGCAGCAGGTCATCCGGCGAAGCGACCCGGATCTCGCCCGTCTTCGTGCGGATCTTCGACGCTCGTCCGGCGATCTTCCGACCGGACAGGGGAAAGTCGAGAAGGAGGTCGATCCGAAGCGCCTTCTTCCGGTCAAAGAAGGACACACTCCGGGGCTTGTCCAGGTTCAGCCGGGCGGAGGCCACTCTCGGGTTGTCGAGGGTTTTGGCCACTTCGCCCGCGGGGCTGAGTTTCGTCACCAGCTCGTATCCCTCCCGGTAGATCGCCTCGACGAGATCCGGCTCCAGGGTCCGCGACGACACCAGGAAGTCGAAGTCCCGGGTGATCCGCTGGGATCCCAAGGCCACCAGCGCCATGCCGCCCACGAGCACCGGCTGGAGCCCCTTCGATTCGAGCGCGCTCACCAGGGGGACGAGCGACCGGAGGGGGTCTGCCTCATCCGCCATGCCGATCGACCGCCCTCCTCAAGGCTTCGACTCTTTCCAGGGCCTGGAAATTCTCCCGGATTCGGCGCGCGGCGTGGCGGGAGAGGACTCTCGTTCGGCCGCCCTGCGAGGCGATCTGCCCGCGCCGCTCCGGGGACAGTCGGCGCGCCCGTGCCAGGCCTCCGAGCCGGCCAAGCGCCCGCGCGATTCCATGGAGGTCCATCGCCCTCATTATTGCTTACCGGCAAGCATTTTGCAAGATCGACATGAGACGTCTCCGTCGGATCGCCCTCGCGGAGGGCAGGATCGGGAAGCTCGACGGGCGGAGGCTCGGTTCACCGCCATCCTCAGTCTGCGCGACCGCGCCGACGGGAGCGCTTGCGTTCCTGGTGCTCGCGGCCTCAAGTGCGTATCGGCTCGACGCGCGGGTCGAGATCGTCTCCCTTGCGGCGGCCTGGTCCGTCTTCCACCCCGAGGGCCGGACTCCCTCTCCCGCGAGATAGCCGGGCCGACCCGGCCCGCCGTTCCCCCGACCGGACTTCGGCCCGACGGAAAAGGGTAAGGAAGGGAGCTCCCCGGGCGCATGGATAGGGCGGGGAGGAAGTCCCTGGGTACCTCTGGGGAAGGAGCGAACATGGCGCGGATCCCGTCCATCCTGGCCCTCTCGCTGGCGTGCCTGTCGGGTCCGGCCCGTGCGCAGGACGCGCCCGCCGTCGGGGACGCCCTCCGGCGCCTGGGCGTGACGAAGGGGATCGTCGCCGTGCTCGGCGCCCCCGACGCGCGTTTCCCGATCGACCTGGCGAAGTCGGGCGAGCTCCTGGTCTACGTCCAGGTCGGGCACGACGCCCAGGCCGAGGCGCTCCGCGAGGCGGCCGACCGGGCCGGCCTGCTGGGGGCGAAGCTCTACGTCGAGAAGGGCTCCCCCTCCCGCATCCACCTGGCGGAGAACGTCGCCGACGGCGTCGTGATCACCGGCCAGGCCGAACGCGCGGAGGTCCTCCGCGTCCTCCGTCCCGGGGGCAGGGCGATCCGCGGGAAGGACGAACTCGTCAAGCCGCCTCCCGACGGCGTCGACGAGTGGAGCCACCCCTACCGCGGCCCGGACAACAACCCCCAGTCGGCCGACACCCGGGCCAAGGGGCCGTTCCTGACGCAGTTCATGGGCGAGCCGTGGTACTCGGCGATGCACCATTTCTCCGTCTTCTCCGGAGGGCGGATCTTCAAGATCTTCGGGAACCGGACCTCCACCCAGGCCCACTGGGCGAGCCTGAACACGCTCCTCGCCCTCAACGCCTGGAACGGGACGATCCTGTGGAGCAGGAAGCTGCCCGAGCACTTCATGACCCACCGGAGCACGATCGTGGCGACGCCGGAGATCCTCTACTTCGCGGACGACGTGTCGTGCAAGCTCCTCGACGCCGCGACCGGCGAGCTCCGGGGCGAGATCGTCGCGCCGGCGGAGCTCTCGGACGGCCCGGTCTGGAAATGGCTCGCCCTCGAGGACGGCGTGCTCTACGCGCTCGTGGGCGAAAAGGAGCCGGAGGTGCAGAACGTGAAGGGCTCCCGGTTCCGCGGCGCCGGCTGGCCGTGGTGGAACATCGACGACTACCGCTTCGGGTTCGGCCGGACGCTGCTCGCGATCGACGCGAAGACGAAGAGGATCCTGTGGAGCCACCGCGAGGAGGACCCGATCGATTCGCGGGCGCTCTGCATGGCGGCGGGCCGGATCTTCGTCTACAGCCAGAACAAGTTCGTCGGGGCGCTCGACCGGAAGACGGGCAAGGTCCTCTGGAAGAACTCGACCCGGGAGGCCCTCGACGCGATCGGCAAGCCCGACCCCGCCCAGATCTGGTGGAAGGGCTTCGCCACGACCTCCTTCGCCAAGTGCAGCGACAAGGCCCTCTACTTCGCCGGGCCCACCCAGACGCGGACGGCGGCCTTCTCGGCCGAGGACGGCCGGGTCCTCTGGTCGCGGGACGTGGGGAACTACCAGCTCGTGATCCGCCCGGAGGCGCTCTACGCGCTCGGGAACCCGCGGTCGACCCCGGAGGGGAAGCCGCAAAGCTACAAGCTCGACCTCCTGACGGGCGAGGTCCTGGCGGGCTTCGGCGCCCGCGTCTCCTGCACCCGGGCCACGGCGAACGGGGATTCCATCTTCGTCCGCGGCGGGCGCGGCGGGAGCACGACGGTCTACGACGTCCGGAGCGCGACGCCCAAGCCGGGGCTCATCTCGCCGATGCGCCCCGCCTGCCAGGACGGCGTGATCGTCGCCAACGGGAACCTCTACTGGGGGCCGTGGATCTGCCGCTGCGACACGACCCAGGTCGGCGTGATCTCGCTCAGTCCGGCCGGCGACTTCGACTTCGCCGCCGAGGCCGGGGCGGACCGCCTGGAGGCCGCGGCGGGCGCCCCGGCCCCGGCCGGCGCCGAGGCCGTGGAGCGGGACTGGCCGACCTACCGGAAGGACAACGCGCGGAGCGGCGTCACGCCCGTGGCCGTCGCCGGGGACGTCGACGTCGCCTGGACCTACGTTCCCTCGACCGCGAACGTGGCGACGGCGCCCGTCGCCGCGGGCGGCTCGGTCTACGTGGCCGGCTCGGACGGCACGGTCCGGGGCCTCGACGCCGCGACGGGGCGGCTGAACTGGCAGTCCCACACGGGCGGCTGGGTGAAGTTCTCCCCGACCTACGCGAAGGGTCGCCTCTACGCGGGCTCGGGAGACGGCTGGATCTATTGCCTGGACGCCGCGACCGGGAAGCGGCAGTGGCGCTTCCGGGCGGCGCCGGAGGAGCGGAAGATCCCCGTCTACGGCTCGCTCCTTTCGACCTGGCCGGTGGGAAGCGGCGTCCTCGTGCACGACGGCGTCGCCTACGCGGCCGCGGGGATGGCGAACTACGACGGGACGCACGCCTACGCGCTCGACGCGGAGACGGGGAAGATCCGGTGGCAGAACCACGCGTCCGGCCACCTCCACCAGGAGCGGCCGGACAGCGGCGCGGGCGTGCAGGGGCACCTCCTCCTCCGCGACGGCTTCCTGTACATGTCGGCGGGGAGCCTGACGGCCGTGGCGAAGTACGCCCTGAAGGACGGCGCCTTCAGCGCCGCCGGCGAGGCCGTGCGGACGAGCCTCCTCGGGAAGGACCTCTACTTCATCGACGGCAAGGTCCACACGACCGGCTACCCGCTCTACTGGCGCCAGATGGACTCGCACCACCTCACGACCTACCGCGCGCCGGAGGAGGGAGGGGCGCTCGCGGTCTTCGACGACGTGGTCGGGAAGCTCGACCCCAAGCAGCCGGCCCCGGCCGCGCCGCAGGGAGACCGGGGCGGGCAGCCCCCGAAGTTCCTGTGGTCGAAGAAGCTGTTCAACGAGTACGCCTCGTTCGCGCGGGCGCCGAACGCGATCCTCCTGGCCGGAACGAACTGGCAGGGCGAGGGCCCCGAGGCCAAGGCTTCCGGAGGCATCGCGGCGCTGGATGCGGCGGGCAACGTCCTCTGGAAGCGCGACCTTCCCGCGCCGCCGGTCATGTTCGGGGCGATCGTGGACGGGGCGGGCCGGATCCTCGTGGCGCTCCAGGACGGCCGGGTCGTCTGCCTCAAGGGCAGATAGGTTCGTCGTCCCAGGGAGATCCTGGGCGGCGACGGCGCCGATGGAGGACTACCACTCCCGCCACTCCGCGGTAGGGTCGCTTCCGTCGGCCGCCAGCCCGGCTTCCCGGGCGGCCGAGAGGATGAACGCCACCAGGTCCTCGCGCTGGTCCGTCTCGATGAGACCGCCGCCGCAGATCCGGTTCAACTCGTTCAGGTCGAGGACCACCTGCCTTACGGCCTCCCGGATGTACGGATCGGGCCCATCCGCGGGGACCTTCCGCAGAGCGTCCAGGTAACGATCCAGGATCCGGTCGCACCGGTCGACGTGCTCCCGGGCGTAGCCGGCGTCCCAGTTCGGGTCGTAGCCCGGGTCCCGCTCGTCCTCGGCGCCGCCGAACTTCATGTAGCGGACCATGCCGTCGAGGAGCCGTCGGCGCAGTTCGGCCGCCTTTCCCTCGGGCGGGGCGGCCTCCGCCTCGAAGGCGCGCTCGCTCCCCTCGAGCGCGGACCGGAGCTGGGCCAGGAACCAGTCGCGCTCCTCCTTCGAGGCGAATCCCTCGATGTGCGCCCGCGGGCCGTTCCGGGGATAGATTCGGACGTAGTGATCCCCGTCCCCGTCCTCCGCCCGGATGGAGTCCAGATCGTCACGGGCCACCTCCGAGGTCAGGACGGGGAATCCCGCCAGGAGCAGCCGATGGACGACGGCGCGCTCCGTGACCAGGACCTGGCGCCGTCCGGCGAGCAGGATGACGCCGAAGGCGGCCATCATCATCCCCGTCCCCAGGCCGTACCCGTACTTGGAGGTCGGCTTCCGGCTCCGGAGCGCCTCGACGAGGGGGACCGCGAACAGGCAGGCGACGCCGAGCCCGAGGGCGAGCACGAAGAAGGCCGTTGCGCTCCGCCGTCTCGGGAACTCCACGCGGACCTGACCGGGGGCGGGGCGTTCTACGCGGAAGGGGCGCGCGGGCTGGGTCATGGTCGATCGTCGTCCCCGGAATCGCGCCCGATCTTATCCCGCGGGATTGCCGAAAGCGCGACGTTTCGATGGGGCAGCCTCGCGGCATCCGTCCGGTGCGGATCCTCAGTAGCATTGCTCGAACCAGCGGACTCTTCCCTTCCCGTCGACGACGAAGTAGAGACAGCCCACGTCTCCGATCATCAGGGCCGGCCCAACCTCGGCGTAGCCGGCCCGAGCGAGTTCCCGGCTCTCGCGGGGGCCCGTCGTTCCCGGCTGGTAGGAGCTCAGGAGGCAGAGGATCGTCTCGCCCTTTCGGCGCTCATCGTGCTGGATGAAGAACGGCGCGCCCCCGATCCGGGAGGCCTGCAAGCGGGAGAGGAGGTACGGCTGCTCGTGGCCGCGCTTCCGGAACGTCTCCGTGGCCTCGGGATAGTCCGCTGTCCGGTGAAGCTCCGCGTGCATCGCGGGCAGCGCGAGGGGAGGGGTCGGGCAGCGGTCCGGGGAGACCGTTTTCCCGCCGTCCACCGTGGACCACCGGACTGCGACCCCGTCCGGCTTGTGCCAGGCATGCGGCTCGGACAGGAAGACGAGCAGGACGTCGCCCGGAAGCCGGGGGAGGAGTCCGCGCGACGCCTCGAGCGACGCCCGTGCTGCGGCGGGGATCCTTTCCTCGAAGCGCCCCTCCGTCGGGACGCGGGCTCCCGGGCGCTCCCCGAAGACCGCGGGACCTTCGGGGGCCGCCGCGGCGATCCGGCGGCGGCGCGATTCCGCGGCGCGGAGGCGCCGGAGCTCGAGGATCGAGCGCTCGGCCTCGGCCCGCACCGCCACCCTCGGGGAGTCGACGAAGGCGCCGAGCTCCGCGGCCGGGTCGCGGGACGCGTCGCCCGCGTGGACCGCCTCGTGGAGACGGCGGCGGCGCTCCTCGAGGAGGGCGAGGTCGTTCAGGACCGCGAGCTGGCGCGTCAGGTCGGCGCTGAGCAGGCCCCCGATGTCCATCTCGGGAGGGACCTTCCACGCGAGGAGGCGCTCGCGGGCCTCGAGGGGGCGGCGCTCTCCCGCGAGCCGGCGGATCTCGTCCTGCACGGGGCGGTAGAGTTCCCGGTAGGCCTTGTTGGCGGCGCCCTCGAGGCGGTCGAGCTTCTCGGCTACGGCGGCCTCGTGCCGGGTCCCCCGCGCCTCCGCCCGGATCGCCGACCAGGCCTCGTGGTGGGCGAGGAATCGGCCGGGCTCGGCCTTCTCGGCGCCCTCGAGCCGTTTCATCCGCTCCTCGAGCGTCGGGGGCGCCTGAGGAGGAGGGGCGGCGGGCCGGGGCGGGACGGGCCGGGGCGGGGGCTCCGGCTCGGGACCGCAGGCCGACAGGACCGCCGCCAGGGCGAGCGGAAAGACGCGGACGAGGCGCATCCGTTTCCTATTATAGAGCCCGGCGGGTAACGCCTGGGGTCGCGAGGGCACCCATGGAAGAGGATCGTCGCCGGGGAGGCAGGCCGTGACGGAGTGTCGGGACTACCGCGAGGCGCGGCGGCCGAGCCGGAGGGAGCTCCTCCGGGCCGGCGGCCTGGGCCTCCTGGGCCTCAGCCTCGGCGACTTCCTCCGCGCGCGCGGCGCCGCGGCGGCCGCCCCGCGGGACGGCTCCTTCGGCCGCGCGAAGTCCTGCATCGTCCTCTTCATGTGGGGCGGCCCGGCCCACCAGGACACCTGGGACCCCAAGCCCGAGGCCCCCGCCGAGTACCGGGGCGAGTTCGGCTCGATCCCCACCTCCGTCCCCGGCATCCGGATCTCGGAGCACTTCCCGCAGCTCGCGAAGCGGACGGACAAGCTCTGCATCGTCCGGTCGATGACCCACGACAACGGCGACCACACGACGGCAACCCACTACCTTCTCACGGGCGAACCGCCGCCGCGGACGACCGACCGGCGCGCGGAGTGGCCGGCCATGGGCGCGGTCCTCTCGAAACTCGAGCGCGGCCGGAGCGCGCTTCCGCCCTACGTCGCGATGCGCCCGAAGCTCGAGAACGACGTCCCCCGCTTCGTCGAGCAGAGCCAGGGCCAGTACGCGGGGTGGCTGGGGCCCGTCCACGACCCCCTCACGATCGACGCCGACCCGAGCCGCCCCGGATACCGGGTGGGGGAGCTCACGCTCCATCCCGAGCTCTCCGTCCCGCGGCTGGACGAGCGGCTCGACCTCCTCAAGCGCCTCGACCGGACGCTCGACGCACGTTGGCCGGCCTTCGAGGCCAAGGATGCCCACGACCGCCGGGCCTACGAGCTCCTGACCTCGGCGGCCGGCCCGCGCGGGGCCTTCAACCTCGAGGACGAGCCCCTGAAAGTCCGCGAGCGCTACGGGATGAACGCCCACGGCCAGTCGGTCCTCCAGGCGCGGCGGCTCGTCGAGCGCGGCGTCCCGCTCGTCACCGTCTTCTGGCCGAGCGACGGCATCAAGAACGTGAGCGTCTACTGGGACACGCACAGCCGGAACTTCACGGACCTGAAGACGCGGCTCATGCCGGTCGCCGACCAGGCCTTCTCGGCGCTCCTCGACGACCTCGAGTCGCGGGGCCTATTGGGCGAGACGCTGGTCCTCTGGACCGGCGAGTTCGGGCGGACGCCGAAGGTGGGGGAGCGGACGAGCGACGCGGGCGCGGGCCGGGACGGCCGAGACCACTGGGCGGGCTGCTTCAGTTCGGTGCTGGCGGGCGGCGGGATGAAGGGCGGCTTCGTCCACGGGAAGAGCGACCGCCAGGCCGCCTTCCCGGCCGAGGACCCCGTCCGGCCGGCGGACCTGATCGCGACCGCCTATCACGCCCTCGGCGTCCCGGACGATCTCGCCCTCAAGGACATGGACGGCCGCCCGCAGTTCGTCCGCCCGGGCAAGGTGATCCGCCCGCTCCTCGCCTGAAACCGCCCGGCCATGCCTCAGCGGGTCCTGGGCGGTTGACGGGTACTTCTTGCTTGGGGTATCGGTCTCCCGGGACGAGGGTTTACTCCCCCGGGGGGAGTGCGCCGCCGGTCCGAGAAGGGAAGTGGACCGGCCGGATCGAGGAGGTCGAGCCCGACCTCTTCGTCGACGTCCCGCCGGGAGGGACCTTCTCGCCTCTCGAGCCGGACCGGGAGCGCGTGCTCTGGTTCGACGGATGGAGGCCGGGACGGCCCGGCCGCCACAGGATCCGCTTCATCTACGACACGAGCCCCCGCCGCTGGGGGGCTTGGGCGGAGCACGGACCCCCCGAGCTCCAGGTCCATCGCGCCGAAGAGCGGTGCGCGTGGTCCTTGCGCGAGGTGCAGCGCCCGTCTCCGGAGCTCGAAGCCCGCTTCCTTCGCCTCCACCACGAGGGGATCGTCTCCCCGTGGGTGGACTTCGAGGTCGGGCCGTAGCCCGCACCCGTCCCGGTGTCACCCGCGCGCGCCGCCCGTCGGGCTCACCCTTCGACCATGACCCGGAAGCCGCCCCACATCATGCGGTTGATGTCGAAGGGCATCTCCGGCGGCGCCTGTCCCATCGAGGGGTCGCCCATCACCTTCTTGTTCACCGCGTCGCGGTGCGCCTTCGACCGGTAGGTGATGAACGCGAAGACGACCGTCTCGCCCGGCTTGAGCCGGAGGCCCTTCGGGTAGGACAAACCGCAGCCCTTCTTGACTTTGAGGTCCTGCCCCGCGCATTCGAAGTACTGGAGGGCGCCATGCTTCAACCACGTCCGCTTCCCCCACTGCGCCATCCGCTTGTACGCGGCGAGGTTCTTCTTCGGCACCGGCACCACGAATCCGTCCACGTATCCCGCCATCCGATCCTCCTTCATCACGGTCAGAGGGGAGACCACCTCTCGTACTTGCCGTCCAGCGAGGCTCGCGCCGCCCGCTGGAGGTCCTGCCTCGGCGAGCGCGCGCACTGCTCGAGGAAGGTCCGGGACTCCGCGCCGCTCCATCCGGCGGCCGCCGCCGCGACCCAGACCCGGAGGCCGTCCTCCAGGGACCGACCTCCGACGTGCATCAGGATGAGGGAGACGTCCTTCGGCTCTGGGACCATTCGCAGCATCGCCATCGCCCGAAAGGCACCGTCCGCCAGCATATCGTCTCCGGCCTTCATGATCTCCAGGATCGGGCCCGCGTCCCTCGACCCCGTCCGCGCTAGCCGCACGATGGCGTCGCCGAGCGCCACGTTGACCATGGTCGCTTGCCGAGGGACCTTCGAAAGCTCCCGGAGGAAGGGAAGCGATTCCCCGTGACCGCACTCGCCGAGCGCCATGACCATCTGGTACTGCGTCTCCCAAGTGCGGGGATCGCGGACCTCCGCCCGCAGCGCCTCGAGGAGCGCGGGCCCCGCCTCCGGCAGCCCGAGCTTCCTGAGCTTCTTGGCGGCGGAGCGCCGCTTGGCTGACGTCGCGGCCCGGAGGTCCTGGAGGAGAGGGTCCAAGCCGGCCGTCGCCATCGAGCGGATTATACTCGGCGGTCTGCCGCGTAAAAGAAGTGGGATGGGACTCGGCGCGGCGCTCCTCGTGCTGGCGGCCCAGGACTGGCCCACGGTCCAGCAGAACAACCGGCGGACCGGGCACGTCCCGGTCGAGATCCCGCCCCCCTACGCGGAGGCCTGGCGGCGCGATCTCGGGGAGATGATCGACGTCCGCGTCCAGCCGATCGTCTCGGGCGGCCTCGTCCTCGTCCCCACCTACGCGGGCCGGCTCCACGCGCTCGACGCCGGGTCGGGCGAGCCGCGCTGGACGTTCCTCGCCGAGGGGCCGTTCTTCAGCCCGCCCTCCGTCGACTCCGCCGGCCGCGTCTTCATCACCTGCCAGGACCGGAACGTCTACGCCCTCGACCGGGCCGACGGGAAGCGCCTCTGGGCGTTCGAGACGGGAGAGGGCGTCTGGGCCTCCCCGGCGGTCGAGGACGGGACCGTCTACGTGGGCTCGCGCGACGGGACCTTCTACGCGCTCGACGCGAACACGGGGCGCCCCGCGTGGACGGCCGCGGTCGGCGCGCCCGTCCTCTCGACGGCCGCCCTGGACGGGGAGCGCGTCTACTTCGCGGGCGAGGACCTCCACGCCTGGGCGCTCGACCGGAAGACGGGCGCGGTCCGGTGGCGCACCCGGCTCACGGGCCAGAGCGCGCGCTCGTACTGGCCTGTCGTGACCGACCGTTTCGTCTACGTCCGCACCCTCCCGGTCCGCTCCTGGGCCCAGCACCCGTACAACGTGCAGGTCGACCCGAAGATCGACGACCCCGTGGCGCGCGTGGAGGAGCTCCTCCGGCGCGATCCCGCCAGCCGCACGTTCTTCGCGCTCGATCCGCGGACGGGAAAGGACACGACCTTCCCGGTCCTCTGGACGGCGGGCGGGGGGACCGTGGCTTTCCCGCCGGTGGCGCTCCCGGGGGGCCGGATCGCCACGCCCGCGCCCTCCGGCGAGCGGACCGCCTCCTCGGGGAGCTCCAGCGTCTCGATCCTCGACGAGACGACCCGCGCCGGCCGGAGCGGATACATCCGCGTCATCGCCGACGAGAGCTACGGCTATAGCGCCGCCGGGCCCTGGCTCTTCTCGTCCCATCACGACTACCTCCAGGTCGTCGACACCCGGAAGGACCCCGACCAGGCGCGGAACACGATCACCCTCTTCGGGAAGCGCGACCGGCCGGGCGACGAGCGCTCGCCGCAGTGGTTCGGGAACCACGACAACCACCCCGGCTGGCACGCCGCCGCGCTCGCGGGCGGCCGCGTCTACTGGATCACGCAGGGCTCGTGGGTCATGGTCTTTAAAGGAGGCGGCAAGTGAGCCTCCTCCTCGCGGCCGCGCTCCTCCAGGAATGGACGCCCCTCTCGGACGCGTACGGCGCCAAAGTCCTGGCCCCGGAGGACAAGGTTTCGATGGCCGGGTACTGGATCCGCTGGGCGGGCGGCGACCCCTGGCCCGAGCTCATGAAGCTCTCCGACCGCCACACCCACTGGGGGCACAAGACGGAGCCCCCCGGCTCGTTCGGCCGGGTCGTCGCGGCCGACGGTCTCCCGTCCGCCGCCCGGCGGAGCGAGTCCCCCGATGCCTTCTCGAAGCGCGTCACCCTCACCGCCGAGGGCGTCGAGTCGACCTTCCGCATGAGCCGCTTCTCTCCCGCCCTCTGGTTCGAGTCGAAGGCCCGGAGCATCGCGGCCTTCAAGGGCGCCGCTCCGCGCTATCTCGCCATCCCGACCGCGGCGGGCATCCGCGTCGTCGGGCGGGGTGCCGTCGAGGGGACGGAGCTCCGCGAGCCGTGGGTCCTCGTCTGGCGCGGAAGCGCCTCGCCGGTCTCCCTCTCCTTCGTTCCCTCCTTCCTCCACTGCGCGCCGAACCCGATCGACCGGGAGGACTACGAGCGCTTCGTGAAACCGCAGCCGGCCGATGCGCCGTGGCTCGTCGTCTTCCAGCGGCGCCCGTCCCGGATCGCGCTCGGCGAGAGGGGCCTCGCGGTCGAGTTCCCGGGCGCGGCGGGCATGACCGCGCTCCTCCCGATCGGCGGCCACCGCTGGCGCCGCGGGGCGGAGACGGAGGCGTGGAAGGACGGCCTGCCCGGCCCGGTCGAGGAGCGCTGCCGCCTCTGGAGCCGCATCCTCAAGCTCTACCCGGAGGGGCTCGAGGAGGAGTTCCGGGTGGACGGCGACCGGGTCCACTTCCGGACGAGCGCCTTCTTCTCCGAGTACCTGGACGACTGGCGGACGCCGGCCCTCCGCGGGGTCCCCGTGTCGCCGGTGACCGGCCTCGCGCTCCGCGCCAAGCTCGCCAACCTCTCGACCTCGGCGCCCTGGCGGGACATGGACTACCCGACGCTGACCGGCGCGTGGGGCTTCCTCGGGGAAGGGGAGCGGGCCACGCTGACGTTCGAGGGCTGGCGGAAATACGCGGAGATCCCTGCTCAGCCGCCCGAGCGTCTCGGGGAGCTCCGCCTCGTCCGGAAGCTCGAGGCGCACGTCCGGGACATGATCGCGGCGGGCCACCTCGCGCCCTACGAGTCGATCCAGGGGACGCTCCAGTACTCCTTCTGGGGGAACCCCGCCGATCTCGCCTCGACCCTCATCGCCGCGCGGCGGCACGTCTCCGTCGACCTGCTGGAGCCGATCAACGACTACCTGCGCGAGGAGAACCGGAGGTACCCGATCCTGAAGTACGGGTGGGTGCCCCCCGGGGAAGGGGCGCGCCGCGAGGGCCACGAGATCGACCTCCGGGTGCGGGACGTCGTGGGTCGGCGGCGGAAGGAGGAGGGCCCGAGGGTCGAGAGCCTCTACGGACTCTTCGAGCACAGCCGGCATTTCGACGATTGGGGCTGGATCGAGCCGGAAGGGCACGTCGTGCGCGACCTCGTGCGGCGGAGCGACAGGCTCGACTGGGAGATCGGCCTCGTCCGGGGCGGCGTGGCCGACCTGAACGCGCGGATCAAAGGCCTGGTCGGAGCGGTCCAGCTCGCCGGCCGGATGAAGGACGCGGCGCTCGCCGACCGGTCGGCCGCGCTCCTCGTCCAGGCCCTCGTCAACCGCTTCGCCTTCCAGAAGCTCTCCGCGTGGACCTTCGAGTCGGGCCAGCACCACGTGCCCGAGGGCTTCGACCTCCCGCGCTTCCACGCCCGGAACGCCCACAAGTTCAACGTCTTCCTCCCGGCCTACAAGGACGGGGCCGACTTCCGGAGCGCCCCTCAGGTCGGCTGGATCGGGCCGATCGACGGGACGGTGCCGGAGAACCGCTACCTGGCCGAGATCGGGAACTTCTGGCACGACCACTCGGTCTGGGCCTGGGCGGAACTCACGCCCGCGCTCGCCGCCTTCCTCCGCGACGCGACGATGCCCGAGCAGCGGAACTACCTGGCGGGGATCGAGGCGGGGCTGCCGACGTGGTTTGTGGCGAAGGCGGAGAACCTGCACGCAATCGGGGAGGACGCGTACTTCTCGCCGCTCGTCTCCTGGCCCGTCTTCCAGGCCCGCGCGCTCATCTTCCGGGAGCCGCGCGCGAAGGTCGCCCGCTTCGTCGACCTCCCGTACGGCCGCGGCGACCTCTACTACCTCCAGAACCTGGTCGCCGCGCTCGATGCCGAGTGACCCCTATTCCCCCGAAACGCAGTAGAGGCGGCGCTCGCCGCGGAGGAAGAGCTCGCGCCCCGCCGCCGCCGGGGAGGCGCTGAAGCGGTCGTCGAGCCGGTTCACCGCGAGGACCTCCGGCTCGGGGCCGTGCTTGAGGACGACCGTCGCGCCCTCTCGCGAGACGGCGTACACCCGGCCCGCCGCGCCGATCGGCGAGGCGTAGAAGTCGGCGGCCCCGTGAAGCCGCGTCGGCGGATAGCGCGCCTCCCCCGTCCGCGGGTCCAGGCACGAGAGGACCGCCTGGTAGTGGCTGAAGAAGTAGAGGTGCTCGTCGTAGAGAAGCGGGGAAGGGACGTACGGCGTGTTCCGGTCCCGCTTCCAGAGCACCTGGCCGGTGCCGGTGACGTCGCCCCGGGCCCCTTCGAGCCGGATGGCCAGCATCGCCCGGAGCTCGTAGCTGCTCCCCGCGATCAGGATGCCGCCGGCCGAGACGGGGGAGGCCACGACGTTCCGGGAAAGCCCTCCGCACTCCCAGAGAACCTCGCCCGTGGCAAGGTCGTAGCCGCGGATCCGCCGGGTCGCGCTCACGACCACCTGCGGCTTCCCCTCGTGCACGACCACGAGCGGCGTGGACCAGGAGGTGACCTCGTCCCGCGGGACCCTCCAGAGCTCGCGGCCGGTCCGCTTGTCCAGGGCGACGACGAACGAGGCCTCCTCGTGGTCCCAGTTGACGACGAGCGTGTCGCCGTGGAGGGCGGGCGAGCTCCCCTCCCCGTGGGCGTGGTGGGAGTGCATGCGGCCCAGGTCCTTCTCCCAGAGCGGCCGGCCGTCGCGGTCCAGGCAGAAGAGCCCGTTCGAGCCGAAGAACGCGTAGACGCGCTCGCCGTCGGTCACCGGGGAGTTCGAGGCGAGGCTCCCCGTCCGGTGCCCGCTCTCGTGGGGCAGGGCCTCGCGCGCGGTCCGTCGCCAGAGGACGCGGCCGCCGGCGCGGTCGAGGGCGAGGACCAGGAACTTGTGCCGGCGCACGGTCTCCAGGTTGTCGTGCTCGCCGTCCCGGTGACCGGCGGAAGGCGGGAGCGGGTCGCCGAACGGCTCGGCCGCCGTGAGGAAGATCCGGTCGCCCGAGACGATCGGCGTCGAGTGCCCGAGGCCGGGGAGCTCGGCCTTCCAGCGGACGTTCTCCGTCTCGCTCCACCGGAGGGGCGGGTCGGCGGCGGGCGCGACTCCCGTGCCGAGCGGCCCCCGCCAGGCCGGCCAGCCGGGGTCGTCCGCGGCAGGAGCCTGGAACGCGGCCAGGGAGAGGAGCAGGGCGGGGAGCACCATGCCTCCAGTAGATCCGTTCGCCGCCCCGATGTCCACTCCCGGGTCGCCGGTCCGGCTCACTTGCCGGGGAGGGCTCTCGGCTCGGGGGGCGGCGGCAGGAAGAACCTCGCGAGGAAGCGGCTCTGGAGGCGGAGGAGGACGACCTGGTATCCCACCGCCGCGGCGAAGAGCCAGAAGGGCGTCTCCGGACGGAGGCCGCCGGTCACCACGACCAGGAGCAGGATCGAGAAGAAGGCCGATCCGTACGCCAGGGCCCGCCATAGCCGGGTGCCGCGGCAGAGCAGGATGTGCAGCAGGGCGAGAACCGGGGCCGGCGAGAGGGTCAGCGCCGCCAGCACCGCCGTCGGACCCCCGTACCAGAGGCCCATGTGGACGTAGACGAAGCAACCGATGGCTCCCCCGATCCCCGGCCCGTGCCGCGCCACGCCCCTCAGGAAGAACGCGTAGAAGGCGGAGGCGCCGATCCCGTGGGTGGCCGTGAAGAGGGCCAGGATCCCGAGCACGCCCCAGGGCGAAGACGGAGCCCCGTCCATCGGCACGGACGGGCTTCCCCGGAGCTTCACCGCGAGGATCGTGATCCCGTAGCTCACGACCACCGTGAGCGTGTCGTGGAAATGGCGGCTCTCCCAGGCGCGGCCGATCCTCATCGCCGTCCAGTGTCCCGATTCCCGGTCTCCCGGGCAAGGGACGGGCGGGGCGTTCAGCGCGGGAGCGGGACCGCGGCCTCGGCCGCCCAGGACTTGTCCGCGCGGACGACGCGGTGGTTGAGGGCGTCGCCCACGTAGACCGCGCGGTCGCTCGCGCCCGCCGTCACGGGCCAGCCGAGCGGGATCCCGGGGCCCGCGGCGTCGAAGTTCCCGTAGCTCCCGAAGGCGAGGATCTCGTTGTCCGCGTTGTCGCGCACCGAGACGCTGAACGTGATCGCGTTGGGGACGTAAAGGCGGCCGTAGCCGTCCACGTCGAAGCGCGGCTTCGTGCACGCGCAGGCGCCCACCGCGTTCCAGCGCGAGACGGGGCCGCAGCCGGAATACGTCGCCACCGCGCCCGTCACCTTGACCACCGAGTGGTTCTTCGTCTCGATCTCGCCGCCCGAGGGGGGGAACTTGTAGATCGTCCCCAGGCAGTTCCGGAAACCGGGGTCCTTCTCCCAGCCGGGCGGGACGGGGAAGTCCTTCGGGAGGCCGGCCTGGAGGAGGTAGATGTTGCCGGCCGGATCCACCCGGAGGCTCCCGCCGTAGCCCGTGACGCCCGTGATCGCGGCCGGGACGTCCCGCTCGCGGCGGGGGAAATCGACGAGGTTCCCCTTCTCGTCGTAGACGCGGACGTGGCAGTCGTTCGTCCCGAACGTCGCGTAGACGCGGCCCCGCGCGTCTACGTCCATGCCGCAGACGCTGTACCCGCGGCCCGCCCGGCCGTAGAGCGAGCCGTAGGTCGCCTGCCCCATCCCCTCCAGCGGGGCGGGCGCGAGGTCGCGCGTGTAGCGGGCGATCGGGCCCTCGTAGCCGCCCTGGCCCCACGCGTAGAGGTGCCCGCCGGGGCCGACCGCGAGGTCGACCGCCTTGATCGGGATCGGACCGCCGCGGCCGGTCTCGCCCTCGAAGCGCCAGACGCCGCTCCCGCTGTTCGTGACGTAGACGAGCTCGGCCTCGGGGTCCACGTCCATGTAGCCCACGAAGGGGATCGCGTCCGGGTCGCGGTTCAGGAGCCGCTCGGCCCCGACCTTGAACGCGCCGCGGTCCTCGACGCGGAGGAGCGTCTCCTGGCCCTTCTCCGACTCCTTGCCCGCGAGCCAGAGGACGGGGACCTCGCCGCTCTCGTCGAGCGTGAACGCGCCCCCGACCGTCCCCTGGAGCGCGAGCTCGGCGGCGACCTTGGCCGAGGCCCCGCGCCCCTCGATCCGCCGGAGCGTCGCCGGGGGGAGCGCTCCGCGGGAGACCTTGCGGGAGATCACGTAGAGGTGCCCGGTCTTCCGCGCGACCAGGACCTTGTCGGGCCAGGGGACCGGGGTCGCGCCCAGGCGCTTCCCGGACGGGTCGATCTCCGCCACCTCCTGGTTCACGAGGTCGCAGAGGAGGACGTTCCCCTTCGCGTCCGTGTCGATCCCCGCCGCCGCGGTCTTCTTGTCCCACGCGCTCGGCATCCAGTAGGGCGCCTTCGCGAAGTCGGGGAGGGAGAGGTCGAAGAAGGCCTCGGGCGCGCTTCCCGGCCGGGAGAGGTCGAGCCGGTAGACCCGCCCCTGGGGCCAGGCGGGGTCGATGTCCTCGGGCTTCTTCCCGTCATAGGCGGTCCCGGCCGCGTTCGAGACGTAGGCCGTCCGGCCGTCGGGCGAGAGGGCGACCTGGAGATCGAGCCAGGCGGGGATCCTCGCCTTCTCGGGCCAGAGCGGGACCGTGCGGAGCCGGTTCGAGCCGTCGAGCGCCAGGAAGTGGAGCTTCCGGGCCTCGCTGTGGACGAAGACCATCTCGTCCCCGGCCAGGCGCGGGACGATCTCGTTCCCGAGCGCCGCGTAGACGGGGTAGAGGCTGGTCTTGAGCGAGGGAGCGAAGCGGCCATCGGAGGTGGGGACCAGGTCCACGCCCGAGGCTCGCTCGCGCGGCGTGTCGGCGGGGTAGGGGAAGAGGGTCCTCCGGTAGGTCCCCGCGCGGTCGAACAGCCGGAGCTGCCAGGGCCAGAGGCCGGAGTTCCCGTGGCTTCCCACGGCGGACATCATCTTGACGTAGAGCTGCCCGGAGGCGTCGGTCACGAGGCCGTTGACGGGCGCCCGGTAGGGCATGGAGACGACGCTGCCGGTCGTGGGGCTCCCGCCGAGGGTCCGGCCGAAGCGGACCTTCATGCCGGCGCGGACGCGGACCGTGAACGGCCCGCCCTCGGCGGCGCGGCCCAGGTCGTCCTTCCCGTCCCAGGCGATCCGCTGCTCGAGGCCCGGCCGGAGCGGCGGGGGCGGCGGGTTCTTCCCGCCGAGCACGCCGGCCGCGAGGTGGCGGACGACGCGGCCCTTCGGGTCGAGGACGGCGACCTCGACGTCGCCCGGCGCCTTGAGGGCGAACGAGACCGCGGTTTCGCCCCCGGCCCGCTCCGCCCGCGGCGGCGCGGCGAAGCCGGGCTCGGCCTGGAGGAGGGAAAGGATCAGCAGCGGTCCGACCATGCGCACCTCCGCCTGCTTGACGCTCGCCGGCTCCCCCGCGGGGAATCCCCAGCCGATTGTGATTCCGCGCGGCCGCCCGGAGGGCGGGGCGAGGAGGCGGAAAGATAATGCCTATGAAACATTATGTTTGACAATCCCTATATTCAACGATAGGTTGTCCTCCATGGCGCTCGACTTCGTGAACCGGGAGCGGGAGCTGGACGAGCTCGACCGCGCGGCCCGGCGCGGGGGGCTCCTCGTCGTCTTCGGCCGGCGGCGGGTGGGGAAGACCCGGCTCCTCCGGCGCTGGCTCGAGGGGCGCGGAGGCCTCTACAGCCAGGCGATCGAGGGCCCCCCGGAGCTCCAGGTGGAACAGACGTTCCGGGACCTGCGCGCGGCGCTCGGCTCCGAGATCGTCCCGAGGACCTGGGCGGAACTCCTGGAGATCCTCGCCCTCCGGAAGCGCCGCTGGATCCTCTGCCTGGACGAGTTCCCCTACCTCGCCGCGGGCGACCCGTCGCTCCCGAGCCGGCTCCAGGCCTGGCTCGACCACCGGATGCCGCCCGGCTGCCTCCTGATCCTCTCCGGGTCGAGCACGAGGATGATGCACGGGCTCTTCCTGGACCGCGGGGCGCCCCTTTTCGGTCGCGCCTCGAAGCTGGTCCAGGTGCCCCCGATGGACTACGCGGCCTTCTGCGGGGCCTGCGGCCTGGACCGCCGCGACCCCGCGTCCTTCGAGCGGTTCGCGTGCGTCGGGGGGATCCCCAAGTACTGGGAGTTCGTGGAGCCCGGGAGGGACGCCGTCGCGCTGGCCGGCTCCCTCTACTTCGACTTCGCCCCCTACATGGAGCAGGAGCCGCAGCGGATCCTCAAGGACGAGGGCGTTTCCGGTCTCAACGCCCTGGCGGTGCTCGAGGCCGTGGGGCGGGGCGCGGAGCGGCCCTCCGAGATTGCCGCCCGCCTCGGCACGGCCCAGACCAACCTCTCCCGGCTCCTCCAGAACCTGCTCGACGCCTCGCTCCTGGTCCGGGACCTGCCCTACGGCGAGAGCCCCCGCACGACCAAGCGGGTGCTCTACCGGATCCAGGATCCCTCGATCCGCTTCTGGTTCCGGGTCTACTCGCCCCACCGGAGCCGCTGGTCGAGCCATCCCCTCCCGGAGCGCCGGAAGCTCGTCCACGACCACGCGTCCACCGTGTTCGAGGACCACTGCCGCTCCCGGTTCCCGGGCGCCGGGCGCTACTGGGAGGCCGGCCTCGAGCTCGACCTGGTCGCGCCCGATCCCGAGGCGAAGGCGGGCCTCCTCGTGGCGGAGCTGGCGTGGACGCGCCTGTCGCGCGGCGAGCGGGAGGGCCTGAGGGAGGAGATGAAGGCCAAGTGGGCCCGGAGCGCCCTCGCCCGCCGCCATCCGAAGGTCCGCTTCGAGGTCCTCGATTCCGGATTCCTTTCGAGGGGCTGATCCGGCCGGGAGGTCCCGGGTCTCCGTCGATTCCTCGAACGTCGGGGGATCCCGCGCCGTCTAGATTTCAAGGGGTGCCGGATGGGCCGATGGGCGTTCGTCGCGCTGCTTGCGGCCTTCCCCCAGGATCCTCCCGCCGCGAGGCCCCTCTCCGCGGCGATCGACGACGCGCTCCCCTCCATCCGCGGATGGAACCTGAAGGGGCCCCTGCCCCGGATGGGCGACCTCGAGTTCGTCCACCGCGTGACGCGCGACCTGACGGGCGAGGCGCCCGCGGACGAGGCCGTGCGGACCTTCGTCGCGGACCCGGCGGCGGGGAAGCGGGAGCGGCTGGTGGACGAGCTCCTCGCGTCGCCGGCGTTCGGCCGATTCTGGGGCCGGCGCCTGGCGGAGGCCTTCCTGGGCGACCTCTCGAAGATCCGCATGGAGCGGATCCCGGGCCTCGCGCCCGAGGCGGCGGCGAAGGTCGTCGACCGCTACGTCGCCTGGCTCGGCGAGCAGGTCGCGAAGGACCGGCCGTACACGGACATCGTCCGCGAGATGGTCGAGGCGCGGGGCCGGGCGGACGACACGCCCGCGCTCGGCTACAAGCTCGCCTCTTTCCGGGGCGCGGGCTATCCCCAGGAGTTCGCGATGGGCTTCTCCCGCGGGGTGCTCGGGGTACGGCTCTATTGCGCCTCCTGCCACGACCATCCCTTCGACCGGTGGACGGTCGAGAACTACTACGGCATGGCGGCGTTCGTGGTCCGCGAGGACGTCCGGCCGAACCCCCTCGAGCTGAGGGTCGCGTCCACCGGGGAGATGCAGATCGAGCGGGACAAGGACGCCGACGACCGGAAGGCCATGGTGAGGCTCGCCCAGGGCGGGCGGGCTCGCCCGACCTTCCTCTTCGGAGGGACCGCCCAGGAAGGCGAGGACCGCTCGAGGGCCCTCGCCGCCCTGGTGGCCTCGAAGGCCAACACCCAGCTCCCGCGCGCGCTCGTGAACCGGATCTGGGGCTGGCTCTTCCGGCGGGCCCTCCTCGAGCCGCCCGACGACTTCAACCTGAGGAACAAGGCGTTGTCCCCCGGCCTCCTCGAGGCGCTCGTCCGCGGCTTCGGAGAGGGAGGGCACTCGATCAAGACCCTGCTCCGGGATATCATGCGGACGCGGATCTACCAGGCCCCCGACGAGAAGGGTCCGGACCCCGCCGACCAGTTCTACATCCGGGGCCTCTACCGGAGCTCCCCCTTCGCCCGGAGCCTCCCCAAGGACCTGCCGAAGTTCGCCGCCCCCGCGGCCTGGACCCTGGAAACCCGGCTGCCCGGCTGGCCCAACTACTATTGGAAGGTCCCCGACAAGGAGGGGAAGGAGCGCGATGCGAAGCTGTTCCTGACGAGGGGCGGGACCCCGCTCGGGGAGGATTTCCGACAGTTCACGGGGGGGAAGCCGACCTCGGGGAAGCTCGACGGGAAGCAGCCGATTGCGCTCGCGGAGACGACGGGCACCTTCTGGTGCGACCGGCTGGAGGGCGAGCCCCAACGGAACTTCCAGGCGATCCATGCCCGGCTCGGCGGAAGCTCGGGGTGGAAGTTCGCGCTCGAGGGGCCGGCGGACACGGTGGCCGACTGGCGAGACGAGTTCCTGGAGCTGCTGAAGGGGATCGAGCCGTAGGGGATGATGATGGGAAGATGGGCGCTGCTCGGAATGCTGTTCCTGCCCTCGCAGGAGGAGAGGAGGCCGTTCGCCTCGGACATCGACCACGCAGCGAAAACGTTCCCGGGGTGGAGCGCAGCCTCCCTGCCAGCCCGCTCCGACGACGGCGAGTTCATCCGCCGCGTCTGGATGGACCTGCTCGGGCAGGCTCCTTCGGATGATGAGGCGCGGTCGTTCGCCGCGGACCCCGACCCGAAAAAGCGGGAGAAGAAGATCGACCAGCTCCTCGTCGCGCCGGGCTTCGGCCCCTTCTGGGGGCGCCGACTGGCAGAGGCCTTCCTCGGGGACCTCTCGAAGGCGCGGATGGAGCGGATCGAAGGCGTCACGCCCGAGGCGTCGGCCAAGATCGTCAACCGCTTCGCCGCCTGGTTGGGAGAGCAGGTGGCGAAGGATCGGCCGTACCCCGAGATCCTGCGGGACATGATCGAGGCGACCGGGAAGAGCGGCGACACGCCCGCGCTCGGATACAAACTCGCACACTTCCGGGGGACCGGCTATCCGACGGAGTTCGCGATGGGCCTTTCCCGCGGGCTCCTCGGGATCCGCCTCTACTGTGTCCAGTGCCACGACCACCCGTTCGACATATGGACCCCGGATCATTACTACGGGCTGGCCGCGTTCGTCGCGAGAGAGAAGGCGCGGAAGGCGAGCGGCGCGGAGGATGTCGAGCTCCGCGCCGCGGCGACCGGGGAACTGGAGTACGACGCCTTCGACCCGGTCCGGGGAACCTTCACGCGGACGGTGGTCGCCCGGAGCGTCAAGCCGAACTTCCCCTTTTGGGGCGCGCCGGAAGGCGGGGCCGATCGGGTCAAAACCCTCGCCGCTCTCGTGACGGATTCCAGGAGCGACCAGCTGTCCCGGACGCTGGTCAACCGGGTCTGGGCGTGGCTCTTCGGCCGGGGACTGGTGCATCCTCCGGACGACTTCAACAAGACGATCGCGCCGGCCTCATTGCCCCTACTAGGTGTCCTGACCCGGCAGTTCGTGGAGAGCAAGCATTCGCTCAAGACGCTCATCCGCGAGGTCTGCCGCACCCAGGTCTACCAGTTCTCCGATCCCAAGGGTCCGTCCGAGAAGGACGCGACCTACCTCCGGGGTGTCCGCAGGGCGTGGCGGTCACGCCCGCCGTCGAATGCCATGCCCCGTCTGTCGCTTCCCGCCGGCTGGTCCGCCTACGAGGGGCCGAGATGGAAACCGCGACCCCTCTACCGGATCCCCGACAAGGAGAAGCGTGCGGGCGATGCCTGGCTCCTCGCTGCGGACTCAAGTGGGTGGTGGGACGAGGTACCCCGGCAGATGACCCCGGCGGCCCCCAGGACCGAGACGATGCAGGGGAAGCAGGCCGTCACGGTGATGGAGGTAAAGGGCACGTACTGGTGCGACCTTGCGGCGGGCGCGCCCCTGGAGAACCATCACGCCGTCATCGCTCGGGTCGGGCCCCGGGGCTGGCACTTCCGCCTGGAAGGTCCCGCCGAGACGGTGGCCGACTGGAGGGACGAGTTCCTGGAGCTGCTGAAGGGGATCGAGCCGTGATCCGATTCCCGCGTTTCTCCCGGGCGGGTTCCGCGTCTAATTGAACGGTTCCGTTGAAGCACCCCCGGAAACGGGGTATCCTTGGAGTAGCATGGACCCGAAGAAGGCCATCGTCCGGTACGCGCGGCGCGCCCGCCTCCGGCTCGTGTTCGTGCGCGGGGTGGAGTGGTCCATTCGATCCCTCCTCTGGGTCTCGCTCCTGGCGGTCTTCGCCGTGGCCGTCCACAAGCTCTTCGGGGTGGCGATCCCGGCCTGGGAGTCGGCGGCGGTCCTCGGGGGGATCGTGGTCCTCACGGGAGTCGTCGCTGCCCTCCTCCCGCCCATCCCGCTCGTCCGGGCGGCGGCGGCCCTCGAGACCGCGGCCGGCTGGAAGGAGCGCTTCTCGAGCGCCCTGCTCCTCCCGGCCGCGCGCGACCCCATGGAGGCGGCGCTCTTCGACGAGGTGAGGACGCTACTCTCGAAGACCTCCCCCTCCCGGCTCCTCCCCGTCCGCGCCCCCCGCGAGCTCCGCTGGGCGCCGTTCGTCGCGCTCGCCGCTGCGCTCGGGTTCTGGTTCGCGCCCCAGGTGGACCTGATGGGCGTCGTGGCCGAGCGGAAGGAGAAGGAGAAGGAGAAGAAGGAGCTGGTCGAGGCGATCAAGAAAATCGAGGCGAAGAAGAAGGAGCTCGAGAAGAACGAGCAGCTTTCGGAAGGCGTCAAGCAGGCGCTCGAGAAGATCGACGCCATGCTCAAGGAGTTCGAGAAGTCGCCCCCCGCCGACAAGAAGGAGGCGATGTCGAAGCTCTCGAGCCTGGCGGAGGAGCTCAAGAAGCTCAAGAGCGAACTCGCCCAGTCCCAGGCGCTCGCCGAGAAGCTCCAGCAGGCGCTCTCCAAGGACGTGGACGAATCCGGCGAGCTCGGCCGGCTCATCAAGGAGGGCAAGTTCGAGGCCGCCGCCCAGGAGCTGGCCAAGCTCCGGAACAAGCTCCAGGAGGGAAGCCTCAGCCCCGAGGAGAAGGAGAAGCTCAAGAAGCAGATGGAGGCCCTCGCCCAGAAGCTGAAGGACGCCAAGGACAAGGACCTCGCCGAGATCGAGAAGAAGCTCGCCGAGGCCCGGAAGGGCCTGGACGAGGGCAAGGAGGAGAAGCTCGACGGCCTCCAGGACGAGCTCGGCGACCTGGCCGACGATGCCCTGGACGCCGACGCCCTCTCCGACGCGCTCAGGGACCTCGAGGACCTCGCCGACTCGCTCGCCAAGGGCAAGGGCGAGTGCCCGAGCTGAGGGAAGAAGAAGGACGGCCCGGAGGGCTGAAAAGGCGAAGGCGAGGGAGACTGACCGGGCGGTCTCGGCCGCGGTCGCGGCGAACACGAGGGAGACAGCGACAAGGAAGGCGAAGGGGACGGCCTGGGCCCCGGCCGGGGATACGGCAATCGCCCCGAGGCGCCCGACGACACCGGCACCGAGCGGACGAAGGCCAAGAGCATGCTCGGGAAGGGGAAGTACGTGGGGGCCTACACGATGAAGGGCGAGCCCCCCAAGGGCGAGGCCGCCGCCGAGTACGCGGAGCTCCAGTCCGCCGCGGCCGAGTACGCCCTCGACGCCCTCAAGAAGCAGAAAGTCCCCGCCGCCCAGCGCGACTTCGTGCGCGGCTACTACGACTCCCTGCGGATCGAGAAGCTGGGCGAGAAGAAATAGCGCAGAGGGCGCAGAGACGGCGGAGAGCGCAGAGGGACCGGAGAGGGCGCGGAGCGGGGCTGCGGGCGAGCCGGACACGGAGGGTGCCGAGCCATCGAAGCGAACGCAGAGAGGTGACCATGCTCCTGAGGATCTCTGCGTTCTTCGCAGCCTTGCTCTGCGGCCTCGGCGCGGCCTCGTGCTCCCGGGCCCCGGCCGGGCACGTCGTCGTCTACACCTCCGTCGACGAGGTCTACGCCCTCGAGGTCTTCCAGGCCTTCACCCGCGAGACCGGGATCGCCGTCCGCCCGCTCTTCGACGCGGAGTCGGCCAAGACCCTGGGGCTCGTCAACCGCATCGCGGCCGAGCGGGCCCGGCCGCAGGCGGACGTGTTCTGGAACGGCGAGTGCGCGCGGACCGTCCTCCTCAAGGAGCAGGGGCTGCTCGAGTCGTACCGGTCGCCGTCCGCGGAGGGGATCGGCCCCGAGTGGCGGGACCCGGACGGGATGTGGACGGGCTTCGGCGCCCGGGCGCGGGTCATCGTCTACAACACGAAGACGGTGAAGGAGCCGCCGCGGACGCTCGACGAGCTGGCGGGCCCCGCCTGGAAGGACCGGGTCGCGATGGCCAACCCGCTCTTCGGCACGACCGCCGCGCACGTGGCGGCCCTCGCGCAGGCCCGGGGGGAGGAGGGGGCGCTCAAGCTCCTCTCCGCGCTCAAGGCCAACGGCCTCCGCGTCGTGGGCGGGAACTCGCACGTGGCCGACCTCGTGGCGGCGGGGACCCGGGACGCGGGGCTCACCGACACCGACGACGTCTGGGTCCGGAAGGAGCGGGGGGAGCCGATCGACATGGCCTACCCGGAGGACGGGACGCTCGCGATCCCGAACACCGTGGCCCTCGTGCGGGGGGCGCCCCGCGGGGAAGCGGGGCGCCGCTTCATCGACTTCCTCCTCCGGAAGGAGACGGAGGCGATGCTCGCGCGCGGGCGCGCGCGGCAGATGCCGGTCCGGGCCGACGTGGAGGCGCCTGAGGGGGTGCCGCGCCTGCCTTCCCTCCGGACGATGAAGGTGGACTGGTCGCGGATGGCCGCCGCCGAGCCGTTCGTGGCGAAGGTCCGGGGGCTCCTCGACCTGTGAGGCGGGCCTTCGGCGTCCTGCTCCTCGTGCCGATCGGGGGCTTCCTGTTCGAGGCGGCGGCGCGGGGCCTCGAGGCGCCCTTCCCGCGGACCGCGTGGGGGAACACGCTCCTTCTGGCCGGGACGGCGACGCTGATCGCCCTGGCCCTCGGGATCCCCGCGGGCTTCGCGCTCGCCCAGTCCCGCCGGACTTGGCCCCTCGTCCTCACGGTCCTCCCGATGCTCCTCCCGCCCGCGCTCGCGGCGGCGCTCTGGCTGGGGCTCCGACTCCCCTGGCCGGGAGCGATCGGCTGCGGGGCCATCCTGGCCGCGACCCACTGGCCGGTGGCCGCGCTGCTCACCTGGGCGGCGCTCTCCAGGATCCCGGCCGCGGAGGTCGACGCCGCGCGGGTCCACGGGGTCGGCCTGGCGCGGGTCGTCTGGCCCAGGCTCCGTCCCTCGGCGGGGGCGGCGGC
>Ga0187893_10001095_pt1 | contig 67608 bp, 59 predicted proteins | sample MA1701074metaG_FD_139574 | JGI IMG/M metagenome (GOLD analysis project Ga0187893, IMG submission 139574) | White microbial mat communities from a basaltic lava cave in the Kipuka Kanohina Cave System on the Island of Hawaii, USA - MA170107-4 metaG ...
AACGCGCTGCCCCTGCTTGTTGTTGACCGTCAGATCGTCGTGCCACGGCGTGATGCCGGAGTCGATCACCGCCACGCCCACGCCAGCGCCGGAGTAGCCATACTGCAGATGCGCGTTGCGGGCGCCGACCGTCATCGTCGTGCGGGCGATATCGCCCTCGACCTCACGATCGATGTGGACGCGCTTGACGTGGGAATCGTCGGCCAGCTTCTTCAGCAACGCGTTCGGCACGCGTGCGGTGCGGGCCTTCAGAATCCGCAGCCGCTTACCCGCCCGGCCGCCGTTGTTGTTGATGCGCTTGTCGCCGTCCTTGTCGTCGTGGAACTCGACGATGACGTCGGTTTCGCCGTTGCCGTCGGCCAGCTCGTTCAGCTGCTGATCGAGCTTGTGATGCCGCTGCTTCTTCGGCTTCGACTTGTCTTGCTTGCCGGAACGATTCCTGTCCTGGCTGCCAAAACGACTGGAGTCGCGACGCTGCGCTTCGACCGGGACGGCGAACCCGGCAAGTGCGGCGACGAGAATGCCGACGAAGATCGCCCGGCCCCAAGTGGCCTTGGTTCGACCCCAAACGGCTTTCTCGCGAATCCAGCACGAGAGTATAGTTAGAGAGTTCATGACGGCCGACACAGCAGCAATAGGTGGGCCAGACGCCGTCATAAGACCGTTATTGGCTTATAAAGTCATATAAATAAGCGGAACAGGCCTGAAATTGAGCACAATGGCGATATGAGCCACTAAGCGGCTAAATATGACATAAAAGCCATATGTGTCTAATTAGAGCAAAAGGAGGTGACTTGATAGGTCAGAATGGCACGTAAATACTGTTTTAACAGCAGTTTACGTGCATGTTGTCCTGTTTCGTATGGCCGAGCTGATTATGGAACAGTCAGACCGTGCAATTGTGAGTGCCGTCGAGGCGTTCATTTCCGCCGACACGACTACTTAATAGCGATCAATTCGACGTCAAACACGAGCAAGCCGCGTGGCGGACGTTCGCCCTTGTACGCCAGCCGTTCCGGGATCCAGAACCGCATCCTCTCGCCGACGGTCATCAGCTGCACGCCTTCGGTCCACCCCTCGATCACCTCGTCCAAGCCGAACGTGATCGGTTGTCCTTTCTCGACGGACGTGTCGAACATCTTTCCGTCGGTGGTCCAACCCGTGTAGTGCACGGTGACCTGGCTGGTTTTCTCCGGATGACGCCCACCCTTTCCGGCCCGCAGCGATTTGTAGGCCAGGCCTGACGCGGTGCGTTTGGCGTCGGCGGGCGGTGCGGCCACATCGGGCGGCGGCACGCGCGGCGACGGAGCGATATCGAGCAACTCGATATCGAAGACCAGCATGCCGGCCGGGCGTCCGGGTTGGCCGTTGTAGGCGAGCGTTTGTGGAATCCACAAGCGCCGCTTCTCGCCGACGACCATGAACTGCACGCCTTCGCCCCAACCCTTGATGACGCGGTTAAGCGGGAACGTGGCCGGCGTGTTGCTGGTGAGCGAGCTGTCGAACATCTTGCCGTCGGTGGTCCATCCCGTGTAGTGCACGGTCACGAGATCCGCCGCCGCAGGCTTTGCGGTCCCCTTGCCCGCCTGGATTACTTTCGATGCGAGTCCCGAGGTCGTAGTGGCGGCGTCGGCTGGGGGCTTCGCGACGTCGTCCGGTGCGGGAATCTGCTTCGGTTGCGTCGCCGAGAGCGGCATCGACAATGCCGCGACGATGGTGAGAGCGGAGATCGGTCGAATCATCCGCTAATCGTAACGCTTATCGACAGGTATCGAGGCCGCGATCGAGCACCGTACCGCCAACGCCCAGGAATTCCCAGTCCACCTGGGCCGGCCGCAGCGTGAACCGCGCCACGCCATACCGCATGATTCGCTCCTCGGAATTCGGCGCGTTGAGCACGAAGTTGTAGAGGTCGGCGCCGCCCGTGCCGACGGTGAACTGCCGGATGCCATTGACAGGGTCGGCGGTCCCGTCCCACCGTTGCCGGGCGAAGCGTTCGTACAGGTGATCGTGGCCGCTGACGACCACCTCGGCGCGGAAGGTCTCCAGCAGCGCCCACATGTCGCGCATCGCTCTCGTCGGTCCGCTCGGCCCCGACGTGAACAGCGGATGGTGCCACACGGCCATCGTGCAGGGCGACTGTTGCCGCTCGAGCTCGGCGCGCACGAACTCGTACTGCGGCGATCCGCTGGTGGCCGGGATGTTCGAATCGAGCATCAGGATCAGCCAGTCGCCGGCCGCGAATGAATAGTAGCCGCGGCCCGCAGGGCCGGCCGCATCGCCGAAATACGCAAAGTACGGCCGGGCGCCTGGCGACTCGTACTCATGGTTGCCGGGCACGGGATGCCATCGCTCTCGGAAGTCGCCCCAGGATGGATTGAAGCAATCGCGAAACTGTTCAGCGGTGCCCTGAAAGTAGGCGATATCGCCGGCCAGAATGACGTCGCCCGAAAGCGACGCGACCAGGTTGGCGACTTGCGCCACCGACGGCCGGTTACACATCCCGATATCGCCGGCGGCGATCACGGTGACGGTTTGTCCTCTGGCCGGTCCTCCGCCGCCGCCGGTGCCGGGTGTGGGGCGCGATGGCGACGAGCAGGCTGTTGCCACCCAGAGAGCTATTAGCAACAGGCACTTCATCACGCTTGGCCCAGCTTTACCATACGTGGTACCGTTTCGCCACCGTTACAGAGATGACATCGCCGACTACCAAGGTAGGCAAGGTCGATCGCATGGTCCTGTCGCCGCAGGAGCCGCTGGTCACCGGCGGCCCGGCGGAGGAGCTCGAACGGCAAATCCAGGAAACCTTCAAGGCCGGCTACGCGCACGTCGTCATCGATCTTCGCGGCGTGCCGACGGCCGACAGCGGCGGCATTCGTGCGCTCGTGCGCGGGCACACCTCGGCGCAGCGCCTGAATCGACGATTTACGGTCGTGTCGCCGAATCCGAGAGTGCGGGAACTGCTCGAGTTGTCGCTGCTGACGCGGGTGCTCGACGTGGTGGACTCGCTTGTTGAAGCGAAGGCCCGCGCTATTCGTTGGGACAAGGTGCTGACCGGCGTCGCGGTGACGATGGTCGGGCTCGCGCTCGTCGGCGTCGGGATGACCTACCCGGATCTGGGCCTGACGCCGGCACCGGCCGTGCCCGACGCGTTGCGCGATCGAGCCGAGGTGAGCGGCGCGGCGCCGTTTGCGCATCCGCTCTTCGAGCTGGCGAAGCTCGTCGCGGCGGCGGTGATCGGCATGCTGGTGACGATCGTGCATCGTCAGTACCGTGCGGGCGCCGAGCGACAGACCAACCCGGCGATGGATCAGGCGCAGGTGTTGTTGTGCATCTCCGGGGCGATGATGATGATCATCATCGGCAACAATCTCGCGCGCGCGTTCGGCATTGCCGGCGCCGCCAGCATCATTCGTTTCCGGACCCCGGTCGAGGATGCGCGCGACATCACAATTCTGTTTCTGCTGATGGGCCTCGGCATGGCGGCAGGGCTCGGGGCGCTGGCCGTCGCCGGCCTCGGCACGTTGTTTCTCTGCGCCATGATTCCACTGCTCAACGCGTTCAGCTCAGAGCGGCCGCGGCAGATGCTGGTGGAGATCGTCGCCGAGGAGCGCGTGTTCCCGCTGGCGCACGTGCATCACGTGTTCGCCGTCAATGCCATCCTGTTCGAGCCGCGCGAAGTGTCGCAGGGCGACGAAGCCACGGCCAAGTACCTCACGACACTCAAACCGACCGATTCGCTCGAGGATCTCAGCGCGCAGCTGATGGGTGACGGCAAGAAGGGCATCAAGAATGTCTCCTGGTCGCCGCCCAAGCGAGGCTAGCCTCCACCTTGCGGCGCGGAATCCGCGTCGCGAGGCCGCGGCAAAGGAACGGCTGGTCCTCAACCCGGCCGAGCGAAAGGCCGCACTGCTCAGCGTCATCGGCGCGGCCCGCCGGCGTCTGGTGCTGTCGCTGTTCCGCTGCGATGATTTCTCCATTCTCGACGCCCTCGCCGCGGCGCTCGAACGCGGCTGCGAGGTCGAGGCGATCCTCACCAAGCGCGCCAAGGGCGGCAGGAAGCGGCTGAAGAAACTGTGGGGCGCGCTGGAGGAAATGGGCGCGGTGGTGACGCGCTACGCCGATCCGGTCGTCAAGTACCACGCCAAGTATCTCGTCGCCGACGGCACCACGGCCATCATCACCACGTTGAACCCGACGCGAAAGTGCTTCACCCGCACCTGGGATGCCTTGCTGATCACCGAAGATCCGACGGTGGTGAAGGGGTTGCTGACGCTGTTCCGCGCCGACGCCGCCGGCCGGCCGTTGCCGTCGCGGCGGCCGATCAGCCGGCGGCTGATTGTCGGCCCCGAGCGGTCGCGCGCGGAGATCCGCGCGCTGATCAGCGGCGCGAAGAGCAGCGTTCGCATCCTCGATCACAAATTGTCGGACCCCGACGTGGTGGCGCTGCTGCGCGATCGCCGCGACGAAGGCGTGACCGTCACCGTGCTCGGCAAGCAGCCGATCCGTGGCTTCGAGCCGCACGGCAAGATGATGATCATCGATGAGTCGCGTGCAATTCTGGGCAGCACCGCGCTGTCGACGCTGAGCCTGGATTTCAGGCGGGAGGTCTCGATAGTGATCCACGACCCGGCGCTGGTCAAACGACTCAATATGTCGTATCAACAACTGAGCCTCAAGGCGGGGGCGGTCGCCGCCCGGCTGCCCGGAGACCGAATCGCATGAAGCGAGACTCGTGGTTCGCCTTGATTGCCATCGCCGCCATGGCCGCGCCTGCTTCGGCGCAGGAACGGCGCGGCGTGGTGTGGAACGATCGCCCGTCGATCGTCTTCGGCGAGGACGTCAGTATCGACATCAAGGGCCGCGTGCAGTTCGACACCCGCCGGTTCGATCCGCAGGTAGACGAAGAGGAATTCGACGTGCGAACGCTTCGCGTCGGGTTGAAAGGCGATTTGACCAGCCACTTCGACTGGGAGATCGAGCGCGAGATCGAAGAGCTGTTCGACGAAGGCGTGACCGAGAGTCAGATCGAGCTCGGTGTGGTCCAGCCGAAATGGCGGTTCAGTCAGTGGAAGGACGTCTTCATCAACTGGACGACGTTCGACGGCTTCAGGGTCAAGGCCGGCCGGTTCAAGATGCCATTCGGGTTGGAGCAGAACACCAGCGTCAGCGACCTCGACTTCTCATATCGCACGCTCGGCTCCGTCAAGATTGCGCCCGGTCGCGACACCGGCGTGATGGTCTACGGCGAGTTGCTCGACGGCTCGCTGATCTACGAAGCCGGCGTCTTCGACGACGACGGCGATAACGGCGAGCTGGAGCAGGAGCGCTTCGTCGTCGAGGGAGAGGATCTCGAAGGCATCGGCCCCTCATACGCGGCGCGCGTGGTGGGCGAGCCCTTTCGTCGTCTGCCCGTACCTGAGCGGCTGAAAGGCGCCGAGGTCGGCATCGCCTACACCCGCGCCTACATACCGGAAGGGTTGAACAGCCTCCGCGGCGAAGACCTCTGGGGTTACGACTTCTTCGAGCCTGTGTACGTGCAAGGACATCGTCAGCGTTTGGGACTACAGTGGGACTGGTCCCCCGGGCCAACCGGCTTCAGAGCGGAATGGATGCAGTCGCGCGAACAGCGGCTGGAACAGAGCAATCGCAACGAGAATCTGTCGGACTTCATCGGCACCGCGTGGTACGCCAGCGCGACGTGGATTATCACCGGCGAGGACAAGGACAGCGACGTCACGCCGAACAATCCGCTGTTTCAAGGCGGCCTTGGCTTGTTCGAGATCGGCGCGCGTTACGACCAGCTGACGTTCAAGAGTGCGGCCACCACGGGCACCGCGTTTCGCAACCCGCGCTCCGATTTTCTCCTGCCGAATTCGGCGAGCACGATCACCTTCGGCGTCAACTGGCTCGTCAACCGATGGGTCAAGGTGGTCGCGAACGGATTCCGGCAGAGCTACGACGACCTCGAGCGCACACCGCGAATTGTCGGCGTCGATTTGATTGGCACCGAGCAGCATTTCTGGTCCGGACTGCTCAGGTTGCAGGTGGCTTTCTAGGGGGTGCCTCGTGCCTCGTGCCTTGTGCCTCGTGCTTCGAGCCTCGTTTCTGGTGCTGGCGCTCGTCTCGCCGGCTGCGGCGCAATCGCAAGACGAATTCTTCAACCCCGACGTGCTGCAGCGCGTGGAGCTGTGGTTGAACGAGGACGATTGGGCCAAGCTCAAGGCCAATTTCCAGGAGAACACGTACTACCCGGCCGACTTGACCTGGAACGGCAACACCGTCCGCAACGTCGGCATTCGCTCGCGAGGCCTGGGCTCGAGACGCGCGCAGAAGCCGGGCCTGCGCGTGGATTTCGATCGCTACTCGAGCGGGCAGCAATTCCTGGGGCTAAAGTCCTTCGTGCTCGACAACCTGTCGCAGGATTTCAGCGGCATCAAGGAAACCGTGGCGATGCGGTTGTTCACTCGCCTGGGCATTCCGGCGCCGCGTGAGACGCACACCCGCCTCTTCGTGAACGGCCGCTATGCCGGCCTCTACGCGCTGGTCGAGTCGGTGGACAAGACGATGATGGGCCGCGTGTTCGGCAGCATCGGCGACAACATCCAGAACGACGGCTACCTGTTCGAGTACAACTACATGCTCGGCAGCCCGTGGCGGTTCGCGTATGAAGGCCCCGCGCTGACGCCGTATCGGGCGCGCTTCGACATCAAGACCAACGAAAGCCATGCCGAGTCGCGGATCTGGGGACCGATCGAGGAACTGGTCCGGCTCGTCAACGAGACCTCGAGCGATCGGTTCGAGCAGACGATCGGCGAAAGGGTCGATCTCGCCGCGTTCGTGCGCTACATTGCCGCGCAAAACTTCATTGCGCAGGATGACGGGTTCAACGGCTACGACGGCATGAACAATTTCTATTTGTACCGGCTCGAAGACAGCCCGCGCCACGTCTTCATCGCCTGGGACGAGGATGTTGGATTTCTCCGGCCCGACTTCGCAGTGACGACGCGGATCAACGACAACGTGCTGACACGCCGGACGCTCGACGTGCCCGCCTTTCGGTCACAATACTTCACCGTGCTGGGCGAGGCCGCGTCAGCGGCGGTGGACTGGTTGCGGCAGGAGATGCAGCGTCAGCTCGATCTGATCGACCAGGCGATGCTCGAGGATCCGCAGAAGCCGTACACGAATGCGGAGTACACCGCCGAGCGCGAGCGGCTGCTCGCGTTTCCCGCCGCGCGAATCACCTTCGTGCGCTGCGAGATCGCGCGGGAGAACGGTTCGCCGCTGCCCGCAGGCTGTCAGTAGCGGCTTTCGCGAGTTTCTCGACGTCGCTTCCGGACAGACGATACATCTTGCGGCCGGGCCGATTGAGCGCAGCAATCACGGCGCGCCTGGTCTTCTTGGTGACCAGCTTCGGCGATGAGGCCTCGAGCATGGCCGCGCAGTATTCCGCGTAGCCGCGATCGAGCCGCGGCTTCCAGCCTTTCTTCAGCTTGCGCTCTTCGGCGCGTGCCCGCAGGTCTGGCTTGGGCGCGAAGCGGAGCAGCTCGCGAATCCACTGCTCATCCAATCCGCAAGCGGTTCCGAACGCCACCGCCGTTTCCACGTACGGCGACGCGACCACGACGCCGCCGGCCTCGAGCACCGGGCGGATCTCCCAACGCAGTCTGAATGCGAGATCGGCTGCGTAGACAAGGGTCAGCGTCCGCGCCGAGAGCTGGCGATCCCCGCGAGCGGCGGCCGTCAACTCACCGAAGAGCCCGGAGGCATCGAAACGGCTAATCGCGCATTCGACCTGCCTCGACTTGAGGGCTTCGATCACCGATGCGGCGGCGGCTGCGGTGTCCTTGCCCCGCGAGCCATCGATCGCGATCAGGCGACCCGGATATTCGTTTTGCTCAGCCATTCCCTGACGGCATCCTCGCTGAACTCGGACCACGGCCGTTTCTCGGCGCGCTCGACGAACTGGCGCACCTCCATGTGCTGGCGGTAGACCGCTTCACCCGCGTCCACGGTGACGAACTGAAACACGACGGAGAGGTTGTTGTACTCCTTGACCACGCGATCGATGAATTGCGAGTAGCTGGCGAGCGGATCATCCATGCCGGTCACGTCCTGGCCGGCCTCATAGAAGCGCGGCGCGCGCGACGAGGCCAGGCGCCGCCGCGAATCCTCCGGCGACATCGAGAAGTAGAGCACGAGGTCGGGCCACAGCAGCGGCGAGTAGGCGGTGAGCAACCAGTCGAGATCGAGGCCGCGCGCGGCATCGCGCGCCAGGGCGGTGAACAGGTAGCGATCGGCGAGCACCGTCTTGCCCGCCCACAGCGCCGGCAGTATCGACGTTTCCACACGATGCCGGAAATCCACCGCGTGCAGCAGCGAATACTCCTCGGTGGAGAGCGTGCGGATCTTCTTGCGGACCTTGAGCAACGGTTTGACCAGCGGCGACGAAGCCCAGCGAGTGGACACCACCTCGTGAGCGCGGCTCTCGAGCCAGCGGGTCAGCAGCTTGCGCTGGGTGGTCTTGCCGGAGCCGTCCGGTCCCTCGAAGGCGATGAGGAGGCCGCGCGATCGATCGCGTTCGGCGATCAGCTTTCGAGCAGCATCCACGCCGGGTCCTCGATGTACTCCTTGATCTTGACGAGGAACTGCACCGCTTCGCGGCCGTCGACGAGCCGGTGATCGTAACTGAGCGCGAGGTACATCATCGGCTTGATGGCCGGCTGCCCATTGACCGGCACGACGCGGTCCGCGATCGTGTGCAGGCCGAGGATGCCGACCTGCGGCGGATTGAGGATCGGCGTGCTCATCAGCGAACCGAACACCCCGCCGTTGGTAATGGTGAACGTGCCGCCCTTGAGATCCTCGAGCGTGAGCGTGCTCTCCTGAGCGCGCTTTGCGAAGTCGCGTATCTCGAGCTCGACGGCGGCGAAAGTCTTGAGGTCCGCGCCGCGGACCACCGGCACCACGAGTCCGCCCTCGACGCCCACGGCCATGCCGATGTCGTAGTAGTGCTTGTAGACGATCTCGTCGCCCTGAATCTCGGCGTTGAGCTGCGGAAACGCTTTGAGCGCGCCAACCGCGGCTTTCGCGAAGAACGAGGCGATGCCGATGCCGACGCCGTGTTTTTTCTGGAAGGCCTCCTTGCGGCGCTCGCGCAGCTGCATGACGGCACTCATATCCACCTCGTTGAAGGTGGTGAGCATGGCCGCGGTTTGTTGCGCTTCGACCAGGCGCCTCGCGATCGTCGCTCGACGTTTACTCATTCGCTCGCGAGTTTCTCTTCGCTCGCTCGAGGGTGCCTCGTGACGCGGTCCTCGGGCCAGGGGAGCGGGTGCCTCGTGCCTGGTGCCTGGTGCCTCGACAGGTGCCGCGGCCCTCAAGACATCGCCCTTGGTTACCCGACCACCGCTGCCTGATCCCGCAACCGCGCCAAGATCGACTTTCTGATCGCGAGCCACGTTCTTTGCGGTCGGTGTGGCCTTCTTGTCGGCCGCCGGCTGCGGTCGTGCGTCCTGCCTGGGCGGTTCAGATGGCGTGGCAGGTGACCCGTTGGTCGATGTTTCTTCCAGAACGGCGAGCACCGCACCGACCTTGACGTCTTCGCCCTCCTGATGCCTGATGTTGCCGAGAACACCCGGCCGATCCGCGCTGACCTCGAGGTCGATCTTTTCGGTCTCGAGCTCGACCAGCGGCTCGCCGGCGCTCACGTGATCGCCCGGCTTCTTCAGCCACTTGGCGACCCGCGCTTCGACAACCGATTCGCCGAGTTCCGGTACGACGATGTTGGTAGACATCCCCTGATCCCTGCTCCCTAGCCTTGCTTCGACAGCACGCTATCCGGCTCCGGCGCCGCGGCCTTCGCTTCGAAAACCCGTTCCATAATCGCGCGCTGATTGGCGGCGTGCCAGCTCGACGAGCCCTCCGATGGACTCGACTGGCGCGGGCGGCCGATGTAGCCGAGCGGCCATCGCCCGTCAATCAGACGCTCGAGCAGCGGCCGCGCGAATTCCCAGGCGCCCATGTTCTCCGGCTCTTCCTGTACCCAGCACACTTCGCGGATGTTCGAATACCGACCCATCGCCTCTCGGATCGGATCCGCCGGGAAGGGATAGAGCTGCTCGACGCGAACGATCGCGACCGTGGGATTGTCCTTGCGGCGCTCGCTGGTCAGAAGATCGACCGCCACCTTTCCGCTGCACAGCACCAGACGGTGGACCTTCGCCGCCTGTGCCGCCGCATCTATATCGTCGATCACGCGCATGAACCGGCCCTCGGCGAGCTCGGCCGGCGTCGACGCGGTGAATGGATGTCGCAAGAGGCTCTTCGGCGTCATCACCACCAGCGGCAGCGGATCGATCTTCAGCAGCAGCGCCTGCCGGCGTAGGACGTGGAAGTACTGCGCCGCTGTGGTGCAGTTGACGATGCGCATGTTGATGTCGGCGGCGGCATTGAGAAAACGCTCGAGACGCGCGCTCGAATGATCGGGCCCCTGACCCTCGTAACCGTGCGGCAGCAACAGGACCAGCGAGGGCGCCATGCCCCACTTCGCGCGTCCCGATGTCAGGTATTCGTCGAGGATGATCTGCGCGCCGTTGATGAAATCGCCGTACTGCGCTTCCCACAGCACCAGGCGCCCCGGTTCCTGCAGGTTGTAGCCCAGCTCGAAGCCGACGCACGCATACTCGGAGAGCGGGCTGTTGCAAATCTCGAACGAGGCCCGCGCCTGCGGCAGAGTCTGCAACGGGATGTGCTCCTCTCCGCTCACCGCGTCGTGATAGACGGCGTGTCGATGGCTGAAGGTGCCCCGCTCGACGTCTTCACCCGTGAGTCGAATCGGCAGCGCGTCGGTGAGGATGGTCGCGAACGCGAGTTCTTCAGCTGAAGCCCAGTCGATGCTCCGTTCAGCGGGCGATGCAAACTGCGCCTTGCGCCGTTCGCGCCCGCGCTCGAGCTTGCGGTGAACGGTGAAGCCTTCCGGCACTTGCAGCAGACTGCGATTGAGCTCCTGCAGCACCGTCATAGGGACCGCGGTATTGACCTTGAGCGCGGCGCCGCCCGGCGGCATCGCCGGGACCGGCGGCACCACGTCCTGCTCGGGCTCGATCGACGCATAGGCGCGCTCGAGCTCTGCCATGCGCCCCTGCACCATCGCCTCCGCTTCGTCTTGCGTGATCGCGCCGAGCGCCACCAACTGCCCGGCGTACCTGTCGCGAACGGTCGGATGGGCCGCGACGATCTGATACACCTGCGGCTGCGTGAACGCCGGCTCATCCCCTTCGTTGTGGCCGTAGCGCCGATAGCCGACCAGATCGATCAGCGAGTCGAGCTTGAAGCGATGACGATAGGCGATGGCCAGCCGCGCCGCTTCGATGCAGGCGACCGGGTCGTCGGCGTTGACGTGCGCGATCGGCACTTTGAAGCCGCGCGCGAGCCCGCTGGCGTAGCTGGTGCTGAACGACTCGTCCGGATCGGTGGTGAAGCCGAGCTGATTGTTGGCAATGATGTGGATGATTCCGCCCACGTCGTAGCCGTCGAGCCGCGACAGGTTCAGCGTTTCGGCAACGATCCCCTGGCCGGGAAACGCGGCATCACCGTGAATCAGGATCGCCAGGACCTTACTTTTGTCCACGATCGGCGGGCCGGGTTTGTCGGCGGCGGTCTCCGCGGCACGCGCCATGCCGTTGAGCAGCGGATCCACCGCTTCGAGGTGGCTGGGGTTCGGCGGCATCGAGATCACCACCTGCTTCGGCAATCCATCAGGCTGCGCCGTGACGCGCGCGCCGGCGTGGTATTTGACGTCGCCCATGAAACCCAGGTCGACGCGCAGCTTCAGGATGGGATCCTTGAACTCCGCAAGAATCTCCTTGTCGGGTTTCTGCAGGATGTGCGCGAGCACGTTGAGACGGCCGCGATGCGCCATCGCGATCATCACGTGCTGCACGCCGCCCTCGGCGGCGTCGTGGACGATCTCGTCGAGAATCGGCACCATCAGGTCGAGGCCCTCGATCGAGAAGCGGGTCTTGCCGGGGAACGTGCGGTGCAGGAATCGCTCGAAGGTCTCGACCTCGGTGATGCGAGCGAGCAGGTCGCGGTCGTTGATCGGATCCTGAGGCGGCCGGAACCGTCGCGACTCCACGGCGTGCCGCAGCCAGACGCGCTCGTCGGGAACGAACACATGGTTGTAGTCGTGACCGGTCGTCGAACAATAGATATCGCGCAGCCTCGCGATCGCTTCGTAGGCGTTGGCCGCGCCGTCGGCGGCCGGGCCCGAGACAATCGACGCCGGCAGGCGCTTCAAGGTGTCATCGGTGAGTCCGTGGGACTGCGGATGCAGCGATGGATCGCCGATCGGGTCGTGAAAGCCGAGCGGATCGAGGCGCGCGGCGAGGTGACCGAAACGCCGGATCGATTCCGCCAGATTGAACGCGGCGATCCCGGCTTGGAGATCTTGAGATCCGACTTCGCGGCCCGCGACCTTCGCCGCTTCGTCGGATCGCACCGCTCCGCCGGGGTCCGAGGGGGTCCAGCTTGCAAACGCCCGGCGCGTGGCTTCGTCGACCGACGAAGGATCGCGCTGGTAGCGCTCGAACAACTCGTAGACATACCCCGCATTGGCCCCGGTAAACTGGTCCCACGGGTTCATAACCTTCTTACTGTATCCCGCCTTCGCCCTTCGGGCTACGGCGGGGCAAGCCTGCGTAGCCGTGTGAGCGACTGCAGGCAAGCCGAGGCGCCAATGCAGCAGAAACCGACCTACGACGATGCCAGTTTGATCTTGCGGCTCTATGACCTGCGCCGCGAGGACCGCATGCGCCAGGCGCGCGCCTGGTTCACCGCGAAATGCAAGGTCAAGAGCTACGAGGAGTTGATCAAGCTGGCGCCCGGCGGCAGCGACGAAAACGCATCGGTGCGCATGGTGACGTCGTACTGGGATCTCGTAGCCTCGTTCATGACGGCCGGCGTGCTGAACAAGGAGCTGTTTTTCCAGAGCGGCCGCGAACTGCTGCTGGTGTGGGAGCGCGTGCGCGATGTGCTGCCGTCGTGGCGCGAGGCCTACAAGGATCCCAATTTCCTGAGACACCTCGAGACCGTCGGCAACGAGTTCGCGGCGTACATGAAGAAACAGGACCCTGGCGCCTACGAGGCCTTTCTAAAGCGGATCAAATAGGCGCAGCTCAACCATTTGCACGGTTTTTCACGCGGTCATACAGGCACGCGCGGATGAGTCCGATAGCCCGGGCTGGATGGGCAACGGGTGCGGTCAGGGCGGTAACGGCCACGTGGCCACGAATCTCGCCTTCACCCGTTTTCTCTTCGTCATCGCCCGCACCGACGATGACGCGCATGGCGCCAGGCTGCGCACGGCGGGCGCCAACATCGCGCGTGGCTTCTTCAACGACTACGACATCGACGACACCCGCGAGACGCAGGTCCAGGCCTTCGAGACGATTCAGTTTCTCGTCAGAGAGCCCGACGCGAAACCGCTGCCGGACGGCACGGCCGGCCCGTGCATCAACATGGCGCGCAACGCGGTACAGATCACCAGCAAGTACCGGCCGCGGTTGCAGGAGATCGACGAGGAGCTCCGCCGCCGCATGGGCGACAGCGCCGAGATCCTCACGCTCGAAGGCGCGGCGAGGAACCCGCGCTACTCGAGCGCCGAAATGGTCAGCTACTCGAACCGGGGCGCGCCGCCGCGGCGCTCCGGCCGCGTCAGCAAGAACGCGATCATCATTCCGATCCGGAAGTCGGCGGAGTGGTGGCAGAAGAGCGCACTCGAGCGGCACTCGTATTTCTATCCGCACGTCGATCACGCCAGCGCCGCGCCGGTGAGGGGCCACGCAATGGCCGCCGAGAAGGGCATCGGCTCGTTGTTCCGCCGCGTCTATCACAACCCGCACGGCTACGAGCGGTCGGAGGAGTGGGACTTCATCACCTATTTCGAGTGTGATGACGAGGCGTTGCCGGTGTTCGAGCAGGTGATGGGTGCGCTGCGCGACTGTCAGCAGAATCCGGAATGGCGCTACGTGCAGGAAGGACCCGTCTGGCGAGGCAAGAGGGTCCTTCGCTGGTGAACTGGCACTTTTAACTTTGAACTGTGAACTTCAATGCGCCACCTGCCGCAAGTGCTCGCGCAGTAAATCCCTTCCAAAATCGCCGTTGAAGTCGCGCCACACCGAGTGGATGTGGTTGCCGTTGTTCTGGGTGTTGTCGTATTCGATCAGGAACGTCGGCCCCTGAATCACGTAGTAGTGCTTCTTGCCTTTCTCGATCTCGCCGGCCCACGCGAAGCGCACCTTGTCCATGCCGGCGCCTTTGATCTTCGCCATTCGCTCGGCGGCAACGTCGGTTTCCATGTTCGACGTGTAGACCTCAATCAGGCGCGTGAGCAGCGTCTGCTGGGCCGGCTGCAACGACGCGTAGGTCACGCCCTGATCCGGCAGCGGCGTGATGTCGTTCTTGTTCATCGTCAGGATGTCGTTCGGCGCCACCGCGTTGATGATCGCCTGCTTCTGCAGATCCGCCGACAGGGCGGTCACCAGTGCCCGAGCGGCGTCTTCTTCTTCGCCGAGCACGCGCAGGCCCTGCTTGTCGCCGTCGCGCACTTCGGCGGGGTTGGCGCCGAGGAACATCGGCGAGCTCGAGAGCTGCCGCTTCATGGCGCCGTCGGCGATGGTAAAGCGCAGCGAGACGTGATGGCCCTCCACGCGCCAGCCCCAGTTTCCCTTCGCCGCGGGCGAACCGAACACCGAGACAAGGTACTCTTCCTTGTCGCGCGCCATCTTGCCGCCGGTCTCGATCGCGCGCAGGATGTCTTCCAGCTCGATGATCGCGGTGATCTTGTTGTAGCCGCGCGCGCTCAGTCCCGAGCGCAGCAGGTCGTGCGCGAGGCGCCGCTGCGCCTCGTTCATTTCCTTGATCATCAAGCCCTGGCGCGGAAACATTTCATTGGGGATGAAATGCCAGCGCAGGCGATCGTCGCTGTCGAACGGCATCGCGGCCTTGGCCTTCTGTTCGGGCGTGAGGCTGCTGAGGAACTGCGACGCCGCTTTCGCCATGTTGGCGGCCGATTTCTGAGATGCGAGCGTCGCGGCGCCAAAAGACCAGGCGACGATGGTGATGGCGACGGCAAATCTGAGCGCGGTGAGACGGCTCATAGAGTCCCTCCAGCCGCAGAGTCTACTTGAACGATACCCCCAGGCCGAAGTGGAAACGGGTGTTGCCGGCCTGCGACCGCGCCACGTCGAGCGACACGCTGAGGAGCGTCAGGTGCAGATAGACGCCGCCGCCGTAGCCCCTCTCGAGCGCCCGATCCGCTAACTTCTCGCCGAAGGCGTAGGACGTGCCGGCGTCGACAAAGGCCTTCACGCCGAAACGGCCGATGTTCAACGGCGAGGTGAGCGGAATCCGGAGTTCGGCCGACATGGCCGCGAGGTTGTCGTTGGCCGCGTGGCCCGCGTCGAAGCCGCGGAGGTTCGACGCGCCGCCGAGCAGGCTGTGCTCGTACGGCGGCAGTTCGGCGTTGGACGTAATCGACAACGCCCGCACCGCAAGCACGGTTTGGCCGAACAGGCCGACATACCCGCGCACATCAGCCCGGCGGCGATTGGCGCGTCCGTCATCGAACCGCAATCGCTCGATTCCGACCACGGCATGCACCGCATTCCGAGGGAACGCCGGATCGACGCGCGTGTCGAAGGTGATGTCGGCGCCGTAACGTGTGATCCGATCGGTGATGTCGCCGAAGGTCACCTCCTCGCCGCCGCCGCCCGCGCCGACGCGAAGCCAGCGTTGCACCACGCTCTCTGCGCGGAGGGCGACCGACGTGCGCCGATCGCTGATCTCGTAGTGCGGATTGACCCGGCGGCCGATGCCGGCCTCGCCGGAGATCCGCTCGATTGGACCGCGCTTGAACGTCCGCTCCAGCTGCACGCGCGCCTGCCGCTCGCCGCCCCATGTCAGCGGCACCGAGATGCGGCTGCGCGGCCCGAGCCGATCGACGAAGCTGACGCGGGCGCCATAGGTCCAACCGTAGCCGTCCGCCGAGTGCAGAATCGGCAGGAACATGCCACTGGCCCAGAACCGCCGCACCGGGCTTGGCGGCATGTAGTTGTCGAGCGGATCAACGCCGGGAAACTCGTCGACCACCACCATCAGCAGGATGTCGTCGGGGTCGTCGATCGATCGAAAGCGTTTGCGCACTTCGACGCCATCGAACTGTCCGCTGTTCTCGAGTTTGGTGTTGATCTCGGCGATGAGGGCGTCAGTGGCCGGCTTGCCGACGACGTCGCCGATGATGGAGAGGACTTTGTCGTCGGGCGTGGTGTGATTGCCGTGAATGCGGACTTCGCCAACCACACCGGGCCCGGTCTGCGCCGCCGCGGTGGTGGCGCAGAGCAACAGGACGATCAGCGCGCGCGTCATTTGATCTTGTAGGTGACGGCGGCTTCTTTATAGTTCAGGTACTCGACCAGGTAGGTCGCGTCGACGGCGCCGACCGCAAGCATCATCTCGAACCGCATCTCGATGCTCTTCGGCAGCCACACATTCGGAAACGCCTGGCCCATCTGCATCGTCGCCTGCACATCGCCAATCCGGACCAGGCTGCGGCCGGGGAAAAAGTCCCAGTCGATGTCGTCGAACACGTACTGCAGGATCTGATGGGTCGCCGGATCGATCCAGATCGTGACCATCGACGACTTGTTCATCTTATTTTCGATCTCGTCTTCCTTGTTGTTACGATCGCGCACGCGCTGGTCGGGTTTCGAGCGGCCGTCCTTGAAGAGGCCTGCGTTCGGGTAGTACTCGATCTTGAGCGCGGTGATGTCGCCGATCTTTTCCCGGCCGGCGAGCGCGTAGCGGCCCTGCTCGAACTTGAACTTCAGGAAGTAGGCCGACGACACGAATTGCGGCTCGCGCACCTGTTTCAGCAGATCGTCGGTGTTGGTGATGGTCGTGCCCGTGCCGGCATCATCCGGGGAGCCGGTCTTCACCCCGCCAGGCCCGATGGCGACGTAGCGATCGGGCCCTTCGACTTCCTGGCCTTTCGCGCGCCGCTCGGCGCGCCGCTTCTCGGCTTCTTCGCGATTGCGTTGACGCCGGAGATATTGCGCCTCGGCTTGACGCCTGTCTTCCTCCGACAGCCGCACGCCGTCGGCGGTGACCGGACTGCGGACGAAGATGCCGTCGCGGATGAACCAGGCGTATTCGCGCCGCATGCCCCATAGAGGAAAGCCGCCCGGGCCGGTCATGTCGAAGGCTTCTTTCTCTTCGAGGACGTATTGCTGCAACTTTTTCCAGTTGTCGTCGCGGCGGGCGAGCACCTTCTCCATGAAGGCGTCGAGATCCGACTGGGCCGACGAGGGCACAGCCGCGACTATCGAAAGGCAGAGCAGAGCAAGAAGTCTAGTCAGCATGGGACCACGCCAGGCAGGCGCGAAGGCTCCCGCGATATAGACGATTATTGCGCGGTTGTTGTTTCCGGCGGATCGCGGCGATAGACGACCTTCCCGTCCGCAATCGTCACCGCAACCTCGGTTGTCGTGAGCTTTGTCGCCGGGCCGGAAAAAATGTCGTCGGTCAGGACGACGATGTCGGCCAGCATGTCGCGGGTCAGCGTGCCCTTGCGCTGCTCGTCGAACGACGCCCAGGCGGCGTCGCGGGTATACGCCTGCACCGCCTGCCGTATCGGCAGGCGCTCGGCCGGAATCCAGCCGCCCTTGGGCAGCCCGTCGACCGTGGTTCGGGTCACCGCCACGTGCAAACCCCGCAGCGGATCCAGCGTCATGACCGGCCAGTCGCTGCCGAACGCCAGCGGGCCGCGTGCGCGCGCGATGCTCGCCCACAACCAGCCTCGCGCGGCGCGCTCCTCGCCGATGTTCGTCCTCCACACGTCGCCCGGCGTCGGGCTTGGCGTGGCGTGAACGGGTTGAAACGCGGCGACGACGCCGAGCTTGCCGAAGCGTGCCACGTCGGCGCTGTCAATCGTCTCGAGGTGCTCGATGCGATGGCGCCGGCCGCGAGTCGGCGCGGGGTTTGCCTGCGCCGCCGCCTCGAAGGCGTCGAGCGTCATGCGGACGGCCGCGTCGCCGATCGCGTGCGTCATCACCTGCCAGCCGCGCCGATCGAGCAGACCGACGAGGCGAGTCAGTTCCGCAGCGGTAAAGCGCGCGTCGCCCTTGCCCGCGCGATTCGCGTACGGCTCGAGCATCGCCGCGGTGTGGGATTCGATCACGCCGTCGGCGACCAGTTTGATCGCGCCGGTCTTGAGCACCGGGTCGTCGGCAAATCGCGCGCGGACGTCGTCGAGCGCATCGAGTTGCGCGTCGGTCAGCGATCCGTCGGCGCGCAGCGCCTGGTAGACGCGCAGCGTCAGCTCGCCGCGCTTGCGCAACCGATCGTAGAGCTCGAGATCGGCAGCCGAGCTGCCCGCATCCTGCACGCTGGTGATGCCGAGACTGTGCGCCTCGTCAATGGCGGCGCGAATCGCCGCGAGGCGATCCTCTTCGGTTGGTTGCGGCGTGACCTTGCTCATCAGCGCCATCGCCGTTTCCTTCAACGCGCCGGAGGGCTCTCCGGTTCGGGGATCCTTGACGATGATGCCGCCCGCGGGACTTTTCGTGCGCCGCGTGATGCCCGCGGCCTTCAGCGCTGCGGTGTTGGCCCAGCCGGTGTGGCCGTCGTAGGCGATCAAATACGCGGGGCGGTCGGGAACCAGCGCGTCGAGCATCTGCCGCGTCGGCATGGCGCCGTTGAATGGCTGATAGTACCAGCCACGGCCGGTGATCCACGCGCGCTCGGGATGAGCCTCGGCCCACACGCGTACGGTGTCCTTGATATCGTCGACCGTTTGCGCCTCGGCCAGGTTCACTTGATCGAGCGACAGGCCGCCACTGATTAGGTGGGCATGCGCGTCGTTGAAGCCCGGCAGCACGGCGCCGCCTTTGGCGTCGATGACCGTGGTTTGCGCGCGGCGCAGCCGCCGAATCTCGCTGTTCGATCCGACACGCACCACCGTGTTGCCGCGCACGGCCACGGCTTCGGCGAGCTCGTTCCGATCCCCCGTGTAGACAGCGCCGTTGACCACGATCAAATCGACCGGGCCATCGTCTTCGCGCTGCGCGCCGACGATCAGTCCGGCAATCACCGTGACGCCAACAATGAAGGCTACGGCATAAGCCGTAAGGCGGGCCGCCATCTGTCCGGATTCTAGCCTGCCCGGCCGGAGGCTGGAAATACTGCGTGGCCAGGCGCAGCCTCGCCAGCTAGCATCAGCAGATGCGATTCGCGATTCTCGGTTCGGGTGCGGTGGGGGGGTATTTCGGGGCCAAACTGGCGAGGTCGGGCCAACCGGTGACGTTTATCGCTCGCGGCGCGCACCTGGAGGCGATCCGCGCGAAGGGACTGGAAATCCGCAGCGTCACGCTCGGCGATTTCACCGTGCGGGCGCCGGCGGAGAGCGACACGTCGAAGATAGGTCCCGTGGATGTCGTGATCGTCTCGGTCAAGGCTTACGACAACGCGACGGCGCTGCCGATGCTGACACCGATGATCGGCGCCGGCACCACCGTCCTGACTCTGCAAAACGGCGTCGACAGCACCGATCAGATCGCGGCGATTGCCGGCGAGCGGCCCGTGCTCGGTGGCACGACGTATGTGGCCACCGCGCTCGAGGCGCCAGGGCTCATCGTCCAGACGGGCGTGCACCGATCGGTCATCTTCGGCGAGGTGTTCGGCGATCGCCGCCGCATTTCGCCGCGCGTCCAGGCGATCGCAGACGTGATGGCCGCCGCCGACATCCAGGTGACTCCGGTCGCTGACGCGCGCGTGCCGATCTGGGACAAGTTCGTCTACCTCGCCGCGTTCTCGGGTTTCACCGGCGCTGCGAAGCTCGCGATTGGGCACCTCTGGAAGCAGCCGCACGCGCAGGAGATGTTCTACGCGACCTGCCGTGAAGTGGCGGCGATTGCCAAAGCCGAAGGCGTGACGATTTCGGCGGACCGATTCGACACGTTGAAGGAGTACATGGCGAACATCCCGCCGACGACGCGATCGTCGCTGCTGATCGATCTGGAGCAGGGCAAGCGGATAGAGGTGGAGGCGCTGCAGGGAGCCGCGGTGCGCCGCGCCGCAAAGCACGGCGTGCCGGTTCCGATACTGTCGACGCTCTACGCGGTGCTCAAACCGTGGGAGAACGGTCCTGTGAAAGCCGTTGAAACGTGAGGAACGATCGCTGACGTAAGTCAGGAGCGAGCAGCGGGAACGTGGCGAGCACGTCTGCGAACTGATCCGCCGTGAGTCCGTACAAGCGGGCGGCGATGGCATTCAGCCGCGCGTAGTCATCGGTGCCGCGATCGATTCCCGTCTCAGCGAGCCCTTGCGACAACGAGACGAGATCGGCAAAGGCCGCCGAGCCCGTCACCGGCCGTGGCACCGGCAACTGCGCCATCGTCGCCGTCGTCACGTGGGTCGTGACGCGCAAACGAACCAGGTAGTTCGCGACCAGGCTGTTCAGCAAACCAAGCAGGCACCATTGCGAGTCTTCGTCGAGCGGTGTCTTGGCCACGAATACGGTGTGCGTGGAGACCGTGCCCGCCGGCAGCATCGCCGCAATCAGCGTCAGTTTGTTGGTGGCGCTGGCGACATCGCGATAGCCGATGCGGGCGCGGCGCAGCTGCGCAGCGTCGATGAGACGAGCGGCGGCCCGCGCGGTGATGCCAAGCCTGGCCTGATTGACGGCGACCTGGAACGGCGAGAGGAGCTTGCCCTCGACGATGGGGAGCAGCGTGTCTCGCGAGCGTGATCGCTCGGCGAACTGCGGCCGATCGTCGGTGGCATTCAGCTCACGGCCGAATCGGACGTTCCAGCCGGCCATCTCCGACAGCGCCGGCACTCGGCTGCAGATGCCGCTCAATATCGCGAGCGTGCTGGCGTCCGATACTTCGGGAACACTGAGCTCGGCGCTCCACGATTCCAGGCGCGATCGCGCGATGGTCAGTGCCGGTGTGGCGGTTGGTTCATTCAATGCCGACAGGTCTGCGAGCCCGGACCGGAACTTGAGGGTTTCGGTCGCTCCACCCGTGGTGGTGCACAGCAGCACGAATCGAATGCTGCGGTGGATCGGAAAAATTCGCCGTCGATTGTCGAAGCCAAGCCACGTGTCGATGGCGGTGCGATCGAACAAGTGACGCCGCAGAGCCGCGCTGCCGTGATCGGTGGCGATACCAGACGGCAAGATCAAGCCGACGCGTCCCCCGGGCTTCACCAGGCCGAGCGCCCGCTCCACGAACAGCTGATAGCGATTGGTGTGACCGCGGCCCTGCAACGAGTAGTGGCCGGAGCTGCTGTAAAAGCGCAGCGCCGGGTCGCCGCGCACCATGCCCCACGGCGGGTTGCCAATCACGGCGTCGAAGCCGCCGTCGCCACTGACGTGACCTTCGGCGTCGAAGAAGATTTCTGGGAAGGCGAGCTCCCAATGGAATGTGGAATGCTGCTGTGCGGCGTCGAAGGCGTCGCGCAGCGTTGCCTGCAGTCGCGCCGGAGGCAGCGTGGTCGGTGCGCCGGTCGCAGCGGCGATCCATTCGGTGACGAGGCCCGTCGTCGGGGGCGCTGCCAGCAGCAGTGCGGCGCACCAGGCGTCAGCCGCACGCACCCAGTTTGAAAACGGACTTCCGGAGCTTGTCAGCGACGCCAGCAGGCGCTCTTTGCGCCGGACGGCGTCGATCGAGTCCGATGCTTCGAGCGCCAGTTGAAATCGCGCCGGCAGGACGTGGGCCGCCATGTCGCCGGTGAGCTGATCCGCAATCAACGGCAACGACCGGGCGCCGCGACGGCTCGAGGGTCGAGGCGGCCGCGCGAGATCGGCGAGGCGAGCTCCGACGAGGCTGTTCCCCACGACGAGGTGATGATCGAGAAACGTCAACGGCCGATCGGCGGCCAGCGTGGTCAGCCAGATCGACAGGCGGGCGAGTTGCACCGCTGTCGGGTTCGCGTCCACACCGTACAAGCAGCGCTCGGCCACCAGGCGCCTGAGCGTCGTCCGATCGGCGACGGTCACGTCGGCGGCGGCCCACGTTCCATCGCTGATATTCGCGAGCTCGCATTGGTCGGCGAGGTAACGGCACGCCGCCACCAGAAACGCGCCGCTCCCCATTGCGGGATCGACCACTCGCAGCGAGAGAATCTCGGCGGCCGACCTGCCTTCAACGAGAGGCGCGAGTGTTTGCCGCACCAGGAACTCGGTAATCGCGCGAGGTGTATAGAAACTGCCGGTCGCCTTTCGTTGTTCGTGCTCGAGCACGCGCTCGTAGACCGAACCGAGCTGCTCGACGCCAAGGTCGTGATAGCAGATGCGTCGACGGCCCTGCGGGGTGTTCTCTGTGGCCAGCGCCAGCAGCACATTCCGGATGACGCCTTCGTCGACCCGCCGCTGCTCGCCAAGCGGCGCATGGCGCGGCGAGAACAGCCGGCCGTTGAAGGGAGTGATCTCCAGGTCCGCGGCTCTGCAGCCGGCGTGGGCGAGCCGCGAGATCGCCTGCAGTGTGGGCCACAATCCGCGCGCGCCCGGCTCGCCGGCCCGACGTGCCAGCAGGTCCACGCTGTAGGCGTCGCGATAGAGTTCGTGCCACACCGGCACCAGCCCACGAGCTTCTGCGAACAGCAGAAAAAGGATCCGGTAGATCAGCGTGAGCGCCTGATCGACCGCCGGCGTCCTGGTCTTGCGATTGCGCGCGAGCGCCGCCGCGAGTCCGGGTAGCGCCTCCAGAACGCCGTCGCCGAGCGCGCTGCACACGCGCGTCGCATGAGCATCGGACGCGCCCACCAACGCGCGGAGTGGCGCGCGCGCATTGGCCAGGAGCCACAGCAGCGCCACGCCCTTTGGCGTTGTCAGCAGCCGATCGAAGTCGAACTCGATTCGTGCGCGCGTCCAGGTGCGGGTGCAGTCGGCAATCGCGAGCGAATGCCCGTTGGTGGCGATCGCCCACTCAGCCGCGTCGGCCAGGCCCAGTCGTGTGGCGGCGCGCGATGCCGAGCGCACGGGCAGGTTCCACGGCAGGATCAGAAGCGCGGTACCCCCAACGGTTCCACTCAAGCCAAGTTGGTGCGGCAACACGCGCGGCCGCGGATAGCCAAGCAGCGTCAGCAGCGGCAACACCGCGACGTCGAACACCGACCTGGCGCTCGATGCCGGGCCGAGCTCGCGTGCCACGCCGCGCCACCACCGAATCACCTGCGGTTCGAGCGCGTACAGACCGTCGCCGGCCGCGGCCGCCGATCGCAGCAGCTCCTGTTCGGCGTAGGCGTGCGATACGAGCTCGCCGCTGAAGCCTGCGATCACTGGCGGTGCGGCGGCCACATCGCCGTGAGGGTGGCGACGGCGCCCTCGGCGGTCACCGGCGACGCGACGCTGGCCTGCCGTCTCGCTAGCGCATCGAGCAAACGCGCCGTCATGACCGCCGCGTGCCGTGCCTCGGCCTCGGCGCGAGCATCAAAAAGTGAGCGCTGAATCCCACGCCGGTTTTCGGAGGCGACACTCGAGGCGATCTTCGTCAAGCGGCCTGCCAGGGCCGAGCGCAGCGGCGCCAGCTGCGATTCGATCTCAGTGCAACTCCGGCCGATCAGCATGGCGATGGCCCGGTCGAGCGCGTCGGCCGACGAGCGATCGACCGCGTGCGCGCCTGGGTGCTCGGCCATCACGTTGCCACGCACATTGGCGAACGTGATGCGATGAACGGCCACGAACGGAGCGCCGGAACGCGTCCGAGAGCTGAGGCAGTATCGGTCTGTCTCGCCGGTTCGCCGAATCATCCGCAGACGCGCCAGGCGTTGGGCCTCGGCGACCGCGGTCGGCACGACCGTGCTCACTGGCGACCAGGATGGATGCATCGACTCCGCTTCGTCCTGAAAGACCCAGCGCGCGACGTCCCTTTCCGAAACGCTGCGGCGTTCACGAATGCGTTCCAGCACGCGCTCTTCGATCGAATTCGGATGAACCAATCGGATCGCGTGCGCACGCCTTGTCTGCCCGATCCGGTCGACACGACCAAGGCGCTGCTCAAGCCGAACAGGGTTCCATGGCAGTTCCATGTTGATGACGAGCCGGCACCGGCGATGCAGGTTCAGGCCTTCACCCGCCGCGTCGGTGGCGACCAGCACGTCGGCGTTGCCGCTGTTGAATGCCTCCACCGTGAGCCTGCGTTGCGCGGGCGGGTGTGCTCCACAGATCGACAGCGCACGCATCGACGCGGGCAGCGCGGCGAGCACGGCCGTCACGGTGTCGCGGTATTCAGTGAAGACAATGGCCGGCTCGCCAGCGCGCGCGAGAAACCGGACCAGCCAGGACATCTTTGCGGCGGTCACCCCGTCGAGCAGCGTCAACAAACGACGAATCGTGATCCGTTCCTCTCGCGCGTCGGCTATGCCAGCGTGCGCGAGCATCTCAGCGGGCACGTCTTCGTCCGCGGCGTCGTGTTCATCCCACGGCAGGCGCGCCTGCTCCGGTTCCTGCGATCCGCTCAGCAGGGCCAGTCGTCTGGTCAAAGTACGGCGCAGAGCCAACGGGCTCGATGCGGTTCGCCGCGCGATCGTGATGGCCACGAGCCGCACTGCGTGATCGTGCGTTCCGTGGCCGCGCCAAATCGCGCGCGCGTATGCGGCCACTTCCTCGAGCAGTTGCGCTTCCGCATCCGCCGCGCGCACGCGGACGGTGTGCTCGCGTCGATGGGCTCGGCGGCCAACTTCCTGTTTGGTGCGGCGGAAGATCGTCAGCGGCTCACCATGGCTGCCAAGGCCGGCGAGATACGCGAATGCCGCCTCATCACCGGAGTGGGGCGTGGCTGATGCAAACACGCACCACGGCGTGCGGGAGGCGAGGCGCTGCACGGCGTGGCCCCGATCGCTGGACGGCGTGAGGTGATGCGCTTCGTCGGCAATCAGGACGTCGAAGGGGATGTCGGCGAGCGCCGCCTGCACTTCCTCACGTTTGGCAAGGTCGATCGAGGTCACGATTACCGCGTGCCCTGCCCACGGATTGACGCCGGGCGGCAAGACCGCCACGGTATCGGCGATCGCGGCCTGATCGAACACCGCGCAGGTGATGTTGAATCGGCGCTGCAGTTCCGTGGCCCACGTGGCGCGCAGTCCGGCTGGGCAGAGAATCAGCGCGCGGTCGGCCCAGCCGCGCGCGCGCAGCTCGGCGAGGATCAATCCGGCCTCGATGGTCTTGCCCAGCCCCACCGAGTCGGCGAGCAGCAGTCGCATGGCACCGCGTAGAACTGCCAGCGCAGGCTCGAGCTGATACGGCAGCAGGTCGATTGCCGCATCGGCCGCCGTCCACAATCCGAGTGCAGGCTTGCAGTCAACGATGGTGCGAAGTGCGGCTCGCAGCACGGAACGGCGGCGGCCCCGTTTGGGTGTGCGGCGGCAAAGACGCGGCCTGTCGAACGGCTCGATGATCCGCAGCCGGCGACGGCCCGGTCCGCCATCGAGCGTCAGAACCGCGCAGCGGTCGTACGCGTCCACCCGCGCGACGCGCCAATCTTCGCCACGGACGTGGACCAGGGCCCCAGGGTGCGCATGCGCCATGCGCGCTGACCCTGCAAACACCCGACCCGGCGGGATCCGTTCAAATCACGCCGGAACGCCAGAGAGTGAAGGCGCGATATCGCAGTTTCTGCGAGGCGCCCGCGCCCGCCGCATCGAATTTATTTCGATGTGTGAATGGCGTTGAAGAGCAACCGGAAGGTCGCGTGCGCCTGGCCGCGGTGCTGGGGTCGAAACGCGAACAGGATCGCGCGCCCCTGACCCGACTTCACTTCCGCCATCGCCCCCTTGCCGGCGATGGCCTTCTCGCCTTCGAGCCAGCCGCTCAACAGCACATTGCTCGCCGGATAGCGGCCGATGATGCGTGCGGTCGTGGCGCCGGGTTCGGCGGAGGCGCGCGCCGCGATCTCATACGCCGTGTTGAAAGTGCAGAAGCCCGCGGTTTCGCGCGGCATTCCGAACGTCAGCGGATCGTGTTCGAGTTCAAGGCGAATCACCGAACCGGGACAGAAGAATTCGTTCGGCGTCAATCCGCGAGTGGCGTCGCGCAGCGGCGCGCCCAGCAGCGAGATCGCCAACTCGCTCGATGAATCGAGCGTAACGAGGGTGCCTCCGGCGGCCACGAATTGCCGCAACATCTCGCCGCCGTCCTTGCCGATTCCACCCACGTACTCGGGTGGCATCGTCCCGGTCGCGTGGCCATTCAGGATTCGCTCGGCGCTCAGGTCGGGAACGACAATCGCGTCGAAGCGCGGGCGCAGCGCCCCCTTGCGGATGTCGGCGTCGGTGATGTTCTCGAACTCGAACTCGTACTGTTCGAGCAGCCAGCGTGTCCAGCCTTCGTCGATACTCTCGACCCACGGCTTGTAGAGGCCCACACGCGCGCGGCCGAGCGCGCGCGCGTCGGTCGGCGCACGCCCCGAAGCGGCGGTCGCTCGCAAGCCGAGCTCCCGCGCGATGACATCAACGGTGTCGCGAATGCCCTTCGCTTCGGCAACGAGGATCGATCCGGGTTGGTAGGTGTATCCGAGGATGGACATCGGGTTGCTGAGAAACGAGACGCGCGCACCGGTTTTCAAGAGCCGGTTGATCGCAATGCTGGCGGCGTTGCCGCGCCCGTCGATCACGTAGTAGTCCACGCGCCGCACGTCGCCCCACAGTTTCTGCGGCGGAATGGTCACTTTGTCGAGCTTCGTGGTCGGCGGCGGTTCGAAGTACTGCTCGATGCGGTCGACGCGCACGTTCATTTGCAACGGCAGCGTCCATCCCGCGACGTCGTACGGGCGGTCGAGCGGCGCGCCCGGCGCCACCCGCCGGATCGGATACCGTTGCACTTCGAGCAGCGTCTTGGCGTAGGCGCGAAACGGCTGGGCCATCATCACGATGTCGGCGCCGTTCTGGTAGATCGTCTCTGCCACGCGAAAGGGTTCGAGCGTGCGGCGGATCTCGACGCTGCCCTCGAGCAGCAGCTGCTCGAGCTTGCGCGCCGCATGCGGATCGAATTGATCGTGCGGAATGATGAAGGCGAACGGTCCGCCTTTGGCTCCCAGCTCCACCTGCCGCATGCCCATGCGGTAGAAGTTGCGCACCAGATCGCGGCGGTAGCGCGCCGCGCCAGCCAGCAGGCCGCGCGCGGCAGACAGGTTGTAGTCGACGATGTGCCGCAGCGTCCAGGCGCCGCCGGGCCACGGACTTGGGAACGTGGTGGACGGCTGGTGATCCGGGAAGCCGCGGCCGCCGAGGAGTTGATCCGCCGCGACGGTGATCGGCGTCGCAATGCGCACGCTGGCGGCCTCGGTCAGCAGCGTCACGGTGTTGTGGCCAAGCGGCGCGGAGTCTTCGTAGCCGGGCCAGTAGTAGTCGTAGAGCGCGTTCTGCAGGACGCCGGTGCGGCCGTCTTCTTCGAGCGCCAGCGCCATGGCGTGGCCAAGGAGTCCGGCGGTGCGCCACATCAGCGGGTCGTAGTTGGGATCGATCGGATCGGTGTTGGGCGGCACGAAGTAGCGCGCGCCGCGCGGCCCCATCTGGTGCATCGTCAGAAACACCTGCGGGTGCCAGCGGCGGTAGAAGAACTCGGCCAGCGTCCGGTTCTCGGCCATGTTCATCATGAATGCGTCGCGGTTGATGTCGTGGCCCACGTACTTGTGGTACAGCCACGGCATCGATGTGCCTTCGAACTCGGTACCTTTCCACTTGCGATACCAGTCGACGGTGATGGCGTGGCCGTCAGGATTGAGCGAGGGGAACAGGATCAGAATCAAGTCATTTAGTGATCGGGTGATCTCGGGATCTGCTGATGTCGCGAGCGTGTGGAGCAGCTCCGGCGCGGTTTGCGTGGCCGCGATCTCGGTGGCATGAATGCTCATGCCAATCGCGACGATCACCGGCTGCCGTTCCGCGAGCTGCATCGCCGCGGCTTCGTCGAGCGTGCGCGGATCGGCAAGCCGCAAGGCGTTGGCGCGAATGTCGTCGAGACGCTTGATGTTCTCGGGTGACGAGATGACGGCGGCGATCAAGCGCCGCCCTTCGGTGGTCGGGCCGGCATCGACGATCTCGACGCGGTCCGAAACGGCGGCAACAGCCTCGAAGTAGCGCTGCAAGCTCGGCCAGTCGGCCAGCTCGCGATCGGCGCCCATTCGGTGACCGAACGCCGCTTCGGGAGTTTGCAGCGTGGCGACCGGCGCCTGGGCCGACAGCGCCGCAGAAACCAGCAACGCGACGATGACCGTGAGCGCACGAAGTGTCATCAGCGGGTCATCGTACACCAGGGCCGCAGAACGCGCAGATGGTCTAAACTCGGCATCACTCAGTGACTCGATTTTTGATCCTCGCACTGGTGTCGGCGGCTTCCGCGGTCGATGCGATCGTGATTCGCGATGACGTCGATGACGCGAGGTATCGAGTCCCCGCGTCGGAGTTTCCGGCTCTCGTGGACATGCCTGGCGAAGGGCACGGCGTTCTGATTGCTTCACGGTGGGTTGTCACGGCCGCCCATGTTGTTGCACCTTACCCCGTGATCGAGGAAATCGTTCTCGGGGGGATCCCCCGAAACGTCGAGCGCGTTGTCACTCACCCCGGCTTCAAGGGGCAGGCACGAGAGCTATTCGAGCAGGCATTGGCGACTGGAGACGCTGCACTGCTGATGGCGAGGGTTGCCGCCTCTGACGACATTGCATTGCTCCAGCTTCGACGACCCGTCACGGATGTCACCCCCGCCGCCGTGTATCGAGACACCAACGAGTTCGGACAAATCGTCAAAATCATCGGGAAAGGTGCGACGGGCACGGGAGCCACCGGTTTCGAAGAAAGGAGCCCTCGCCGGACGGAGCTTCGCCGCGCGTTCAACAAGATCACCAGCGCTCACGACCGCTGGTTCTGCTATGTGTTTGACCATCCGTCAACCGCGCTGCCACTCGCGGGCATACCCGGTAGCGGAGACAGCGGCGGCCCCGCGCTGATCGAGGTCAAGGATCAGTGGTTGTTGGCGGGGCTCGCCTCCTGGGGACCTGTCGACGGCGATGCCCGGGCCTTCCGACCCGGGCTCTATGGTCGTACTAGTTGCAACGTTCGTCTGAGCCACTATTCCGCCTGGATTGCCGGCGTGATCTCTGCGCCCTGACGGGTCGTGGTTGGCTCGATCAAGCTGAGCCCATCGATAGAGAAAATCTACGTTCTGCGCTTCTGCGGCCCTGGCTTTCTTCTGCGCTTCTGCGGCCTTATTCGATCCGCAACGCCGTTGCCGGATCGACGCGCGTGGCACGGCTGGCCGGGATCAGGCACGCCAGCGTCGTGACGATCAGCAGCACCATGGACGCCGCCGACAGCGTCAGCGTATCGCGCGCGGTGACGCCGAACAGCAGCGACTGGAGCAGCGACGACAGGAACCACGCCCCCGCGATGCCGATGACGACGCCGATCACGCAGGCGCCGAGTTCCTGGCGCAGCACGAGCGCGAGGACGCTCGACGGATGCGCGCCCAGCGCCATCCGCACGCCGAGCTCGTGCCGCCGCTGCGACACTGAATACGCGGTGACCCCGAACACGCCGATCGCCGCCATCAACAGTGCGAGGGCCGCAAAGCCAATCAGCAACACCATCGTCAGCCGGGAGTTGCCCACGTCCGCCGCGATGACCTGATCCATGGTGCGCACGTTGAAGAGCGGCAGATTCGGATCGGCCGAACGAACCGTTGATTCCACCATCCGCATGACCGAGGCGGCGTCGCCGCCGGCACGCACCACGAAGCTGCCATACGGCATCGCCGTCTGCACATACGGGAAGTACACTTGCAATCGCGAGTCGTCCTGGAGGCCGTTGACGCGGACGTTGTTCACCACGCCGACGATTTCGCGCCACGGCGTCTTGTCCTCCGGCCATCCCTGCTTGAGGCGCGCGCCAATCGGGTTGTGGTCGCCAAAGAATCGGCGCACAAAAGCCTGATTCACCACCGCCACCGTCGGCGCCGTCTCGCCATCGGCGGTATTGAACAGACGGCCGCGCACCAGACGAATGCCCATCGTGTCGAAGTAGTCGTTGGTCACCGTGGTGAACGCCGCCGCCGGCAACTTGCTCCGCTCCGGGACCGGCTGTCCTTCGACGATGAAGATCGAGCCCCAGTTCGAGCCGGCGACCGGAATCGAATTGGTGAAGGCCGCCTTCGCCACGCCTGGCGACGCGCCGAGGGTCTCGACCACCTGCGACACGAAGACGCGGCGCCGGGCCTGGTCGAAGCGCTCCGGCAATTGCAGAAACGCGCTCACCACCTGCTCGGACGTGAATCCGGTTTCGATCGACAGCAGGTTGTTCATCGTCCGCAACATCAATCCCGCGCCCGTGACGAGGATCACCGCGAGGGCGACCTCGGCGACGAGCAGCGCGCGGCGCTGGGCTGTCGACACCGCCGACGACCCCGTCACGCGCGCCGAGCGCAGCAGCGTCATTGCCCTGCCGGTTGCGGCCTGCAGCGCCGGCATCAGCCCGAAGAGCACGCCGGTGGCCACCGACACCAGCACCGCAATCGACAACACGCGCCCGTCGATCTGGATGATGTGAATGCGCGGTTGATTCGGGGGCAGGAGCGCCACCAGTGCCTCGAATCCCGCATAAGCGAGAGCCACCCCCAACGTGCCGCCGATGAGCGACAGCATCACGCTCTCGGTGAGCATCTGGCGGACGATGCGCAACCGGCCGGCGCCGAGTGAACGGCGGACCGCCATTTCCTGCGATCGCCCGGCGGCGCGCGCCAGCATCAGATTGGCGAGGTTTACGCAGGCGATCAGCAGCATCGTGGCTACCGCGCCGAGCAGGACGTACAGCATCGGCCGCGCATCAGACACCAAAACGTCAAAGAACGGCCGCACCGAGGCGCCGACGCCGCTGTTCACCGCCGGATACTCCTGCTCCAGCTGACGCGCGATGCTCACCATCTCGGCCCGCGCCGTTTCGATGCCGACGCCGTCCTTGAGCCGCGCAATCGCGGCCAGGCCGAAGTGGTTGCCGCGATTCATCAGCATGCCGCGCATCGAGCCGCTCAGAAAATTCCGGAACGGCAGGAACACGTCCTCGTCACGGGCGATGGTGAACTCGGCTGGCAGGACCCCGACGATGGTCACCGGCACTTCGTCGAGCGTGATCTTTCGACCGATTGCGGATGCGTCGCCTCCCAGGTCGCGCTGCCAGAAGCGATAACTGACGAGCGCCGTACGTTCCACGTCAGGCTGGTCGTCGGCGGTGGTGAGATCGCGGCCGACAATCGGCGTCACCCCCAGCGTGGTCATCATGTTCCAGGTCATCTGCCGTGCGTTCAGGCGGCGTGCCTCGCCGAGCCCGGTCAGATTCACCGTCACGCCGCGCCATGCCGCCATATGCGAGAACGAGGTCTGCCGCTTCTCCCAGTCCTCGTAGTTCGGCCACGAGGTGCTGTTCTCAAATCCGTTGATGAAATCGCGCGCCAGCAGCACCCGATCGGCGTCGCGGATCGGCAGCGGGCGCATCAGGATGCCGTCCACCACGGAGTAGACAATCGTGGTGGCGCCGATCCCGAGCGCGAGCGTGATGATCGAGATCGCGGCAAAGCCGGGCGCGCGGCGCAACGCGCGTGCGGCATAGCGAAGGTCTTGCGTGAAGCCGGTCATGAGTCCTCCGGAGTTTGCGCCCGAAACAGGCGGCGGGGTATAAGGCCGTTCGACGCGACTGAGTGTGCGGGCGAGGGCGTGCCAGTCAGGGATTTCGGCGAGGGCGCGTGCGCTGGCGTCGGCGTCGCTGCAACCATTCGCTCGCGCCCGCTCGTAGATGGTTTCCAGCTGCAGCGCCAGCTCCTCGATGATCTCGGTTTCGCGCTCCGGCGCGACGTTGAGCGCCGGCAGGTGATTGCGGACGTAGCGTTTCCAGGCCGCCGACATTATTCGCTCCTCAGCGTCGAGCCGGGATTGGTGGCCAGCGCACGCCAGAGCGGCATCGCACAGGCCCCGGCGATCATCAGCACGACGATCGCTGCCGACCCCCCGGCCGTCCGCGCGTCGAGGGCGCCGAGCCCGTGGACACGCGCCTCGAGCGCCCGCGCCGCTGGCCACGCCAGCGACAGCCCGACGACGATTCCGGCCGCCGCGAAACCGAAAGGCCGGGCCAGAACGGCCCTGGCGATGTCCACGGTGCCGGCACCGAGCGCCAGACGCACGGCCATTTCGTGCCGGCGGCCAAGCGAGACCAGCGTTACGACGGCGTAGGTGCCGCCGGCGATCAGCATGAGCGCCAATCCGGCCAACACCGCGGCAATCCACAGCACCGAGCGCTGCATCGCGAACGAATCGCCAACGACACGCTCCATCACGTCGGCGCCCAGGATGGGCCGCGTTGCATCCACCGACCACACGGCGCGCCGCAGGACAGCCGTCATCGATTCGCTCTGAGCCGTCGTCTTGACGAAGAGGCCCATCACCGGCCGCGGATCGCGGTGATAGGGCACGAACATCATCGGCTTCACCGGACGATCGAGACCGGCCTCGCGGACATCACCGACAACGCCGACGATCTCCGACCATCCATAGGCCTTGCTGGTGATGCGAATGCGCGTGCCGACCGGATTGACCGCGGGCCAGTACTTGTTCGCCATCGACTGGTTGATGATCACGACGGGCGCGGCGCGGTCATCGTCGGCGTCAGTGAAGGCGCGTCCACGCAGCAGCGGTATGCCCATGGCGCCAAAGTAGCCGGCGCTGATCCGGCGCCACTCCTCGCGCGGCACCCCGACGCCATCGCGCGGCCGGCCAGGAATCTCGATGCCCTCATAGTCGTCTTCGTTGGTGAGCGGCACGTAATCGTTCAACGCAGCAGAGATGACGCCGGGGTTCGCCCGCACCGCGTCCAGGACCCGTGCGTAGTAGCGGCCGCGGGCGCCGGCATCGAGGTCGTGCACGCCGCCGATCACCAACACCGTGACGCCCGATGGATCGAAACCGGGTGACGTCGCCATCAATTGCAGCACCATCGCGAGCAGCAGTCCGGCAACCGCCGTGAGCAGCGTCGCGATCGCGGACTGACCGGCGAGCAGCCAGCGCCGACCGTGCGTCAGCTGCACGGGCGCCGTCGCCAAGCCGGTCCTGAGGTCGGCTCCCGTCACGCTGCCAAGCGGCAGGCCGCCGAGGATCAAACCGATCACAATCGCGGCGGCGGCCAGAAACGGGAGGCTCGCCGACGTCAGCGCCAGTGGCGGAAGCTCCACCGTCGCTGCCGAGCCCGCAATCGCAACGGACTGCGGCGCGATCACCGATACCGCCGCCACCGCCACCGGCGCGATCGCGACACCGGCGGTGACGCCGGCGAGCGACACCAGCGCGCCTTCGATCAGCCATTGCCGCCGCACACGGCCGGTCGTGGCGCCGAGCGCCGTGCGAATCGCAACTTCGCGGCGTCGCGCAACCGCTCTCGAGATGACCAGGTTCGCCGTGTTGCCGATGCCGATCAGCAGAACCAATCCGGCTGTTGCCAGCAGCACGAAGAGCGACGGCCGCACCGGCTCGCCGAATGTGGCGCTCACCGATTCAACGGTGGCGGTCCAGCCCTTCATGGCGGGGTACTGCGACGACAGCCGTCGCATCACGACGTCGAGATCGCGTTGCCCATCGGCGAACGTGACGCCATCGCGCAAGCGCCCCACGACCCAGTAGTAGTAGTGGGTGCGCGGCTCTTTTTCCATCGCCCGCGGTTCGAGCAGCGTCACCGCGTCCGGCGCGCTCAGGAAGCGGAAGCCCGGCGGGAGCACGCCGATGATCTCGTGAGGTTGCCCCAGCGGCGCGAGCGTGCGTCCCACAACATGGCGATCGCCGCCGAAGTCCGATTGCCAGAGTTCATGGCTGATGACCACACGTGGGACGCCGGCATCCGCCGGTTCGAACAGGCGGCCGGCCGCGGCCGTCACACCGAGAGCGCGAAAGAAATCCGGCGTCACCGCCAGCGTGCCGAGGACGTCGGCATGCCCGTCGCGTTGAACGGTCAGATCGCTTTCGGCGAACGCGGACAGGCCTTCGAGCGTCAGCGACTCCCGCCGCCAATCTGCGAACGTCGGTCCGGACACGACGTCGCGGACCTGTCCGATCTCGCGGTTGGTACCCCAGACCAACGCAAGTCGGTCGCCGTGAGCGAACGGCAGCGGTTTGAGCCACGTGTCGAAAGCCGCCAGCACCGTCAGCGTGGCCGCGATCGACGTGCCCAGCAGGACCGTCGCGGCCGGCAGGCCCTTCCACCACGTGACGGCCCTGACGGCGTGACGAAAATCGGCCGCGAGCGATCGCCAGAGGGCACGCGGCTCCCGTTCGTCAATGGTGGCTGCGCCGAGCGCGCCGTGTCGTTCGATACCTGCCAGCACAGCGCCCAGCCGCTGCCAGTCCGGAACCTCCTGGTGGGCCCGCTCGAGCGCGGCTTCGTGGTCGCAGCCTTGCGACCGTGCGCGCGCGTAGGTCGCTTCAAGCTGGCCCGCGAGTTCTTCGACGATTTCGATTTCGCGCTCAGCGGGTACCGTGAGTGGCGGCAGGTGTTCCCGCACGTAGCGGCGCCAGTCCATTACTCGCTCCTCAGTACGCGAACGGGATCGAAGCGCGTGGCCCGCCTCGACACCATGTAGCACGGCACCGCGGCGGCAAGCAGCAAGGAAACGGCCACCGCCGCCAGGGCAACAGGGTCCGTCGCTTCGATGCCGAACAGTTGCGATTCGATCGCTCGTCGCAAAGCGATGGCAGAAACAATGCCGATCGCCAGACCCGCGCCGACCAGCTTCAATCCGTGCGCCAGCACGAGCCGATGAATGGCTGCGCTCGTGGCGCCGAGCGCCACGCGCACACCGATCTCGCGGCGGCGCTCGGCAGCGAGACACGCCACGATGCCGTACACACCCAACAGCGCAACGCCGAAGCCGGCCACGGCAAACGCACTGACGAGCCACAGCAGCAGCCGTCGTGTGGCCACCGCGCCGCTCACCAGATCGTCAGTGGAACGCACCGCGAACACCGCGAGGCGCGGATCGTGACGGCGGAGCACCGAGCGCACCATCGTCGCCGCCACTGCAGGGTGGTCAGCGGTACGCAAGGCGAGGGAAATCGTGCGCCCCCAGTGCTGCCCGAAGCGATCGTAGGCGCGGGCGTCAGGCTCCGCTTCGAAGCTGCGATGACGCACGTTGCCGACCACGCCGATGATCTCGTGCCACTCGGGCACACCGGTAGCGGGGATGCCGCCGAAGTACACGCGCTTGCCGATCGGATCCTCGCCGCCGAAATGCAGGCGTGCCAGCGCCTCGTTGATCACCGTGACGTGCGTGTTTGACTGAAGATCAGCTGCCGTGAAACTGCGGCCGCTCAGAACTGGAATACCCATCGCTTCGAAGTACCCCGGGTCAGCCCAGTGCCACCCGACGTCCGGACGTTCGGTCATTGGCGTGTCTTCGCGTCCCTGGACTGTCATCGTGCTGCCGGCGTTTCCGCTGAGCGGGAGGATCGAAACGAATCCGGCCTTCTGGATCCCCGGCTGCAGAGTGACTTCGTCGACCAGCCGCCGGAAGAAGTCGGCCGTCGCCTCGCGCGTCGTATAGCGCGCCGCCGGAGCGGAGATGCGCATGGTGACGACGCCGGCGTCAAATCCCGACGGCTGGGCGAGCAGGCGTTGCAAGCTGACCGCGAGCAGCACGGTGGCCGCGACCAACAGGAAGGCCAGCGCCGCTTGCACAGACACCAGCACCGATCGAATACGGTTGCTGCCGCGCCCTGCGGTTTCATGGCCGCTGCGCAGCGCGGCGGTGTCGCGCGACCGTCGGTGCATGAGCAGCGGTATGCCGCCGACGCCGATCACCGTCGCGGCGGCAGCGGCGGCCAGCGCCGCGCCCACGTTCCAGCCGAGGCCGACTTCCGAGAGCCGCGGTAAGGCGACGCCGGGCATGCTCCTCAGCGCCGACAGGATCCCCTGTGCGATGACGATAGCGCCGGTGGCGCCGGCGATTGTCAGCATCGCGGCCTCCGCCACCGCCGGACCGGCAAGCCGCCAGGCTCGCGCGCCCAGCGCCGATCGCACCGCGACCTCACGCGCCCGCGTGATCGCACGGGCGATCAGAAGATTGGTCAGGTTGACGCTCGCGATCAGCAGCACCAGCGCCACCAGGCCGGCGATCAGCAAGAGCGCGGGTCGCGCCGTGTCGACGAGGTCGTCGTGCAGCGGCCGCAGCGAAAACGTCCGGCCGCGATTGGTGTCGGGAAATGCGCTCGCCAGACGATCGCCTGCCGTTGCGGCGACGGCCGCTGCCTGTTCAATCGAAACGCCCGGCTGCAATCGGGCAACGGCGCGAAAGGCCCGGAAGCCGCGCGAGCCCGCAGCGAAATGCTTTGGTGTGACGGGCCGGATTACCGAATCAGATCCACGGAAGATCTCGAGACGAAACGTCTCCGGCATGACCCCGACGATGGCATGCGGCACGTCGTCGAGGACCAGGGTTTCGCCAATGATGCCGGTGCGGCCACCCAGACGCTGCCAGAAGCCGTGACCGAGGATCACGACCGGTGCGGCGCCCGCACGTCCTTCCTCTGCAGTGAACGCTCTGCCGACCGCGGGCTGCACGCCCAGCGTGTCGAACATCGACGGCGAGAGCTCGATGCCTTCGAGGCGCTCGGGCGGGTCGAGCGCGCTGGCGGTGCCGGCATAGGGGACAACCACTCCGACCGACGCAAAGACCTGCGTTTGGCCCGCGAGATCCACGGCGTCGAGATACGTGACCTCAGTGGTGTCGCGGCCGTCGGGTGGCACGGACGCGTGGACGAGCATCAGGCGGTCGGGCGCGGCGAACGGCAGCGGCTTGATCAGCACTCCATCGAGCACGGCGAACGCGGCGGCCCCCACGCCCAGTCCGATTGCCAGCGTCGCGATCACGACGGCGGAGAACGCCGGCGTGCGCGACAGCCCGCGCCACGCCAGGCGCACGTCTGTCGTGATCCCGTTCATCAACCCACCGCTGGCGGCTCCTCCGACCGGCGGCGGCAGGTTGGGCCGCTCGACACGGCCCAGCGCGGCGGCGAGTGCTTTCCAGTCGGGCACCTCGGCGAGCGCGGCGGCGAGCGCCTCGCCATCCGGCAGCCCCCTCGCCCGTGCGCGGTCGTAGCTCGCTTCGAGCTGGCCGGCGAGCTCCTCGATGATCTCGACCTCACGTTCGGCCGGCACGTTGAGGCGCGGCAGCCGATCGCGGACGAGTTGTTTCCAGGAAGTCATTACGCGGGCCTGATCCTGGCGACCTGCTCGAGCGCGTCGACGAACTCCCGCCAGACGCGGCGGCGGCCGCCGAGCACCTTCCGGCCGGCCGGCGTCAGGCGGTAGAAGCGGCGGCGGCGCTCGCCGGCTTTCTCCACCCAGCGGCCCGCCACCCAGCCCTGCCGCTCGAGTTTGTAGAGCAGCGGGTACAACGTCGCGGCCTTGAAGCTCAACTTGCCCTGCGACCGGGTCTCGATGATCTGCGCCAGCTCATACCCATGCCGATCGGGACCGTCCAGGATCGACAGCACCAGGAACTCGGCGCTGCCTTTCTGCAACGACTTGGTAGAGATATCTCCCATATAGGTAGGGAACATATATATATGACGCAGATAGATCAAGCAACGTTGGCGCGAGGCACCCGATGAGCACGAGGCACCAGGCACGAGGCACGAGGCACCAAAAAAAATGGGGTGGCCCACTGGACCACCCCTGGCAGGGACGTTGAGGAACGGTTACTACTGTGCGTCGCGGAGAGTCGGCCGCCCCGGCGGTTCTTTGCGATCCGGCTTGGCGGCCGGCGCGGGTGCCGCCGGAGCGGGTGAAGGAGCCTCCGGCTTGACCGCCGCCTTCACTTCCTTTTTCTCCAGGCGCGCGTATAACGCGGCCAGACCCGCTTGCTCGGGATCGTAAACACCCCACTCGTCTTTCGCGGGGCGCCGTATAACGCGACTCTTTGAAGCCATGGCTTTGGGGGCCCCTCGGCGGAGCAGTCATCGCAGCAGCAAGCCACGTGCCGCTTCGTGTCGTTTCCGGCAAGTTGCCGAACGTCCGCAACTTAGCTGCAGGAGGCGGCCGAAAGGCCGCGCTTGATTCGCGAGTTTCAGCAACGATTCGGGTGGCGGCGATTACGTTCTCGAAATTCGCGTCACCCTGAATTTCCATGAATGCTTTGAGTTTTGGCCTTGCGTGCTTTGGCACCTCCGTTGCCTTTGATTGGCCCTATGGTCGTGAGTTACCTGGGGACGAAGGGTGGAACCGGCACCACCACGCTGGCTGTGAATGGCGCCGCAGATATCAGACGCCTCAGCGGGCGCTCGACGGTCATGGTCGATCTCAACACGGGCCCTGGCGACGTGGCGTTGTTCCTGGGCTTACGCCCGCGCTACTCGCTGCTGACGGCGATCGATCACCTGGCGTGGACCGACCCGACCATGCTGCGTCGTTTCGTGGTCGAACATGACAGCGGCCTTCACGTGCTCGCCGCCGGCGACGATTTCGCCCGGCCGAGCGTGCGCGACGCCGAACACATCGAACAGCTGCTGCGCGCGCTCAACTCGGCCTACGACTACGTGATTGTCGACGCCGGGTGCAGGCTGGTGCCGCCGGCGACGACCGCGATCCAGCAGTCGGAGGCGATTCTGCTGGTGGCCAATCCCGACGTGCCGTGCCTGCGCAACCTGCAGCGGATCATCGACGTGGTGAAGACCGTCGGCGTGGCGCGCGAGCGGCTGAAGATCGTCTTGAATCGCGCGTCGGAGTTCGGCGTGCTGTCGACGGCGCAGATCGAGCGCGAGCTCGGGTTCAACATCACGCACAGCACCAACAGCGACTACCGGTCGGTCGCCTCGGCGGTCAACGCCGGCGTCGCGGTGTCGACGCTGCGCGTGCCCGACTTGCCGCGGCAGTTCGAGGCGATTGCGCGCTCGCTGGCGGGACTGCCCGACCGCCCGTCATCGCGGCGTCTCGTGCCTCAGAACTACAAGAGTGGCGCCGAGGTGTGATTCCGGGGCGTCCCAGTAGCGCTCCACCGCCGGATGTTCCCGTAACAGACGTTGGACGGCTGCGCGCTGCACGCCTTTGCCGCGGCCATGGATCAGCCGCACCTCGCGGAACCCTGCCTCACGCGCGGCTTCGAGGTATGCGTCGACGACCGACACCACGTCGCGCGGCGCGAAGCTGTGAAGGTCGATCGCGTCTTCTATCGGGATGTGAACCGGGGGGTCAGTTTCGTCCGGCATACTCGGCCGTAACTGTCGTGCTGATCCCGCCTCGCGCGGTGAACTCGCCGGTCACCGTCATGCGGCGCGGCGCGCACGCCGCCACCAGGTCGTCCAGAATCTGGTTGGTCACCGCCTCGTAGAAAATTCCCCTGTTGCGGAACTCCAGCAGATAGTATTTCAGGGACTTCAGCTCGACGCAGCGCGCTTCCGGCACGTAGCGGATGCGAATGGTGCCGAAGTCGGGTAGCCCGGTCTTGGGGCACATCGAGGTGAACTCGGGACAGTCGATCGCGATCTCGAAGTCACGCTCGGGCCGGGGGTTCGGGAATGTCTCGAGCGTTGTGGTTGACATGGTTTCGAGTGTAAATCACCCCATGACCCAAAGTCCGGGTCATGGGGGCCCGAGCGCGCGCGTTTGACAGCCCCAGGGTGCGGGGTTAGCATACGGGCCGCTCAATTTCATATCTTGGGGGTCGCGATGGACGAAGCCCGGAAGATGGGCAAGTCGGAGCTCTTCTCACATTTCGCCGAACGGTTCGACATGAAGCGCACGCAGTCGCGTGAGTTCTTCGACGAGCTGGCGGCGTTGTGCGAGAAGGAGTTGAAGCGTACGGGTGAGTTCGTGATCCCCGGACTGGTCAAGCTGGTGCGCAAGGAAACCAAGGCCCGTACCGGGCGCAACCCGGCGACCGGCCAGCCGATTCCGATCGCCGCCAAGACGGTCGTCAAGGCGCGCATTCAGAAGCAGCTGAAGGACGCCGTCCTGCCGAAGAAGGCGTAACTATTTTTTGATCTTGCGGGCGAGCTCGCGGATTTCGAGCCGCTCCATTTTGAACTTCAAGGTGCTCAACGGCACGCCGAGATAGCGTGCCGTCTGCGTCACGTTCCACGCATTCCGCTCGAGCGCCCGCACCAGGAAATTCCGCTCGAACGTCCCCAGCGCGCGGTCGAGCAGGCTGGTGTCCGACTTGGCCCGATCCAGCTCGACGACGTGGAACTCGAACGGCAGGTCCTCGTCGGTGATGAACTCGTGATCGACGACGGCGACGAGGCGCTCGACCAGGTTCTCCAGCTCGCGGATGTTCCCCGGCCACCAGTAGTGCGACAGCATCGTCTGCGTCGACTCCGCCATGCCGCGCACCTCTTTGTGGAAGCGCGCGCTGTACTTCTTGATGAAGAAGTCCACCAGCACCGGCAGGTCCTCGATGCGCTCGCGCAACGGCGGCAGCCGCACCGGGATCACGTTGATGCGATAGAACAGGTCCTCGCGGAACGCGCCCTCCTTGACGGCGCGCTCGAGGTCGACGTGCGTGGCGGCGAGCAGACGGAACTGCGTGCGCACCGGCCGCGTGCCGCCGACGCGCTCCACTTCGCCCTCCTGGATGGCGCGTAGCAGCTTGGCCTGCAGGTCGGGTTTCAGATCGCCGATCTCGTCGAGGAACAGCGTGCCGCCGTTGGCCAGCTCGAACTTGCCGATGCGTTGCTGCAGCGCGCCGGTGAACGCCCCCTTCTCGTGGCCGAACAGCGTGCTCTCGACCAGCTCGCGCGGAATGGCGGCGACGTTGACGGCGACGAACGGCGCCTCCGGGTTCACCGACTCGCGGTGCAGCAATCTCGCCAGCAGCTCCTTGCCGGTGCCGCTTTCGCCGAGGATCAGCACGGTGGCCGGGAGCTTCGCCACCCGGTGCACGGTCTCGAGCACGTCTTTCAGCGCCGTGCTCGGACCGGTGATGAAGTCGCGCGCGCCGGCGTCGCCCGCCGCGTCCTGCAGCGTCAGCACGTGGCGGTTGAGATCCTGTTTATCACCCGCATGCCGCACCAGCGCGCGGAGCACGTCGGGGTCGGAGTCCTTGGTCAGGAAGTGGTAGGCGCCGAGCTTGATCGCCTTGACCGCGCCGTCCACGTCGGGCGCGCTCGAGGTCATGATGATCTCGACGAGCGGAAAATTCTCACGGACGATCTGCAGCAGCTCCAACCCGCCTAGCCCCGTCTGCGCGACATCGGCCACCAGGACGTCCACGTCCTCGCGGTCCATCAGCCCCAGCCCGGCTTCCGACGAGGCGGCACGGATGACCCGATAGTCACGCCGCAGAGTATGGGCGAGGCGTTCCCGCGACTCGTCGTGGGCATCGATTACGAGCACCGTCTTGCGCCGGGCCGACATGCAGAGGAGTATACGATTTCAGATGGCGGATTTCGGATTGCTGATTTAATGGCTGATGTCATGACGGCCGAATGGATCATTGCCGTAGCCGCGCTGCTGATTGCAGTGATCGCATTTGCACAGGGTCGGCGAACGGCGCGAAAGCTCGCGATGCTCGAAGAGCAGTATTGGCAACTCAAGTTCGAGCATGGCGAGCTCAAGGCGAGGCTGGATCCCGCGCCTGAATCCAAGCCGAATTTCATTCCCTTGACTCAACTGAAGCGGTGAGCCACAGTGAGGGATTGTGGCTAGCGAGTACGACGTGGTAGTGATTGGCGCGGGCACCGGGGGCTACGTGGCCGCAATTCGCGCCGCGCAGCTGGGTCTCAAGGTGGCGGTGGTCGAAAAGCAGAAAACGCTTGGCGGCACTTGCCTGATCTGGGGCTGTATTCCCACCAAAGCGCTGCTCGAGCACGCCCACGCACTGAAGATCGCGCAGTCGGCGAAGGAATGGGGATTGAGCGGCGTTGACGGCGGCGCGGTCTCGATCGACATGCCGGCGGTGCACGCGCGCAAAGACAAGATGATCTCGGGCCTGACCGGCGGCATCGAGATGCTGTTCAAGAAGAACACGATCGACTGGATCAAAGGCTCGGCGCGTCTCACCGGCGGGCTCGGTGTTGAGGTGACGCTCGCCGACCCTTCGACAGGCTCAGGGCAGGGTGGCGGCAAGCAGTCCCTTACCGCGAAAAAGGAGATCATCGTCGCCACCGGCTCCGTGCCACGCAGCGTTCCCGGCATCGAGGCGGATCGCAAGCAGATCATTTTCAGCGACGAAGCGATTCACTTGCCGAAGGTGCCGAAATCGATCGGCATCATGGGCAGCGGCGCGGTCGGCGTGGAGTTCGCCTCGATCTTCAGGAGCTACGGGAGCGAAGTGACGGTGATCGAGCTGCTGCCGCGGCTGGTCCCCGGCGAGGACGAAGCGGTCTCGACCGAGCTCGAGCGCGCCTTCAAGAAGCGCGGCATCAAGGTGATGACCGGAGCGAAAGTGACGTCGGCGAAGTCCGGCGGCAACGGCGTCGACCTTGATGTGCAGAACGCAGAAGGCAAATCACAAAAACTGAACTTTGAGCTGCTGCTGGTCGCCACCGGCCGCGGCCCTGTGACCGATGGTCTTGGCGCCGACCAACTGGGCATCAAGATGGATCGCGGCTACCTCGTGGTCGATCAGATGTTCAAGACCAGCGTGCCGGGGATCTCCGCCATCGGTGACGTGATCACCATGGGCGGGCCGCACTATCAGCTGGCGCACGTGTCGTCGATGGAAGGCATCGTCCTGGCCGAACGGATCGCCGGCCGCGCCGTGCAGCCGATCAACTACGATCATGTGCCGCGCTGCACGTATACCGAGCCGGAGATTGGCAGCGTCGGATTGACGGAAGCGCAGGCCAGGGCGCAGGCTCACGATGTGCGCGTGGGCACGTTCCCGTTCCGCGCGCTGGCGCGCGCCCGCATGGCCGGGGAGACCGACGGCTTCGTCAAGATCGTGGCGGAGAAGAAGTACGACGAAATCCTCGGCGTGCACATCATCGGTCCCCGTGCCACCGAGCTGGTGGCCGAGGCGGTGATGGCGCTGCGCATGGAAGTGACGGTTGAGGAACTGATCAGGACCATTCACGCGCACCCGACGATGTCGGAGGCGGTGGGGGAAGCGGCGCACGCCGCGCACGGCGCGGCGATACATATTTAGGGTCTTGGGTCCTGGGTCCTGGGTCTTGGGTCTTGGGTCCTGGGTCTTGGGTCTTGGGTCTTGGGGTTGAGTCTCAAGACCACGACCCACGACCCACGACCCCGAGGTAACTGATGGCAACTCCAGTCGTGATGCCGCAGATGGGCGAGTCGATCGCGGAGGGCACCATCGTCCGCTGGATCAAGAAGGTCGGCGACACCGTCGATCGCGACGAGCCGTTGTTCGAGATCTCGACCGACAAAGTCGACGCGGAGATTCCGTCGCCCGCCGCCGGTGTGCTCACCGCCATTCAGGTAAAGGAAGGCGAAACGGTCCCCGTCAACAGCGTCGTCGCGACGATTGGCGCCGCCGGTGAAGTCGCGGCGCCAGCGCCGGCATCGGCCAACGGCGCGACCAGGACTTCTGAGAAGGCGGACGCGGCGAAGGCTTCCGAGAAGGCGGACGCGACGGGTACTCCGGGTCCGGCCGTTGCCGCGCCCAAGCCGCCAGACACAGAAGATTCGACGGCTCTTCCCGCGGCGGGTCACGCGCTGTCGGCTGCGGAACTGCGTCAGAAGTCATCGCCGCTGGTTCGGAAGATCGCCAAGGAGCACAACGTCGATATCACCCAGATTCCCGGATCGGGAATCGGCGGCCGCGTCACCAAGCACGACATCCTCGGCTACATCGACAACGGCGGATCGAAACAAGCGAGGCCGGCGGCTGCTCCCGCTGTGGCCAGGCCCCCGGTCGAGCCGCCGCATCCACCGCAGCCGGTGCAGCGTTTTGCCACCGACGAGGTGGTGCCGATGTCGGTGATGCGCAAGAAGATCGCCGAGCACATGGTCGTGAGCCGGCGGACGTCGGCGCACGTCTATTCGGTCTTCGAGGTGGATTACTCCCGCGTCGATCAGATTCGCAAGGCGAAGAAGGACGAGTACCAGCGGATGGGCGCAAAGCTCACCTACACGTCGTTCATCGCCAAGGTGGTAGTGGACGCGCTGCGGCGTCACCGCATCGTCAACGCGTCGATCGACGGTGAGAACATTGTTTTCCGCAACGAAATCAACCTCGGCATCGCGGTGGCGCTCGACAACGGCCTCATCGTGCCGGTGGTCAAAGGCGCGGGCGAGAGGAACATCCTGGGGCTGTCGAAGGCGATCCAGGACGTGGCCGATCGCGCGCGCGCCAAGAAGCTGAACCCTGACGAGGTGCACGGCGGCACCTTCACGATCACCAACCCTGGCAACTTCGGCGCGCAGTTCGGGCTGCCGATCATCAATCAGCCGCAGGTGGCGATTCTCGGTGTCGGGACGATCGAGAAGCGTCCGGTGGTGATCGACGACATGATCGGCATCCGGTTGATGGGTTATCTCACGCTCGGCTACGACCACCGCCTGATCGACGGCGCGGTGGCCGATCAGTTCATGGCCGACGTCAAGAAGGGCATCGAGAACTTCGACGCGTCACAAGCGTAATGAGGGCTCTCGAAGTGCGGCGGCTGGGGCTGGTTCCGTATGCGGACGGCCTCGAGCTGCAGCGGGCGCTGGTCGAAGACCGCCGCGCCAATCGCATCCCCGACACGCTCCTGCTGCTGCAGCACCCGCACGTGGTCACGATAGGCGTCAAGAAAGAGGGCCGGAGCCACATTATTGCCACGCCCGAGCAGCTCGAGTCGCGCGGCGTCGAAGTGTTCGAGACGGGACGCGGCGGCGACGTCACCTACCACGGCCCCGGCCAAATCGTCGGTTACCCGATTCTCGATCTCAATCCCGATCGCCGCGACGTGCACAAATACGTGCGTGATCTCGAAGAGGTGATGGTGCGCGTCTGCGCGGCCTACGGGCTCACGGCCGGCCGCATCAAGGGCTTGAGCGGCACGTGGATTGGGGACGCCAAGATTGGCGCCATCGGCGTTCGCATCTCGCGTTGGATCACCAGCCACGGCTTCGCGTTCAACGTCGCCACGGATGTGGACTTCTTCAATCTGATTGTGCCGTGCGGGATTGCCGATCGCGGCGTCACGTCGCTGGCCGAGCAGCTCGGACGCCAGCCGGCGTTGCCGGACGTCGAAGATCGATTCGTCGAACAGTTCGCGGCGGTATTCGACCGGAAGCTCGCCGCGGTCACGCCCGCATAGCGGTCTCGAACCTGACACGGTCGCGCGTGGAGAGCGACGGCGGCACGATCGCGGCGATCCCCTTCGCGTCGAGCGTCACCGGCATCATTGCCGATCGTCCTGCGGTCCCCTCGTCGCGAGAGACCGCCACCAGCGCGGCATGAACGCGAGGTGATCGGGTGAAAGCGGTTCTGACGAGCCTCGCCGCCGCCGTCGCCAGCGCATACGGTCCAGGCGGCCACAAGCGGGCGATGCGAGCGTCGAGCCTGGCCAACTGCGCGGCACTCAGCACGGCCGTTGCGGTGCGGCCGGCAATCGACGCCTCATCCCACGGCACGATGACCTGCTGCGACGGTCGACCGAGCACCGACACGGAAACATCTGACGGCGCAGCGCCGGCTTCCGCAGAGGTAATAGCGACGACCGCCGACCGCAGCGCTTCTGGGGCGGACCCGAAGACCCGCAAACGCGACAAGCCGCTTTCGTTCACGGCTCTTTCCACGACCGAGGCCTGCTTCGCGCCCGCGCACACGATTGGGGCGCTCTGGTTGAGACCCGCCACACGGCGCAGCAATGCAAGGCCTTCGTCGCCCTCCCATTCCTGCTTGTCCGCCGTAGCCTTGGCGGAAGGTCCTGAGGCGCGATCGGCGATCACGATTGCCGCCGCGCCGACCACCGCGGCCACGTCGCTCGTTCCCGTCAACGCCGTGTGATAGCCATCGACCGGGCCTGACTGCGCGACATCCAGCGCCTTGCCGGCGGCAGCGTTCGCGAGATCGTCCACGATGACGATGCGCGAGACGACATCGAGCGCGGCGATTTCACGCGCGGCCGCGCCGCCGATATCGCCGGCGCCAAGGATGACGAGGGTGGCCACGGCACTATTCTAGTGGTCCTGGGTCCTGGGTCCTGGGTCTTGGAGTGAAACATGTCGCGAGTCGCATTGATCACAGGTGGAACGCGGGGCATTGGACGGGCGGTTGCAGAGGCGCTGTTGAAGTCGGGTGAGCAGGTGGCTGTCACCGGGACCACCGCCGACGGCGTCGTCAGAGCGGAACGCGAGCTCTCGCAGTTTGGGAAGGCGGCCGCAATTGTCTGCGATGTCCGCGATTCGGCATCCGTGGAAGCGGCCGTGCGAACCGTGGTGGCGGAGTTCGGGCGACTCGACGTGCTCGTCAACAACGCCGGAGTCGGCGTGGGCGCGCCGGTTGCCGATCTCACGCACCATGAGTGGCATCGCATCATGGGCACGAACGTGACGGGCATCTTCAACTGCTGCAAGGCGGCCATTCCGCACTTGCGCGCGAGCGGCGGCGGGTGGATTGTCAACGTGTCGAGCCTGGCGTCGAACAATCCGTTTCCCGGCGGAGCCGCGTATTGCGCATCGAAGGCAGCGGTGAATGCGTTCAGCGAGTCGCTGATGCAGGAGGTCCGCTACGACAACATTCGCGTCACGTGCGTGTTGCCTGGATCGGTATCAACAGGGTTTTCAGGGCGAGAGCCTGGCACCGGCGCCGATTGGAAGTTGTTGCCTGAGGACGTGGCGCACGTGATCGTCGACGCGTTGAATCATCCGCCGCGCAGTCTGCCCAGCCGGATCGAAATCCGGCCGTCGCGCCCGCAGAAATCGTGATCACCTGACGGCGGCCAGCCAGTCTGGCAAGTCGACGTTGCCGCCGCTGACGATGGCCACCACGCGCTGACCTGGTGACGACACCTTGCCCGCTATGACCGCCGCGGTTGCGGCGGCTCCAGCGCCTTCGGCGATCAGCCGCTCCTCCTCGGCAAGACCGTGCATGGCTCGGGCAATCTCGACCTCACTGACGCGCACGACCTCGTCGACCACTTGCATCACCAGGGGGAAGGTGATCGATCCGGGCTCGAGGTTGCCGGTCAACCCATCTGCCAGCGAAGCGCGCGGCGAAATCGCGGTGATTCGTCCGGCCGCCAGGCTCGCGGTGAACGCCGACGAGGCTTCGGTCTCGACACCCACGACCCGTGTCCGCGGAGCCGCCGCCTTCAGCGCGAGGCCGACGCCGCTGGCCAGCCCGCCACCGCCGACGGGGACCACCGCCACGTCGAATTGCGGCAGCGCGTCGATCAGCTCGAGACCGATCGTTCCCGCGCCTGCAATCACGTCGGGGTGGCTGTACGGCGACAGGTAGAACGCGTTTTCGGCGGCGGCGAAGGCCCGCGCATCCCTTTCGGCGGTGTCGTAATCCTCACAATCGCCGTGAAGCGTGACGCCGTGCCGTCGAATCGCATTCTTTTTTGCGTCGGGCGCCGATCGCGGCGTGAAGACCACACACTGCAGGCCCAGTTGCTCGGCGGCGAAGGCCAGTCCGCGTCCGTGATTGCCGGCCGATGCGGTGACGATGGTCGGGATGGCAGCGCCCTCGCGGAGCGCCAACGCCGCATTCATGGCGCCGCGAATCTTGAACGAGCCGGTGAGGTTGACCGACTCGAGCTTGAGGTGGACGCGGCCGCGGACGAGCGACGAGAGCCAGGACGATTCCACCAGCGGGGTGCGCTGGATGCGGCCGCGGAGCCGCTGGCCGGCCCGGTAGACGTCGAGGACGGTCGGGAGCATCGTTGTTATCCTATGTGAATGATCCTCGAGAGTGCGGCGGTGGGTCCGTTCTTCAAGAACGGATACGTGGTGGGTTGTGAGCGGACCCGGCAGGCGGTGTTCATCGATCCCGGCGACGAGGTTGAGCAGTTGCTCGACGTCATTCGCGGCCAGGAGTTGCAGGTGACGCACATCCTGCTGACGCACGCGCACGTCGATCACGTGTCGGGCGTCGCCGAAGCGAAGCGGGCGCTCAAGGCGCCGATCTATCTACACAAAGACGATCTGTTCCTGTATCAGAACGCGGTCAGGGCCGGGATGATGTTTGGATTGACCGTAGAAGAACCTCCGCCCGCGGATCATTTCTATGAAGGGGAAGGGCCGATCACGTGTGGCGATTATCGCGTTCGCGTCGTGCATACGCCGGGACATTGTCCCGGCGGCGTCTGCCTGGCGATCAGCAAGGCGGGCGAGGCCGCGGCTCCGCATCTGTTCGTCGGCGACACGCTGTTCGCCGGGTCGATCGGACGCACTGACCTTCCCGGTGGCGACTACGCCACGCTGTTGACGTCGATCACCGAGGTGTTGTTCGCGTTTCCGGATGAATCGATCGTCTACTCGGGCCACGGGCCGGAAACGACGATCGGCCGCGAGAAGACGACCAATCCGTTCGTGCTCGAGTACCTCAGCACGAGGCCCGAGGGACGAGGCACTCAGGATGACCAGGTAGTGTCTTGAGCGCCGCTGTCGTGCGCCTTCGAATTCACGACGAACTCCACCCGGCCGATCGTGACCGTGTCGCCGTGGCTGAGTTGCACCTTGGTGATCTTCTTGCCGTTCACGAACGTGCCGTTGGTGCTGCCGAGATCCTCGAGCTCGAGTTGGTCGGTGTCGTTCAGCATCAACCGGCAGTGCACGCGCGAAACCAGCGCCACGTCAACCACGAAATCCGCGCGCGGCGCGCGCCCGACGGTTTTCAAGGTGCCGGGCAGCATGCGAAAGACCAGGCCGGCATTTTCCGGGTGCATCGCTTGCAGGGTCCACATATGCGCTCTCAGTGTAAACGCACTGCTTTTATCTCTTCAAGGACTGGCGGATCCTGAACGGGTAGTACTGCGTGACGTCACCCGAGGTGTAGATCAAAAAAAAGAACGCGTTGTCGCCGCCTTCCGGCTCACGGATGGCACGGTGGAGCTCCGCCACGCGCTCCGGTCTCTCGAGATCGGCGACCCTCACGGTTACCGCGGTCACGCCCACCGGCCGAAGGACGATCGGGAGCAGGCGCCGTTCGGCGTGCTCGTTCGTGAACAGCTCTCCCGACGCCGCCATCACGGCCACCGGGCGCCAACCGGTGCGGCTGCACCGTATGAAGCGCAGCCTGTCGATGGTCGGAATGTCTTTGAGGCTGCCGCTGCTGAATCGAAGAATTCCCGACCGCAGGAACTCGGCGTAGGTTTTCAACGGAATCTGCTCGGCCTCGGTGAACAACAGCAGGCCGGTATCCTGCGCGCGCGCGGGCGTCGCGACGATCAGCAGTGCGCCGATGGTGGCAACGACGAATTTAGTCACCGCGAGGCTTGCCGTAATTCCTCCGGTAGGTCTTGTGGCACGACGTGCACGATTGGAGGAGGCGCTCGCCGACCAGCACGATGCCGTCCACGTCCCGTTTCTTGGCCGCCGCGAGCGCGTCGGCCGCGGCGTCGAGCATCAGGCGCGAATCACTCATCCACTGCTTCTGATCGCGCGCGCGGCCCGGCATCATCAGCAGGTTCGCCGACTCGGCCAGCATCAACGTCTGCCCCTCCAGTGCTTCCCATTCACTCTCCGTCTTCGGCGTGCGCGACTCGATGTAGAACACCGCATCGGAGGCCGGGTAGATGATCCTGACCATCAACTCGCTCATGGTTCCGACGTTGCGTGTCGGCGGCCGAGTCGAGGCGTCCTGGGCGAGCGCCGCCAGGACCATGGCCGACATGGCGAACGTTTTCATTGGCGGCGAGTGTAACTGATCTGCGCTAAGATCCCTGCGATTGGATGCCGGTTCGATGACCCGTCATGCCTTGATGCTCGTGCTTGCGTTGAGTGGAGCGGCGGCGCCGGCACGTGGTCAAGCGCCCGCACCACCGGCCGCGCCGGCAGCGGACATCACGCCGAACGACTACTCGGATGACAAGACGTGGCTGTGCAGACCCGGACGCAAAGGCGATGCGTGCGATGTCGATCTCACCACGACGGTGGTGGCCGCCGATGGAAGCCTCACACGCGAGGCCTTCACGCCGAATCCAAAAGCCCCGGTCGACTGCTTCTACGTCTACCCAACGGTCTCCACCGACCCCGGCGTCGCCAGCGACATGACCCCGGACCCCGCGGAGCTCAACGTCATCCTTCAGCAATTCGCGCGGTTTGCGTCGAAGTGCCGCACCTTTGCGCCGATGTATCGGCAAATGACGCTGGCGGGCTTGCGGCAGCGGCTGGCTTCCGGCGCGATCACGTTTGAATCGAGTCCGTGGTACACCGACGCGCGCGATGCCTTTCGATCGTACTTGCAGCGCGACAACCAGGGCCGCGGGTTCGTGCTCATCGGCCATTCGCAAGGGGCGTACATCCTCACCGAGATCCTGAAGCAGGAGATCGAGGGCAAGCCCGTTCAGAAGCAATTGGTCGGCGCCTACATTCTGGGCGCCACGTTCCCGGTGGCCAAGGGACAGGATGCCGGCGGGGCGCTGAAGACCATTCCGTTGTGCCGGAAGCCCGGTCAGGCTGGTTGCGTCGTGAGCTTTTCGGCGTTCCGATCGACCGTGCCGCCGCCGGCCAACACGCTGTTTGGCCGGGCCACCGAGGCTTCATTGTCCGGGTCGTGCACGAATCCCGCCGCGTTCGGCGACGGCAGTGCCGCGGCGCACGCGTATTTCCTGACCTCCGGCCGTTTGATCGCGATGGCTGCCAGTGCGCCGGCGTGGGTCAAAGACAAGACCGTGGACACGCCGTTCGTGAGCGTGCCGGGACTGCTGGCCGCCAAGTGCACGTCGAACGAGCACGCTACCTACCTCGAGATCACCGTCAACGGCGACGCCTCCGATCCACGCCTCGACGACATCCCCGGAGATCTCGGCGCGCCCGGCAAACCGATCGCGATGTGGGGACTTCACCTGGTTGACGTCAACCTGGTGATGGGAAATCTGTTGTCGAACGTCGAGGCGCAGACGCGGACCTATCTGCGGCGGTAGGGATCAGGATCGTGAGTACTCGAAACTGGATCGCCATCGGGCTCACCGTCGTGTCACTGGCGTTGCTCGTGCCCGGGCTGCAAAGCGACGCGCTCACCATCACCGCGACAATGCCGCTGTTCAAGAAGCCGCTGTTCGAAGAGACGCAAAGCATCCTGCGCGCCGCCCGGCGGCTGTACGACTCCAAAAACTATTTCGTCGCCGGATTGGTGGTGTTCTTCAGTGTCGTCGTACCGTTTATCAAGGCGGCGATGCTGCTCGGCATCTTTACCGCGAAGTCCCAGGCGACGAAGCATCGACTGTTCCTCTTCACGCGATCGATCAGCAAATGGGCGATGGCCGATGTCTTTGCCGTCGGCGTCTTCATTGCCTTCATGGCGGGCAATGCGCTCGACAACCTCGATGCGAAGCTGCATCCGGGGTATTACTACTTCGTCGCCTATTGCCTGGTCTCGAACCTCGCGTTTCAGTTCCTCTACGTGCCGCCGCCTACTTTGGCTGATAGTACTGCCGGTACATCCCCCTCCTGAAGATCCAGCCGCCGAGGGGCCCGAGCCAATCGAGCACGTGGTGCATGTAGCCGAGGTCCATCAGCTCGATCAGATTGCCGTCGCAATCCCTGGCGAAGAAGAACGTGTGTCCGCGCGGTGATCGCTCCGGCTTCGACACAATCTCCACGCCTTTGCTGACAAGATAGTCGTGCCACTTCTGCGTGTTGCGCACGTTCAACGAGAAGTGCGTCAGGCCGACACGATTCCACGGCCCCGGCTGCAGCGGCTGCTGTGGCTGGAACTCGAAAATCTCGAGCACCGCGCCGCCCGGCACGCGGATCCACCCAATCTTGCAGCTCGGCTCGGCGCCTGCCCTGAGCGAAGGCGAAGGGTCGACGCCGAAGAACGCGCGCACGCGCTCCGGCGGCATATCGGCGACGCCCACGAGCGGGCATCCGAATACGTCCCAGTAGAAGCGGACGAACTCGTTGAAGTTGCGGACGGTGATGCCGACGTGACTAAACGATCGTGCCTTCATATCTCCTGTTTCAATCAATCCGCAGTTTCGCGACGGCGAGGATGCGGAACGAGTAATCATAATGGCGCTCAACGCGATGGCCGCGCAGCGATGCCTCGAGCCACGACTTCGTCGCCAGCGGGAACACGCGCGTGAAGCCGACCTCGCCGTAGTCGCGCAGGTTGCGATAGTAGGTGCGATCCATCCGCACCGACAGATAGTTGCCATCCCCTTCGTCGGCCAGATAGTCGTCGCCACGAAAAAGGATGGCGTGGGCGCGCCAGGAATCCTTTGCCGCCGCCAGGCGCAGGAACGTGGCAAACCCCGCGCGGGTGAGTGCACCGTTGGTGCGATTGGGATCGTGTCTCGATCCCATCAGGAACGCTTCGAGCGAGAGCCGGTTGAGCGATCCCGCCGGCCCGCCGACCTCGCCGCCGAGCGCGGCGACCATGCTGTCGCCGACGTGGCCGTTGCTCGTCTGCTGGCCGCCCTCGTGGACGATGAAGAAGTCGCCGCCAAGCGTGATGGCGCGGTGTACCTTGAGCCGCGACACGGCGCCCGCATCGAGGCGCTCGCGTTCGTGCGAGTTCCCCATCCGTTGCCAATTGATCCACGACTCGTGCTTGAGGCGCGGTGTGTCTACCAGCCACTGCACGCCGGCTTCCCACGGCCGGGTGAACGCCAGCGTTTCCACCTGCATCGGCGGCAACAGCGCGTGCGAGCCGCCGCGGTCGGGGCCCATGCCGAACGCGCGCCGGCCGGTGCGGATCGTACCGAGAAGCAATCGCGATCGCGCGCTGCCGATCGCGAGCGTGATGACCGGCTGCACGTCCTCGAATTCTTTCCGGGAGCCAAACCGCTGGTTGCCGAACACGCCGGCGCGGATGGCCAGACGCTCGCTGGTCCTCGCCTCGCCGACCACGAAGACGTGCGTGCCGAGGATGGTTTCGCCGTCGCGAAAGGGATTGAAGAACTCGGTGTTGTCACCGTAGAACGTGACCGTGGCGTCGAGGCTGTAATCCACGTCCTGGGCCGCGGCGCCACGGGCCAGCAACAGGCAGCCCGCGATGAGTATCGCGGTCCGAAGCATAGCTCGGCAATACTAGCGGGGAATGGCGCTACGGACCAGTTGGCTGATCGGGATCTTGATGCTGGCCGCCCCGGCGTCGGCGCAAGACCGCCAGCCGTTCCAGGAAGGCGTGGTCGGCATCGAGATGGCCGTCACGCCGTTGATCGAGATCTGGAATCTGAACGTGCATCGAGAACCGATGATTGGCATCAGTGCATCGGTCTGGGGCGCGGTGCGCGATCGATTCAGTCTCGGCATAGAGTTCCAGCACGCCTTTGTGATTCAACATACCCCCGGCGCCTTCGTGCAGGGCATCTCGCCGCTGTTTCGCTGGCGCGTTGGTGAAACGACACGCTGGCAATGGTTTGTCGACGGCGGCCCTGGCGTGTCGTGGTCGGATCTCGAAACGCCGCCGGGCGGGACGCGGTTCAACTTCCTGTTTCAGGCCGGCGCCGGCGCCATGCGCCAAGTGGCGCGCAGCCAGCACCTGGTGATCGCCTACCGGTTCCTGCATCTCTCGAACGCCAAACGTGAAGGGCGGCATCGCAATCCCGATCTGGAGATGATGGGGATCCACGCCGGCTGGGCGTTCTCCTTTTAGTCTGATTTTCCGTGTATGCTCTGGCGCCATGTCGAGAGCCGCCATTTGCATCGCCACCTGCCTGACGATCACCGCCGCGGTCAGCGGCCAGGCGCCGCCCGTTCCTTCATTCAAACCTGACACGGCATTCTTCAAATTGCCCGCCGACTTCAAGTGGGGCCAGGTGATCGGCATCTTCGCCGATTCGCGCGGCCACGTCTGGACTTCGAGCCAGGGGCGGATTGCCGAGTGGGATCCGAGCGGGAAGATGGTGCAGTCGTGGGATGCGCGCGGTCCGGACAAGAAGTGGAGCACCATCCATGGCTTGTTCGTCGATCACAACGGGTTCGTGTGGACGAACGCTCGCGAGAGCAACCTGACGGTGAAGTTCACGAAGGCCGGGCAGGTTGCGCTGGTGATTGGAAAGTTCGATCAAACCGGCGGCAGCAGCGACACCTCGCTGATGGGACGCCCGTCGGAGATTTGGGTCGATCCCGCCGACAACGAAGTGTTCGTCGCCGACGGCTACGGCAACCGCCGCATCATCGTGTTCGACGGCGCGAGCGGAAAGTATCTGCGCCACTGGGGCGCCTACGGCAAGCCGCCAGTCGACCCGCCGCCGCAAAAAGGTGGCGGCGGGGGAGGCGGAGGCGCGCAAGCCGACCCCAATTCGCCGCCGCCGGCCGCGCCTCCGGCGCAGTTCCGCACACCGCACGGCATCGTCGGATCGAAAGACGGGATGATCTACCTTTCCGATCGCGCCAACAATCGGATTCAGGTGTTCAGACAGAACGGCCAGTTCGTGCGCGAGAAAATCCTGCGCCCGCGCTGCGGCGCCGAGGAGAAGGCGACGTGGACCCCGAAGCGGCCGTGCGGCAACGAAGCGACGTTCTCGGTGGGTTTCTCACCCGATGCCGCGCAGACGTATCTCTACAGCGCCGACGGTGGATCCCATTTCATCACCATCCTGCGGCGAAGCGATCTGGAAGTGGTTGGCGAGTTCGGCGGGCCCGGGGTTGGCCCGGGTCAGCTCGGACGGCCGCACAACCTGACCGTGGATCCGTCTGGAAATATTTTCGTAGCCGAAGCGGCCGGGCCGGAAGTGAAGCATCCGGACACCGGCGCCATGGTGCCAGCGGGATTCAGAGCGCAGAAGTTCGTGCTGCAGCGCTAATAGCCCATCGCATATCCGGTCCGGCGTGGATCGCCGCCCGCGGTGATCGCGCCGGTGACCGGATCAACCTTGATCGTCTGCATGTGGCCGATGCTGCCCCAGCCGGGGTTCACGCGCACCTTGTGGCCCATCGCCTTGAGCGCCTCGATGGTGGCCGCGGGCACACGGCCTTCGATGGCAACGGTGATCTCTGAGCCGGGCCGATAGAAGTTCGGATCGGCATCGAGCGAGAACCGCGGCGCCTCGATCGCCTGCTGCACCGGCAGCTGGAAGTCGATGAGGTTCACCAGCATCTGGAATTGCGTCTGCCCAATGGTCTCGCCGCCGGGCGTGCCGAACACGAACGCCAGCTTGCCGTCTTTCAGGACGATCACCGGCGAGTTGTTGAGTATCGGCACTTTTCCAGCCCCGACATAGTTGACGTTGTCGGGATAGGGCGATGTCGATCCGAGCCGCATCCCGTTGTTCAACAGCAGGCCCGTCGAGCCCACCACAACGTTGTTGCCAAAGAGCCCGCCGAGCGTGGGCGTGATGCCGATCGCGTTGCCGAACTTGTCGACGATCGAGAAGCTGGTGGTGTGCTGCTCGGCGTCGTAACGCTCCGGATAGACTCGCGCACTCGCCTGGGGTGCCGACGTGGAAGTGCGTCCTTCAGGCGTGCCTGGTTGCGGATAAGCACTTGCCTTGCTCATGTCGATCATCGCGCTGCGCGAAGCCGCGTATGGCTTGGCCAGCAGACCCGACGTCGGCACGGTTGTGAATTTCGGATCGGCCACGTACCGATAAATATCAGCTTTCGAGACCTTGATGGCTTCGATCAACGCGTGCGTCGCCTGCGGCGAACCGGATCCGTATGAGGCGAGATTGAATCGTTCAACCAGGTTCGCGCCCATCAGCACTTCAAAGCCGCCGCGCGACGTCGACGGATTGCTGAAGACGTCGTAGCCGCGATACGTGGTTCTGAGCGGCTCGGTCCATTGCGGCTCGTACGCGGCAAGGTCGGCCGCGGTCAGGATGCCGCCGTTCTCCTTGAAGAAGCGATCGAACTCTTGAGCAATGTCCCCTTTGTAGAAGCGATCGAACGCCGCCCTGATCGCCTGCGAACGGGTCGCCTTCCTGGCCAGCGCCTGCTTTTCCGCCTCGACGAGTTTGCGCAGCGTGGCGGCGTAGTCCGGATTCTTCAACAGCTCGCCGGCTTTCAGCGGCTGGCCATTCGGCAGGAAGATCTTGGCCGTCGTCGGATACTTGCCGAGATTGTTCTTGCCGCGATCGATCGACCCCGCGAGCATCTGATCGATCGGATAGCCCTTTTCCGCGTACTCGATCGCCGGCGCGAACACATCGGCGAGGCTCAGGGTCCCGAGCTTGTCGAGAATGGAAAGATAGCCGCCAAGGTTTCCGGGCACGATGCCCGCTTTGATTCCGGCGTTCAGCGTCTCCGGCGTCATCTCCGCGGGCTTCAGCGCTTTCGGTGCGGCGCCGGCCATCGAGACCGAATGCACCTTGCCGGTCTTCTTCTCGAAGATCGTGACGAAGCCATTGCCGCCGATGCCGTTCATCTCGGGCTCGCCGAGACCCGCCATGGCGCCAACGGCGACGGCGGCATCGAACGCGTTGCCGCCCTTCAGCAGCATCTGCAATCCCGCAGACGAGGCGATCGGATGCCCGGTGGTGACGACGCCGTTCATGGCGGCGACGGCGGGGCGTGAATAGAAGGGTCTGGCTGATGCAGGAGCTTCAGCAGCTTGTTGCTGGGCCAGGACCGCAATGCCGGCCACGGTGCCGATCAACGACACGAGAGCGGCAACTGCCCAGTTGCGCGTGCGGCGGAACATCATGGGCGCCTCCGGTTGAGGAGCATAACCCATTCTGCATTTCAAGGATCCACCGCGTCAGCAGATCCACTGCCTCGCGATCGACCACGACCGTGCCCAGCGGCGGCATTTGCGACGAAGGACGGCGCGATTTCACGCGGCGGACGATGGCGCTCGATTCGGGATGCCCCGGATTGATCAGCCGCGATTCTTCCTTCGCTTCGGGCACGACCCAATGGCCGCGTTGATTGATAATCGTGGCCAGGACCGCCTGATCGCCGTGTTTCAAGATCAGCCCCAGCGATGCGATCGAGCTCTCGCGATTGTGGCAACTGCCGCAATTGGTCGACAGATATCCCAACGCGGCCCTCTCGGTGGGAGAGTTCGCCGCAATCCGTGGCGGCGTGGCGATCAACCCAGGGCGCTTCGGGATAATGAGGCTCTCTTCGGTCAGCGTGCGCAGCGTGATCATGTCCGGTGTCAGCGTCTCGGCATGCGGCGCATTCGGATCGCGATCGTCGGAGAGATTCAACGCGTCGAAGCCGAGGATCTCCGTTCGCGCCGAGGTGTGGCAGGAGCGGCAATCGGCGATGCCGGGAATCGTGTGACTCTTGCCGGGCGCGATCGCCGCCGCATCGGCGACGCCGTCATCTGGCGCCAGCGCGGCGTCGGTCTGCGCGTCGTTCCACACGTAGGTGGCAAACACCCACTGGCTTTCGGTGGCGCGCCACAGCATGCGCGTTTCCACCTTGCGTCCGCTGAACGAAAACTCTTTCCAGAATCGCGTGCCGACCGGGAACTCCCATCGCGCCAGGTCGGTCGCATCGATCGTCGCGCCGTCGGGCAACCGGATCCAGCGGCGCTTCACGGCCCCGTCACTCCAGAGCGGATATTGCGGCGAGAACGGCCGATTCCGGGCGTCGATGCGCAGCGTCCCGTCACCTGCATACAGGCCGGTCTCTGAGAGCAGGGCGGGTGCCACCGGCACCGCTGACCCTGCTTCGAAAACCGCTGTGGCTCTCACGACCGCCGCGCAGAACATCATCACGATGGCCGTCGTCGCGAATTTCATAACCGATCTCTGATGGCCCGTTGGCCGGTTGGCCTGTTGGCCCGTTGGCCCGTTGGCCTGTTGGCCCGTTGGCCCGTTGGCCTGTTGGCCCGTTGGCCCGTTGGCCTGTTGGCCCGTTGGCCCGATATCCCTACTTCGTCTCGGGCGGATCGATCGGCTGCGGCACGCGGTTCTTGATCGGCTTCAGCGTCTGCAGATACGCGAACAGCGAGCGGATGTCCTCGTCGCTGAGTTGCGCCAGATTCTGCACCGGCATCGGTGGCAACACCGGACGGCCCTTGCCGCGATCCTTTCCGGTCTTCATCGTCTCGATGAACTGCTCGACGGTCCAATCACCAAGCCCGGTTTCCTTGTCCGGCGTGAGGTTCGCGGTGAAGCTCGTGCCCCACGGGCCGTTCCAGGCGGTGAACGTGGCCGCGGCCATGCCGATCCACGGGCCCGGCGGCAGCGCCGGCGCCGGCGGCATCTCGAGATCTTCCGGATGACCGCTGAGCGCGCGATCGAGATCCCACTGCGGACCCTTGGGACCCATCTTCATCGGCGTGTGGCAGTCATGGCAGCCCATGATGTCGACAAGGTACTTGCCGCGCTGCTGCTGCGCGGTCAGGCCAGCCGGGGCCTTGGGCGGAACCAGCTGTTCTGCGCCGCCACCGGCGGCGCCAAGGCTTGCGGTTGCCAGGAAGGCCGTCAGCAGGATCGCCGCGGCGAAGACGAGGCTCGGAACAACGATGTTTCCAAGAACGACGTTCTTAGCAGGCTTCATGATCTCGTCAATCTCCACCGCTATGAGACGGCACCTCCGATCTGAAGGAACCCTAAGTCGTTCTTGGAGAATTCCTAACGCTTCTTAAAAGAATCCTAACGGGGCTATACTGGCCTTTTTTCGGCGCTTTCTGCGACTTCTGCGGCCCTGAAATGCTGGACAAAATCCTTACGGAATTCCTGGAACAGGGTCTCGCCATTCACATCGGCACTCGCGATGCGCGTCTGAGACCGAACGGGTGCATGGTCACGGCGGTTCGCGTCGAAGACGAGGGTCGTCAGCTGGTGGCGTTCATTCCCAAAGCTGTCACGCCTGCGGTTTTCGACGACTTGCGGAGCAACGGCCGGGCGGCGCTCTCGTTTACGCGGCCGTCGGATGACAAGGCCGTGCAGGTCAAAGGCGAATTTGTTTCTGAGGCCGACGTGTCGGAGGCGGATGAAGCGTTTGCGAAGCAGCAGTGGGGCGGCTTCCTGAATCAACTCGATCTGATTGGCCTGCCGGCGAAGGCCACCAGCACGTGGACGTTGTGGCCGTGCGTGGCGGTCCGCATTCGCGTGACGGCGCTCTTCAGTCAGACGCCGGGACCGGAGGCCGGGGCGGTGCTGCGATGAGCCTTGGTCTCGAAACCATGGCCCCGTGTTTCCAGGGCATCGTCCCGGCGATGTTCTTCACCTGCGACACGGAAGGTATTCCGAACGCGGCGTTCCTGAGCCACGTGGATTACGTCGATCCGACGCACGTGGCGCTGTCGTTCCAGTTCTTCAACAAGAGCCGGCGCAACATCTCCGAAAATCCATACGCGCTCGTGCGCGTGATCGACCCCGACACTCACCAGGGGTACGCGCTGCGCCTGAAGTACGCCCGCTCCGAGACGTCGGGGCCGCTCTTCGATCGGATGTTCCTTCGCATCGAGGCGATTGCGTCCTACACGGGACTGAAGGGGATCTTCAAGTTGAAGGCGGCCGACATTTATGAAGTCGAGTCGGTGGATCTGGTGCCCGAGCAGCCGGGCGTCAAGGAGCGATGGAGTCCGCGCTCGCGCGTGCGCCAGGAGAATGCGGTCTTCACCATGAAGGCGATGCAGGAGATGTCGGCGCGAATCAACACCGCCGACAGCCTGGAGAGCCTGCTTGAATCAATCCTCTCAGGGCTGAAGGAGCACCTCGGCTTCAGCCACTCGATGATCCTGCTCGCCGGCGAAAAACCCGGCACGCTCGTGACGATCGCGAGCCGCGGCTACCCGCAGCGCGGCGCCGGCGCCGAAGTGAAGTTCGGCGACGGCATCATCGGCGTGTCGGCCGAGGCGCAAAAGCCCATCCGCATTTCAGGCCTGCTGCGCGGCATGCTGCACGCGCGTGCCGTGGCGATGCGGGCGATGGAGGCTGGCTGGTCGCCCGATCGGGAAGTGCCGCTGCCCGGCCTGGAGAATCCGGAGAGCCAGTTGGGCGTGCCGCTCGTGGTCCGTGGCGAGCTGATCGGCGTGCTCTGCATCGAGAGCGAGACGCCGTATCGCTTCCACGAGGACGACAAGGTCACCATCGAGATGCTCGGATCGCACCTGGCGGTGGCGATCCAGAGTATGCAGTTGCGCGAGAGCGAAGACGCCATGGCCACGCCGCGCGCGGTGGCGCCGCCGCCGGCGGCGCCGAGCCGCTCGGGGAGTCACCGCGAAGTGACGTACTACCGCGGCGAGGAAGTCCTGATGGTTGACGGCGAGTACTTGATTCGCAGCCTGCCGGCGCGAATCCTCTGGAAACTGTTGACGACGAAGAAGAGAGAAGGGCGCTCGGAGTTCACCAACCGCGAGCTGCGCCTCGACAAGTCGTTGAAACTGCCCGACTACAAGGACAACCTCGAGACGCGCTTGTTGCTGCTGCGTCGGCGCCTCGAGGAGAAGGGTCCCGACATTCGCATGGTACAGAAGGGCCGCGGCCGGTTCGCCCTCGAGGTCGGATGTGAGATCGATCTCGTCGAAAAGGCCTGATGTTCCTTAGCCGGCGACCTTCGGCAGCCGACATCGAGCGATTCATCCAAGAGTCGCGTGACCTGCCCCTGTCGTATGGGCCGGCCGGGCTGGCGCGCTCGGGCCGCCAGGGGTTCGGCCTCGATGAGCAGGTCGCGCCGATCGGAAACGGTCGGCAGGTCTTCCAGCGCGCCACCGCCGCGCTGAGCGAATGGCGGCATTTTGACCTGGGTTGGGTGACGCTGTTTCCGCGCGGCGCCACGATCGCACCCCGCACGGTGGTCGCGGTGCTCGTGCAGCACCTGGGTTTCTGGTCATTGAACGCATGTCGAGTGCTGGAACAGTTCGGACAACCCGGCGACGTCAACTTCGGCTTCTCGTACGGCACGCTGATCAATCACGCCGAGTGCGGTGAGGAGATCTTTCAGGTGAGTCTGGAGCCGCGGACCGAAACCGTTTTTTACTCGATTCGCGCGGTCTCGCGGCCTCGCGCGCTGCTCGCGCGGCTCGGGTATCCACTGACCCGTTCTTTTCAGGCGCGCTTCCGCCGCGACTCCGCTGCCGCCATGAGGCGCGCGGTCTCCGGCTAATCGCTCTCTACTTGTGTCGATCCACGTCGTGCTGGTGCATCCCGAGATTCATTGGAACACGGGCAACGCCGGCCGCACGTGTCTGGCCGTTGGCGCCACGCTGCATCTCATCGAGCCGCTGGGCTTCTCGCTCGACGAGAAGCAGGTCAAGCGCGCCGGCCTGGATTACTGGGAGCACGTCGATCTGCGCGTGTGGCCGAATTGGGGAGCGTTCGAGTCGCAGTTGCCCACGCTCGGCGAGGCCTTCTTCTTTTCCACCAAGGCGACGCGCATGTTCTGGGATGCGCCGCTCGGACATCCGCGGGACGTGGTCTTGATCTTCGGCCGTGAGACTGGCGGCCTGCCATCCGAGTTGCACGAGCGCTATCGCGATCGATTCGTGACGATGCCGATCGCGTCGCCGGTGGTCAGGTCGTTGAACCTGTCGACCAGCGTCGGCATCGCCGCGTACGAGGTACTCCGGCAACGCGCAGCAGGGTCGAGGACATCATGATGACGCGCACCGCTCTTTTACTTTCAGCTCTGTTGATCCACGGTGCACCGGCGTGGGCCCAGTCCAGGCCCGGCGATCGCGCGGTGTTCACTGTGGGAACGGCAAAGGCCGCCCGCGGGCAGACAGCGACCGGTGCGATCGACGTCCCGGCCGGCACCGACGCGGCGATGTCGATTCCTGTCGCCGTCGCGCACGGCGCCAAGGCCGGCCCGGTGCTCGCGCTGCTCGCCGGCGCGCACGGCACCGAATACGCGTCGATCATCGCGCTCGAGAAACTCATCGGCGCCATCGATGCCAGGCAGCTCACCGGCACCGTGATCATCGTCCCGCTCCTCAACGTGCCGTCGTTCGTGAACATCGTGCCGCATCTCAACCCCACCGACGGCAAGAACATGAACCGGATGTATCCGGGCCGCCCTGACGGCACGCAGACCGATCGCGCCTCACACCTGATCACGACCCAGGTCGTGGAGCAGTCCGATCACGTGATCGATTTCCACGGCGGCGATATCGACGAGAGTCTGCGGCCGTACTCGTACTGGAACCAGACCGGCCGTGCCGCGCAGGACGCCATCTCAAAGGCCATGGTGCTGGCCTTCGGGCTCGATCACATCGTCATCTCGCCGAACCGTCCGCGTGACCCGGCGGCGTCGGTGTACTTCGAGAACACGGCGACGACGAGAGGCAAGCCCTCGATCATCGTCGAAGCCGGACACGCCGGCACGGTCGAAGAGCACGATGTGGCGCTGCTGGTGAACGGCACGCTCAGCGTGATGCGGCATCTCAAGATGCTGCCGGGGGCTCCGGCGCCGGTGGCCAACCCGGTCTGGATCGACCATCTCGCCGACGTCGCGGCGGAGCAGTCAGGCATCTTCTATCCGCTGGTGAAGCGCGGCGCGTACGTGAGCGCCGGAATGAAGATCGGCTACGTCACCGACTACGTCGGCAAGCCGCTGTTCGACGCGCGCGCGAAAGAAGCCGGTGTGGTGCTGTATGTCCGCGCGGTGCCGACCATCAACAAGGGCGAGACCATCGCCAGCGTTGGAGTGATTGGCGTCGAGCCGAAGTAGTCCCTCTTGCGACGGACCCCACGTGGCGACGGACCTTCAGGTCCGTCGTTCGCCCCGAATGTGATCCGCAACCCTGATCGCCTGCGCGACGATCGTCAAGCCCGGATTGACCGCCGCAGACGAAGGGAAAAACGACGCATCGACGACGTACAGATTGTCGACATCGTGAGTGCGGCAATAGGTGTCGAGCACCGACTGCTTCGGATCGGTGCCGAACACCAGCGTCCCACACTGATGCGTGGTGTTCTTGAACTTGTGCGAGTGGGTCATCACGATCCAGAAGCCAAGCTTCCGCAGGATCTTCTTCGTTTCCTTCACCAGCTGCCGGTGCGCGCCGATGTTGTTCGGCCGATAGTGCAGGCGAATCCGGCCGTCGCCCTCGACCGTGACCTTGTTGTCGAGCCGCGGAAGATCCTCGGTCATCGCCAGCCAGTCCACGCCGCGCGCCACCCAGGCGTCGTAGGCCCACACCGGAACCGACGGGACCACCGTTTGCGCCATCACGCCGTGCGTACGGCCCTGCGACTGAATCTGGCCCAGCGGGTAGCGCGTGTTCGGCCCCTTCAGATAGAAGTCGTTGATCGCCACTGTCTTCTGAAACACCGCGTCGTTTTTCTTCAACGGATGGAATCCCTGCATCATGGTCGCCAGGTGTGCCATGTAGCGTTTGCCGACGAGGCCGGACGAGTTCGCCAGACCGCCGGGGTGCTTGTCGGTGGCCGATCGCAGCAAGAGCGCGGCCGAATTGACGGCGCCGCAGGACACGATCACCAGCGGCGCCGAAACCTTTTCGATTCTTCCATCCCGTTCGATCTCTACCGCCTCCACCTTGCGGCCCGAGGCATCGGTGACCAGCTTCCGCGCCGTGGCGTTGATCCACAGCGTGACATTCGGCGCTTGCGTGGCGGGTCGGATGCCGCACACTTCCGCGTCGGCTTTCGCGTGGATCTTGCATGGAAACGAGTTGCAGGTATTGCAGTAGACGCAGTTCTCACGCAAGCCCAGCGGCAGCGGTGACGGATGCAGCCCCTGCGCTTTCAGTTGCTCGACGATCGCGCCGACGACTCTCGAGTGCGGCACTGGCGGAAACGGAAACGGCCCGCGCGGCGGCTCGGTCGGATCGAGACCGGTCTCGCCGTGCACCTCGTACATGCGCTCCGCGCGATCGTAGTAGGGCGCCAGCGTGTCGTAGTCGATCGGCCACGCCGGCGACACACCGTCGGCATGCTCCATTTGCTTGAAGTCATCCGAGCGGAGCCGGTACATCACCGTGCCCCAGAACTTCGTATTGCCGCCGACGCAATAGTGCGTGTAGGGGCGGAAGGTCTCGCCGTGCTCGTCGAGCCAGGTCTCGGTGGTCCGGTATCTGAGATCCTTCCAGACCGACGCGGGATTCCAGTTGTGATCTTCCTGCGGCACGAAGCCGCCGCGTTCGACGATCAGGATCTTCGCGCCGGTTGTCGCCAGCTCGCGAGCCATGGTGCCGCCGCCGGCGCCGCTGCCGATGACGATGATGTCGAACGTCTGTGACATCTATCGAAGCGACGCGTAGATGGCATCCATCAGGCGCTGATCGTCGATCGCTCGCTCGAGGCTCATTTCCGGAATGGTGCCGTGGACGATGGCCGAGCGAAAATCGCGATACATCGCCTGGTAGCCGCGGATGTCACGGAAACCGGGACAAATCACCCTTGGCATGCCGGCGCCACGGACCAACACGATGCCGCCGTTCGACTCGAAGGTGATGATGCCCTTCCGGCCATACAGCTTCGACAGCCGCAGACCCTTCAACAACGACGGAATCTCGCGCGAGTAATACAGCGACCCGACGGCGCCATTGTCGTAATTGAACGACACCATCATGCTCTTGACCCGCGTGTCCGGGCCTTCGCGCGACGGCGCCGGGCGAAAACCGCGGATGGTGGTGATCTTCGGGCCCAGGCTGGCCGCCAGATGCAGCCAGTGAATCCCTTCCTCGAAGAACGCGTCACCGCCGGCCATCGCCTCGTCGTTGCGCCAGTCGTCTGCCGACTTCAGCCGTTTGACGATGCTGCTGAAATAGCCGAACACCATCTCGCCAATCGCCTGGTCTTTGAGAAGCCGGCGCAGCGTAATCGCGAGCGGTTTGTAGTGATCGTTCTCGCCGACGAGCACCACGCGCTTCGCTCGGTCGCGCGCTTCACGCACCACCTCGTAGTCGCCGATGGTTGGAAACGCCGGTTTCTCGACAAGGACATGCTTGCCAGCGGCCAGCGCCTGCAGCGTGAGATTGAGGTGAAAGGTCGGCGGTACGGCGATGACCACCGCGTCGACCTTCGGGTCGTTGATGGCGTCGGCGTAATCCGAGTAACTGCCGGTGCCGCGATACTCGCCGCAGAACGCGGCCGCCCTGGCCTTGTCGCGGCTTGCGTAGCCGCACACGATCTCGCTCCGAAACCGCCGCAGGTTGCGGCTGTGCACGCGCGTGATGAAGCCGCAGCCGAGAAAGGCGATGTGCAGCGGTTGGCGCATCAACCACAATGATACCCGTGGCGACGAACCTTTCTTGTCCGCCGTAGCCGCGGCGGAGGCGGAAGGTTCGTCGTCAGCGTCTAGCCACGACGATCGAGATCTCGATCGTCGCGCCCGGTGCCACTTCCGTGCCCGAGGTGATGTCGGAGCGGCCCTGGCGGACGCTTACGACCTTCCAGCCGGCGTCGAGCCCGGCGACACGAAATTGGCGCATGCCGAAGACGCCGTCGATCGTGAATGAGCCGTCGGCGCTGACCTCGCCTTCATCGCGCGCCAATGGATCAAGATCGATCGTGCCGTCGGTCCACGCCGCGACCACGCGCGCGTTGGCGAGCGGCGGCACGCCGTCGCGTTCCGAGATGATGCGCCCATGAACGCGCGTGGCCGGCTCCAGGACGAGCGGCACCGCGATTTCTCCTGAGGTCATGAACACGACTTGCCACGCCGCCAGCTGCGTGTCGCGCGATCGCGCGCGCGCCGACACGATGTATCGACCTTCCCGCAAACCATCGGCGTAGCCGACGCCGTCATCCGACATCTTGACGGTCCGAAGCTGATTCGCCTCCGGCCGCGTCACGCGGATGTAGTCGAGCGCATAACCGTCTGGCCCCGTGAGCAGCGTCTTGATCGATCCGACCGGCAGCGGTGGCATCTGAAAGTCGAACTCGACGATCTCGCCGGTCTTGACGTCGATCGGCCACGCATCCTGGCGATCGAAAACCCCCGGGAAATAGACCGGCGGGTGAGTAATGAACCGCCTCGATCTCGGCTCGTCGCCGACGATCTTTGGTCGCGGTTGCGCCATCAACAGGATTCGCCCGGTCGCCACTGCCAAGTCGAAAGTCCCGTCGGCTCGGAGCGCGACGGAGCGCGTTCCGCGGAACTCACTGCCGTCGACAAGCTCCATGACGGTGACCTGAACGTCGCGCATGGGCTGACCGTCGGCATCGAGAACGCGGCCTCGAATCCGACCTGTGTCGATGGCGGCTGATTGCAGCGCGATTGATATCACCGCGACTGCCGGCGCCAGGAAGTTCGTCATCCGGTTGCCTAACGCCGTCGGACGACGACCGTGACCTCGGCGACCGATCCGGGCGCGACGTCGACGCCAGTCGTCGTGACGTCGCTCCTGCCATGGCGGACCGACTGGATCAGCCACACCGGATCGAAACGAATCAGCTGCAGCTTTCGCCGCCCAAACACACCGCCGATCTCGAAAGTGCCGTCGGCAGCGACCTGCGCTTCTTCGGGCGTCATCGGGTTGAGCGTCACCCCCTCCTCCACCCATACCGCGCCGACAATGGCGTCGCCCATCGGCGGCAACCCGTCACGGTCATTGATGATGCGCCCGCGTATTCGTCCGCCTGGCTGCAGGTTCAGCGAGACATCGATTGAGCCCTCAACGAAGTCCAGGGCTTGGTACGCCACCCACGCCTCTTGTTCGGCGAGTCCCGTGGCGGTCAAGAAGTATCGACCCGCGACCAGGCCCGTGATCGTCGCCCGGCCGTCCGCGTCGAGTTGAAGACGCCGGGTCATCAGCGGCTCCGCGCGAACGATCGACACGGTCACCGACGGCATGGTGGCATCGGGTGGCGGCACGCGAACCGTCAGCGTGCTTTCAAGGACTGGTGGGAGTGTGATCGTGATGTTGTCGTTGACGCGTCCCGCGATCAGCTCCACCGTCCCCGCCTCGTCGCGGTTCATGACTCCCGGATAGTAGATGATTGGCGGCCGCGCGCCGGACGTCACAGGAATGTCCACTTCAAGAGGCCACGCGCCGTCGGGCAAATTCGGCAGCTCGAAAGTGCCGTCGTCTTTCGTCGTCGCTGGCTGGGTCACCGTGAATGGCCGATCGTCAGACGGTCTGCCGAGGCGGACGGTGGCCTTCGCCACCGGCGTGCCGGCGCCGGTCATGACGCGGCCGCGAGCGATCGCGCCCGGCATCAATCGAAAATCCAGGCCGGAGCGTTGTTGATCCCTGAACAGGGTGATGCTCGTGCAGGGCCCGGTTCCCACGTCGCCCGACTTCACACAGTCGGTGAGGTACGACGGGCACTGAATCCGCAGAAAATACGCGCCCTCCGGGATGCCGGCGAACTCGAACGAACCGTCGGCGCCCGTCGTGACGCTGTTGGCGCGCACCTCCGCGGTCAGCGCCGCCCGCACCTCGCAGCCGGCAACCGGCGCTTTCGTCAGCGCATCGGTCAAGGTGCCGCGAAGGGCTGACGTGCCTGGAGGAAGGGGCTGCGGCACGCGCGCCTGGGCGAGGGCCTTACCGGCCGGTTGAGCGGCGATTAATATGACGGCGATGGTTGGCAACAGTGCCTGCATGGTCACCCTGGTCATGATGCTGAGCGCGGCGGCGCCGGCGTTCGGCCGGCAGGCCCCGCCGCCACCATCCGATCGCAACTTCCTTCAGACGATTGTCGATGACATGCAGTC
>Ga0187893_10001097_pt1 | contig 67556 bp, 60 predicted proteins | sample MA1701074metaG_FD_139574 | JGI IMG/M metagenome (GOLD analysis project Ga0187893, IMG submission 139574) | White microbial mat communities from a basaltic lava cave in the Kipuka Kanohina Cave System on the Island of Hawaii, USA - MA170107-4 metaG ...
AGGGTTGTTGGGATGCGGGCAAGAGTGTGAGCCCAGAGATCCTGTTCGGAACCCTCAAGTTTCCGGGTACGGTCGCAGTCGCCCTCGCCCGAGTGACCGGTCAACATAATCACCCCCAAACGAGGCCATAACCAAAACTATGGCTTCCCTGGGGCCTCCTAGATCAGCCCGGCTGTCGGAATCCGCCTCCTATGCTCCCTTTTTAAGAAACTCCTCTACTGATGTTTGCGAAGAATCGAGAAGTTCGGGGCCATAAAGATTTTATAAAATTTCAGTCGGCTGCCGGGACTCGAATTCTGGGCGCAGAATTTGGGGCCTGAGGTGCGCAAGATTCGAGACCTGCGGTCGCGGATTGCTCGCGAGACTCTGGTCTCGAAGAACGCGCAGAGCTAAGCAGAATGGCGCGCGCCGGACTTGGCAAAGAAAAAGAGGCCGCCCCCGTGCCCGAAGGCGGCCTCTCACTACGTCCGAATGGGCCTCGGGGTTCAGGGAGTCGTGGCGAAAGGCGAGAGGACGTTGCTTTCCCTGAGGCCGGGGACAATCATAGCACAGCCGCAGAGAAAGGAAGCGCCGAACCTGGCACGTGCCAACTCGGCGCTCTCTCCAATGCTTTGCTATGTCAGCTCAACTGCGGTGTGCTAATGGGCGTTGTACACACCCACGGCTTTTGCAGGTTTGACACTTGCTGCAAGCAGAACCGTCAGGGCCGGTGCGACCCAAAGAGCCTTTTTGCCAAAGCTGCGTCTGGTCGCGCTACTCTCGCTCCCGACCTCTGCTGTGTTGGTACCTGTTTGGTGTTCCATGAGAGCCTCCTTTACCCTCGTGAAACGCTTCAAGTAGACTACTGCGACACTTTAGCACGAAACGGCCAAGCGAGATCCTGGAACTTCTTCTAGTTCCCGGTTCTTTTGGACCAGGCGGGCGCTTCACTAGCAGAGAAGACGTTCTGACAGTCAGACCCGCGCAAAACTTGACGCTCAGCCGGATGACTCCTCGTCCGTATCGGTTCATGCGCTGCGGCTGGCCAGATACGTTCAGTACTAGAGCCCTCCGGCTTTCACCCGTTCCTTGCTCGCCCCAACACCGTTTAAGATTTTAGAGCGCATCTCCCGTTTCCACCTGAGCCAGTTCGCCTACCTGGCCCAGAAACTCGACAGCATGCCCGAAGGAAAAGGCACCGTTCTGGACAACTCCTGCTTGCTGTATCTCTCGAACCTGTGGATCGGGCGCACGCACGACAACACGCGGCTGCCGGTGGTGTTCGCCGGCGGTCTTGGCGGCGCGATCAAGACCGGCCGGACGCTGAACTATCTCGATGCCCGCGACGACAACCGCTCCTCGGCCGAGAGGCCGGCGTGAGCGACCGTGGCCCCTAGCGTAGCGCAGGGCTCGGTGCGTTCCCGAGCCTGCGGCCTTCACGAGCGCCTCGAAAACCTGGGACCTGGAAGACCGGCCACATGTAATGGCTTTTGCGATACCCACAAAAGCCGCGGTCTGGCAAACCGCCAGCCCCGGGGCTACGCTGTCACCGAGGAATCATCGTAAGCGCGCAGCGCAGGGCTCGGTGCAGTCACCAACAGCCCCGGGGGGCGCCCGCCCTGCTACGCAACGGCAAGGTCAGTGAACCGGAACGACCGCTCGACTGGGATGCTCGCGACCTCAGCGCCGCTGGCGGTGTCGAACAGTTGTACCTCCGTGCCGAGCTGCAGCCCGGCCAAAAGGATGTCGCCGAAGGGCGAGATCCCGATCCGTGCGCCGACGACTCCGCTGGCATAGCGAAGCGGGAACTCCGCAATCTTCTGTGCGGAACGGACGTCAAAGACAGCCACGGCCGCGCTCTTCAGGTTGAAATTGTTGCTCGGATTTCGGATGACAGCGGCATACAGCTTCTCGCCACGGGGATCTATGACGACGCGCTCAACGGAGCCGGACCAGGCTTGTAAATCGGAGAGCGGCGGAACGGCGTCTACGTTGCCCGAATAGGTGCCTGTGGCCACGTCGACGACGTGAAGAAGCCGGTTGCCGACGCCAAACAGAAGGCCTTCGTCGGGTGTGATCACCAAATCGGAGATGGCGGTGTTGGCGGGCAGTGGAATTGTCCCGGTGATGGTCCGCCTGGCCGTGTCCAGAATGTGAATGGCGGCGGGCGGCGGTGGGAAAGGATCGGAAGCGCTTGCGTAGGCCACAGCATAGGCCAGTTTTCCGTCCGGCGAAATGACCGAGCGCCGGGGAAAGACGCCGGACGGCGCCATGAGACGTCCGGCAATCGTCAGCGAGGCTGTGTCGATGAAAATCCATTGGGGCGGGTCGCCGATCTGGCTGACGATGAGAAGGCGCCCGTCAGTTGACAGGGCCATATCGCGCAATTGGAGGCTGGGAGCGCCAGCCATGGCCGGCCGCAGTGTCACAGATCCGCGGAGCGTCGCGCCGCCTTCGTTAGCGTCGATCGCATAGACGCGGCCGTCAACTTGGCCGTCACCGAGACTGTCGAGAAGGTAGAAGGCCCGAGCGACGGCATCGGTATGATTCCCCGTCGCAATGCTGTTCCGGAGCTGAGCAGGCGGGGGTGGTCCTCCGACCGTAACCCTAAGGACTCCCTTTACTCCAGTTATGTTGCCAATAGTAATAATCCGGGGCGGGGGCGGGAGGGTAACAATGGGCGGTGTTACCTCCACCGCATTAAGGCTCATGAGTATCTCACTAAGATCTTGGCCAAAGAGGAAGCAGATTACGAGCCGGAGTAATGGGTTCTGGGCGACTTCCTCGGCGCAATCCTCTTGGCTGCATGCCACGTGGCTCAGTACGCAGGTTAGAGCTAACCTGTTCACTATCTGACGCCGAGTCATGTGAGACATTCCATCCTCCCCTTACCGAAAGTCCACTCCCCGAATCTGCCCGGAAGCAAACAACCCGAAGCCCAAATCCAATCCCGCTGCCGCAAAAGGCGTCGCAGCAGCGGGCAGCCCCACCACGGCCACCATCCCGTCCGGCTCGCCTGATCCTCCATCCGCCAAGTGGCTCGTCACCCACCCGGGGATCGTCAGACGGCCAACCGGCGCCCTCTCGACGCAAGCGAATCCGGCCCCGCTCGCCGTCAGCGGTGCTCGGCTGAAGCCCAGGACCACAGCCAGCCCCTGCGGATCGCCGCCGGTCCAGGTCACTTCGACTGGACTGCCGCGTGTCACCGCACTCAATGAGCTGCGGTTGGTCCACGTCAGTTGCGGCGGCGGTGTCACGTCAAATTGAAACGCGCCGACGTCCGCACCGCCAGGTCCCCTAACGCGATGCGAACCGCCGCCGAAGAAGAGCGACATGAGCGGCTGCAACCCGAAGTCGGTGCCAAGGAGCGCCCCATAGAAGTTGCGCGCACCGGGCAGAGGCGCCGCGTTCGCGGCGCTGAGCGGCCCGGTAGTTGAGATCTGTGCTCCGGCCGCCAGTCGCGGGCCGCTGGCGACCAAGTCCGCGAGCAACTCGGTGGTCAGGCCGGCGCCCTGGGCCGTGAATGTTGTGCAAGCGCCTGGTGGCGGCAGGGAATACAAGCGGTTGAAATGCCACGCCCCCGCGGGTTCATTCTGGAAGATAGCGGCGGTGAGATCCGAGGTGAAGTCGAGGTTGAGGTTCAGTGGCAGCGCCGCCGTCGTGTGAAACCGGTTCAGCATCACGACGCCGATGCGCCCTCCGGGCCGCGCCGCGTTGAGGGGGTTCGCCGGGTCAGAGCAGGGCCCTCCGTCGGCCGAGATCGCGATCGTCGTGCTGTTGCTCACTACCTGGCGGGCGGTTCGCAGAGTCACTGGAACATAGCAGCCTGTGGGAGCGCCGGCTGGAATCTCGAACACCACCTGGTCCAGGCCCGCGCAGCAGGGACTCCGCCCCGAATAGATCTTGTTGGTCACGGGCGCGCCGCCCACCCAGATTTCGACCTCCACCGGCAGGTCGCCGGGCTGCGGCGCCACGTTGTCGGCGTTCAGCGCCGGGCCCAAACCTGTGCCCCAAACCGTGACCACCTGGCCCGGCTTCACGGTCGCCTGCGAGGAGTTGAGAACGTGCGGCTGCTCGGGTGAAACGAAGTTGGTCACAATGCCTGGTCCGAACCCGCTCGAAGCGATGGAAAATGTTCCGAAACCCGTGGCGCTCACGCTCCCCGGCGAAAAGTTACCGGCCTCGCCGTTGAAGGTGACCCGAACGTTGACGGCGCCCAGAGGAGCGCTGGACGGCATGATCGCGTTGATCTGGCCGGCGCCTACAAACAGCGGAATCGCCGGCACGCACAGAGCGCCCTGGCACACTTCAATGGAGACGCCGGCCAGCGTGTTCGCGAGCGGAAGCGTGGTGGCCGACGCCCCGCCGGCGGGACCCAAGCCGCGGCCGAAAATCGAGAAAATCGACCCGCGCGCGATCGCTCCGTTGGGTAGACCCTGCGGCGCAAAACTGGCGGCGTTGACGATGCCGCGGTAGAAGATGAATGGGCGGGCGAGAAGCGTTGTCTGCCCGCAAATGAGCAGGACTAAGCCTTTCAGGATGGCCTTACCCAAGCGCTCTCTCCTCTGATGGAAGAGTACATTCAGGTGCGGCGTCGTAGGCTGGAGCCTCCCAACCCCAACGGGAGGGTTGGCGCCCCGGTTTGAAACGCGCGGCCGCCGGTTTTCGCTAGTCTACCGCAATACACGGTCGGCGGAGCAGGGCGGTCCGCGCCTTATTTCGCGTAGCGCAGACGCGTAGCGCAGGGCTCGGCGCAAGCCCAAAACCCGAGGCCCAGAACTGTTCGCCTTCGAGTGGAGCTACTTCTTTGCAGCCTCGTCCTTTGCCGCCTGACTCGCCTTGATTTGCTCCGCGGCCATCCTCTTCGCCACATCCAGCGCCTCATCCGCCGGGACCTTCACGTCGGGCTCGACGCCCGTTCCCTCCCAGTTCGTCCTCGAGATAGGGTTCACCGCCCGCGCAAATGGCACGCCGATCATGAAGTGACTGTCAAGCCGGTGTCCGGAAACCGGGTGCGCCCCGCCTCCCGTAGTCTCCCCGATAATCGTCGCGCGCTTGAGGTTTTTGAGGTTATTTTAGGTGCAACTCCGAAACTGAGGTGTCGCTGGATGGATGTCAAGGGCAGGGGCGTCAATCGAGTGGCGGTGAAACGGCCCGGGCGCCAGCGCGCAGGGTCCAACGGTCGCACAACGCCGTTGTCGGGCAAAGGACCGCGTCGCAACGGCCAAGCAACTGACGAAGCTTGCCCAGGAGTATCTTGAGCGCCGCCAACTACCACGGGCGATAACCGCCCTGGGCCTGGCAAAGGGAATCCTTTCCGAGTTGGTAGACCCGCAGAACGGCAATCCGTTCCCACGGCCTCCGGGCCATTGACCTGACGCTTGGCCGCTTCCCTTTGCTTTCGCCCGCCCGCACCGATGGCCCCTTTGACAGCCCGATTGCGCGTTTCATTGGTGGGCGGAGGGCCTGCGCGTGTAATGCCGTCGCTGACGTCCATTCATTCCTTGGGGTCCGCGCCGGACACGGTTACGTCTTTTCCCAGAGAAAGAACGGCAAAGACGGTGTGGCCGTGCGGCTGTAGGGGTGAATGGCTCCCCTTGGCGCGCTTGCCCCTAGCTTGACACCGGGTCACGAAGGTGAGAAAAATTTGTAAAATTTCTGGGTCTATTTCCGTTGACTCCTAGTACATTTGCGGGGCCCCCGCCAAAGCGTCCGGGTGTACCTTTCTGCAATGAATTCCAACTCCCCAAGTGCATTGTTCAGCTACCGCCGCAAAGTCGGCCCAGAATTCCTTCTCGAAGTTCGGCCGCTTCCGGACCTGAAGTGGGAGTATTGTGTCCTTCGGGCCGGGAACCGTGAGGCGCTCGAGTACGGAGCCGTTGGCAGTCTCGAAGAAGGAAAGCAAGTGGCAGAGATGGTGGGTCGCCTCTATTCGGAAAGGGACAATGTCGCCTTGGGGAACGACACTTGGCGGCTCGTTCCTGCCCGGCCGAATCGGGCGACTGCACGGACGTGAATGGTGCCCCGCTCCGAGCGGCGAGAATCGGAGCGAGCCGACCCTGGCCACAACTCCGGAAAGGAGGACCTCTAAATGTCGGGCCAGCTGTCCGAAGCCCTTCCTAGCGAGGTAAACGAACTTTGCAGCTGCGGGCACCTGAAGGGAGAGCATCTGGGTGCCTTGTCGGAACACTCGACAGGACGATGCCTGATTACTGGCTGTCACTGCCCGAGGTTTGTGACCGCTGCCGCCGGTGACGGACATAGGAAACCTCCCGGACGAGCGTCGCAAGCCCAACCAGGGCACAATCACCTTTTGGCCAGGCGTGCCGCAATCTCCAGTTTTCTCAACGCGCCTCTTTACGTGTTTTTCGGTGTCCTAAAATCTTGCGTTGCTAGAACATTGTGACGGCAGCGGTGTTCGGAAAGGTGCTGCTGATACGCGTCCCGTGCGCATATGACGACAGGTCGCAGACGATCCACGGCGCTCCTAAACTCTTCATAGCGAGGGTCATTCACACCGGCTGCAACCGCTAGATTTGTTGTGGCACTCGCTAGCTGGTCTACGAGAGCCGTGTACTCGTCAAGGAGCCTCTCTGCAAGACTGCAAGTCACAGTCGTTAGATCCAAACCAGCGTTCTGGGTGCCACGAAACGGAATGTGATCGCTGAACATCCCCTCAGGCTCCAATCGTCCCATCGCACGCCAAAAAATCGAGGCCAGGCACCGCCTCGTGATGATAGGCGTGTGGGCTGGCCTCAGACAAAATCAACATCACTGGGAGAATAGGTGGCGGTTCAAGGTGCACGTACCTCTTGGGGCGATTTTTCCTTTGGGCCAGCCAGCGTTTCAGCTTCCAATGACTGGCCTCTTCGGACACCGAAAACGGTATCTGACTGTTGACGCCTGCCCAATGGCTCTTGTGACGAAGAACGTTGCCGAGGCGCGCGGGCGGAAGGTCCGTAAATTACGGTTCCGTTGGATACAACACAAGAAAGGTGAGCGGCCAAACCTGAACTCCCTGCCTCACATACTCTTCGACGGGCTGGCTCCTTCGCCGGTGCGTTCGGGTGAATGCGAATAAGCCAGCAAGGCAGAGGTTGGGAGGGCAATCCTAACCTTAGCGGCTGCGGTGGACCCGCTTCCACACTTTCAGATAATCATAGAGGCCTTTGTTTTGCTTCTTGGGCCCACCCTCATAGGAGTGGCTAAATTTGTAGCCACCTTTATAAGTGTGGCCGTAAGTGAAGTTCGCTCGCGCCCGCTGCGAACTGGCGGTCATCATCAGAGTCAACGCCGGAGCTGTCCAGGTTAACTTCTTGGCAAATTTGCGCCGCGAAGGCCTCTTGGAAGCACTGGCGCCGCTTCTGCTGTTTATCTCCATACTTCCCCCTTACAACACTTTGTTCTTCGCAGGACACGCCTGCCTCGATTCTGCGGCTACGACCCTGAAAAAACCAATGGACTGAAGGGTTGTTTTCTCATTGGTACTTTCCGCAGTGCTTGGAGCAGTACTTTTTGCGCAACTGATTGAAAAGACGAGGCCTTACTTGCGGTTGTTTCTAACCCTCACTACTCTTGCGCCAATGAAGGTTGCCTAGCGGCGGAAGGTCTCGCGGCACTGATACCGAGTGGAGACCGGCTAACTCTTGGCGGATTTGCGGCGGGAGGCCCAGTAGGCTTTCATGCGTTCGGACTGGCGCTTTCGGGCGGCAGCCGAAATTGGTTCGCTTCCTGCGAGCCTTTTGTGTTGCGTTCGTTGTGTTCTTGCTGCCGGGAGGGCGGCCTCTTCGGCGGGCCGTGCCCTGAAGGATGGCGATTGCTTGGTTGATTTTGTCGCGTTCGACGACCAGGGCTTGGAGGATGTCGGGTGTGGGCATGGTGGGACAGGGTAGCAGTGGGTGGGAGTGAAGGTCAACAAGGTGAGTTCGGAAATCACGATCCCCAGTCAGTTGGAAGACGATATTTGCTCAGCCGCCTAACGGCATGGTTTGTCAGATATTTGTATCCCGGTCGTGGCATCTAAACATAGTCTAACCATCTGCTGGTTCGGAAGGGCGATCCGACCAAGCTACTCCACACTAGTTATGCCCAACTTCTCAGTCAACTTCTCCCTTGATACATCAGATAATAGGATAGAAATGAGTTCTTCCCGGTCAGCGATATCTACAGTGTCGGATCTCTCGAAGGCGATACTGAACTCCTGTATGAGGTCAACCAAGGCTTTCCTTGGTATGGACTCTAGGCGCTGAATAACCGTAGCGAACTCCTCTTTGCTCCAACCCTCCCTTGAGGCGACGGATTCATAATATTTTTCTAAGTCAAAATATTTGCTGTTGGTACGCTCTTTGGAATTCAAGCAGAGGAAGTCCATCTCCGCAAATTTCCTGTTTTGGATTCAATGATCCAAAACAGGTAATTCGTTGAACCTGGACGATTTGTAAATAATAGTAGATAAGAACAGAGAGGCTAGTCGCTTGCGTTCAGGGTCGCGGCAACTGCACAGCGGACCGAGCTATCTTGGGGGGAGCAAAGGGAAGACGAGCTATTTGCGCTTTCGGCTCCGATCAAGTTTTTCCTTGTCCCGGCCCCAGTCCAAGTGACCCTCGTCAGTGACATGCTTCGTTTGACCCACTTTACGCCCACTCTCGCCGTAATGGTAAACCTCAATGTGCATTTTGCCAAATTTACCCTTGTGAGGATAACTTGGCTCACTCGTATAGGGAATATGCTTTGCCACTTCGTCGCCTCCGACAAAGGCTTTGTTCCCATCAATGGTACTACGCAACTGAAGGCAAGATCAAGCTGTTGTGTAGTAAGAACGAGCGTTGTAGCGGTTCTGATTTTGAGGTCTTTATTGGTTTTGAGGATTGTGCCGTGGTGTCCGGCCATTGTTGGCCATGGCGCAGCGGAACCTATGGCATCCATTTCTCTTCGCGCCAGGCCATGTCCCAGAACATCCACTCGTAACGGGTTGAGATTTGAAAAGCCACCTTTAGGCGGTCACGGGAGGGAGCGTCCAGCCGCTCGGCTTCGACATTCATCATCTCCAAGACCTGTTGCACGGCGCGTCCGAAATCCTCACTTGCGTATTGGGCAATCCAGCGCTGGTAATCGGCCTCATTGGAGCCTTCTTTTTGAAGCTCTTTGCCGACTTCCCAATAGATCCAGTAACACGGCAGGACGGCGGCCAGACCTTCGTGAAAAGGCTTCTCGTGCGCTACGGCCAGAAGATGGTTCATGTAAGCGTAAGTGGTTGGCGCTATCGATGAGTCGTCAGCCTGCTTTGCGGAGATGCCGTAGGACGCAAGAAGTCCTTCATGGAGTTGGCGCTCCTCCTGGAGGGTACTCGTCGCGTGCTCATTCAATGTTTGACTCCAGTCCTCCCGGGGTGATTTCGCGGCAAGCACGTTCAGCACTCTCGCGAAGGTTCTCAGATAATGCGCGTCCTGTGTGAGGTAGAACTGGAAGCGGGAGCGAGGCAAAGAGCCGTCGGCAAGTCCTTTTAGAAATGGGTGTTCCAGTGTTTTTGCGTAGAGAGGGCGGATGTCGCGCCAAAGCTCATCGGTGAAAGAAGCTGCTTGGGCGTTCCAGGAGAAGAGAGCGAGAAAGAGAGTGAGCGACCGTAAAGGGCGCTCGTAGGCCCTAGACAGATGGGGAATTCCCGAGACGGAGCTAAGTTCGAGTGGCTCAAGTCTTAGCCAGGTCCAATGCATTTTCATTGAGTTTTATTGGATCGGCCAGTTTCCGTAAGGCGTCTTTTGCGGCAAGACCGACCTTTCGCCGGTCAACTGAGGTGGTGAAAATGTAAGCGACTCTTCGGTATCCAACATACGCTTTAGCCCACGCACCAGCTGGATAAAGTTCCTGCAGTAGCATTGTCCGACCAGGAGCCAGCTCCACCAGGGCCTGCCCAGTACCGAAAACGCGAGGTGGCTCGGGAATGTCAACCATTACGTCTCCGGGATGCAGATTCAGCTCCGATTCGACTTGGGCTTCAATCAATTTGACATCATCCTCATCCAGCCTGTTGAAATTCTCTCGGCTTTCGCCATCAGCGAAACAAGGGTACGTGATCACCAAAGCCCGTTTCGGCAGCCTGCGCGCTTTAATGGTAGTGACGATGGTTTCGGCCTTGGATTCCGCATGTGCGGAGCCGAGCAAATCATAATCGTCCAAGATGGTATAAGAGACAGGATCATTCAAATCCAGACCGCGGGGACGAGAATCCCCTTCACTTAAGGTCCTTAGGAGTTGTAAAAGGAGTTGATGAGCAGCTCTAACTTTGTGATGATGGTATACAGATGAGAAAAGCTGAGACTTCGCAAATATCACTTGTTCCAAAACACTCGAGCCACTGGTCACAACACCCAGAGTACGTACACTGTCCTGGGTCACGACCTTGAGTGTATGCAGAAGTCTCTCGATATCTACACGCAAGTCTAAGCCTGTAAAATAACCATCTCTCGGCAAATAGTCAAGCTTGTCCGCGTCAAAAGGGCCATTAACTATCTCCCTATAGAAACGGCCGTGACTCCCTATCTTAAGATCAGCACCTAGAATCATACTAGCCATTCGTTCTGGATCGACCTCGCGAAGGCTGGGCTCGTCGCGTTCATACATTCCGACTACAAATTTCCAGAACGTTTTGAATGCATCAGTGGTGAGTAACAAATATGTAAGCAGTTCACTAGCGCTCGATTCTGCAAATAATTCTGGACGCTCAAGATTCAAACGCCCCGTGATCCGTCTATTGGAAATCCTGTTATGCGAGAAGATTGGAAATCCTTCATCGGTTAACCTCTCATAAAATTTCTCGGAGCTGTGGGAAAACGGGCCGTGCGCTAGGTCATGGAGTAACGCTGCAAGTCGAACCTCGAGTTTCATCACGGGATTGAGATCCAGATGGCCCCCAGACCGTTCCTCAATTGCCGAGAGCAGTCGTGAAGCAACTGACGCCACTCCCAACGAATGCTCAAATCTTGAATGGACAGCGCAGGGATAGGTAAACAGCGCGAGGGAGGTCTGAAAGAGATTTCGCAGCCGCTGGAACAATGGCAAGTCTATGATAGCAATCTCATACGGTCGATAGTTATGAAATCCCCATATCACATCGCGAAAGATCTTTGGCTCAAGTCGGCGTGTAATCTTCTTTTGGTAATCGTTCAACAGAGGCGAAAGATAATCATTGAGCCTAGTTCGCAGCTTGGCTTCGAGCATAAAAAAGGGCCCTTCGGGGCCCGGTAGAATGGTCAAGAAGTCCGCTGGTTAGAGTCAAGTTCAGCAAGAAAGCTGCGAGCAAACGGCTCCAGACAGTCTATGAAGTTCCGGCCAAATTTCTTCTCAAGCCAAATTAAGTGTCGTTTGGCAACTTGGTCTTGAAGTTCAATGCACTGAAGAGTCGGATTCGGCAGTTCGACGCTATAGCCGACCAGAGACTGGAGAGCATCGTCGAGCTGCTTGGAATATGCAGAGTGCGCTGTGTGCGTAAAGAGCATCGGGGGGAGCAGACTACTAAACTTCTCATGAAGATCACCAAAGATCTTAAAGAACTCAGTAATGGGAACACGAGTTCGGCCCTGGCTGGCCATAAGCGAAATCAGCCCTAAAACCGTATCCCTAAGAGATATCACCTGTGTTGGGGCATGCGGAGAGACGGTTTGTGTTGCCATTCCATTAACCTCCTTCGGTCATAGTGTGCGGCGGGTAATTGCCACTCTTTCTGACATGTTCTCCTTTTCTTCGCCCGAAGTCAAGTGGATAACTCAATCGGGACGTTGCAAGTCCCAGATTTGCGACGTGCTCCCCCCGATGAAGTGGTTCCGCTAGCCGAAACAAAACAATACTGCAGCCTGTTTCGGCTGGCACAGCTCCCGCGGACCTAAGAATTGTACTCCAAAAGGGTCGAGCGGCGCAGGGGTGAGAGTTTAAGCGTCCTGGGACAAAGCATCGAAGTATCACAGCCTCTTGACCGCCTCGCGCATTTTGTCGGTGGAGGTGCTCAGGTAGCGGGCGGTGGTGGTGATGTTCTTGTGGCCCAGGAGTGCCTGGACAGTGCGGATGTCGGCGCCCTTCTCCAGGGCACGGGTTGCAAAGGTCTTGCGGAATTTGTGGAGGTACCAGCGGCCGGGTAGTCCGGCACGGGTGACGACGCGGTTAAGCATCCGCAGAAGGTGGCCATTCGTGTTGCCGTGGAAAGATGGAAAGACAAGATGGTTCCGCTGAGGAAGCTGCTTGAGTAGCTCTTTGAGATCCGGGTGAAGCGGGATCTCCCGTTCCTCCCAGTTCTTGGGTACGAACCCTTGCTCAGGTTTGGCGGTGATTGAAAGGATCCCCTTCTTGAGGTTGATGTCGGTCCAGTGGAGATGTGCCAGTTCTTGCTCGCGGAGGCCGGTGAAATAGAACGCCTTGAAGATGGCGCGCTCCTCAAGGGTGCACGACTCGAAGAACTGCTCCAGTTCTTCGTCTTCGTAGCTATCCACGATGGTTCTTGTAGTCGCTAGCGGCTTGAGACGGGCGGCGGGATTGGGGATGGATGGGTCCTTGAACCGCTGCAGGTAGTAGTAGAAGGTGCGAATGACCGCGACCTCATAATTAACGTTTCGCGGAGTGATCTTCTTGCCCCTCGGCCCCTCTTGATTCAGGCGCTCATCCCGGAAGGCATCGATGTCAGAGGGCTCGATGCCGCCGATGAGACTGTGCCGCCTGAAGAAGCTCGTGAAGTGACTCATGACCGCCCGATATCGCTTGAGAGTGTTCGGGCGTTTTTTGTTCTTGAGGAAGTCCAGAAAGTCGGCAACCGCAGCTTCAACGGCGAGGCCTTTCGTCTGGACTTTTCGCGGCGACATGCCGTGTTCGAGAACTGCTCGTCCGGCGAGTTCAAACTCCTTGCGGCGTTTGGCCTCAAGGGCAGCGGATGGAGTGCTGCCAGCTTTCTCGTAACGGCGTTTCTTGTGTTCTCGCCAGACAATGTAGAAGTTGTCGCCGTTGACCTTGGACCAAGCGTAGTTGCCGGTTCGCCGGGTCTTGGGGATCGACTCCCACTGCCATTTCCCGGCGGGTGTTTTGACGTACTGAAGGATGTTGACGCGGCGGTGCAATCAGTTGTGCCCTCCTGAGCCAAACCGGGACTGCCACGGAGAGGAGTTTACTAGTCAATTTCGCTTTTGCGTGGCTAGTATTGATTATACACGATTGAAAACAAAGGATGTGGCGGAGAGGGAGGGATTCGAACCCTCGGTAGAGGTTTAAGCCCCTACGACGGTTTAGCAAACCGCTGCTTTCGACCACTCAGCCACCTCTCCGCAAAGGGTCGAAGGACAGTACTTTACCGCTTCTAATGTAGCATACCCCCATCCCCAAGCCCCTTGCCGTGATGGCGGTAGGTTCGTGACTTTGCCGCGCCGGGACGCGCTCTGAACGGCCTCTCAATTCGGTGATCTGCGGCGCAGCGGAGGTACCGTCCAGCCGCGTCCAGATTGGGCCTTGCCAGCCCGCGCTTGCTCCTGTCGCTGCACGGGCCCGCGGGCAGTTTACCCCGGCAGCTTGGCGCCCTTGACCTTTTCTGTCTGCTCGTCGCGGAACTTGCGCAGCCTCTCGCTCAGTTCGGGGCGGGAGTTCGCGAGGATTGCAATCGCCAGCAGGGCGGCGTTCTTCGCGCCGGCTTTCCCGATCGCGAGCGTGCCTACGGGGATGCCGCCGGGCATCTGGACGGTCGAAAGCAGGGAATCCAAACCATTGAGCACGCTTTCCATCGGTACGCCGAGTACGGGCCGGATGGTGTGGGCCGCGACGACACCCGCCAGATGGGCTGCTCCCCCGGCGGCGGCAATGAAGACCTCTACGCCCTGTTTTTCCGAAGACTCGACGAAGGCAACGGTCTCCGCCGGGGTGCGGTGCGCCGAAAGCGCCCGGCATTCATGAGGTATGCCGAACTGCTGCAGCGTTTCGGAGCTGCTCTTCATCGTCTCCCAGTCGGAGGTGCTTCCCATCATCACCGCGACGAGAGGTTTGGTGTTTTCAGCCATGTTTCTTCGGTTTCCTTCCTTTCAGATTTGGTTGCTCGGGCCAGTCCCTGAACTCGATGCGCGGCTCTACTCCGCCCGCACACGGGTGTCGCTCTCGCAAACGATGAAGAGGATCGAGCGGCAGGTAACGGCAAAGGGTCCGTTTTCAGATTGTAGCGAGAGGCGGGGGTCTACGAAAACAGATCGTCTAGGCGGACGGCTTCTCGACGGTCAGGCTCATCACCTGTTGCAGGGCGGGATAGTATTCCAGGATCACTTTCGAGCCGGACTTCAACTCTTCCAGATCCAACTTCTTCTTGCCCAACAGCTTTTCCGCTTTTTTCGAGACCCTGATCTGCTCCCGGCCCGAGGGCTGCGAAAAGGTCAGTTCCAGGTCGGGATCGTCCTTTTTCTCGGACCCGATGGTGACGCTGCGCTTGACCAGGTCCACCTTCTCAACCGTGCCTTTCACCTTGACGACCTTGAGCACGGCGTCGGGGACGGCGAGCGGGGACTTCGGAGCCCGGTCATCAGAGTTCCGGGTCTTGTCCATCGCGGAAACGTCGCTCTGCGCCCAGAGAACAGCGGCACAAGCGGGCGCCAGCAGGACACCCAGAAGGATTCGGCTCAGGTTACCCACGGTTCCCCTTGCAATGCAGTCTCTCTACGTATTCTGAGCTTACGGGCGCTCAACGTCAAGAATCCAGACGGAAATACGCATGAAGAGCCTTGCCTGGTTCCGTTACTAGAAACGAGGAGGGCTAGAGGATCGAGCTGAGATAGTTCACAATCTCAGGCCGCTCCCAGTTTTCCGCGCCGATGTACTTGCGGATCACCAGGCCCTCCCGATTGATCAGAAACGTCTCCGGATAGCGCATCGTGCCGTAGCGGGTGCTGGTGTTTCGCTCGGGGTCTCGCGCGGTGGGGAAGGCTACTCCGTGCCGCGTGAGAAACTGCTGGTAGGCCTCGCGATCTTCGTCCACGCTGACGCCAAGCACGACCAAGCCCTTGTCCTGAAAGGTTCGATGGAGGTTGTTGAGCGAGGGCAGTTCCTCGACGCAGGGAGGGCACCAGGTGGCCCAAAAGTTCAACAGGACGAACTTGCCGCGGTAGTCGTCCAGGCTGAGGCCACTGCCGTCATCGGCTGTCAGGTTGACGCTCGGGGCACGGTCGCCGATTTCCACCCGATGAATCTGAAAATAAGGGGCCAGGCGGAAGAGCAGCACGCCCGTCAACCCGAGCAGCAAGACCGCCACGACAACGTCTTTTCGGGACCATGCCATAATAAAAAGAACTTCCGGCCAAGCTTCAATATAACGGCCCTCAGGGCAATCTGCAAATGGTACTGATCACCCGCAAGGCTGAGTTTTCGGCCTCTCATTACTGCGCCAATCCCGCCTGGACCCCGGAGCAAAACGAGGCCATGTTCGGCAAAGCCAGCCGGCCCGGCGGGCACGGGCACAACTACGTGCTGGAAGTGACGGTGGCCGGGGAGGTGGACCCCGTCCACGGGATGATCATGGACCTCAAGGACCTCAAGGAGATCATCAACGGCCACGTGGTCGAGGTCTATGACCACCGCTTCCTGAATCACGAGGTGCCGCCGTTTGATCGCGTGATTCCGACGGCTGAGAACATCGCGAAGGACATCTGGCGGCGTTTGGAAGGGCCGGTCAAGGCACAGCATCGCCGCCTTCACGGGGTGCGCTTGTATGAAACCCCTGATCTTTATGTCGATTATTCCGGGGAAGAGGGATAAGAGCCTGCCGTGCTGCGCCTGACCAGACGCTATCCGTTTGCGGCCTCCCACCGGCTGCACAGCGACCAGTTGAGCGCCGAGGAAAACGCGCGCCTGTTCGGCAAATGCAACAATCCTTTCGGCCACGGGCACAACTATGTGGTCGAGGTGAGTGTGAGTGGTGTGGCCGAGGAAGCCTCGGGCATGTTGACCCGGCGTGAGGATCTGGATGACTTCGTCCACAAAAAGGTTCTGACAAGGCTCGACCATGCCAACTTGAACACGGACATTCCCGAACTGGAAAATGTCGTGCCGACGACGGAAAATCTGACATTGCTCATTCAGAGCTGGCTTGCCGGCGCCTGGAGCGAGTTTGCCGGCGGGAATCTCCAACTGAACCGCGTCAGAATCGAAGAAACCGGCCGCAACAGCTTCGAAGTCAAGGGTTGAAAATATGGATCGAACGAACAGCTTGCACGACCTGGTCGACCACCCGACCGCCGAGCAGTTAGGCGAGGGCCAGGAAAAGATGGCGGCTCTTGTCCGCCAACTGCTGCTCGAGCTGGGCGAGGACCCGGAGCGGGACGGCTTGCAGCGCACGCCCGAGCGGGTTGCCGGCGCCCTCACGGAGCTGACCAAGGGCTACCACATGAAGATGGAGGAAGTCCTCAACGGCGCGCTCTTTGAGGTCTGCTATGACGAGATGGTCATCGTCAAAGACATCGAGATGTTCAGCCTGTGCGAGCACCATCTGCTGCCCTTCTTCGGCAAGGTGCATGTCGCCTACCTGCCGAAAAAGAAAGTGATTGGACTGAGCAAGATCGCGCGGCTGGTCGAGATGTTTTCGCGCCGACTGCAGATTCAGGAGCGGCTCACCAGCCAGATCGCCAAGACTATCGAGGAAGCCATTGATCCGGCGGGTGTGGGAGTCGTGATCGAGGCGCGCCACCTCTGCATGATGATGCGCGGGGTCGAAAAGCAGCACTCCGCCGCCGTCACAAGCTCGATGCTGGGGGCCTTCCGCGATAACGTCCAGACGCGCGACGAGTTCCTGTCGCTGATCGCGCGCAACAACGCGATTGTGTAGCCGCGTTGGGCCTTCTGCGATGCGCACGGGGCGCTATGAGGTGGCGCCTGAAGGAAGGGAAATAGGGGTAGCATGCTATGAAAAAATCAGGTGACAGTCATCCGCGCTCGAGCGGATGCGTTGATACTAAGTGGTTTCCGGTTCGGCGCTTGTGACAGTCACCGATTTTTTCATGAGGTACGAAGGAACGACCCGCGAGCAAGAAAATGACGACGCTGGCGGGAAGCCGCCTCCCACACTGAGGAATGGCGGGGGCCTGGGGGAGGCTACCGCGACGCAGAGCCGCCGTAACGGAGGTTGTTGCGAGCGCCGTCGGTAACGCCGTAGGAGATTTCGCTGCGCCGCTCACCACTGCCATAGCGGATTTCGGAACGTTGCTCGCCTGAACCGTAGCGAATCTCGGAACGCTGTTCCCCGGAGCCATAGCGAATCTCCGAGCGCTGTTCGCCCGATCCGTAGCGGATCTCGGAAGGCCTCATGCCGGTTGGCGCCGACCCCGTAAAGGGCCGCTCATCCCGCTTGGTGAAGTATTCGGCGGCGTAGATTAGTATCCCCTCCGGCAGCTCCGACTCGGACGCTCTTGCCTGCGCTGCCTCGCGAGCATCCTCGCCAAACTCCGCGCGAATCACGCTCACTCCCGCCGACTTGGGGGCCTTCGGCGAAGGCCGCGGCGAGAGCTTTTCGTCACGATTATTACCTTTGATCCGGATCTCACCGGCCTGTCCCGGAGCGGCGGCAACCAGCACGCCCGCGATCAGTAAACCCCGAAGAAGGGTTTTTCCTAGATGAGTCATGGCTTCTCCGTCTACCACTGGTGCTACTATTCTGCACCCAGAAGGTCGCAAGTGGAAAGCCCTAGAAGGGTTCAATTTGAGCTAGCAATATCGTACTAGAACGGCGTCAAAAGATCTGTGCGTTTCCCTTCTTGCTCTATGTAACATTTTTTATTTCAGCGAGTTAAGGTGCCGGCAAACGATGGCTGCCCACTTTACCGAGGCAAACCTGAGTCGGAACCCGCCCTTCCCGCAAACCCCTTATCGACCTGCGAGGTTGGACGTTGAGAGCCAGCCCGGGCGCCCTTTTCGAGCGGCCCCACGTCTGGCACCCGCGGACGCCACCCAGTAGAGCGCCCGGCGCAAAAAAAGGCCTCCCGTCCGAGCTGGACAGGAGGCCCTTTTGTTGAAGGCCCCGGAAAAGGCGGCTATCCGCTCTAGAAATCTAGAAAACGAACTTCAAGGCGAATTGAATCTGCCGTGAAGGCCGAGCCGTCGTGGAAATTTGACCGAGACCCGCTGACCCGACCGAACTGGCCGGCAGGCCGAACTGCGGGTGGTTGAAAGCGTTGAAGAACTCGGAGCGGAAGAGGATGCTCTTCGACTCCGATACCCGGAACGCGCGCGACACGGTGAAATCGAAGTTCACCGAAGCGGGACCGTAGAGAGTATTGCGTCCAACGTTACCCCAGTTGAACGCCGTGGGGACAGCAAACGCCGCCGGGTTGAACCACAGTTCGGGGTCGGGGTTAGCCACCACCGGGCTGACGCCCGGCACAACGTCGGCGCGGCCACCACGCCCTGTGTTGGTAGGCGCTCCGGTCGCCGTAACGGTGTAGCTGTGCCCGGTTTGCAGCACCGTGATACCGCCCAGCTGCCAGTCGCCTGCGATCCAGCGGAGAGCTGAATTGTCGCTGAGCCACCTCTTGCCGGAACCGAACGGTAACTCGTAAGTCCACGACAAATTCACCCGGTGCCGGATGTCGCTGTTGGCGGCGCCCCAGTCATTCCGCCGGTCATAGGGATCCTGCGGAATCGGACCGCCCGCTCCGCCGTCCTCGCCGGCGTTGTCCAGCGTGTGCGACCAAGTCCAGTTGCCGAGGAAAAACAGGCCCTGGCCGAAACGGCGCTCAAACGAGGTCTGCAAGCTGGTGAACGCGGAGTTGGCCGATGATTGCAGCCAAGTGATCCCTGTAATCAGCGGTAGCTGGCTGTTGTACGGCCGTCTCGCCTGAATGTTGCCGGGGCCCGGCAGCGGATCGTTGATCGGCTGGTTCCAGCTCAGATGGCTGCCGAGCGACCCCACAAAAGATACCGTGAGCACGGAAGTCCCCGAAAGTTCCCGCTGCAGCCCAAAGTTGAACTGCTGGACCGCGGCGTTCTTGAAGTCAGGAGTGACTCCCCGGATGGTTCCGAAAGGGTTATTGATATCGATCGGCGGGGCGTCATCCAAACCTAGAAATCCCTGTGCTACGCGGTTCTGCGGGGTAATGTCACCGGGAGTGATGCTGAAAATGAAGTCGTACGGCAACTGGCGGAATTGCCGGATGTTGGTGCCGGCGTTGCTCTGGGGAGCGAAGAAGACCCCATAGCCGGTCCGCAGGACCGTTTTGGGATTGATCTGGTAGGCGATCGCCAGGCGCGGCCCGATGCTGCCCAGGTCGTCCTTGATGTTCGCCCGGCGGTCGGCGTTCTGTCCGGCCAGAAGCAGTTTCGCGGCGACCGGATCGAAATTCACCCAGTAGTCGTTTTCCTCCTCGAAGGCCGTATTCACCTCGTAGTGCACACCGACGTTCAGGGTGAGCCGGTTGTTGACCCGCCACTCATCGGTGAAGAAGTAGTTGTACTCCTGGGTGAAGAGGGTGGCCGTCTCCGCAATGAAGAAATCGCGCACCGTTTGCGTCGGATATCCCAGCAGCATGCTGGCGATGGTGTGGCCGGTGCCCGCGCGATTGGCGAGGTTGACGGTAAAGCCGTTGTTGAAGTTAAATCGGCCGAAGGCGCTTTGTCCCGGGGGGCTGGCCGTTTCGCTCGTCAGCCGGCGGCGAAAATCGATACCGAACTTCAGATTGTGCGAACCGTGGATCGAAGTGAAGTTCGCAATGTATTCCGTCATGTTCTGGAAGCGGATGAGGGGGCTGGAGCGTGGATTGCCGAGGCCGGAATAACCCGTCGGCGAGATGATCGGGGCTGACGGCTGGTACGGGTCTCTCGTGTCGCGGCCGGGGATCTGCGACCAGATCGGGTTGGTAAGTTCGGTCGGGAGAAGCTTGCTGTCGAACCGCGTGTAGCCGAACCGGAAATCTCCGATGAAAGTCGGGCTGAACGTGTGCACATCGGCGATAACAAGGCTGTCGCCCCGCACGTCATCCGGCCCGGCGAAACTATCCTCCCGGCCGCCGATGTCGGTATTGAACGTGTCCGGAATGAACAGCCGGGCATTGTCCTGGGAGTACCGTACAAAGAAGGAATCCGCCTCGCTGAACTGGTGGTCTACGCGCACATTACCCCGGTCGACCGTACTTCTCTTGACGGGGTTGACCACCAAGTTTCGCGCCAGAGCGCTTGTTTGCGGCGCCGGATAGAGTTTCACGAGCTGCGCTGAAATGGGATCAAAGCGGTTCGCTGGGATGCGGTCATTGGGAAAACGGTCCCGGATCGTCGCCGTTCCCTCCGTTCGGTTTGACAGAGGGTCGAAGATGCCATTGGGCGCCGCCGGCCCGGCGAAGTCACCGTCGCGCATCGCGAAGGTCGGCACTGTCTCCAGCAACGTCGCGCCCACTCTTTCACGGTATCCTTCGTAGTCACCGAAAAAGAAGGTGCGGTTCCGCACGATCGGCCCTCCAAAGCTGCCACCGAACTGGTTGAGTTGGAACTGCGGGATCTTCTCACCCGGCCGGTCGAAAAAGTTCTTGGCATCCAGCCTCGCGTTACGTAGAAACTCGAACAGCGAGCCGTGGAATTCGTTTGAGCCGGACTTGGTGTTGAGCACAACCACCGCGCCGCCCGCGCGGCCGTACTGGGCGCCGGCGTTGTTGGTAGTGACCTTGAACTCCTGGATGCCTTCGACCGTCGGCCGCACCACGAATGTTTGTGAAATCATCTCGGTGGCGTCAATGCCGTCGATCAGCATCTGGTTCATCATATTGCGGGCCCCGATGGCCAAAATGGTTGTGCCCCCGGGACGCAACTCATCCGGACGTCTTCCGGCGTTGATCGTGTTGGGCTGCGCATAGTCCAGGCCCGTCATGCCTGGGGCGAGGATCGCCAGCTGCGCGAAGTTGCGGCCGTTGAGAGGCAGATCGGAAATGGGTTTGGGAGAAATCACCTGGCCCATCGCGGAGTCCTCGGTGTGGAGCAGCGGCGCGCCGGCCTGCACTTCCACGGTCTGTTCCACCGCGCCGACTTCGAGCACCATGTCCAGGCGGGCAATCTGGCTGACTTGCACCACAAAACCCGTAAAAAGCCGCCGGCTGAAACCGCTGTGCTCGGCCGCAATGGTATAGCTGCCCGGTGCAAGGTTGACGGCGGTGTAGTTTCCGGAAGAATCGGTCGTCCGCTGGACCGCCGTGTTCGTGCCCTCGTTCGTCACCGTAACGCTGACGCCCGGTATTACCGCGCCAGTGGTGTCAGTGACGGTACCTACGATACTGGCTCTCTCAACTTGAGCGGAGAGAGGAACAACCAGACATAAAACGAGCAGGGCGCAGATTTGCACCCGTGCCCGAAAAGAAAACGCTGTCATTTATGCTGCCTCCTCAGGCTGGTGACACTATCTTTTCGAAAAAACGGAAGGGACGACCACGGGCCAGCCAATCCGGCGGACTGATACTGTTCCTTCTCGGCAACAAGCCGAACCCCAACCGGAACCAACCACGCTAGTCTCCCGGAGACCCTTAGCGCTTAACGTTTCGTGACTAGCCGACTTGTAGCATAGGGCTAGGGAAGAGTCAAGAAAATTTGAAACTGGTGTGACCACATAGTGAGAGATCGGCTCGCAGGCCCTGTGCGGGCGGGCGGAGCTTCTTTTGCTTTGGGACTCCGCGGAAGTCGGACAATGCGGCCGCTAAATCCTCCAGCACACCGGCCTCTATTACTATAAATGTAGTTTTATTCGTGCCTAAGGTGCCGGAGATTGCTGGTTTTTGTACGCTTTCAGTGCCTTGGGAGCCAAGTCCAGCGGGAATCGGTACACTGTTTGAGGTTCGGCGCCAAGTTGGCGCGGCTTTCGAGAGCCGGGTTGTTTATGACGGGTACGCAAGCAAAGCAAGTCGCGGTCGTGACTGGAGGCAGCCGGGGCATCGGCCGGGCCATCGCCCGGGAACTCAGCAGCACCCACCAGGTGATCGCTACCTATCGCGGCCGGGAGGATGCGGCCCGCTCACTGCGGGAAGAAACCGGCCTCGAGATCTTTCAGTTCGACGTCTCGCGGGCGCAAGACCGCGCCTCCCTCCTCGACTTCTGCCGTGAAAGATTCGGGCGCCTCGATTTGCTGGTGAACAACGCCGGCATGGCGCCGCGGCAGAGAGCCGATCTACTGGAGGCATCCGACGAGAGCTTCGATGAGGTGCTCAACACCAACCTCAAGGGGCCCTACTTTCTCACTCAGGCTGCCGCGAGATGGATGCAGGAGCAGCAGTCAGGCCGCATCGTGTTCATCACTTCCATTTCCGCTTATACTTCGTCGGCAAACCGTGGGGAGTACTGCGTGTCGAAAGCCGGATTGAGCATGGCCGTGCAACTCTTCGCCAGCCGTCTGGCGGCGGAAGGGATCGGCGTGTTTGAGATTCGTCCGGGTATCATCCGGACGGACATGGTAGGCCCGGTAGCCGCCAAGTACGACAAGCTGATTGCCGAGGGCTTGCTCCCGTTGCCCCGCATGGGGGAAGGCGACGACGTGGCTCGGGCCGTTCGGGTGATTGCGGAAGGACTTCTTGATTACTCGCCGGGGCAGGTACTTGACGTTGATGGCGGCTTTCACCTGCGCCGCCTGTAGACGGGATCGAGGACCGGCCCGCTAAAAATCGGGGCGGTAAGAGAAACTGCGCAAGGCCATCTCAGCGTTGCCCGGCAGGTGGAAGCCGAATTTTCCCCGCCCAAAGTTGTTGCCGGAATCAGTCCACCGGTCGATGATCATCCATTCCCCGCTGTGCAATCCGCGGTGCGTGATGGAGTCCTTAGTCACTTCGATGCGAACGTGGAAGTTGTCGAATTGTCCGAGGGGATGGCGAGACCTGACCGTTTTTGATTTCTTGCCGTCCCGAATTTCCGTCCGGTACAGGAATTCCTGGTTGATCTCGAAGAGGGTGTAGTTGTTGTCATCCACGTAGTTCAGCACCCACTCCAAACGGCGCCCATCGCGGAGTTGCGCTTCGAACTCATAGAGACCCGCGCCCGTCGGGCCGGGCGCCAATGTAATTTTGCCGCCTCGCTTGGCGATCAGGTTGCCTTCCTTGTACCAGCCACCGGCCCTCAGCCAGCCGTCGGCGGTGAGGACGGGTTCGCGCTTTTCGATCGCCACACGCTCCAGCGCAACTTCCGCCGTACGAGTTTCGCCGGCAACGACGCGGAGAGTGGTGGCAAAGTTCTGATATCCCTTGGCGCCGGCTTTGATCGTGTACGTCCCTTCCTCCAAAGTCAGGGTTGTCCCCGTGACGACGTGGTCGATGTTTTCGCCTTCCCGCCGCCATGTCAGGTGAGCGCTTGGAGGGTTCACCGCAAGCTTGAGCCCGCCGAGCGTGGAAACCAGAGAGCCGTCGATCTCCACGGTCTCACCAGCGGTGAAATTCTGCTGCTCCTGTCTCGGCCGGAACTGTTTCTTACGCAGGGAGATGGTACGGGAGCCGGGGCTCACGTTCCCCGCGGAAAGGGTGCCATCGGGACCAACGACCCCGGCGGACTCTCCGTCGATCAGCACCTCGGTTCCGGGAACACCACCGCGGACAGCCAAGAGCGCCGTCTTTGGTTCTGGTTCCAATTTGAAACTCAGCCGCGCCTGCCCGCCCTTGCGGACCTCGGCGGTCTGCTCCGGCAGGGGCCGGAACCCGGCTTTCTCCACCCGGATGCGATAGCTGTCGGGCTCCAGATACAAAAGCAGCCGGCCGCGCTGCGTGGTGCGGCGATATTTCCTTCCGTTGAGATAAACGCTGGCGCCGTCTTCGCCTGTTTCAATGCTGAGCGCTCCGGCATTGCGGTCGGACTTCAAATAGGCGGTCAGCGTGGGCGCCATGCCGCTTTCAAAGATCAGCCGCCTGACATCGTCCCCGTTGCCTACGGCCAGTTCGTGGGATCCCGCCGCAAGGTTGGGCGCTTCGACTCCCGAGGGGCCGAGCTTCCCGATCAACTCGCCGTCAACCTTGGCCTCCCCGGTCTGCTGATCACTGTGTACGACAGCTCTGGGACCCAGGGAAGCAACGACCACCGCCGCAATGCTGCTGGACTGGACTGGGGCGAGGATCAGCGGAGCCGATCCGGGATTGGCTTCGAATCGAATCGTGGCGCTGCCACTTTGTTCCGAAATCGTCAGAGTATGGGAGCCGGGAGTGATTCCGGCCAACTCCCTCTCGAAGTTTCCATCTTCGAGTTGGCCCAGGACTTTACCGTCGAGCACGACCTGGGCGCTGGACAAATCCGACGACAAACGCAACAACGGCGGCAAGGGCTCGAGCAACAGTTCGATTGGGTCCGGGCCGGATGTGGCGTCTCCCTCGGCGGGGGGAGTCACCTCGAACGATATGACCGCTGCGCGGTAACCCGCCAATTCAGCGCGTGCCTCGTGGGTTCCGGAGGCGAGATCCAGCCCGCACTCGGAAGTTCCACAAACTTCGCCGTCGATCAGGATCGTTGCGCCGGGCACCGAGCTTCGGACGACGCGAGGATACGTTTCTCCGACGGTAGCGTCCCCGCTGCCCCACACCCACCACCCGGCCAGCAAGATCACCAACGCCACGACCACTCCCAGGGCGGCGGGCAGAAGGGGTGAGCGGTTGGGCCCTTGCCCGACGAAGGGGGCAAGAGCTGGGAATTTCTTCGTCAGTGACTCGCTGGCTGCCTGGAGCACGGAGCGCAGGACGACGTTGAAATTCTGGTCCCCTAAGCCCTGAGCAGGCGTTGCCCCCTTGCCGCCGTTCTGTTGGGCCACCGGTTTCGGCGGGGCGGTCTGCTTGCTCTGGGGCGCCCTGCGGTGGCCGGCTTTGAGATCCTCCTTCAGACCCACCAGTCTTGACTCTTCGGGATGCGCCGTCAAACCCTCCTCGAGCACGGCCAGAGCCGCCTTCACGTCGCCGCGGGCTTCGCATTCAGCAGCCTGGTAGAGGCACCAGGAGACAAGTTCCTCCCGCTTCGGATTGATCCGCTTGCTGAGGTCCGTGGCCTCCGGATGATCCGGATCGAGCCGCAGCACAACCTGGACGTACTGGTCGGCCTCCTGCCAATCGGTTTTCAGCAGTTCCTGGGCGCGCTCAAGCAAACCGTCGGCCACCGCGGCCCGCACGTATGGGTTCTCCTGACCCACCTGATACGCCTGCCAAAGGAATTGGGCGCCGTTTTCGCCGCGCCCTTGCTGGCAAAGCTCAAGCCCCCGGCAGAGCAGGCGAATCGCCTCCTCGCGGCGCTGCAATTCTTCGTTGCCGGGAAGCGCGCCCAGGGCGTCGCCCACCGCCGCGAATGCCGCTTCATAGTCCCTGGCCTCCAGGCTCTCGTCGATTCGTTGGTTCCAGCGCGCGGCGACCTCGAAGCTGGTTTTCTCAGCTTGTGCCTTTACCCACTCGTCGAGACCTGCAAAGGAGTCTTCCTCCTCCGTCACGACGTAGGGTGATCCTGCGTCTTGGCTGACTTCGATCACACTGCTGGGGCCGTTCCCCGCCGAGGCCTCTTGCAACCATCGCACTTGGCGCAGAAACTTCTCTAGAGTGGAGTAATTGTGATGGCCGACGAGCAGGTGCACGAGTACAGGCCGGCCGGTCAGGATCTCCCTGGCTCGATAGGTCTGTGTCGGTCCATCGAGCAGCAGATGCCCCAGTTCGTATTTCTTTTCGTAACTCATTCGCGGCGCCGAACTTTGGAGGAATCCCTACCCAATATTTGCACTCACTTCGATCCCATTCAATAGAGAACAGACCCTAAGATTTGCCGCTAAGAAGGAATAGAATCCCCTTTAGGGGAAGTCGCTTAGCCCAAAATGGCGGACCGGCGCCCGGCGCGGGTCTGGGCGCTAAACCCGGGGTTGTCTCGACGCTTTTTCGCGGTCTGGCTACAATGAGTTTTGCAGTTCCTGTTCGGCGATCCGGGGCTGATCCCGCATACCTCGCTCGAGCGCCTGCCTGCACCTGATGATTCGCAAGATCCTTAAGTACGGAGATCCGGTCCTCGAGACGGCCTGCGGCCCGGTCACCGATTTCGACACGCCCGAGCTGCGCGAGCTCGTCGAAGACATGTTCGAAACCATGTATGAGGCGAACGGCGTGGGGTTGGCGGCGCCGCAGATCGGCGTCTCCAAGCGCCTGACGGTGATCGACTGCTCGGGGGGTGAAGCGGCCGGGGAAAAGCTCGTCCTGATCAACCCCGAAATCATTAGCCTCGAAGGCCAGCAGGTAGGGGAGGAAGGGTGCCTGAGCATCCCCGGATTTCGTGAGGATGTGAAGCGCGCCCGCAAGGTGGTCGCCCGCGCGCAGGATTTACAAGGAAACTCCTTCGAGGTGACGGGCGAAGAACTGCTGGCGCGTGCCATCCAGCATGAGAACGATCACCTCAACGGCATTTTGTTTCTGCAGCACCTCAGCCCGCTCAAACGAGAACTCATCAAACGGAAAATCCGCAAGCTCAAACGCAAAGGTGAATGGGACTAGCCGATGCGGGTGGTCTTCATGGGGACACCGGCGTTCGCCGTTCCCACACTCGCCGCCCTGCACCAGAGCGGGCACGATGTCGTCTCTGTGATGACGCAGCCAGACCGGCCCTCCGGCAGAGGCCGTCATCTCACGCCGCCCCCCGTGAAGGTAAGTGCCTTGGAGCTGAGTTTGCCGGTCGTTCAGCCGGAACGTGTTAAAGATCCAGGGGTTTTGGAACGTCTGCGGACCGACCGCCCCGGGGTCATTGTGGTTGTCGGGTACGGGCAGATTATCCCGCAGACGATTATCAGTCTTCCTCCGCACGGCTGTGTGAATGTACATGCCTCGCTACTGCCGAAGTATCGTGGTGCGGCTCCCATCCAATGGGCGATTGCGAACGGCGAAACCCGCACGGGCGTCACAACGATGCACATTGAGAAGCGCCTTGACGCGGGCGACATCCTGCTGCAGCGGGAAACGGAGATCAGTCCCGGCGAAACCGCGCCTGATCTTGCCGGGCGGCTCGCGCCTATGGGAGCATCGTTGCTGATCGAAACGCTCGAGCGTCTCGAGGCGGGAACAATCGTAGCCCGCAAGCAGGACGACGCCGAAGCCACCTATGCTCCCATTCTTAAGCGCGAGGACGGCCGGATCAAATGGAGCCGGAACGCGCGGGAAATCCTCAACCGCATTCGCGGCTTCGAGCCGTGGCCGGGCAGCTACACCGGCTTCCGCGGCAAGCGGCTCCACATTCGCAAGGCCAGCGTGGTCGAAGGTGCGCCGCATCGGCCGGGCGTCATTTCGTTTTCCGGCGCCGAGTTGCTGGTGTCTTGCGGGGAAGGAACGTCGCTGCTCGTGGAAGAGGTGCAGCTCGAAGGGAAGACGCGCACTTCCGCGGGAGACTTTGTACGCGGCCACCGGCCTCAGCCGGGGGAATCATTGGAGGAGAGCAAGCTGTGAAGCTGCCGCTGGGATATCGTTACGCCTCGGTTTACGCGGGCATCCGCAAGAAATCGGCGGATGATCTGACACTCATCGTGTCGGACGCCGCCGCGTCAGCCGCCGCCATGTTCACGCAAAACGTGGTGCGGGCCGCGCCCGTGACCCTGACCGCCGAGCACTTGCGCAAGAGCAAAGGCCGCGCCCGGGCGATCATCGCCAATGCGGGCAACGCGAACTGCGCGACGCCCACCATGGAACAAGTGGCGCGCGCAACCGCGAAAGCCACCGCCGAAATTTTGGGCGTTCCCCGGCATCAGATCCTGCTCTCCTCGACCGGTGTGATCGGAGAACCGCTGCCCGTGGAGAAGATCCTCGCCGCCCTCCCCAGCCTTCAGCAGAGGCTCTCGGCCGACAGTTTCGAGTCTTCGGCGCGCGCCATCATGACGACGGACACCGTTTCCAAAACGGCCCACGCCGCCGTGAAAACCCGCGAAGGAGAGATTCGCATCGCGGGCATGGCGAAGGGTTCCGGCATGATTCATCCACGCCTGGCGACCATGCTGGCCTACATCATGACCGATGCCCGCATCGCGCCTGGACCGCTGGCAAAGATGCTGCGTTCCGTCGCTGACGAGACGTTCAATCGCATCTCCGTCGACTCCGACACCTCGACGAACGACACGGTTTGTCTGCTGGCCAATGGGCAATCCGGCGTCCAAGTGCGAGGCAGCAACCGCGACGCGTTCAGGGCGGCTCTGCGCACAGTCGCGGAGCAGCTTGCCATTGCCATTGCCCGTGACGGCGAAGGGGCGCGCAAACTGCTCACGATCGATGTCGAAGGGGCGAAGGGCGACCACGACGCGCAACAGTTGGCGCGAGCCATCGCCAATTCACCGCTAGTGAAGACGGCGCTTGCGGGCGCCGACCCTAACTGGGGCCGTATTCTCTCGTCGGCGGGCGCCAGCGGCGTCTCTTTTGACCCGCGCAAGGTGGATATTCGGCTCAACGGATTTCTTGTGTGCCGGCGGGGCGTGCGCGCGGATTTCTCGGAGAAGGATGTGCAGGCCTCGATGGAAGCCAAGGAATGCACCTTGCACTTCCGGATCCGCGGCAAGGGCAAAGGCCAGGCCCGTTTCTGGACCTGCGATATGACCGAGGACTACATTCGCATCAACGCCGAATACAGGACCTAGTTCCCCACGACAGTCACCGTTTCGCCGCCGGGGCAACGAAGATATCGAGTTGGCCGATGGAGGCGAAAAATATGGCGATTGTCGTTGGTGCGAGGCGGTTGTCAACCAAATGATGCAACGGCATCTGCAAATCGGCGCGCTACTCGCTTTGCTCCTGGTGCTACCGCTCTCCCCGCAAGCGCCTGAGGGGGCGCCGGGAGACCTGGGCCGCATCCTGCGTGACGCCAGCCGCGCCTTGCAGGCGGGCAACGCCGCGCTCTTCCTGAGCCACTTTGACGAACGCCGGTTTCCCGAGTACGCGCGCCTGGAAGATCACGTGGTGGCGCTGACACGGCAAGCCGACATCGCCTCTTCGATCGAAATCGCCGGCTCGGAAGGTGGTGGTGAGACGGAAACCCTGATGGTCGACTGGCTCTTGCAGCTGACGCCCTCCAGTGGTTTCGGCCCGGCCACGCGCCGCCGGGAGAGCATCACCATCCGCTTTTCCAACGCCGAAGCCAAACCCAGGATCGTCAGCCTCGCCCCCATCGATTTTTTTCGTCCTCTTTGAGCGAGCCGGTTTCGCGATCCACATCGGAACTTCGATGCCATCTTGCTATACTAGGCGGCAATCTGAGATCCGCCGGTTTCGGATGAGCCGGCGAACTGGTCCAACGGATGTGCTGACGGGAGGAGGCTTCGATGGCGTTTTGTAATCAATGTGGCGCCGACGTGACGGGCGTCAAATTCTGTTCCAAGTGCGGCGCCCCAGTCGGAGCGGCAGCGGCTGCTCCAGGACCTTCGGCTGCGCCTCCCGGAGCGGCGCCCCCGGCGCAGGCGGGCGGTGGAGAGATCTCGGAGAACATTGCGGCTGCGCTCGCCTACATCGTTCCCGTCGCGGTTGTCTGGCTCCTGATTGAGCCTTATAAGAACCGGCGGTTTGTTCGCTTCCATAGCTTTCAGTCAATCTTCTTTTTCCTGGCCAGCTTCGCAGTTGGGATTTGCCTTGGGGTCTTCAGCACGATCCTGACGCTGGTCGGAGTTGGTTTTATCCTTGTCATGGTTTACCCGCTATTTCAGCTCGCGGTTTTTGTGGTCTGGATCATCCTCGTGATCAAGGCCTACCAGGGCCAGCATTTCAAGGTGCCGGTGATCGGAGATTTCGCGGAAAAACAGGCCGGCTGAAGAGCTGCTGTGAAATCGCGGGGGCGGGGTATGCTAACCCCTCCCTCTATGGGTGGCGCGGCTGCTGGAGGCTATGCTATGCCCACATCGGCGTAGTCTACTTGGATGATCTGGGGCAGCACTGCCTGGTACCGCAGACTGTGTCTTGCCTGCCATCTGGGTCTTACTGCCATCCCCTCTCTTTCCGATGTTGGACATTCGAAAAGCCCATGCGGTCAGGATGATCCGGATTGAGATGTCTAGTCCGGCAAGCTGCTGATGAAGTCGTTCATTTCGCGCAGGACGTCCGCCTCGTTTGAGCGGAAGACATAGTGACTTGCATCGTCGAACCGGATGACGCGGGCGGAAGGCAGGCCAGATTGGAAAGCGGCCGCTTGATCCAACTTCATCTGGTTCCTGGCTTCCCCGGCCGCGCGGGCGGACGAACCGGTTGGACCCCGGACGGGCTGAAGTGCGTAGATGGCAAGTACAGGTGCGCGGATGTCTGTGTACCGTTGTGATCCTCTGCCGATCGCGGCCTCAATCTCAATCGGCGGGACGGAAGGCCGCGGCCGGGCCGGAGCGTCTGGTCGTGGAGGGTCCTCCTTCAGCCTCTCTTGTATCCTCCGCAAAGACCTCTCGAGTTCTGGAATGCTTGCTTCTAACAACTCGTCGATCAGGGGCTTTGGGTCTTGAGGCATGTTTCCGGGTTCCAGCTGTTCCAGCCTCCTGCGCACCTCATTTACTTCGATGAACAAATCCCCCTTAGAGTGATCGTAGTACGCATACTGATAGGCGGCGTCGAGGTAGATCAGCCCTGCGACCTTCTCGGGATGCCGAGAGCCGATCGAGCTGAGTTCCTGGCCGCCGAGGGAGTGCCCTACCAGGACTGGACGGTCAAGCCTGAGGTCGGCGATCACCGCCAGCACATCGTCGCCGAGGCGATCCGCAGAGTAGTTTGCGTTTGTTGGCGCTGGAGCGCTAGAGGCACCGGAACCGCGGCGTGTAATGCCGTAGACGTGGTACCTGTCGGCCAGCGCAGGGGCGAACCCATCGAATCCGTGAGAGTTGTTGCCGCCGCCGTGCAGCAGAATCAATGGTCGGCCAGACCCGCCCCAGTCAAGCACCTCCAGCTTGACATCGTCTTCCACGGTTACGAACTGGATTGTGTGTGGGGTTGTGTCCCGAAGCCACGACGACTCCTCGGTCGCTCGGGTCAAGTTGAGCGGTAACGACCCGCCTTGCACCCACTCACCCGCGATCGATGTCCCGTCGTCGCTGATCTTTCCTTGGTAGCTTCCTCGAATTCGGGCGAAGGTCAGCTTGAGCTCGGATCCCTCAAGTGAGACGGAGTCAGCCACCACACCGTTCGAGCCTTCATCCGGCGTGAACTCTGTGACCTTCCAGGTGCTGCCGGCGCCCTTTTCTATCTTGAGGACGACTCGAATCTCGGCACTGGGGGTTTTCAGCGTTCCTTGCCAATCACCCGCCATGTCCTGCGCAAATAGAACGCTACTCAATGCGAGCAGCAGCGAAACCGGCCTGGCGATGAGCATAGCTTTACTCATCCGCGGTCACCTCCGCAAGTAGTATAGACCACGTCACCAGATTCGCCCAAAACGCCGCAGCGTGGACTGGAAACTTGCATCAACCGGGGTAGTTTCCCATATGCACCTGCGTACCGCACTGGCCAGAAGCGCCAGGGCCGACGGGCCGAGAACCGAACTCCCTTGCCGACCGTCAAAGCGTGCCTCAACCAAGCGTCTGGCGATGCCGAATCATTCTTTGGGAAACACTTGGGAGGGGGCTGCCAGCCCCGGTACGGCATAGTCGTGGCTCCAGAATTGTGGCGTGCTTCGGTTCGAAGTTTGGTTTCGCACAGGCTCACCGCGGAACCGGATCGGCCGTTCCCGGAGCGACGCTGCTCCGGCAAGAGGCGAGGCGTTGCGCGGTTAAGACCATTCCCCTGGGAAATCCGTGCTTGAGGACCGCCTGACGCGAATATTCCGAACAGGTCGGCTGATAGCGGCAAACCGCCCAGCGGCCCAGCAGCGGGCTGGCCACCGCCTGGTACTGCCGCACGGCCGAGGTGTAAAGCCGCGCGCTGATCTGCTGATCGCCCATCCGCAGCCAGTCGAAAGCCACCAGCAGCACGGCCGCCAGCAACACTCGCCGGACAGTGATCAGGGGTTGCCGCAATGCGGGCATTTGGCGCTGGCTTGCAGACGGTTGTTGCCGCAGGTTGCGCACCGGCTCAGATCCCCCTTCGGCCGCGATGACAGGTAAATCACCAAACCCAGGATGCTGGTGGCCATCACCAGCAACATCCATAGCACCGAGTTATCCATGCCCCGCGCCTTGGCGTCGCGGGCCACCCAGATCAGTAGCGCGATGTTGAGGGCGAACATCGCGGCAAGGAAGAGCACGAAACCGCCACAGGCCGCGCAGCCCGTTGCGGCGGCGGCCGCTGCCGCCGCTTCCTCCTCCGGCCGCTGAGCGGGCAACACCGCGGCGCCAGGAAGAGCCATCCCGGCGGAAAGCCGGAACAGCCGCCAAGCGATACCGGACGGATACCGTTCGGCGACAACCGCGCAACGGCGTGTTGCTCTGGAAACCCCCTCCACCCTTGCCATCCCCGTCCCCCTGGCCGCTTCGCTGCCGGCGGTCTAGTCTAGCAGAGTGCATGGTCCAAATCGGAGCACCGGCACAAGTCTATAATGGGCTTCTGAACGGACCATCCCTTCTCGAGCGGGCCCTCCCCACTTCATGCCAATGAAGGACACTGCCGCCACCAGCAGCCGCCGGAAGATTCTCGACTACTTCAACGTCCGGGATGGCGAAATCGAGCCGACTGTCCTGCTCACGCTGCAGTTGATGCTCGGCATCGCCTCCGTGATCTGTCTCAAGACGGTCAGCGATTCGATCTTTCTGACCCGCTTCAACGCTCAGCGATTGCCCTATGTCGATCTGGCCGTGACAGGGTTGGTCGGGTTTGTCGTCGGCCTCTACATCCGTCTTTCGAACCGCTGGTCGCTGCCGCGGCTGGTCGGCTTCACACAAGTATTCCTGGCAGGGAACATTCTGCTCTTTTGGCTGCTGCTCCGCCAGCACGTTACCGGTGTGCCAGCTCTGCTCTACGTTTGGGTGGGCATCTTCGCGGTCCTGATTCCGAGCCAGGTCTGGTCGATGGCGGGCTTGGTCTTTGATACCCGCCAGGCCAAGAGGCTTTTTGCGCTGATCGGCAGCGGCGGCATTATGGGAGCAGCGCTTGGCGGTGAATTTGCCAGCATTGCCGGTCCCGCCATGGGGACCGAGAACGTGCTTCCCGCCACGGCCGCTTTTCTTCTGGCCTGCGCCGCCATCGTGTACAGGCTGTCGTTCTTTCGCTCCGCGGCGCCCGCGGGCGGAGATTCCGGCGGCGGCGCCCGATCGTCCTTTCGCGAAACCTTCCAGCGCGTGGCTAAGAACCGCTACCTGACGCTGATTACGGTGGCGCTGTTTCTCTCGACGATCGCGGGCACCATTATCAAGTATCAGTTCAAGGCTCTCGCGCAGGTTCACTATGCCGACAATCAGGCTGGCCTGACCGCCTTTTTCGGCGACTTCTACGGCTACATCGCCGTCGTTTCCTTTCTCTTCCACATGCTCGCGACAGGACGCCTGTTGCGGTGGGCAGGGCTGGGATTGACGCTCTTCATCTTGCCGTCGGCGATTCTGATGGGGGCGGCGGCGCTCTTGTTTTCGAGTTCCCTGGCGGCGGGGATTCTCGCCCGCGGGGCCGACCAGGCTTTCCGCCATTCGCTCGACCGCGCCTCCGTCGAATTGCTCTATGTGCCGATCGCCGCACAGATCCGCGCCCGCGTGAAGAGCTTCGTCGACATGGTGGTCGCGCGCTCCGCGGATGGCCTGGCCAGCGTTGTGCTGCTGGTGCTGTTGAGCTGGCCCAAGCTGGGTATTGCGGGCATCAGTTGGGCGAACATGGCGTTCATCGCGTTATGGCTGGCTGCCGTTTGGCAGTTGGGACGCGAGTACGTGCGCACGCTGCGCAGCAGCATCGAGCGCAAAGACATCAGTGCGGAAAACCTTCTGCGGCAGTTAGCCGGTTCGGTGCAGGAGGAAACGCTGGAGCTGACCCTGCAAAGCTCGGACCAGCGCGCCGTTGAAACCGCCATCGACTGGATGCAATACGGCGGCGCCGCCGGCGGCCAAGCCCAACTGGCTGCCCTGCTCACGCACGAGTCGATCGCGATACGGCAAAAAACCATGATGGTAATCGCCTCCAACGCGATTCCGGGCTGCACGAAACAGGTCCTTCGTTTTCTCGAGCTGGAGCGCGACATCGAGGCTCGCTGGCAGGGCCTCGCCTACCTCGAAGAAGAAGAAGAAGGGCCGCGATCCCGCCTGATTCTGGAGACTCTGCTGCAGAACCCCGACCGGGACCTGGCGGCGGCCGCGGCGGCGCGCCTGTTGCACCATCCGGATCTGGCCGGGGGTCAGGCGGCAGAGGTGTTCCATGCCTACATCGATTGGGCCGAGTCGGAAGGGATGACGTCGAGTTCCACCGCTGCGCGTTTAATCGGCTTGGCGCCGCCAATGCCGGAGTTCAGCACGCGGCTGGCCCGCTTCCTGCGCGACAGAGACCCGGAAGTAGTCCGCGCGGCCCTGCAAAGCGCGGCCACATTGCAGCTCTGGGACGAGGTGCCGGCGATGGTCGGGATGCTGACCGACCGCCGGCTCCGTAGAGAGGCCCGGCACAGCCTGGCGGCCTATGGCGAGCCCCTGCTCGACCGCCTGCAAAGCGCACTCGAAAACGAATCGCTCAGCTCCGCTCTACGGCGCCAAATTCCCCGCGTGGTCAGCGGCATCGGAGGACCGCGGGCGGCGCGGCTGTTGCTCGACGCGCTGCCGCGCACGGACGGCGTGATCGGCGCCCAGGTGATTCGCGCCCTGGTGCGCATCCGCCGCGCGCGGCCGGATATTCGTTTCGACGCCGGCATCACCACACGGCACGTGACCGAAGAGTTGCACCGCTACTATCAGGAGGCCATGGTGCTGGCAAGCATCCCGGACCGGGCGCCCGGAACGGGCGGCGGATTCCTGCGGCGAGCCTTGCGTGAACAGCTCGATCGCCGCTTGAACTCCGTCTTCCAGCTTCTGGCGTTGATCTATCCCGATCGCGAGATTCTTGACGCGCACCATTGGATTCTGAGCGGCCGTCCGGACTTGCGTTCCAACGCCCTCGAGTTTCTCGACAGTCGTTTGGCCAATCCGGCCCGCGAGCTTCTTCTGCCTGCTCTGGAGGACCGCCGCGGCGAACGCCTCGCCGTCGTGGCCCAGGAGTTGGTGGGCGTCCAGCAGATGCCGTACGCTAGGGTCTTGCCGCATTTGCTCGACTGGCCGGACCCCTGGGTGCGCTCTTGCGCCACGTATGTGGTGGCGGAGGAACGGCGGGCCGATCTGCGGACCAAACTCGAAGCGCTGGCGGCCGAACCGGACGCGCTGCTCGCCGAGACGGCGTCTTTCGCCTTGCAACGCCTGGACCAGGCAGCTCGCTCATAACCATGGAGAACCTCACCACACTCGAACGAGCGATTCGCCTGCAGAAGGTGGATCTGTTCAACGATCTCGAGACCGACCTGCTGGCGCTGCTGGCTTCGATCGCGCAGCAGATCGAGGTCGGCAAAGGCGAGACGCTGTTCGAGGAAAAAAGCCCGCCGCGCTCCCTCTACGTGGTTCTCTCGGGCCGCATGGAAATGGAGCGGGGAGGGCAGACGATTTTCCACGTGGGCACCGACGAAACCATCGGCAACTGGGCGTTGTTTGACGACCAGCCGAGTGTGGTGACCGCCCGCGCCGCCGACGAGACCTGGCTGCTCCGCATCGACCGCGAAGACTTCTACGACCTGCTCTCGGACCACACCGAAATCACCCGCAAACTGTTTCAAGCTCTCTTCAAACGCGTGCGCAACCTGCTCACCAGCGGTCTGGGATCGGACTTGAACGCAAGCCCGCCGGCGGAAAATGCAACCCCACGCTGAACCCGTGGAACCCGGACAACGCCGCGGGAACCTCGATTTGAAGGACGGACCTCGGTGTCACTCCGGCGCCTTCGTGGGGCGCCCTTTCAGGCAGGGAAAGCCGCCCCAGAAGCGCTAGATCCGCGCTACGATGTCCTCGCCTGCCTTCGGGAGGCGGATGCCTTCATTCGGGCTGCTTGGCCCAGAGCCATGCCGGTGAACACCGGTCTGCTTCCGTTTGCCCTGCCAGGGCCACGGGCCACTTGTCGCGCATGATTTTCTGGAGCAACTCCCCGGTTCGCCCGGTACTTTGTAGCACTACCAAACGGCCCTCCAGTCTATCTATGATGACGGACGGTAGGCCATAACACGTCGTCCCATCCGAGAGAAGCCATCGATCCGCAGTCACCTGCCGCTCATTTTTCGCCCACGCTTCATAACCCGGTCCTTCGATGATCCGGTTGTCGCGGGCCGGCGGAAGGGTGACAGGGCGGCGAGGCTCGCGTGGAACAAACTCGCCGATAGTGAGCTTCGGGTTGCCTGAGAAAGTGTTGGAATAATCTGGTTCGAAACGGTTCGGATCCCCGGCGCGGATAGCCAAGCCCCGTCTCTTCGCCGCTCCACGCTCGTATTCGAGAAGCAGTAGCCGTTCTTCCAGTTCCGGAAGGCGGGACCAACCTTGTTCGGAGACCTCATAGATCGCAACCGCTTCGTGTTTGCCGTAGTTCTCGGCAAAGTCACAATCGGTATGGATGTTTTCTGCTCGGCCATTGTGGTTGAGATCCAACAAATCCAGTACTCCACGTCCACCGTCGCGTTGGAATTCGACGTCAAAGTAGCTTTCCACTTCCCATGTGGCCGGATTTCCGTCGCTGTCGAACAGCAGCGTGGTCATCCTTGTTCTGTCAACGCAACGACCGTTGATGGGAGTTGCGTGTACGAGGATCAGATCGAGCGTACCGTTCCCATCCAGGTCGGCCTGCCATGCTTCTGTGAAGCCAAGACCACCGTAGAACTCAGTGCGTACCTGCCAGGGCCGCCCAATCCGGTTCATCCCGCCGACCACAAGCTCGATCAAATCAGTTTTGCGTTGAGCAGCGCCTGCCAGATCCACGCGAATGGTTCCACGGTCGAAAGGCAAGCTCAGGTCGTCATCGTCGTCTTTGTCGAAAGTGTGTAACTCGCCGAGGTAAATTTGATGCACGGGAGCGGGCGCGAAATCCTGTGCCGGCACACCGGAAGCCAGAACCAAGATAAGCATCGTGATCGAGATTTTCACGGCACCCTCCTGCTATTTCCTCTATTGTCGCTGCATTTACGAACAGGCGTATGGTCCTGGCACGGCCCTTCGGTGTTTGCAGGAAGCGCGAATGAAAACCTCAGCGGTGCATATTTGAGCGCAGGGGACCTCACCCTTACCCCTGGTAGCAAAACCAAGACCTACTCGAACAGTCTGGTGTCATATTGAAACCTCTCGGGCGGGTGTAGCCGGATCTTCGTGAAATCGCGGTGCCGCGGGTTGATAAGCCAGTTCGACTCCGACGGCGCGAGAGCGGAAGGCACGATCAGAACGGCGGCGCGGCCATCCTGGACAAATCTGTCGCCCCATCGAACCAACCCCGGTGGCGCGGGACTGGCGCGCCAATTGGCGGGCAGTTGCTTTTCAGAAATGGAAACATGGGAGACCCTGGCCGGGATCTCGGCGGTGACGAGTACAAGGTCCGCCGGAGGATCGTTGGGGTCGATGTGAACGAAATATTCGAGCATCGCCAGCGACAAGTGCTCCGATGTGTAGGCCAGGCGCGTGCCGGGACTCGACCAGCGCCCGCCGAAAAGGTAGGCGCCTTCTCCGTCGAGCGGTTGCTTTACAAACCGTTTTCGAAGGATGCGATAGACCCGCGTCAACTCACGCCGCCGTAGGCGATACGCCCGAGAATATTTTCGACCGCTCGCGCGCCGGGTTCCGTGTCGATCAGATCCAGCGGACGGCTGCCGCCCAATGCCCGGTTCGGCCGCCGCAGCCAATGTGTGGCTGTTTTGCCATCGCCTAGATAGTGTTTTGCCAGTGCGATGATGCGCGCGAGCCTGTAGAGGCGATCCGATTCGTAGCGCGCCAACCGGCCTTCGCTGCGCCGGCGCTGCAGGCTGCGGGATGAGAGATCGAGGGTATCCGCCAGCTCTTTCAAGGTGAGGCCGGCGGCCTGCATAACCTCGCTGACAACCTTCTGGGGAAAGCCTTCCCGAATGGCGGATTGCAGGTCGGCTTGCGTGTGAAGGGACCGGCCCAACGCCGGTTTGCCCCCCAGCTCTTCGACAACCGCCTGAAGCTCATTGACCATTCTGTCGCTTATTATAGCGCCAAATGGCGTAGACACCGCGGGGCCGGATTTCAGAATCGGAGCTGTCGGCGTGAGCCGGCAGTGAGGAGGCGCGCCGCGTGCTTCAACGGCGCGTCAGATGCGGCGGTAGGAGGTTGCGTGTCCGGCATCTGCCTGCACGCCGGGCCGGAAGATGCGTCAACAATCTGATCGAGTGCCCACGGACTCATGTCCGCGGCTCTGAATCTGCTCGGGCCGAGAGGAAGTCCAACCGCCGGCGAACAAGCCCAATCTACGGCAGCGCGTAGGCCACGTACATTCCAGCGGAGGGATGGCCGCGGCCGCCGCCGGCGGGCACTACTATATACTGCTTGCCCTTTACTTCGTAGGTGGCAATCGTGGCGTTGCCGGCAAACGGCAGGACGGTTTCCCAAAGCAGTTTGCCGGTTTTCTTGTCGAAGGCGCGGAGTTTCTTATCGTGGTGCGTGGCCGCAATGATGAAAAGTCCGCCCGCGGTGACAATGCCGCCGCCGTGATTGTCGGAGCCGGTATCCTTGATTCCCTGCGCCACCAACTCGGGGTACTCGCCGAACGGAATTTTCCAGGCGTACTCGCCCGTGTCGAGATTGATCGCGGAAATCGTTCCCCAGGGAGGCGTCGTCGCCGGATAGCCTTCCGGATCGCGGAACTGATTGTAGCCATCAAAAGAGTACTTCAACTCAACAGGCGGCTTCGGGCCTTGTTCAACCGCCACCTGTTTGTCCTCTTTGCGGTACAAAAAAGCCGTGAGCGCTTCGATCGCAGGCTCGCCGAGGGATTCGAACGCCGGCATGCGTCCGCCGCCCTTGCGAACCTTGTCGGCGAAGTCTTTTTCCGTCATCCGGCCAACCAGGTTGTCGAGCGCCGGAAATTCAGGAGGCGCGCCCTTCATGTCGGGCCGGTGGCAACTGGCGCATGCGCTTGTGTAAATCCTGCTGGCGCGCGCCGACTCGCGCAACTCGGTGGGCGTCACCAAGCGCAGAATCCAGGCCATCTCGTTCGCGTTCACGTAGAAGAGATGCGTTTCGGGATCGTAGGCGCTGCCGCCCCACTCCGCGCCGCCGGAAAAAGCGGGGAAAATGACCGTGCCTCGCGTGCTCGGCGGCGTGAAGCGGCCGCCGTAGTCGAGGTTGCGGAGCTGCTCCATCAGAGCGCGGTGGACCTCCGGTGTCCGGCGGCTTACCGTTTCTTCCGTAAACTCCTGCCGCACGAACGGCTCGGGCTTGAGCGGGAAGCGCTGCGTCTTCGCGAGCATCTCGCCTTCCACGTTTGAGGCCGGAACCGGACGCTCCTCCCAGGGGAACAGGCTTTCTCCTGTTTCGCGATTGAGCACGTAGACGTAGCCGTCCTTGCCGGCCTGCGCCACGGCGTCAACGTTGCGGCCGTTGTGTTTTACGGTGACCAGCAGAGGGGCCTGAGGGAAATCGAGATCCCAAACGTCGTGTTTGATCGTCTGGAAGTGCCACTTGCGCTTGCCGGTGGCCGCGTCAAGGCAGAGGATCGAGTTCGCGAACAGATTATCGCCGTGCCTGTCGGCCCCATAAAAGTCGAAGGCGGCCGAACCAGTGGGCACGAAAACCAGCCCACGTTTACGATCGACCACCAGGCCCGCCCAGTTGTTGGCGCCGCCCGTGTGCTTCCAGGCGTCCTTGGGCCAGGTTTCGTAGCCGAATTCGCCGGGGTGCGGCACGGTATGAAACGACCAGCGCAGTTCGCCCGTGCGCACGTCGTAGGCGCGAATGTCGCCCGGCGTGGAGGGAAGCGCCTCGGGGACGGAGCTTCCCAGAATGATGAGGTCGCCGTAAATCGCGCCGGGCGTGGGAACGCTGATCGTCGTCAGTTCCTCCGGCCGGTCGAACGCCGCACGCATATCGACCTTGCCTTCCTTGCCGAAGGCCGGGTCAAGCTTGCCTGTCTTGGCGTCCACCGAGAGCAGCTCGTGATCGAGCGCGAAGAGAATGCGCGACTGCTTGCCGTCGGTCCAATGCGTGAGGCCGCGATTTTTGTGATTGGGACGCCGGCCGTTCAGTCCGTCGAAAATCCAGATCTGTTTGCCGGTGGCGGCATCAAGGGCCACAAGCCGTAGCGTGGGCGTGGTGGCATAGAGCACCCCATCCACCATGATTGGATTGCACTGCATGTCCGAGCCGGGGTAGGCGTCGCCGCTGTCGAACGTCCAGGCGAGTTTGAGCCTCTGAACGTTTTTGGTGTTGATCTGTTTGAGTGACGAGTAGTGTAGGTTGTCCGGTCCGCCGCCAAAGGTTTCCCAGCCGCGATAATTCTTCTGGGCCAGGCAGCAACTGACGCTGAGTAGCAGTACAAGAAAGCGCATAGGGATCTCTGGAAAAGTATACCGGGCGGGGGGGCAGAGCGCGCGTCAGGCAGGTACCGCCGGGCAAAAAGAGGGTCGGCCGGGCCGCGGAAAGTTCGTTGCGTCCGATCATTCGACCGCGCCGCGCGACCGGAGATGCTGCGCCATTTTTTCCTGCTTAGACCGCAGCGCCAATGTGAGCGGTGTGCCAGGGAATATCCGTGAGTGAGACGGTCTATTGATATCAGCGCCCTTTTCGAGTAGAAGATTAGCCAACTCGATGTGACCCCTTCTGGCGGCGAAATGGAGCGTTGTCTGGCCGAGAGCGCGGCTTTCGATATCCAAGCCCTGGGCGAGCAGGAATGCTGCGATTTCCAACTGCGGCCTGCCGAAGGCCGTGTACGCGAGCAGAGTCTGGTCGTGCGGACCACGCTCCCGCAGCCGGTCGCGGTCCTCCTGAATCCATTCCCTCACGAGGGCCTGCTCACCAAGCACTGCAGCGGTGCAGGTGGAGAGTGGCGAACCTCGATCGACCAACTCGGCGCACCAATCCAGGTAGCCCAAGTGAGCAGCGGCCTCGACAGCGAGTTCGTCGAAGGTGGCCGGCGCCAGCAGGACGCCCGGCTGCCGCTGGAGAATTTCTTTTGCTCGCTCGGCATTCCCGTGGGAGAAGGTTACAAAATCATTGACGGTTTGTTGCGAAGTCCCCTCGGGTTTTGCGGTCTGCACATTGGATCCGGAACGGCTCTTTTGGAAGCGGCCTCCGAAGTAGACACGTTCAACCTGAGCGGCATTGCGCAGCACGGGGATTGCCTCGCCCACGGCCAGATCCGCGGGTGTACGGCCGTCGCGGGCGCGCGAAACGGCGTCGGCGCCACGATGGATCAACATCCAACATACGTCGTAATGGCCCCTCGCCGCGGCCAGGTGCAGAGGCGTCATGCCATCATTACGGGTAATGTTGACACGGGCGTTGTTGCCCGCAAGCGTCACGACCATGTCACGGGCGATTGCGGCATCGGAGTAGTCAGCGGCGTCCAGAAGCGGCGCGCCGGCATCTAGATCCGCGCCCCGGCTCGAAAGCAACATCACAACTTCCGCCTGCCCAGCCCGGGCGGCATAGTTCAGGGGCCTGAGGCCGGCGGCGTCTGATGCGTCGGCGTAGGTTGGATCCTCATCGAGAAGTGCGGCCACGCGTTTTGCATCGCCCGAGGATGCTGCCTGGAAGATCCCGGCGTCCGCGGCCAAAAGGGCGGGCGCAACCGTAGTGGATAGTAGCCACGACCGCCGTGTCAGCAAAGGGATCATAGTTCAATTCTCAGACAATAGACTGTCTGCCGCCAAGCCTGCCAAGGATATCCTTGTCTCTTGGACGTCTGGTGATGGAATCGGATAGGAACTGCTCCAGGGCGGCCGCTGCCACTTCTCGGATGGAGACATCGCGCCTCGCTCAGGATGATCGGGTCATCTTCGAATGGTACAGGCTCTCGGCCCCATGATCCAAAGGCTCAGGGCGATCCTCGCGACCATGACCCCCGCGGTCAGCACGTACAGACCGGCGGCAAACAGCGCCCAACGGGGAGCGGAGGGCCGACTCGGGCTAGCAAGGCCGATGACTACTTTCTAGGCTCATACCGCATCGCCACCGCCCCCGAGCCGAACTCCAACCGGCTCACCAGCTTCAAGTCGACACACTTCGATAGCCCCGCGAACAAATGTCGGCCCGTGGCCCACGAGCCTGGGATGCACTACGAACTCATACTCATCGATCAATCCCAGCTCCGCCAACGCCAGGGGAAGTTTCACGCCTCCCACGAACAGTCCCTTACCCAACTCCCGCTTCAGCCGCCGAACGGCCTCCCCTAGATCCCCACGCACGAGCTCCGCGTTCCAATCGACCCGGTTGAGGGTGCTCGACACGACATACTTCTTTGCCGCATCGATCGTCCGGGCGAAAGGTTCCATCCATTCAGGCCTCCCTCCCATCCCCGCCGGCGGCCGAAACGCTGCCTCCATCATTTCGTAAGTAACGCGGCCAAAGAGGAGGGCATCGGCTTGGTCAAGGTTCTCGATTGCGTGACGATGCAAGTCTTCGTCCGCGGGGATCGCACGATGATCGCAGCACCCGTCCAATGTGACGTTGATGGAATACCGAAGGGGACGCATTACGTTAGCGTAGCGCCGATCGAGGCAACTATTAGTCTTCGCGACGGTCCGACCGTCGGTAGGTGCGGCGCTCGTCCCCGTCGGCGATTGCTTGGAGGGGCCTCGTCCGTAGGCATCAATCTGCCTTGCGGTTGAGTTGGCTGGGGGGCAGGGGATCGAAACCCGATAAACAGATCGGCCAATAGTTCAAGCCGTCCGACCCGGCTCACCCCGCAGCGCTTGCGAATGCGCATCGCTGCGAAACAAACCTACGTCGTCCCGCCGTGGGCCTTAGGCCAGTTTCACGGGCGTAACGAAACCGTCGGGTTTTACTGTCAAAACCGAGCAGTCCACCTGACGGAGAATCCTTTCCGCTGTATTCCCGATCAGGAAACCCGGCACACCGGTCCGGCAGACCGTCCCCATCACCAGCAGGTCGATTCGTTCGCGCTTCACGATACGCGGGATGACCGCTTCCGCGGGGCCTTTCGCTAGATGCAACCGGCCGGTCTTGGGCAGGCCGTAAGGCGCCAAGATCTCCGTGAGCCAGGTTTTTTGTGCTTTGTGTGCCTGTTGGGCCAATTCGCGTACTTCAAGATCTGCAACGCCGGCGCGGCCTCGCAAGATGCCCTCCGCGAACAGATTCCAGGCATGGCCCGCATGCACTTCGCCGCCTTCGAGCGCCGCGAGAGAAGATGACCAGCCAAGAATCTTCTGGTTCAGCGGGGCAGCCGCCGCGGATTCGAACTCAGGACTGAGCGCCGCCAAAACCCGCGAGAACGGAGCGTGATGTCCGGCTTTGACGACCCAGATCGGGCACGGACACTTGCGCATCAATTTCATGGTCATGCTTCCGAAAAGACTCGAGCGTAGCGCGCTTTTCGTGCTGGCACTCAACACGACAAGGTCATGCTTCTTCCGAAGCACTTCACGAATTACCTCGATGAAAGGGGTTCCCCAGGCGATTTTGATTTGGATCTTGGCGCCGCCCTTCCCAGCGGGAGCTAGCATTTCCCCGAGATCCTTGCGGGCTGTTTCAACAACGGCCTTCTTCAAAGTTCCAACGGGAACGGTCGCTCCGAGGCCGCGGGTGCTTGGCAGCAAATCCCGTAACACGCGCAGCGCCGTGAGCCGCGACTTGGTTGCTCTGGCAAGGTGCACAGCCCGCCGAATCGCCGCTTCCTCTTCCTTATCGCCGCGGATGACAAGCAGAATACTTTTGAGCTTGGGAGTCATTTATCTGTTTCCTTGGGACGAGTATCAGGGTTTGCACCCTTGCCGCCATGCCTCTCATTTCCCCAATGGCTCGCAGCCGTTGATGGGGCGAGTTCACCGCAGGCCCCCGCGCCCCTGCCGGAATCGCCAAAGCCATTTATGAGACTCCATGGCGAAGAGCACGGTCAGTGCCAGGAGCAATAGTATAGCCATCTCGGTAAGAGCCACGGGTTGCGTCGCCAGAACCGCTTGCGCCACCGGCCAATACATCGCGACGATGTGGACAAGCAGGGCCAGCAGCGCGCCTGCCAGCAGAAGCGGGCTGCGTAGGGGCGAAAGCCGGAAAGCGGATTTGGTTTCCGAGCGGCAGTTTCCAATGTGGATGTTCTCGAAAAGAACCATCAGCAGGAGGAGGGTGTTGCGGGCTCGGGCCTCCTCCCATCCGGCGGCAATCATCCATTGGAACGCGCCGAACGCCACCGCCGCCATCATCAACCCGGCCACAAGCGTGCGTTCAATCATCAATCGATTGAAGATTCTTTCCCGCGCGGGCCGCGGCCTTCTTTGCAATACATCGCCTTCGCTCGGTTCGAAGGCCAAGGCCACATCTTGAATGCCATTGGTAACAAGATTCAGCCACAGGAGCTGCACCGGCAACAACGGTAGAGGAAGGCCCCTGGCCAGCGCAAGAGCCATGAGCGTAACTTCGGCGGCCCCGGTCGAAATCAACAGGTAGATGACCTTGCGAACATTATCGTAGGCGACGCGGCCCTCCTCTACTCCCGCGACGATCGTGGTGAAGTTGTCGTCGCTGATCACCAACTCGGCGGCATCGCGGGCGACATCGGTCCCGGCTTTCCCCATCGCGACACCGATGTTCGCCGCGCGCAAGGCGGGGGCGTCGTTCACGCCGTCCCCGGTCACCGCCACAAAACGGCCGGAAGCTCGTGCCGCCTGCACGATCCTGAGTTTCTGGTGCGGCGCCACCCTGGCGAATACCCGCACCCTTTCCACCACGCCTTGCACCTCCTCGGGGGCCTTGTCCTCCAGCTCCGGACCGGTCATGACTTGCTCCGGACTGCTGGCCAGACCCAGCTCCCTGGCAATCGCCAGCGCCGTCACCGGATGGTCACCTGTTACCATGGACACAGCCACCCCGGCCTCGCGGCAGGCGGCGATGGCGTCCTTCACGCCGGGGCGAAGTGGATCAATCATGCCGACAAAGCCCAGAAAGCGGAGACCCTGCGGTTGCGGCGGGGCTTCGGAGGGCGTTAACGGAGGCGCCGCACCCTCCGCGAACGCCAATACACGATAGCCGCTCTCGGCCATGTTCCCAGCAACGCTCTCGGGATCATCCAAACCCGCACCGGTAAGGCTGGCGTCGCACATGGCGAGGATGCGCTCCGGCGCTCCTTTCACAAAAACGCGTGTTGAGCCATGAACCAGGTGATAGGTTGCGGAGAAGCGATGTGCGGGATCAAAAGGAATCTCATTGACCTGCGGGTGAGAAACCAGAGCTGTTTCACGAACAACGCCCAGTTTGTGCGCCATCGTCAGCAAGGCGATGTCGGTGGGATCTCCATGCCAGTGCCATTCGCCGTCGCGGAGATGAAGATCGCCCTCGTTGCATAGGACCGCTGCGCGAACCAGCAAATCGAGGTCTTCCTGTTGTCCGGATTGGACCAGCGCATCGCCGTGCCGGACGTCTCCGGCGGGTGTGAATCCCTCGCCGCCGACCGTGAACCGCTTGCCGGACGCAAGGCGGATCTCTCGAACCGTGAGTTCATTGCAGGTAAGAGTTCCCGTTTTGTCGCTGGCGATCATTGAGCAGCTACCCAGGCCTTCAACTGCGGCCAAGCGGCGCACAATGACCCCCCGCCGCGCCATCCGCTTGGTCGCTACCGCAAGCGCCACTGTAAGGGCGACGGGCAAGCCCTCAGGGATGGCCGAAACCGCCAGGGCTACCCCGAACAGAAACATCTCGCCGACGCCGTATCCGCGCAGCAGAATGCCTAGCAGCCCCACCACGAAGGATGCGGCGAGCACGGCATACGCGATGACTTTGGAGAATCGCTCCAATCGCACCAGCAACGGCGGCTTACCGCCGGAGACGCCAAAAACATCCAGAGCCAACTGACCAACCGCCGTCGCCACTCCGGTGTTCACCACCAGCCCTTTTCCGCGGCCCCTAGCCACAGTCGAGCCGGCATAGGCCATGTTGGCGTGGTCCGTGACCGGCGCCGAGGGTGCTCCTTTCCAGGAGGCGTCCTTCAAGACAGGCAGAGACTCGCCCGTGAGAAGAGATTCATCAATCTCCAGGCCATGCGCTGTCACCAGACGAACGTCGGCGGGCACGCGGTTGCCCGCCTCGAGCCAGACCAAGTCCCCAGGCACTATCTCCTCGGCGGGCACCTCCCGCAACTCCCGGTCGCGAAACACGGCCGCGCGGATGCGCAGGAGTTTCTGCAGGGCGTGTGTACTTCGCTCGGCGCGCCACTCCTGATAGCCTCCGATGAGCGCGTTGAGCAACAACACGCCGAAGATGAATGCGGCGTCCGTAACGTCTCCGATGGCCAGGGAGACCAGTCCCGCGATGGCCAAGATGTAAATCAGAGGACTGCGGAATTGATTTGCGAGGATCTGCCACCACGTGAGCGACGGTTGTTGCGGAAGCTGGTTGGGACCGAAAGACTCAAGCCTGCTCCTTGCCTCCGAGATCGTCAATCCCTCTTCGCAGGTGCACAAAGCCTTCCAAACGGCTGCGAGATCGAGAGAATGCCACGACTGTTTTCCGGGACCCGGAGGAACGGGTTTGACAGGAACGGAAGCCTGTTGCGTGACGGAAGCGGGCGGCATGTCGTCGTGAGGTGCACGCCGACTGCCAAAACTCCTACCTTTGAACTTTGCTATCCGGATGGGTATTGCGGAGATCCGCAACCAGGATTGTGCGGGCGTTGGGGCAAAAGGCGCACTCCGGGAAGCTGTGTCCCAGTCCTCTTGCTGGCGGAACAGCTCGCTAAAGCGTCCGGCTGCAACAAGTCATCGCTCGTCCATCGAAAACGCAGAGCGCGACAGTGGTCTTTCAAGCGAGGTCGCTGTCTTGAAGTGGCTGGGAGGCAGGGACTCCGGTTCGCCACTTCCAGCAAGTGCTTGCTGGATCAAGGCTTTACCTCCAAGTGTCGAGATGTGAGCTTGTTGAGTTCAGTCTACTCCGTCTCTCCTTTCCGTTCCGTCTTTGTGGTTCCCGCGAAAAATGGACACCAAATGGACACCATGCAACCAGGGGGGAAGTATCCGTACGAAGGGAAGTGCATGGCGACTGCGATCACGCTTCCCAGGATATCAATTACACGAGCTTGTGGGGGGCATCCTGACCGCGCGGCCCATGGCGTCGTCCGAACGTCGCTCACTTGTTCGGAGTGATGCTGTGAAGCGGTAACGGCTACCGACAACCCTGACCGATCCTCAGTGTCAATGGGGCGCTTCTCCCGTGCGTCACGACGATTCGATCTCCTTCTCAAGCTGCGTCGACGAGTGCCGAGACAATTTGTCATCCGCCTATCCTTGTCCCGCTAGGTTGCCCAATCGACTGCTCCACGGACAGGGGCAGTCGGATCTGCACCTTTGTACCCGTACTAGCCTGGCTCTCGATGCTGATTTTGCCACGATGGCTCTCGACGATCCACCAACCAATCGACAACCCGAGGCCTGCTCCGCCCTGTTCGCGCGAGCGAGCCCGGTCCACGCGGTAGAAGCGTTCAAAGATGTGGGGCAAATCGTCCGAGGGGATGCCCATGCCGGTGTCGGTTACTGTGACGACGGCGGCATCGTTGGTTTGGCCGGCCGATACGCTGACCGATCCCCCTGAGGGCGTGTATTTCACGGCATTGTCGATCAGTATCAGAAACAGCTGCCGTAGGGCGAGAGCGTCACCCTTGACGGCTATGGGATGTTCGGGAATTTGGCTGCCGAATTGGATGTGCTTCGCTTCAAACAGCGGGGCGGCTTGAAGACATGCCTCTCGCAGCGTCTGAGTCAGATCCATGTCTGATAGCTGCAGTCGGGCGGCGCCCGAATCGGCGCGCGCGATCAGCAGCAGGTTCTCCAAGAGGTGTGACGTTCGCTCTAACTCAGCAAGAATCTGCTGCAATGATTCGCGGTACTCCTGCTGTGGCTGCTCACCGCGAAGGGCTAGCTCAGCCGTTGTACGCATCAAGGTCAGCGGCGTTCGCAACTCATGTGACGCGTCGGCGGTGAAGCGCGTGATCCGCTGGAATGCCTCGTCGAGGCGTTCGATCATCTCATTCAGAGTCTCCGAGAGGCGTTGCAACTCGTCGCCTGTCTTGGGGATGGCCAACCGTTGCGAAAGACTGTCGGCTCCTATGGCTTTGGCTTCGAGCGTGATAGCATCGACGGGAGCGAGAGCCCGGCGGCTCATCCAGTAACCTCCGATCGTGGCAATGACAAGAACCAGCGGCGTAATTGAGAGCAAAATCCAGACCAGATCCCGCAGGCCCTCCTGGACTTCGTGTAGAGGCGCGGCTACTTGCACGGAGTAGGGACGTCCGGCAACCTCGATGCTCCGTGAAAGAAAGCGCAACGGCGCACCCTGGATGACAAGTGTTTCAAAGCGTCGGTCCGAACCCAGATCGGATACTTGATAGACGGGAACATTCTCGTCGTAGAGCGGATCGGAGCGGTATAGCCAGCCGCCGGACTTGTCCAACACCTGAAACAGATCTCCCCCAGGACCCAAGACAGAATGCTCGCGGAACTCCATCTGCATCTCTTCGAGCCCCAGCGACGTACTGTGGGCCTCGATGAATTGCCGTATACCCTCTATGCGGTCTCGCAGGGTGTCATCAATCGCGTGGTTCAAGCTGTGCTGAACGGCCCACCACACGACCGCCCCGAACGTTACGAGCGCCATGCCCAAAACAGCCGTGTACCATAGCGAAAGGCGGACGCCAATGGAGCGGGTTCTCATGGCAACGGCTCCTCTCGAACACAGTAGCCAACGCCCCTGACGGTGTGGATCAGCTTCGTCCGTCCGGGCTCGTCAATCTTGCGGCGGAGCAGCCGGATGAAAGCGTCCAGCGTGTTGCTCTCGATGTCGCCTTCGAATCCCCACACCGCCTCGATGAGAACGTTTCGCGGAATGACCTGGCCCGTGTGGCGCATCAGAAACTCGAGCAGCCCAAACTCCGTTTTCGTAAGAACTACTTTCTTGCGGTCACGGACAACTTCGCGTGTGGCCGGGTCGAGCCTGAGATCCGCGACCGAAAGACAAGTCGGCTGCAGCACTGGTCCACGACGTACCAGGGCGCGCAGCCGCGCCAGCAGAACATCAAAAGCGAAGGGCTTAGTCAGATAGTCGTCAGCGCCGCAATCGAGACCACGCACCACATCGGGGGTTGCATCGCGAGCTGTGAGCATAAGAATGGGCGCGCGAACGGCGGCCCCACGCAAGCGCCGCGCCACCTCGTAGCCGTCGAGCTTCGGTAACATGACATCGAGAACAATTAGATCCAACTCCAGAGCCCGTCCGAGTTCCACCGCTTCCTGGCCATCGGCGGCGAGGGCCACGGCGTAACCTTCGCGCTCCAGTCCTTTGCGAAGTAGTGCCGCCAGCCGCGCCTCATCCTCGACCACAAGTACCCGCACAGTCGAACGCTCCTCATCGCCTATTAGAACTCAAAGCGCAGGCCAAGCTGCAGCCGCCGTGCCGGTTGGGAGGAGACAGGCTTGCCGAAAAATGGCGAGGTCACCGCACCAAGGTAGTTTTGAAAGTTCGTCCGATTGAAGGCGTTGAAAGAATCGACCGAGACGGTTACCGTTGGGCTCTTCTCTTTTAGATCCGGCTGCAACTCAAACTTGCGGAACCAGCGCAGATCCACCGAGGCGTAGCCGGGGCCGAGGCCTGTGTTTCTGGATATCCCTGAAGGCCGGTCACTGGCCAATCCATCGCCGTTGGCATCGCGCCCCGTTGTGACATTGAAAGGAACGCCGGACTGCAACGTGGCCGACACGCCCAGATTCAGCCAGCGGTGCAATGTGGCGTTGGCCAGCACGTTGAACTGGTGGCGCCGGTCGGTATCCGCGCGCCCCCACTCTCCCTGCGGATGAAAACTGTCGGCAGGAAACCAGTTGACGCCGCCAGTATCGGTGAGAGTCTTGCCGAACACGTATTGGGCAAGTCCGCTGACGCGCGGAGCGAGCGTCCCGCGAACGGTGATCTCGAGTGAGTTCGACGCCATGCGCGAGGCAGACTCGATCCAGCGCAGGACATTGATATCCGAGTCCGGCCGTGCGATGAAATCGGGCGGAAGAGGCGCATTGCCGTCACGTGAGCGGAACTGATCAACCGCCCGGACGCCGACGTAGTTCACAGCCAGTGATGCGTCCTTGGTTAGCTGGCGTTCCACGCCAAAGCTGAACTGCATGATTTTCGGCAGCGCAACTCCTTGCTCAAGACGCGCCACGCTCGTCGGGTACGACGGTGGCACTGGGGAAGGGACTGCCTGCGGATCGTTCAGCACGTAACGTCGCAAACGAATTCCGTCGTATCGCAAAACATCCCAGATCGGAGCAGGTCCGGAGCGATCGTAGAAAAACCCTCCGCCCGCGCGCAGCACGACGCGTCGTGACTTCCCCATGCCGTAAGCCAGAGCCAGTCGCGGCGAGAAGTTGTTGCGGTCGCGGAAGTAGTTTTGCCAGTCATACCGCAGGCCCCAGGCCAGCGACAAGTTTTGCCTGATCCGCCATTCATCCTGGACAAAAGCTCCGAGATTCTTCTCGACAAAAATCGCTCTGGGGTCACCTTCCTGGATGATGGCCGAAAACGGACGGTTGTGAACGTATTCATCGAGGGAACCAAAGTAGTATGCTCCGAGGTCGTTCGAGCGGTCGCTGAGCCCCCGGCGGCTCCAGTCCGGCACGTTGAAGCCGTACTTGAAGGTGTGGCCCTTGGCAGTCTGGGTGAGCAGCCAGGCAATCGATGTATGAAATTCCGTCCTTAAGGTATTGGCTTGCGCGCCGCCGCCGGTGAACGCATCGCTAACGACGATTCGCGGTTCACGCAGGTTGCCATTCGTAGGCGCCCAGAAACGGCCCACTAGAATGCGGAACTGGCTCAACAGGCTCGGGGTGAGGACCAGGCTGTGGTTAAAGATGAACTCGTCTTCACGAAAGCGGTTGTGGGCGCCCGATTCCGGCAGCACCGTACCGCCCACGCCGAGGTTATCTTGCCAACGGTCCTGATAGTTCAACTGCCAGAACATGGTGTGTTTCTCGGTGTGCTGACGGCTGATGCGCAGGGAGCCGAAAGTGTTCCGCTGTGGAGTGGGTACATTTCCGGAAACCGTGCCCTCCGGCCGCCGCGCAAACACCACAGCTTGCAGATTGTCGTTTTCGCGCAGGGCGGACAGCAAAAACGACATCTTCTTGCTTCTCCCAACGGGGCCGAATAGACTTCCTTCAAAAATGCGCCGTTCCTCTGGGGGACGCACCAAGGCAAACGCCTCGCGCGCATTCAAACGATGATCGCGAAGGAGAAAGTTAAATGTGCCGTGATAGCTGTCGGCAGCCGCCTTCGTGATCACTTCGATCCGCCGGCGGCTCCAACGCGGGTACTCCGCGGTGTAGGGAATCTGATTGATGCGGATCTCCTGAATCGCCGACGGCGTCACGCCGACGTTGCGAGATTCCATGCCGTCCACGACGACCGAGGCCTCGCCGCTACCGGCCGGGTCAAGAAAACGCGAGAGAGACTTGACATAGTCGAGGTCGAGAATGGGCAGGCTGCGCAGCAGCCCCTGTTCGACCGAGATTGCGCTCAGGTCCCCCCCGATGTCCGTGTTGACGCTAGGCACGGGACCGAGCACGGTCATTTCTTGCCGCAGCACCTCCAGGGAAAGCCGCAGGCGAAGCCCGGTCACAGGCCGATTTCTAAGCCGCACTCGACGGTCGATAGAATCGAATCCTTCGACAGCTACCTGGAGACGATAGTCGCCGGGCCCTAGGTCCTCGAAGCGAAACTCACCCGACGGAGTAGTTAGGAACGAGCGTTCCCCATGATCGGAGATGAGGCGGACCTCCGCATCCGGCACCGGCGCGTCGCTGGGGTCGACTAAAGTACCGGCGATGGCGCCAAGGCCGGGCATCGAGTCCGAGACGGGGTTTGGCGTCTGGGCTGAACTCGCTGACCATGGCAACACCAGGGTGAAGCAGAGAACCGCTGGTCGCATCCACATACCTGTCTGGGAGCAGTAGCTCTCCTACTCAGAACTTGACCTGCCATTCTGAAGATTACCTGAAAACCCGTCATCCGCCGGCGTCAGGAATTTCAGGCAATCTTCAGTTACGCTGGCTAGCATCACAACGACGGAGGAATACATGGAGAAGGGACGCTTGCCAACGCTGATAGCTCTGGTTGGAATGGCCACTTCGATCGGCTACGCAGCTCTGAGCGAACAGCAGCGCGGAAAGATCGACGAACTCACCGGAGCGAAGGGTACGTATACCGAAAGCGAGGATGTGCACAAGGTGACGTTCCCGCGCAACGACCTCAAAGTGACTATCGATGGCTGGGCGATGCATCCATTCATGGGACTAACGTCCTGGGCGGCTTTTACACCCCACGGCGGTCACTTCATGGTGATGGGCGATCTTACGCTAGCCGAGGACGAGGTCAATCCCGTGATGTCTGTAGCGCTGGACAACGGACTCGAAGTGACGGCGCTTCACAACCACTTCTTCTTCGATAGCCCCAAGGTCATGTTCATGCACATTGGAGGCAGCGGCGATCTCGAACAGTTGGCAGGCGCTGTCCGGAAGGCCATTGACAAGGTGCGCGAGATTCGCGCCGCTGATCCAGTACCGGTTTCTTCGTTCTCCGGTTCCGCGATCGCGGAGAAAAGTTCCATCACGCCCAGCCCGATCGAGGAAATTCTGGGGGTCAAAGGACAGGCCCAGGGTGGCATGTACAAGGTCTCGATCGGCCGGGAAGCAAAGGCGCACGGGCAGCCGGTCGGCAACCAGATGGGCGTAAATACCTGGGCGGCGTTCGCTGGTTCGGATGACAACGCCGTCGTGGACGGGGATTTCGCGATGCTGGCAGACGAGCTTCGACCTGTACTACGAGCGCTGCGAGGCGCCGGGATTAACATCGTTGCGATTCACAACCACATGACGCACGAAGAGCCGACGTACTACTTCCTGCACTATTGGGGCAAGGGGAAGGCCGCCGACCTGGCGCGAGCCGTTAAATCCGCCCTGAGCGTGCAGTCGCGATGACCGGATCGCAATAGCTTGCGAGGGAGGTCCTCCACGATGCAAATGACAACTCTATTTCTCTTGTCCGCCAGTGCCGCTATTGCGGCCACGCTAGTCAACTTTGATTCCAGCGAGCCGAACCAGGTTCCAGCCGGATGGTCTGTTGCGATGACGGGTCAGGCCCCACCACCAAAATGGGAAATCGTGCGGGACGAATCAGCCCCGAGTTCTCCTTATGTGCTAGCGCAGGTTTCCACCGATCGCACTTCCGGCCGGTTTCCACTTGCCATACACGAGGGCTCACGCCTGAAGGATGGCGAGGTGCAAGTCCGATTCAAGCCCGTCTCTGGCGAACGAGACCGCGCTGCCGGAATCGTTTGGCGTTATCGCGACGAGAACAACTACTACATCGCTCGCGCCAACGCCCTCGAAAACAATGTCGTCCTTTACAAGGTCGAAAACGGCAAGCGCTCCTCGCTCCCTCCCAAAGGCCAACCGGCGGAAACGTACGGCGTCAAGCATACCGTGCCTACCGGCAAGTGGAGCAGTCTGAGTGTTACTTTCGACGACGCGCTCTTCACGGTTGCTTTCGACGGCAAGAAGCTTTTCGAGGTTGAGGACGACACATTCACGCAAGACGGTCGGATTGGGCTCTGGACCAAGGCCGACAGTGTGACCCACTTCGACGATTTTCGTTTCGAGGGCCGCTAGCTCGGAGGCCGCACCTTGATCTGGGTTGTTCGTCATCCCGACTCGGAATCTCAACTTGCCGCGCGATGGCTGGTATCCCGTTTTGTCGACCGGCAGGCAAAGTTTAACTCGCCAGATGGCCTCTCTCCCGCGAAATGGCAAAATGGAACAGTAGGCGCCACACACGACCCGTCAGTCTCCGACTATGCCGAGTTGCCTTCGTTCAACGATCTGTTGAAGCAGTACGGGCTCGCGTCAGACCCGGCGCTGCTGTTCCTGTCGGATTTCTTGAACTCGCCGCGTCTCAAGAGTTCTGTCGACTCGTCGGCGTCCTGCCGCTCAGACCCTGACCCCAAGCGCCAGCAAGAAACGTTCGCTTTGTTGGACGCACTCTACGAGTGGTTACGTGAGCAGGTCCAGAATGACCTGGACCGCCTATGAACCCTCAGACCGCTCGCCTGGGCGAGTTTCTCGCGCTAAACCGCAACGTCAGCATCCTGCTCGCCGTTTTGGTCCTAATCAGTACGGGCGAAGAGCTTTGGTTGCGGTTCATTCCAAAGTATCTCGAAGTCGTCGGAGCCTCCGTTTTCGTGATTGGGCTCTTCGACGCTCTCAAGACACTTCTGGCGGCGGTGTATGCTTATCCCGGCGGTGTTGTGGTGGATCGCCACGGACACCGCCAAGCCTTGCTTGTGTTCACCCTCCTTTCGGTGGTTGGATACGCGATTGCACTTCTGGTCGCGCACTGGAGTGGCGTTCTAGTCGGAATGTTTCTCTTTCTGGCTTGGCGGAATCTATCGCTGCCGGCGAGCCTATCGCTCGTGGCTTCGAGTCTGCCTGCCCACAAGCACACGATGGGGATCGGCGTTCAGTCTCTGGTGCGGCGAATCCCGCTGCTCGTCGGCCCCGTCATCGGCGGTTTGTTGATCGACCGCATGGGCGTGGTCGGCGGAGTGCGCACAGGCTTTGCCATCTCACTTTTCCTCGCGATCCTTACGCTGTTTCTGCAGCACCAAATTCGGGAAACCGCCCCGACATTGGCGGCACAACGTCAGCGGTTCTGGCATCTGCTGGCCGACCTGAATCCCACGCTGCGATGGTTGCTCTTTAGCGACATCCTGATTCGTTTCTGCGAGCGAATCCACTTTGCATGGGTTGTCATCTACGCAATGAACGATCTAGGGATGACGGGCACACAGATGGGCGTGCTTGTCGCGGTCGAAGTAGGGGCGGCCGTTGCCTGTTACCTACCGGCCTCGTTCCTTGCCGACCGGTTTGGACGCGAGCCGTTCGTCATCGGCACGTTCCTGCTCTTCACCCTGTCGCCAGTGACCCTACTGTTCGCTGACAGCTTTGAGGGGCTACTGCTCGCGTTCGCGATTCGCGGTCTGAGGGAATTTGGCGAGCCCGCCAGGAAGACCCTGATCGTACAACACAGCCCCAGCGACCAACGAGGCCGCGTTATCGGAAGCTACTATTTCCTTCGAGACACGTTGGCCAGTTTGGGCTCGGTGCTCGGAGCCTCCTTATGGACCTTTGGGCCGCGTGTGAATTTTCTAAGCGCGGCGGCGTTCGGTGTGGCGGGAACGGTCACGTACCTCAGCGCGCAATCTCGCCCAGGACTCAAGACCTAGTGACCGCGCCTAGTAATTCGTGCAATGGAGGCAAGACAGAGCTGAACTTCTTGAGCGAGTGCCGGCGTCGAATCCAGGGCGTATGATCGCTTTGGCAAAACTATCGATTCTTGCAACAGAGCCTCCTTGGCTGCAATACCCTGGGAGAGTGACCAACCCCCTTGGCTCCTCATGGTTTGTCGCTGTTGCTGCTGTGCTCTCGGCAATCCCCGCTCCGGCTCAACGCTTTCCATTCGAGCGGACTTACAAGATCAATCAACAGACGACGCTCGACATCGAAACGCGGCGAGGCGAGATCCGCGTGACCGGAACCGATGCGGAAGACATGGTGATTCGCGGGACCGTGACCGTGAGATTTGGTTGGAATGTCCCTGAGAACGCTGTTGAACTCGCTCGTCGGATTGCAGCCGCGCCGCCGGTGACACGCGAGGGCGAGACCTTCCGTCTTCGGGAGCCCGTCGATCCCATCGAGCAGCGCGCCGTGACTGTCAGCTACGAGGCACATCTGCCGCGGCGAACGCCCGTCGTTGCGCTCAGCCGGTCCGGTGCGATTACGATCGAAGGCATTCAGGCCCCGGTTGCCGCGCAAACACAATCGGGCGCCATCCGGCTCTCCGATCTCGGAGCTGCGCAAGCGACAAGCGGCTCGGGTGCCGTGAAGGCGGATGGCGTATTCGGGGTTCTGCGGGTCCAGACGGGTAGCGGTTCCATTCAGGGCCGCGATCTGCGCGGAGGCCTGCATGCCAAGACGAACAGCGGTGCAGTGGACGGCGCGTTCAATGGAGCGGGTGCCGTGGAGGTTCGCACTCAATCAAGTGCTGTCTCGCTGCAGAGAGTGAACGGGCAACTCGACGTATTCACGGGCAGTGGGCGCGCTCGCATCAGCGGCGCGCCGGTGGATTCCTGGAGCGTATCGACGGGGTCGGGAGGTGTTGAACTGAACATCGACGCCGGAACGCCTGTGACGGTCGATGCCAGAACCGGATCGGGATCAGTGGCAGTTGACGGCCTGCAGGCCACCGGAGTGGTCTCGAAGCGGCGGCTGGTGGGTACTTTGGCCGGCGGCGGTGCCAAGCTCGACGTTACCAGCCGAAGCGGATCGATTCGAATCCAGTCGGGCGCCGAATAAAACTGCTGCCAATCCCTTCCTGGCTTGTCGGAACCACTCGCCGGCAGCTCCATGGCATTTCCCTTCGAAGTCAGAGGCCCCCTCCGGGAGCACACCACAGCTAGTTCCGCTATTGCAAACAGCCCGTTTGCCGGGACCAGAAGACTGACTAACGCGACTTCGAGACCTGCGTTGCCCATCGGCTCTCACGACCCATGGGGACGGGCATGTCCAACATCGATTGGAATGCCGCTCCCGAAACGGAGCGTGAGAGCGGCACCGGTAGCTAGTAGCAGACTCCCTGTCGCGGCCTCGGGACGCTAATCCTTGGGGTCGGCCGCCTTCTTCGCTCCACCCTCCGCCCCTTCCGCTGGGGCCGGCAGACCAAGGACCACTTCGTTGGCCATCACTTCGCCCGTGGGGAGCTTGTTGCCTATGACGCCAACCCGATCGCCCTGGCGGACGTGGCTCTTGTCCACCGCCTTCTTGTCGAGTTCGAACTTCGTTTTGCTCGAAAACTTCACCGTGACTGTGTCTGTCTTTGTCTTCAGTTGCAGTCCATCGGCCGTGACGGCGACGATTTCACCCGTCAAGGCATTACCTTTGTGCAGACGCTCATCGTGAGCAAGCGACAGAGACGCTAGCAGCGTCGCAGCCGCAAAACAGGACGCCAACAATCGAAACATGTAATTCTCCTTTTCCTAGTTCAAGATGGTCTTCCTAACAGTGATTTCAGTCCTTCGTTGTGCTTCATAAGGGTTGGTCCCGAAGGGATCTGGTCCCGGCCGCGTAGTACACCGCCGGCACCACCACCATGTTTAACGCAGTGGATGTCAGCAATCCGAACAAGATCACCATGGCCATAGGGGCCTGGATTTCGCTCCCCGGTTCCCCCATGCCGGCAGCGATGGGAATCAAGGCCAGCAGTGTAGCCAGCGCTGTCATCAGGATCGGCGCTAGGCGCTCCGACGCTCCCTGCCTCACAGCTTCCCGCAGATCGGTCACGCCCTCAGCTTCTCGGAGGTGGCGGATGTGCGAGATCAACATGATCCCGTTGCGGGTCGCGATGCCGAACAGCGTGATAAACCCGATAATCGATGCCACCGAAAGTACGCCTCCTGCCAGGTAGACGCCAGCTACGCCTCCGACCAGGGCTAATGGCAGATTGAGCATGATGATCAAAGCGTCGCGCGTGGAGTGGAATGCTGTGGCAAGAATCAGCAGAATGGCGATGACAACGCCCGAGCCGAGAACGAGCAGCCGCCGCGAAGCTTCCGCTTCGCTCTCAAACTGACCGCCGTACTCCACACGGTAACCCTGCGGAAATGTAACTTGGTCTCCCACACTCGCTCGGATCTCGTTGACCACGCCAAGCAGGTCCCGGTCGGCTACATTGCATTGAACAACGATCTTGCGCTGAACCCCTTCCCGGCTGATGAAGTTCGGGCTTCGGTCTTCGTAGATATCGGCCACGGCATCGAGGGGGATCTTCGCTTTCGAGGGCGAATCGATGAGCGTGCGCTCAATTACCTGCAGGTCTTCCAACTCAGCGGTTGGATAGCGTACCACCAGGGGAAAGCTAACCTGGCCTTCCAACACGCGGTTGACCTCGCTTCCCACGAAAGCAGTCTGAATCTTGGCGGCGACCTCGCCAGGCTGTAAGCCGTAGCGGGCTGCATCCTCCGGGCGAACCTGAACCCGGACGGTCGGGATGTCGGTCTGCTGCTCCACCGAGAGGTCGACGACCCCTGGGACGCCTCTCATGACGGCTTCGACCTGGCGCGCAAGCGATCGCAGCATGGTGAGGTCATCACCGAAGACTTTCACGGCGATGTTCGCGCGAGTCCCCGATAGCATGTGGTCGATACGGTGAGAGATTGGCTGGCCGATCGTTACGTTCATACCCGGAAGCAAGGTTACGCGTTCGCGAATCTCCGCCAGCACCTCGTCCTTGGACCGCTCCTGCATGCGCAAGGTCACATCAATCTCCGCGGACTCGACACCCTGTACATGCTCGTCCAATTCGGCCCGTCCCGTGCGCCTCGCCGTTGACACAACCTCTGGAATTCCATGCAGAATCCGCTCCAGCCCGCGGCCAAGGTTGTCGGAATCGGCCAGGCTGGTTCCAGGCAGGGTGACAGCGCTCACCGTCAGCGTGCCCTCGTTGAACTCCGGTAGGAAAGCCCGTCCGGCGCGCGACAGCGCAAAGCCCGTGACGACCAGAACCAATGCCGATGGAATCACCACCAGTGCCGGATGATACAGCGAGAACTGGAGCGTCGGTTGATAGATTCTCTTGAGCTGCCGCACCAGCCAGGGCTCGTGACCCCGAAGGACGGATTTCGCATTCGGCAACAGAAACGAACAGAGCGCAGGCGTCACCGTCAGGGCAACCGCAAGGGAGGCCGTGAGACTTACGATGTACGCGAACCCCAATGGCGCCAGGAGCCGGCCTTCGACGCTGCTCAACGCGAACAGTGGCAGAAACACCAAGACCACAATCACCGTTGCGAAGACCACGGAGCCGCGGATTTCACTGCTGGCTCTGTAGATAACTTCGAGCGCCGGGAGCCGCTCGCCTTCCGGCTTGAGCGCGTTCTGCCGCAAGCGGCGCATGACATTCTCAACGTCGATGATGGCGTCATCGACGAGTTCCCCGATCGCGATCGCCAAGCCACCCAAACTCATGCTGTTGATCGTGAAACCAAACCAGTTCATCGTGATCACTGCGGTCACGACCGAGAGAGGAATCGCCAACAGCGTGATGGCCGCCGCCCGGACATTCATGAGGAACAGCACGACGACGATCACGACAAGGATGGCGCCGTCACGCAAAGCGGCCGTGAGATTCTCAAGAGCCCTCTCAATGAAATCCGCTTGACGGAATACCTGCTTGTCAATCACCATCCCGGCGGGTAAGCCGGCTTGAATTTCATCCAGCGTCGCATCGAGCTCCCGGGTAAGCTCCAGTGTGTTTGCGCCGGGTTGCTTCTGAATTCCCAGAACCACCGCGGGCTCAGCGTTATGAGACCCTTCGCCGCGTTTCAGCGCCGCACCGATCCTCACTTCGGCGACATCGCGAATGAAGACCGGGCGCGCGTTGCGTGACGTCACCGCGATCTGTCCGATTGCCGCTTCCGAGGCTGCGCGACCAACGGCCTGGATCAGGTACTCCTGGCCCCCGGCCACACGAAAGCCCGCCGAGGAATTCTGGCTTCCTTGCCGCAACGCGTTTTCCACGTCATCGAGCGATATTTCATACTCGCGAAGCAAATGGGGCGATACAAGAACCTGATACTGCTTCTGGTCTCCGCCCGTAGGGACGACCTGTGCGACACCCGGCACGGCGAGAATCCGCCGCCGTAAAACGGTCTCCGCCACCGTGCGTAGTTCCATCGGCGAATGGCGATCCGACTCCAAAGTGATGAACAGGATCTCGCCCATGATCGAAGAAATGGGAGCCAGAAAGGGCTGGTCAACGTTTGGCGGCAATGACGCCGAAACGAGCGAGAGTTTTTCGTTCACGATCTGGCGGGCGCGGTGAATCTCTTGCCCCCAATCAAACTCCACCCAGATGACGGCCACGCCGACGGCTGTCGCCGAACGCACGCGTCGCACGCCGGGCGCTCCATTGATCGCCGACTCGATGGGAAAGGTCACGAGCGACTCCATCTCGGTCGGTACCATTCCGCGGGCCTCGACAAGGATCGTGACGGTCGGCGCCGTCAAATCCGGCAGTACGTCCAGGGGGATCTCACGGATCGAGAAACCACCCCATATCAGCAGGACCGCGGCGAGAAACAACACCACAGCGCGGTGCCGCAAAGACTGGCGGATGAGTGCGTCCAGCATCCGTTTCTCCTTCTTAGTGCACGTGCCCGTGGGCTGGCACCTGGCTCGACATGGCGGCCAGCCGAATCAGGTGCGCTCCCTTTGTGACTACCCGCTCCCCCGGCCATGCGCCTTCGAGCACCTGCACATACCCGCCTTCCCGAACGCCGAGGGTGACGGGTCGTCTCAAAAAAGTCTCGCCCGCCGCCTGGACGAAAATGATCGGCCGGCCACCGTCATCGACGATCGCGGATTCAGCAACCACGGGAGCGGCAGCCGTGGTTTCCGTCAGGAGCCGGACGTGCACCGCCTGGTTAATCGCGATTCGACGGTCGCGGTTGTCGACCTCGTAGATCACGGGAAACGTACGCGAGGTTGGATCGACGACACGTCCCACGGAAACAAGGCGTTGTAGGCGTCTGCGCTGCTCACTGCCTGGAACCTCCATCTCCGCGCTGCTGAGACGGCTAATCTTGGGCAGTTCGGCTTCTGGCACAACCGCCGAAATGTAGACGGTGTCCAGGTCGATGATCCTGAACAGTGTCTCGCCGGCTTTGACGTTCGCCCCAGGCGCCGCGTCCGCCAGGACGATTACGCCCGAGATCGGAGCTCGCAATGCGAATAGCTTTGCTCCGCTGTAATCCCCGTCCGCCGCGCTGGACGCTTCATACTGCGCCAGGCGGATCTCGGCGGTTTTGAGCCTGGCCTCCGCTGTCGCCTCAACCGTCCGAGCCTCATCCAAGCGCTTGACCGGTGCAGCGCCTGCAGTCACCAGCCGCTCCGCTCGCTCGCGATCTTTGCGCGCCAGTTGGATCGCAAGGCCGGCTTCGTCCTTGGCCAACTCCAGCGACGCCAGATCGCTTGGACTGCTTGTTGGCGGCAGCACGTTGGCGAGCAACTGGCCTTTCTTAACCTGCGATCCGAGCACGGGCAGGTTTTCAGCCACGAGTCTGCCATCGAAAGGAACGCTCACTTCTGCTTCACCGCCGGAACGGGGAACCACTTCAGCGGGTACTCGCAAGCTCGACTTGAGTTGCCGGTCCTCTACGATGGCCGTCGCAAAGTCCAGAGTCCACTGCTGTTCCTTGAGGAAGGAGATCGTCTCGACAGTTTCCTCGCCATGCTCATGAAATGCTTCTGCGGTTGTCTCTGAAGAAGCAACATCCCCTAGATCATGTACATCGCTGATACCCTCACCGTCGAAATGAATGGAGACGCGGTACCCGCCGCTGCGCGAGGGTTCCACGTTGGCTCCGAAGATGCCCGGACGCGAAGGATCGTCCGCCACGAAAACTTCAGGCTTGCCCGTCGCCGAAGCCAGCCGGACTTCGACTCGGCCCTGCGTGATCGGCTTGAAGTTATCGAGCCGGGTCAAGTGAATCGCAAACCGGCTGGTTTGCCCGGCGATCAACGGTGGATACTCGACGAATAGTTCGGTCTTCAAGGTCCAGTTCGTGAAGCTCTCCGGGTGAGGCTCAGGCTCGGCTGCTTCGGTCGCAACCGGGTCCTGATTTTGGCATCCAAGGGTCGCGATCAGAAGGAATAGGCAGACTCGCCGTTTCATTTTCCAATCTCCTCTCTGCGCACCAGCAGTACAAGACTTCTTCACGGCAACAGCTCCTTAGCCACCGCGCGATCAAACTCCACTTCCGCAAGTTTGGCCGTAGCCTGCAGCTCTAGCAGCCGCACCCGAGCCTGCTGTTCGACACGATAAGAATCCAACAGCTCGAGAATCCCCAGCTCTCCTTCGCGATAGCCAACATCTGCGATTCCGCGAAGCTCTGCGGCTCGGTTTTGGGACTGTTGACGGTAAGCCTCCGCGATCTCGCGCCGCAGTCGAAGGGAATCATACGCGCTCCGGACTTCGGCCAAAATCTGATTCTCGAGCACCTGTCGCCGGACCCGAGTCCGATCTGCCTCAGCTTCCGCAAGTCGTTTCTCCACTTGGCCCTTGTTGAACACCGGCAGGTCGATCGAGACCGAAAACACAGGGCCGTTCGCAGTGCGATCACCGACAGCAGCGCGTTTGAAGCCGCCGGAAACGACCGGATTCGGTATGCGAAGGCGGTCCGCCGCCTCCGCTTCCAGCCGGAGCTGCTCCAACCGCTCTCTCCCGATTCGATAGTCGCTACGCGCCTCCAGTGCGGCCGCGAGTGCATCGCCGACTGGAGGCAACGTATAGGTAGGAGTTAGTTGTCCCTCCGCAACGATTGCCTCAGGGCCGACCCGGTTCCCAAGGAAACCCGCCAAATCCGCTTGGTACTGCGCAATCAATGCCCCTGTGTCGCTTACTTCTGTCTCCCGCTCAACGACTTCTCGCTCCGCCCGCAGGCGATCAAACCGGGAGCCTTCTCCCTCGTTCTCCCTCGCGCGTAAGATTTCGACCATCTCCGTGAGCCGGGAGATACTGTCGCGAATCGCGGCTCTTCGTTCCTGCGCATAGGCGAGGCGATAGAAGGCGGATCGCAGTCGTGCCTCAATCTGCCGCACTCCGTGATCGGCTTCTGCTTCGGCAGCCGCCACAGCCGACGCTCCGGCTTGCCGCAGCAAGCCGAGCCTTCCGTTCAAGGCCAAGGGCTGTTCGACCACGTAGAAATCGGTCCGGCCGGCGCCTTCGAAAGAAGCATTGGCGGACGGGTTCGGATAGAGCGTTCCCAGCCGCGTCTCGGCGCGCCGTACCTCCACCTGAGCCTGTAGCTCCCGATAGTGAGGACTCTCTCGAAGAAGCTCCAGCGCCTGCCTCTCGGTGAGCTGTTGTGCGGCTGCACCTGCAGCCAGACAGCCGACAAAAAGGCTCAGGCGCACGTACACACGTGGCCTCGCAATCATTTCTTGACCTCGCTAAACGGAATCAAACGCCCGGAACCGGGCACACGAGTACAAGGAGGGTGTCAGACAGGAGGGGCTCGGGGACCTAAGGAACACTGCTGCGGCGGGTCGTGAATTCGGGGACGCTCCGGCAACACGGGAGCAGTAGATTGGGCCACTGTGTCTACGACCGGGAGCGCTGAGAGTATCGCGTGCTGAACCAGAGTCTTGGCAGGGCTTGAGTGGAATAATGAAACGCTAACCGCGCTCGCGGCCTCGTCAGCCGCATCCAACGCGGAACTCTCATTGCGGTGCGACTGCTCCGAATGGTGTGACGAGTGGCTGTGCGCGCCAAGCCCATGCGCGTGCTGCACCATCACATGCTCGGTCGCGTGCCCTTTTTCATGGACGTGCAACAGCGGGGCCTGTTGCAAGGCCAGCAACAGAGCCGGACAAAGTCCGATCGCGAGTAAGCGGTTCACTAGTCTCATATTCTAGTTTCCGGCACCAGCGGTGACAACTGGCCAAATTCTTGCGCTTCCCACAGTTTCGGAATCGATAGTGATGCTACTTCCGAAGTCCGAGTTCCCGAGTTGATGAAGGTGGCTGGGTTTGAACATCCCCAGAAGGTCAAGGGTCTCGTGCTCATAGGGCTCTTGCGGGTGATCTACTATCAGGCCTCGATGTTCACGTCGTCAGCGGACGTTTCCTTCTGATTACGTCGGGGCGACGCATAAGCACTGCGACAGGCCTGTCAGGTATCGCAGTTTACCGAGACCTGCGTGCCCGTTTCTCGTTTACCTGATGTATCGACTCTCAGTGGACGTTGCAGAGGGGTAGCCGGCCCAGGCGGCGTTGAGGGATACGAGGTCGGGGCTCGTCGGTAAGCGCTAAACTCCGAAATTCCCCTTGCAGTCCTGCCGTCTGTGGTAGTATCAAGGCCTTGTGATCAGAGATTGATATCATGAAGCGACAAAAGAACCTTCATGTGGATTTCATCGAGCTGCACATCCTACACCATGCCTCCGAGGCACCCCTCTATGGCCTTTGGATGATCGAGGAGCTGGGCCGACACGGCTATCGCTTGAGTGCCAGCCACCTCTACCCACGCTTCCACCGGCTCGAACGGGACAAGCTGCTGCGCCGCGAAGACAAGGTCGTGGATGGCAAGCTCCGCAAATACTACCGCCTCACGGCGGAGGGGCGCACTTATCTGAAAACACAGAAGCGCCGCCTCATGGAGCTCGTCGGCGAGGCGTTCACCGTCGACGAACTTCGAGCATTGCTGGAGAAGCAAACGAATCGTCAGAACCAGAGGAGTGAAACAGCGTGAAGCTAGCTGGTGGTCCTGTCACGCGCATCCCATTCACGGAGAAGGTCTCGCGAAGATGAAACAAGTAGTCATTCTGGTGGGGTTGCTTTGTGTGGGCTCCGTATGGGGAGTACCCGTCCAAGCGGCAGACGATGCGCAGACTGGCACCCAGGCAACGGCCGCCCCAGGTCCGCTCACGTTGAAGGCCGCTGTCGAATATTCGCGAGCCCATTACCCGGCAATCCGCGCCGCCCTTGCCGACACCGCCGCTGCGCAGTCAGGGATCAGTGTCGCGCGGACGGCCTACCTCCCTCGCACGGATCTGTTGCTGCAGTTCAACCGCGCGACTCGGAATAATGTGTTCGGCCTGATCCTGCCCAACACAGTCATCCCGCCTATTTCCGGCCCAGTGCAGGATATGTCCACCGGCACGAGCACGTTTGGCAGCGCCGCCGGAGCACGGTTCTCCTGGGAGCCGTTTGACTTCGGGTTGCGTGGCGCGAATGTGGCGCTGGCCGAGTCCGTTCGGCGCCGCGAACGAGCCGCCAGCGAGCTAACCGAACTGGATGTCTCACTTGCCACAACGGAGGCCTTCCTCTCGGTGATCGCGGCCGAGCAGGCGATCCTCGCAGCGCGCGCGAACGTGGATCGCATGGAGGTGTTCACCGATTCCATTTCCGTCCTCGTCCGGAATCAACTGCGTCCAGGTGCGGATGAATCGCGGGCCAGAGCGGAGCTGGCCCAAGCGCAGATCGAGTTGATCCGCGCCGAACAGGCACGCGATGTCGCGCTAGCCAGCTTGGCGGAATGGCTCGGCCGTGCTGGAGACAGAATTGACGTCGAGGCAGGGGCGCTTCTGTCTCCGCCTCCCCAAGAAGCTCTGCCGATGGTGGATCTGGCGAATCATCCCCTCGCGGAGGTTCAAGACGCCGAAGTCGGTGTGGTGAGTTCTCGCCGCAGCGCCTTGGAGAAAAGCTACCGGCCCCGGTTCTTCCTGGAGTCGGCGGCATTCGCAAGAGGTACCGGGGCTCGCGTGGACGGCACTTTCAAAGGGGGCGGCCATGGCTTGGGTCCCTCTGAAGGGAACTGGGCCGTTGGGATGAACATCACCTTTCCTGTCTTCGACTTCAAGGAAAACCGCGTGCGCCAGGAGATCGAACGTTACAACGAAAATGCTGAGTCGGCGCGGTACGACACCGTTATACAGCGCTTGCGCGGGGAAGTGGAAAGAGCGCGTGTCCAGGTTGAGAATGCCCGGCGCATTGCCGAGCGCACGCCGGTAGCCTTGGAGGCAGCAAAGGTACTCGAGACGCAAGCTCGCGAGCGCTATCGAGCAGGACTCGGCACCGTCATCGAGGTAGCCGACTCGCTGCGCTTGTTGCGCCAGTCGGAAATCGAGGATGCCCTCGCTCGCCTCAGCGTGTGGCGCGCTTTGTTTGCTGTTGCTGCCGCTCAGGGCGATATTAACGACCTGTTGAACCAGACGATTCCCTGACCTGGGTGAGTCTGCGAGTGTTAGGAAGGAGTTTGTATGTGGTTGATTCACGCAGCGATGCGCCGTCCGGTCACGATTCTGCTGGCGATTGTAGGCGTGGCCTTGTGCTCGATCCTGGCCCTCAACCGCATGAAGGCCGACATTTTCCCCCAACTCGGGACGCCGGTCATTTATGTGGCGCAGCCGTATGGCGGTATGGACCCGGCGCAGATGGAAGGCTACCTCGTTAACTACTACGAGTATCACTTCCTTTACGTCAGCGGAATCGACTACGTCGAGTCACGATCGATCCAAGGCGCAGCATTGATGAAGCTGCACTTCCACGAAGGCACCGACATGGCCCAGGCGATGGCCGAAACGGTGGCGCAGGTGAACCGCTCCCGTTCCTTCATGCCGCCGGGGACCGTGCCGCCGTTCGTAATGCGCTTCGATGCGGGCAGCGCTCCGGTAGGGTACCTGGTCTTTTCCAGTGAAACCAGAACCGTCAACGAAATTTCGGACCTGGCGTTGTTCCGGGTGCGGCCGATGTTTGCTCGCCTGCCGGGCGTCTCGGCTCCGCCGCCTTTCGGCGGCACGGCGCGCAGCCTGGTGGTGCATGTCGATCCCGACCGCTTGCGTTCCTACAACATGTCGGCCGATGAGGTTGTCCAGGCGATCGCGAAGACCAACACGATTACTCCCTCGGGCAATGTCCGTGTCGGCGACATGAGCTACATGACGCCGATGAACTCGACTGTGCAGCAACCCTCCGAGCTCGACGACGTCCCGATCCGCAGTGGCCCCGGTCCGACGGTGTATCTCCGCGACATCGGCTACGCCGAAGACGCCGCCGACATCTTGACCAGTTATGCACTGGTCGATGGCCGCAGGGCCGTCTACATAGCCGTCACCAAAAGGGCGGATGCTTCCACACTCGATGTCGTCCAACGTGTACGTGCAGCAATTCCCACGTTCCAGGCGGCGGTCCCGGAAGACATCAATGTTTCCTTTGAATTTGACCAGTCCTTCTACGTGACCGACGCCTTGGGAGCTCTTCGCTTCGAGGGGATGCTAGGCGCGCTGCTCACGGGCGGGGTGATCCTTTTGATGCTCGGTAGCCTGCGCAGTGCCTTGGTGGTGGTCATGACCATTCCGCTGGCGTTGCTCTCAGCAGTCGTCGCGCTTTGGGCGGCAGACCAATCGATCAACTTGATGACCCTTGGCGGGTTGACACTAGCGATCGGCATTCTCGTCGACGAGTCCGTCATCGCGATCGAAAACATTCACCGCCATCTCGACGAAGGCAAGCCGGTGGCGCGAGCCGTGCTTGAAGCCAGCCGCGAGGTGGTGATCCCGCGCTTACTGATCATGCTGTGCATGCTGGCCGTCTTCGCGCCGTCGTTCTTCATGGCCGGTGTGGCGCGGGCGATGTTCGTGCCCTTGGCCCTGGCAGTCGGCTTCTCGATGGCGTCGTCGTACTTTCTGGCGAGCAGTTTTGTTCCGATCTTAGAAACCTGGCTCAATCGGCGCCGCGCCGGCGCCGAGGAGCATTCGCGCGGCTCGTGGTTCGATCGCATCCGGTCTCCCTACACGTCCCTTTCTGCCAGGATGGTCCGGTTTCGATGGCCCGTCACGGCGCTCTACATTGTAACGACGGCGGCGATGTTGGTCGGCGCCGGCTCGACCCTGGGTACA
>Ga0187893_10001099_pt1 | contig 67528 bp, 71 predicted proteins | sample MA1701074metaG_FD_139574 | JGI IMG/M metagenome (GOLD analysis project Ga0187893, IMG submission 139574) | White microbial mat communities from a basaltic lava cave in the Kipuka Kanohina Cave System on the Island of Hawaii, USA - MA170107-4 metaG ...
GCGGTTGATTTAACGCGGAGAAGCGGAGATTTACCACGAAAACACGAAAGCACGAAATGCGATCTCTCTTCCGGTGTCATCCCGGCGGAAGCCGGGATCTGGTTGGTTTTTGCCAAAGAAATTTTTAACGCAGAGCGCGCAGAGGGACGCAGAGATTCACAGAGAAATTCTTTCTTCTTCCCCTCGCCCCAGCGGGGAGAGGGTTGCGGAGGGTTGGTGAGCCCTCTTTGGGCGAGCCTAGCCGTAGCTGGGTGAGGGGGATTCTTCTATGAACCCTTTGTCCGCTCCTTCCATTCAGGGGGAGTTTCCAACGGTTTAATGCTTCTGAATTCTGGATTGCGAAGCTGAAGCATATTTCCCATTTTACTGGAAACAACATAAAACAAGATATGAACTTCCAGAACAGTATGGTCGCCATGATTGTATAAGACACGGATACCCACTGTTCTTCCACCATCTATTATCACGGGCTTACGAAAGAGTGGCCATGAGGTGTAGTCGATATAGTAATTATGGTCGTTCCATGCATCAGATAATTTCACAAGATATGTAGCTGCTTTGCCCGGATCATTCGCCGGTATTTCTTGTGATTTTGATAGATAAAAAATATCAGTCAAAATCTTATCGACTTTCGCGCGTGGCGTCCCCGCGGGAAAAATGGTTTTTAATACGGCATATAGTTCTTCATCGGTTTTATAATGATGGAAGCGCAAATGTTTTGGATTAAATCGCGGATCAAGCGGATCGGTAACTTTTAGCGGTTGGATGATATACCAAAGAAATCCGATGATAATCGAAAACAGGGCCAAGATAATCAATGCGCGTTTAGAAGAACGGGTCATTATTTTTCATTCCTTAATAAGACAACCTACCACTTCTCCCCCTCACCCAGCTTCGGCTAGGTTCGCCTGCGGCTCACCAAGCCTGCGCAACCCTCTCCCCGTTGGGGCGAGGGAGGGATTTTTAAGTGGCGGTTTCGAGAAGTTTGTCCGCCGCCGCTCTTGCTTCCGTCGTGATCTCCGCGCCCGAAAGCATTCTTGCGATTTCTTCGCGGCGGGCGGAGGTCTCGGCGAGGGGGACGACTTTGGTGGTTAGCTGTTTTTTGCCGTCTTTCATGACGATCCAGTGGTTCTGGGCGCGGGCGGCGACCTGGGGGGAGTGGGTGACGACGAGGATCTGGCGCGATTTTGCGAGGCGCGCGAGGCGTTCGCCGACGGCGCTCGCGGTGGCGCCGCCGATGCCGCTGTCGACTTCGTCGAAGACGAGGCTTTGCGCCGCGCCGATTTCGGCGAGAACCACTTTGAGCGCGAGCATGAAGCGGGCCATTTCGCCGCCGGATGCTATTTTATTCAGGGGGCCGGGGTCGCTGCCGGGGTTGGTCGCGACTAAAAAGCGGATATTGTCGAAGCCGGAAGAATTCCACTGCGCTTCGTCGAGTTTTTCAACGCTTGTTGCGAATTTCGCTTTTTCGAGTTTTAGGGGCGGGAGTTCCCTGGCCACGAGCGTATCGAGTTTTTTGGCCGCCTTGATCCGCGCATCATGCGCTTTTTCCGCGTCGCGGATATAGAGGGCGCGGCGGGTTTGCACCTGTTTCATTAACGAGGCCAGCGTGTCTTCCTGCCCTTCGATCATATTCAGTTGCGCGGCGAGTTCATTGCGCTTTTCCGGCAGGAAGTCGACCGCGCAGGCGTGTTTTCTTGCCTGCGCGCGCAGGGCGAACAGGCGGTCGTCGATGGCGGGGAGATCGTATTCGTTATCTTCCAGATCGGCGGATTGCGCCTGGATGCCCGCCGTGACTTCGCGCAATTCGGCAAGGGTGCGGCCAAGGCCGTCCAGCAGCGGCGCGGTGTCACTCCCTGCGCGCTCCAGCATGCGGGAAGCCGAGCCGATCGCGCTTTCTGCGTCCGCGAGCGCGGCGTAGGAATTGTTCAGATGCTCCATCACCTGATCGCGGCGCATCAGTTTTGCGCGCAGGGACGCGAGTTTTTCCTCCTCGCCCGCTTTGGGCTCCAGCGCGTCGAGATCCTCCAGCGCCTGACGCAGATAGGTTTCCTCGGCGCGGGCGCGGTCCATTTTTTCTTTCGCGCCGGCGAGTTCGTTTTGCGCGTCGTTCCAGTCACGCCACAGAGCGGCGATCCGGAGCGCGTCGATCCCGGCATATTCATCGAGCAGCGCGCGGTGGGTTTTGGGATCGAGCAAGCCCTGCGTGTCGAACTGGCCGTGGATTTCGACGAGCACGTCGCCGAGTTCGCGCAGCAGGCCGATGCTGACCGGGCGGTCGTTGACGAAGGCGCGGCTGCGGCCGTCGACGTTGACGACGCGGCGGAAAATCAGGGGCTCGCCTTTTTCGATGGCGATATCGGCGGCCTGAAGGATTTTGAACGAGGGGTGGCCGGGTTTGAGATCGAAGATCGCGGTGACGACGGCTTCGCTTTCGCCTTTTCTCACAAGGCCGCTTTCCGAGCGCGCGCCGAGGGCAAGGCCGAGGGCGTCGAGCAGGATCGATTTGCCCGCGCCGGTTTCGCCGGTGAGCGCGCAGAAGCCGGGGCTGAATTCAAGGTTCAGCCGGTCGATGAGGACGACATTGCGGATGTCGAGCGAGAGGAGCATGGGGACGATTTTAAAGAGTGCGGTTTTGAAAACAAAACGGAAATTGGGGATTTGCGGGATTTATTGACCGTGAAAAATTTTTCATAATTGTTACGGAGGCCGGAGCATCACCGGAGTGAAAACTGGAACGGCGGCAGAGGCTCTTTTGCGCTGATCGCAAAAATGATAGTTTGGACAGGCTCGTTCATCAGGAACTCACATCATGGAAATTGCCGTACTGCTCCCCTGTTATAATGAAGGCCCCGCGATTTATGAGGTGGTGCGCTCGTTCCAGAAGGCGCTGCCGGGGTCGGTGGTTTATGTGTACGACAATAATTCCAGGGACAACACCGTGGAAGAGGCGCGGCGGGCGGGGGCTGTTGTGCGGAGCGAGCCGCGTCAGGGCAAGGGGCATGTGATCCGGCGCATGTTCGCGGACATTAATGCCGATATTTACGTGATGGCGGACGGGGACGGGACATATGACGCGGAGGCCGCGCCGGAACTGGTTAAAAAGCTCAAGGATGAAAATCTCGACATGGTGGTGGGGGCGCGGCGTTCGGTGGAAGGCGAGGATACTTATCGGCGCGGGCATAAATTCGGCAACTGGATGCTCACATCAACGGTGCGGGCGATATTCGGGCATGGGTTTGCCGACATGCTTTCAGGCTACCGGGTTTTTTCGCGGCGGTTCGTTAAATCGTTTCCGGCGTTATCGACGGGGTTCCAGATCGAGACGGAGATTACCGTACATGCGCTCAGCCTCACCCTGCCGTGCGCGGAAGTTGAGACGCGCTATTTCGAGCGGGCGGAAGGGACGGCGAGCAAGCTCAGCACCTATAAAGACGGGATCAGGATCCTCAGTTTCATCATGCTGCTGTTCAAGGAGATCAGGCCGTTTATTTTCTTTACGGCGGTTGCAGCGGCGCTGTTCGCCGTGGCTATGGTTTTCGGCGTGATGGTCATCGCGGAGTTCCAGCAGAGCGGCGAAGTCGCGGGCATCGCGCGGGCGGTGTTGACCGCTTTGCTCATGCTTTGCTCACTCGTCAGTTTCGTGTGCGGCATCGTGCTTGATTCAGTCAGCAGGGGGCGGATCGAGCAGAAGCGGCTGCATTATATTTCGGTTGCCAGCGGACGATAATGGACGCAAAAAGATTCATTCGTTACTGCATCGTCGGCGGCATCGGGTTTTGCACCGACGGGGGGTTGCTGCAGGCGGGGATTCACCTGCTGGGCCTTGGGCCGCTTGCGGCGCGGGCGCCGTCGTTCCTCACGGCGGTTTTAGTAACGTGGTATCTCAACCGCGGGTTTACGTTCCGGATGAAGCATAAAAGTTTCCGCGAGTCGTTTCCCGCCTATATCGCGGCGAACGCGGCGGGGCTTGCGATCAATTTCGGGACGTATAGCGCGGGGGTTTTACTGTCGGACACGCTGGCGCAGTATCCGCTGATACCGCTGGCGGTGGGCGCGGTTATCGGGATGGCGTTTAATTTTTTCGCGGCGAAATGGATTTTCCGCGATCAGGATTTCCGGGCGTAGATCACGACGTTTTTGCCGAAGAATTTTGAAAAGACGCAGTCGCACAGGCGCGAGAGCGGGAAGATAACCCTGTCGTAAATTTTCAATGACGCGGGGCTGACCCTGCCGTCCCTGCTGCCGATCAGTTTGAAGAGCAGCGTGACGAAGAAGCCGAGGCTGTCCTGATAGAAGCATTTATCCACAGTAAAGCCCCCTGCCGTGAAGGCGTGAATCATCGTCTCCCGCGTGTAGCGGCGGTAGTGTTTCACGCGCTCGTCCATTTTCGTCCACAGGCAGGGAAAAGCGGGCACCCAGAAAACGGCGCGGCCGCCGGGTTTGAGTTTCACGTGCAACAATTTCAGGATGGCGATGTCATCCTCGATATGTTCCAGCACGTTGGAGGAATAGATCACATCGACGCTGCCATCGGCGCAGGCGGATACATCGGAAAGAACCTCGAATTTTTTTTCTTTCAGCGCGGCGATGTTATCGCGGTCAAGCTCGACGCAGATCATGTTTTGCGCCCGCGCCTTTTCGCGCACCAGCGCGGAGATCGTGCCGATGCCCGCGCCGAAATCGAGCAGCGTTTGCCCCGGCTTGATCGCTTTCAGGAACAGGCTTGCGATGTGGCGGTTATAGCGCGGCAGGCATAACTGCTGTTCCAGTTCCTCCCTGCCCGTGTAGGAAAATTCTTCGCCCATCGCTTTATCCTGTTTTTCTGAAGATAAGGTAGTTGCCGTATTTTTCATCGCCGATCCTTTCCAGCCAGTTCGGTTCATTGCCCTCGATAAGCCAGCGGATGAAGACGGAGTCTTTCGTCCACGGATTCATGGGATCGTCGCAAAACATCAGTATATCGGCGCCGCTTTCTTTCATCAGCACGCGGGCGGATGCGGCGTCGGGCGCGGTGAGAATTTTGTATGCGGCACGGATGCCGTCTTCGTTGCGGTGATAGGGGGCGGCAAGAACTTTATGCGGCGTGCGGAAAAGAATTTCCGAGCCTACGTCGATATAGGCGGCAATGGTCAACGGCGCGGGCAATTCATTCAGCTTTGCCGAAGCCGCTTTCAGGTCGCAGCGATGCGACGCTGCCGCGCCAGAGGTTTTTTCTTCGTTTTTGTCAGTGAGCGCGAAAGCGAACAGCACAAGGCTGAGCAGGAAAAAGCCCCCTGCCCCGGCCAGCCGCTGCCGCCGGGTCAGTTTGAAGCGGGCGATGAAAGCGCGGGCGCGATCAAATATGCTTTTCAGCGTCCATGCCAGAGGGGCAAGCGAAGCCGCGAGAACGAAATCGGCAGTGCGCGCCTGATAGAAAGTCAGGGCGAGGCCGCCCAGAAGAACCAGCACAAAAGCGCTCCACAGTGCCCGGTCTTTCTTATCTGTATAGAGCACCCATAAACACCCGGCCAATGCCAGCAGCGGCGGGAGCGTCAGGAACAGCGCGGTCGCGGGGTTTTGCGTCCAGAAGAAAGGAAGCGAGCGGGCCTCCATCACGGCGTTCAGCCATATTTCGCGCACCGCCGGGTTGTCGATCTGGTGCGGGTCGTGGAAGCAGGACGGAAACAGGATCAGTAAAAAAACCAGCAGCGGAATGGCAACGGCAAGACCCGTAAAAAAACGACCGCGCGGCTTGTTCTTGAGCGCCGCCGGGAACAATGAAACCGCGCCCCAGAAAAGAGGCAGGGCCAGCGCGAGCGCGAGCGGGACTACGGAGAGAGCGTCGCACGCGGGAGTCCAGAAACGGCCTTCGTCATGGAGAAGGATATGGAAGAGCAGCGCACCCGCGAATACGGCGGCGCCAAATACAAGCCCTGCCCGTTCATAAATGCTTCCGTATGCCAGCCAGAAAATGCCGGTGAGAACCGCGCCGAAGAAAAGCCAGGGAATTATGTCGGCGCCGATGGCAAGGCCCGCGGCGAAAGCGAGCCCGGCGATTACCGGATAAAGCATTTTTTCCGGCAGGAAATTCATGCGTAGCAACGCGCCGTAGGCAAGAACGCCGAGGATGGACTGCGCCATATGATGATCGACGCGGCCCGGCATGAACTGGCGCAGGTGGCCCCAGATGAGGATCAGAGAGAGGACGATGAAAACGGATGCGATGCGCCCATCAGCGGGCTTGCGCACCAGAACGCGGCGGCGATGAAAGCGAGAAGCGCAAGCGCAGGAACGACGGTCGCCGTCAGCATCGCCGCGTCGAGGCGGGTCATGAAATGCTCGAGCGTTCCCTGCACCGCCGCGAGCGGCCAGTCGATCAGGCGCGACCAGCCGATTTCGCCTTCGCCGTTAACGCCAAGGCGCGGCGCTGCGTATGACGGATAATCGCGGCCATCGAGAATATCGAAGACGCGGGTCATGCGCATGTAATCGTCGGTGTCGGGGAGAGAGCCGGTGAGCGGAGGAAGCGGCCAGAGGAGGTACATTGTCAGGAGGATGAAGAGCCAGATGCAAAGGATGGTAATGGCAGATCTTGTCATGACTTACGTTCCTAAATTCCTCTCCTTGAGGGAGAGGGCAACGAAGCTTGGTTTTTCCTCTTGGAAAAGCCTTAGCTGAGTGGGTGAGGGTTTACAGTGCCTGAATTTATACATCGTAAACCCTCACCCAGCTCCGGCTAGGTTCGGCCTTTCGGCCTCACCAAGCCTGCGCAGCCCTCTCCCTCAGGGAGAGGGGTTCAATCGGGTTTAAATAACGATTCAACGGTTTTGTCCACCCAGCCCCGGCCGTCGAGCAGGGCGGCGCGTTGATCCTGATCCAGAATTTTATAGGAATCCTCGTACCATTTGCTGCCGGGGTAGTTATGCCCGAGCACGGCGGCGACGCGGGTGGCTTCGCCTTTCAGGCCCATCGTCATGTAGCATTCGACCAGCCGGTGAAGCGCTTCCGGAACATGGGTTGTCGTCTGGTAGTCGGACGCCACGGCGCGGAAGCGATTGATCGCGGCGTTGATCTGGTTCCGGTTCATGTAATAGCGGCCGATTTCCATTTCCTTGCCGGCGAGGTGGTCCTGCGTCAGGTCGCGCTTGAGAGTCGCGTCACGGGAATAACGGCTTTCGGGGAAACGGCGGATCAGGACGTTGAACGATTCCATCGCGTCCTTGGTCATCGCCTGATCCCGCGCCACGTCGGAAATCTGTTCGTAATAGCTGAGCGCCTTGAGATAAAGCGCGTAGTCGATGTCCTTGTTGCCGGGGTGCAGTTCGGTGAAGCGGTCGAGCGCGAGAATGGCTTCATCGTAACGCTGATCTTTATAAGATGAATAAGCGGCCATCAGTTCGGCGCGGGTCGCCCATTGCGAATAGGGATGCTGGCGCTCGACTTCCTCGAACAGGCGGGTTGCCTCTTCGTAATTTTCCTTTTCGAGCGCGGCGGTTGCGCCGTTATAAAGCTCCTCGACCGGCTTGGCTTCCTCCTGCTTGGCGGCGTCATCGCTCGAGCAGCCCGCCAGCGCGAAGCCGCTTAAAAAAGCCAGTGCCATCAACAGCCTGATACTCTTCATGTTTTTTCACCTGATTGCCTGAACTTCTCTTATTTAGAACACTATCGGGCGCAAGGAAAGAGGGTTGTGGGGGGTATCCCCAAAATTGAATCTCCCCTCTCCCGTGGGGAGAGGGGTTTTAATTGAGGCTAGTAAAATATCGTCAGGGTGCGGTGCGAGGGCGTCGCCTTGTAGCGCGGCCCATCCACGCTTTTGTGCCACAGCCGGAAATCGACGTCCGTTGCCGTCAGCCCGGAGGAAGCGGCGATCAGTTCCACGGCATGGCCCGCGCAGCCGCGGATTTCGACTTCTTCTTCAGAGCCGGAAGGGATGAGTTCGCCGCGCCTGATTCTATCATCGAGACCGGCAGGGTATTCCAGAATCCCGTCAACATGCAGGATCTTGGGCACGGCGTTGTCGGCGAACATCGTCACTTTGCCAATATCGGTAAAGAGCGGCCGGTCCAGCCGGTTGAACTGGAGATTGAGGGTGGTCACATTATGCTGCGCCCGTTTGTAGAACGGGATAAGCTCGCCCTTATAAGTGTGAATATCATTGAAACCGCGCATGGCGATCAGCCGCCGGACCATTTGTTCGGCGGAGGGGGCCGTGTCCTCGACATAGCGCAGGAAGCTTCCGTCCGCTTGCTCCAGCACCGCCCTGCCGAGATCGCGCAGCGAGTCCGCGCACATGACCGCGAATTTGTCGCTGTAGCTCCCTTGGAGATCGAGGCCGAAGATAGCTTTAACGTCTTTGGAATACAGGTTCGTGAGATCGTCAGCGGAAGGCGCGCCCTTTTTTTCAAAATGTTCTTTCAGTCTCGTGGAGACGGTGAAATAGATCGAGCCGTTTTCAAGCTTGAGGCCTTCTTTCGCGAGAAAAGGCTTGTAGCCGGAGCCGAAATTGACGGCGTCGAGCGCCAGAAGGTAGGAAGCCGTTTCTTCCGGCGCGCCCTGATAATGATGGTCTTCATCCAGCAGCGCGGGAGCAGGCGCGGCGGCGAGCCGCGCGGCATAGGCCGGGATCAGGTCTTCGCGGATTTTGACATGGGCGGCAAGGCGGGCGACGGTTCTGAAGCCCCGGCGGACGTCAGCAAAGACGCTGGGTTGCGGGGCCGGCTTACTGTCAGGAGAGGTCATTGTTTTCAGGCCGTGGCGGAGGAGGCCGTAACGCGGCCTTTGCGCGAGGCCCAGGCAATGGCGGCGCCGGTATCGAGGGCCGGATCGACGATCTTCCAGGCGTCGCGGGTTGCGAACAGCTTGCGCAGCAGCGCGTTGTTCATGGCGTGGCCGGGCTTGTCCGCTTCATAGGCGCCGAGGATCGGGCCGCCCGCGAGATACAGATCGCCGATGGCGTCGAGCAGCTTGTGGCGGATGAATTCATCACCGTGGCGCAGGCCTTCGCCGTTGAGGACTTTCACGTCATCGAGAACGATCGCGTTGTCGAGCGAGCCGCCGCGGGCAAGGCCGCCGCGGCGCAGCGCCTCGACTTCATGCAGGAAGCCGAAGGTGCGGGAATCCGCGAGTTCGTCGCGGAAATTGCCGTCGAAAAGCTGGATTTCGTAGTCCTGCCTGCCGATGGACGGGTGGGCGAAATCGATCTGTCCGCTGAAAGAGCTTCCTGCCGCCGGAACGAGGCGGGCGGTTTTGCCTTCATGCTCGATCACGATTTCCTTCAGGATTTTAATGGCGCGGCGGGGCGCGGCCTGAACGCGCAGACCGGCTTCGTCGATCTTCGCCACGAACAGGGCGGCGCTGCCGTCCATCACGGGAACTTCGGGGCCGTCGATTTCAACGATCAGGTTGTCGATTTCGCAGCCGCGCAGGGCCGCCATCAAATGTTCGATAGTGCCGACGGAAACGCCGTCAGCGTTGGTTATCACGGTGCACAAACGGGTGTCGGTCACGGCGTCCCAGCGGGCGGGAACGACGTTGCCGCGGTCCGCGATATCGGTGCGGATAAAAACGATGCCGCTGTTCACGGCGGCAGGGCGCAACGTCACGGCGACTTGCGCCCCCGAATGGAGGCCGATGCCGCTGAGTGTGATTGCCGATGCCAGAGTTTGTTGCATATTCGCCGCAGCCTAATGGTTAATGATTGATTAATTCCGATTATACGGACGGCGATTTACCAAAACAAATCACGCTTTATTGCGCTTTGTTACATGGGCTGAAGGGCAAAATATTCTGCGATATCAACAACCTGACGGGTGACGTGCGCGGGCGCCGGGCTGGCCGCTTTGCCCCAGTGAACCAGCACCGTAGTCGCCCCTTTTCTGTAAGGGATCGCAAGATTGGAATCGAGATCGTCGAACATGACCACGTCGGACGCACTGCACTCCAGAAAGTCGAAAACGTCCTCGAACAGATCTTCGCTCCGGCTTTTGCTGCGAAAATCCACAAGCGGGTGATCCTGATACAGGATGTGGCTTTCGTGCATGTTCTCCATCATTCCCAGTTCAGCCAGCACCGCGCCCGCCCATTCCGAGGTTGAGTGGGTCAGAACCAGCTTGTCGGCGGCGGCGATGACGTTGAAAGCGTCGCGGACGCGGGGAACGGAGGTAAAAGTCCCGGTGAATTCGGCGAGCGCGTGATGATGATAGCGCTTGACGAACTGCCGGTGATCGAGGCCGAAATCCCTTTCAAACACAACAAGTTCGCTGCGGTGCGCGCGGAAGGATCCGGCCGCCATCAACCGGGCCGCCTCGAATTCGAGAGGGGCGCCCATCTCGATTGCGGCTTTGGCGGCGGCGATGGCGTAGCGCTCCGCCTTGTCGGAAGCGTCCTGGTAGAGGCAGTGATCGAGATCGAAGATATATTTCAGGGTCATAGTCCACCATTTAAAGCCAAAAATCTTGCCGCACTGTACAGGTTTTTATTGCCATATGTCAAAAATTATGTATATTACGGGCCAGTTTCATTGCGTATCAAGGAGTAACGAAAATGGCAGGCGATCAGGGCATTCATCTGCAATTCGAGGACAGCGCGCAGCCGGACGCGGAATTTCCTTTGGAACCGCTATCGCATTGCGAACTGACGGTCATCGACGAACCGGGGCTTTACGCGGAGCTGCTGGGGGACAAGACGCCCGCCGGGCAGGCATACTGGGATGCGGTATTCGACCACGCAAAACAAATCACGAGCGTCGCTTTCAATCTTGCGGCAAGCGGCATGCCCGCGAGGATCGGCGTCATCGACATTCCCCGCGGCGGCGTACCGGCCGGCCTGGGAGTAGTCACCGCGCTCGCGGACAAGTTCGAGCATATTGAAATTACGAATGTTTCGAGCAGGATAAAAACCGATCCCGCGAATCTTTATCCCGAAGATTTCTTCGACGATATCGACATGCTGGTCATCGCGGACGGGATTGTCGCGACGGGCGGGACGATCCTGCGGCACCTGGAGCAGATCCCGGAAGAATGGAGCGGCGCGGTCGTGGTGCTGGGCAATGCGATGGCGCGACTTGGCATCGACAATATCAATTCTTACGCGCGGGAGAACGATCTTAAAATCAGGATCGTCACCGGGCATGTCTATCCCGAATCGCAATGCGCCTATGTCGATGTCGGAGGAAAGCAGGTTTATTTCGTCGGCGGGGATGACGGCATCCCGGATTTCGGCGAAAAAGTATCGCCACCCGCCCCTGCCCGTGATACTGGTTTGAAGCTGTAGCCTTCAACCGGATTATCGGAAGACCATGAAAATCAGGCTGATCCATGACGGCGATCACGGCGGGGACGATTTCATCACGACGCTGATGATCCTCAACAATCCGGACAGGTTTGAACTGCTCGGCATCACGACCGGGTTTGGCAATGTATCCGTGCGGACGGCGGCGGAAAATGCGCTGCGCGCGGTGGAAATGGCCGGAAGTCCGGATATTCCGGTTTTCATCGGCGCGGCCGCGCCCCTGCTTGCGGCCGCACGAGAGGGAGACGATGCATTCGGCGGCGACGGGCTGGGGGGCGTCAACCTGCCGCCGCCGCGCGGCAGGCCGCAGGACATGCCGGCAATCGAATGGATGATCCGGCAGCTTGAGGAGACGGCCACGCCGATAACGTTCTGCGTCACCGGGCCGGCGACAAATATGGCGCTGCTGCTGCGGCATATCGACGGGCAGGCGCGGCACCTGAAAGAGAAAATCGGCGCGATCGTCATGATGGGCGGCGGGCTTGCCATCGGCGGCAATATCCAGCCCTATGCCGAGTTCAATTTCTACATGGATCCCGATGCCGCCGATTACGTGCTGGCGAGCGGCTGCGATATCGTGCTGCATACGCTGGATACCACGCACAGCATCGTATTTCATCCCGCCCGGCAGCAGGATGTTGCCGCGCTGCCCGGAACGGGGCCGCTGTTCCGCACTATGATCCGGGCGGTCGAGCATCTGGACATGGAAAAATTCGGGGCGGAGGGCGCGTATATGAACGATGAGCATACCGTGTGCTGGCTTATCGATAACGGCCTGTATGAAACAAAAGAGACTGTCCTGCGGGTGAACACGGATGAGAAACCGGGAAATCTGTTCATCGCGGATTCCGGCCCGGCGGTCAGGCTGGTGACGCGCTCGAAAAACCCGGATGCGGGGTTTGCAATGATTTTTGAGGCGCTGGAGAAGGTTGCCGGAAATCTGTCTTGATTCATTACTCTCCCATTACCACCATCATGATGACGATTAGCGAGCGGAAGATAAAAAAGCGGGATCCCGAAGGATCCCGCTCAAGGAGGTTAGCCGTTCCGTAAGACGGCTAGTTGGCTTGGCGACGGAGGAAAGCCGGTATATCCAATTCTTCTTCGGTTTCTACGCCCCTGGGAGATTCGATGGCGAGGCTGCCCTGCTGCATATCGCGCTGCGGAGCGCGCATGACGGGAGCGGCGCCGCCGCCCGAGGACGATCCCTGGCCGGAACCGGAAGAGGATGAAGTTTCGCCCTGTTTTTCTTCCTTCTGACCAAGAGGCCACCGGGGAGTGGTGAAGCGCTCGAACAATGTCGGGGGTTTTTTCCTGCTTCCTCCGCCGCCGGGAACCGGGGGCTTCAGGGTCAGGCCGGGAGTCGTTCCGCTCTGCACCGGGAATTCCGTCTGCTGATAGGACTGCTTCCTTGCGACCAGCGGGCCGCCGAGATCGGGGCCGTAGCCGGTTTCGGGCCGGGCGTATTCGGGCTCCACCGGGCGCGGCGGGATGAAAGAGTTGTTATAGATCGTGCCCCGCATCGGAACGCCCTGCTGCGGCACAGGCTGCTGATACTGGTGCTGCTGGTATTGCGGCTGAGGCTGCGCACGAGGGGCGGCGGGAACGGGCACGGCTTCGAAAGCCTGCTGCTCGAACATTTCGTTTTCCGGTTCCTCGGGCTTTCTGGCCGCGGCCATGGCGGTCGCGTAATTCGGCGCCGTCATCGGCCCCGCCGCCGGAATATGCGTGGCGGGGGTATAAACCGGAGCCTCAATCTTTGCAGCCGCCACCGGTTTTTCAACGGGCTTCTGGGCCGGCTGCGATGCCGTGTTGGGCTGCGCCCGCTCCAGTTTTCTTTCCTGCTGCTGCTGCGCGGTCACGTTGTTGATCGACGCGTTAGGCACAGGCTTCGCCTGACGCTGGATTTCAGCATCGATGCCGGTCGCGACGACCGACACGCGCATAATGCCTTCCAGCGCTTCATCGAAGGTCGAGCCGAAGATGATGTTGGCGTTCGGGTCGACTTCCTCTTTGATGCGGTTACAAGCTTCGTCGACTTCAAAGAGCGTCATGTCCATGCCGCCGGTGACGTTGATGATGACGCCCCTTGCGCCCTTCATCGACACATCGTCGAGCAGCGGATTGTTGATGGCGGCCTCGGCGGATTCGACGGCGCGGCGGTCGCCCTGCGCTTCCCCTGTTCCCATCATGGCCTTGCCCATCTCGAGCATCGCAGAACGAATATCGGCGAAGTCGAGATTGATCAGGCCGGGCATGACCATCAGGTCGGTCACGCCGCGCACACCCGACTGAAGAACGGAGTCGGCCATGCGGAAGGCTTCGGCGAAAGTGGTCTTTTCGTTCGCGATCCGGAACAGGTTCTGGTTCGGGATGACGATCAGCGTGTCGACATATTCCTGCATCTGCTCGATGCCGAGCTCGGCCTGACGCATCCGGTGCGAGCCTTCGAAATGGAAGGGCTTGGTCACAACGCCGACGGTAAGAACGCCCAGCTCGCGGCAGGCGCGCGCAATGACCGGGGCCGCGCCCGTGCCGGTGCCGCCGCCCATGCCTGCGGTGATGAAGGCCATGTTCGATCCTTCGAGGTAATGAGCGATCTCATCGATCGTCTCTTCCGCGGCGGCGCGGCCGATTTCCGGCTTTGCCCCTGCGCCAAGACCGGCAGTGACCGTTTCGCCAAGCTGTATCTTGGTCTCGCAGAGCGAGTTCTCAAGCGCCTGGGCGTCCGTGTTGCAAACGACGAAGGAGCATCCCAGCAACCCCGCGCTTATCATGTTGTTGACTGCATTTCCGCCGGCGCCGCCGACTCCGAGTACGGTGATCTTGGGAGACAATTTTTGGACTTCCTTGTGCTGCATTCTGATGTTTATCATGGATAGATCCTCCATAAAGGCGAGATACTTTGATTCTATTTGAGACGGTCCCGGATGGGAAGTGGCGGAAGGAAGAAATTTACCTGAAAGCCCTAGAAATCACGCAGTTTTCGCTCTCCTTTTATTGTCTCGTTACTTCAAATCACCCTGCTAAATGATTCAAGCGATTCACAATTTCGAGTCTGGCAAATCGGGGAAGATTCGTGAAGCCCCTTGTGACAAACTCCTGTGGATAAGTTTGGAGTTACGCACATAAAAGCAGGATACGCGGCATTTGAGGCGGATTTATGGCTGGGGATGGGGGTGTGGGTAAGCAGTGGATGGCTCCGGATATATTTGCCATTGGCACGAACTCGTCCGTTCCCTAGACTGCTTCTGATGATTGCCATCATTACTGTTACCGCATTTCTCGCCTCACTCCTGACTTTATTCTCCGGGTTTGGGCTGGGCACTATTTTGATGCCGGTGGTCGCGGTTTTCTTCCCGGTGAGTATGGCCGTAGCCCTGACGGCGTTCGTCCATCTGCTCAACAATATCTTCAAGCTGGCCGTTCTGTGGCAACAAGTTCACTGGCCGGTGGTGGGCAAATTCGGAATCCCCGCTCTCATCTCTGCCGTACCGGGTGCGTGGCTACTCACGGCGCTTGAGGATATGCCGCAACTTCACTCCTATACGATGGCGGGCACAGATGCGGTTATTACGCCGGTCAAGCTCACAGTGGGGTTGCTGCTGATCTTTTTCGCAACGGTTGAATGGCTGCCGGTGCTCAAGACAATCAATATTTCCGCCCGCGCGCTGCCGCTTGGCGGGGTGCTGAGCGGATTTTTCGGCGGACTTTCCGGACATCAGGGCGCGTTCCGCAGCGCGTTTCTGATCCGCGCGGGACTGGACAAAGAGCGTTTCGCCGCCAGTAACGCCGCTATCGCCACGCTGGTCGATATCACCCGGCTCGCCGTCTACGGCCTGAACATCTCGCTGCTGCTGGAACAGGCCGATACGGGCCTGCTTGCGGCTGCCATTGCGGCAGCCTTTGCCGGAACACTGGCCGGAAAAGCCGGGATGAAAAAGATCACAATCGGGTTCATCCAGAAACTGGTCGCCGTGCTGCTGTATATTCTCGGTATTTTACTAGCGGCAGGATTTATCTGAACTGGTATTACCAATTTTCCCGCAGCCAGAACTTCACCCGCTCCCAGACATTGCCGGGCTCGACCTGCGCCATGATTTCGGCGGGCATTTCGCCGCTGCGTTCGGCGATGTAGGTCAGCAGGCCCGCGGTGGTGGCGAAGGCGGGGCCGTTCACCGATTCAGCAAGGCCGTCGATGCGGATCGGGCGGCCAAGGCGCACCTGCTTGTCCAGCACCTGCTGGGCGAGGTCGCGCAGGCCGGGAAGCTGGCTTGCGCCGCCGGTGAGGATGACGCGCCGCCCGGCGGCGAGACCGACGCCACTGTCGGTCAGTTTCGCGCGGACGAGTTCGAGAACCTCCTCGACGCGCGGCTGGATGATGCCCACCAACAGCGAGCGCGGAGCGTGGTTGGGGTGGGTCTGCTGGTCCTCTCCTATCTGCGGCACGTCGATCAGCTCGTTTTCATCGGTGCTGGTGGCGATGGCGCTGCCGTAGAGGACTTTCAGGCGTTCCGCGTCGCTGACCGTGGTGGTCAGGCCGCGGGCGATGTCGCTGGTGACATGCCGCCCGCCGATGGAAACCGCATCGTTATAGATCAGCGCGCCGTTGAAAAACACGGCGATAGAGGTGACGCCGCCGCCCATGTCAATGACGGTGCAGCCCAGATCCATTTCATCCTCGACGAGGCTTGCCAGCCCCGCCGCGTAGCCGGATTCGCACAGAGCCGCGATGTCGAGATGGCTTCTCTCAATGCAGGTCGCGATATTGCGCAGCGCGCTGACCTCGCCGGTCATCAGGTGGATATCGACTTCCAAAGCTTCGCCGAACATGCCGCGCGGCTCGCGGATGCCGTTGTTGCCGTCGATGGAATAGGTGATCGGAAGCGTATGGATCAGTTCGGCTTCGCCGTTCGCGACATGGGCCTGCGCCTTGGCGAGGGCGCGGCGCACATCGTTATCGGTTATTTCCTGCCCGGAGATTTCGACATCGACGCTGATATTGTGGGATTTGACGTGAACGCCGGGGACGTTGACGATGACCTCGCGCAGCGGGAAGCCTTTCATCGCTTCGGCGGCCATGTTCTCCGCCGCGTGGACGGTCGCGCGGATGGCGGCTTCGGCGGCGGCGAGATCGACGACGGCGCCGGAGCGGATGCCCTGCGAGGCCTGATGGCCCACGCCAAGAACCTCGAAATTGCCCTCATCGTCCGTGATGCGGGCAATAAAGCAGGCGATCTTGCTGGAGCCGATGTCCAGCGCCGCGAGAACGGAGCCTTTGGGTTTTGGTTTATGTTTCATCTTTAAAAATCAGCCCAATGTAGTATGTTCGAAGGCCTTACCGATAAATATTATAAGAAACGCATGGAACATGCCAACGGCATTATACGAAAAAATAACAGCCGCCTTTCAAAGAGGACTGGAGACGGAACGGCTGGTTCTAAGACCGCTTGCGCCTGTGGATTCCGCCAACGCCGCCCACTTTTTTGAGGCGAACGGTCGGGCCTACCGGCAATATCTGCAATGGCACGAGGGCGAGCCCTATACCGAGGATTACATGCGGGAGACAGTCCTGCCTTATATTATCCAGCTTGGCCGGGAACGTGAATCCTTTACTCTCTTTATTTTCAGGAAAGATGCCGAAGGCGATAACCCTATCATCGGGGAAATCGATATCAACGAGCCGAAGGTGGCAGACGCGCGGCAGATCAGTTTTTTCATACAGCCTGCGGAGCGGCGCAAAGGCTATGCGTTTGAAGCCTATACGGCGGTGTTGGAAGCCTGCCGGCAGCATGGACTATTCGGGGCGGTTTTTGCAGAAATCGAGCCGGACAATATTGCTTCAATGAGACTGGTTGAGAAAGCGGGCCTTGCAGCACGCGGAGTTGCAGACGCGACGGCTACCGGGTATGAGGGACAGAAACTTCTGAAATACGAAGCGGCGCTGGAAAAAATTACTTTTTCCATACGCCAGCCAGCTTGGCGGGCTTGCCTTCCTCGAAGACCGGATTTTGCATGAAGCCTTCGGTGATTTAACCGACGCCCTTACGCCTTATTTCCTCGAAATGCGGACACTCGTCGAAGCTTTCATTGAACTCGGTGTAATTACAGGTGATTTCTTCGCCCTTCGCTATATCACGGACTGCGACTTCCGAATCGTCAGGCTGCGTGGCTACATTGGCATCGCGGGAATGATTGGTGAACAGGCCATGGTCGATATTCATGTAATATTTTCCATTATTAAGCCAGCCGTTCCGCTGGATGTAATCCTGCGCCAGTTCGGGCAAAGCCTCAAATTCGGCCAGATCCCAGACCTGATCGAATCCCGGCGCCATCCGGGAGATTACCGTTCCCTTGGGGATATGCTCTCCGGCAAAGACGCCCAGACCGTGAATGGCGCTTTTGGAAAGATAGGTCTTGATTAGAAACATGGATCACCCCGGTTAGCGCGAACCGCCCCCGGCCCGCTGAATCTTTTCATCGAAAGAAGGGTTGTCATGAATTCTTCACTGAATTCGCGGTAGTTGCAGGTCAACTCCTCGCCCTTTTTAATGTCGCGGGCGGCGAACTCGGTTTCGCGGTCTTCGCTTTCGATGGTGTTCGGATCGTCGGAGTGGTTGGTGTAAAGGCCGTTATCGGCGCTCATATAGACGCTGCCGCGCCAGAGCCAGCCGTGCTTTTTAATGTATTCCTGCGCGTCTTCGGGAAGCTTGAGGATATCGGCGGGCTTGAAGACCTGGTCGAAACCGCGCACCAGTTTCCAGACCGCCTTGCCCTTGGGAATGTCTTCGCCGGCGAAAACGCCGGTGCCTTCGATGCCGCTTTTATCGATATAGGTTTTGACGAGATACATAAATTCCCCCTACCCGGCCATCGCCGGAACGCGGCGGCGGCCCACGCGCAGGCGGGGCGGTTCTTTCTGCGCCGGTTTTTCGGCGGCGGCCCGCCACGAGGCGTCGTGCCACGCGGCGTCCTGGAAGTCTTTATAATCGCAGGTGATCTCATCGCCCTTGCGGATGTCCCTCAGGGCCACCACGTCGCCGTTGGCAAGGGTTTCGGTGTTAGGGGTCGCGGAGTGGTTCACGAACCGGTCGTTGTCGCCGGGGAAATAAATGTAGCCGTCGCGGCCGCCGTAGGAATAATGGCGCAGATACTCACTCGCTTTGGGCGGCAGGGCGCGCAGATCTTCTTCGGTGTAGCGCCGGTCGAAGCCTTCGACGAATGTATTGATAATATCCCCTTTTTTAACGTTCTCGCCCGCGAAGACGCCGATGCCGGCGATGCTGCTCTTTTTGATGAAAGTGTTAATCAAAAACATGCTGTTCTGGTTCTCCTTGCAAGGCGCAGCGCCGGGGCGCATGCGGGCTTTTTCGTATGTTTGATTCCCTTAAATAGATAACGCACAATTTCCTTTTCTTCAAGAAATCTTATTGGCGTTCAGGCAGCCTTCGGCAGGCCAATCCTTTCCCGCCAGTTTTCATAGATCTCACGGTAATCGCTGGTCAACTCCTCGCCCCTTGCGATATCGCGGACGGCAACCATATCGCCGTTTGCGGCCAGGCGGGCATTGGGGGTGTCGGAGTGATTGGTGAAACGGTCATTGTCGCCGGAAAGAATACCGAAGCCGTTTTGCCGGAAACCGTAGGTTTCAATATATTCCTTTGCTGCGCGGGGAAGGATACGAATCGTATCGTCGTCCAAGGCCTGATCGAAACCTTCGACCATCGTCCAGATAATCGTATCTTTCTTAATGTTTTCTCCCGCGAACACGCCCATGCCGTGAATGGGGCTTTTATCCAGATAATTCTTTATTTTCAACATACAAGAAACGACTCCTCATGTTCATATATCTTTTTTATTATCAAAACCGGCCTTGTATTCCTCCACCCCGCCGGGGCGGGTGCGGACGACGATGCGGCCCGGTTCCCTCATATCAATAACGCTCAGATCCTTATCCAGCAAGGCATCTTCCTGCTGCGCCTGCACAAGGCGGCGCAGGGCGAACCCCATGTCGTTCTCGGGCAGTTTGACCGTTATTCCGTTCTTTAACTTCAGATCCCAGCGGCGGGTTCCCACCCAGGTGGCGGCTTCGACCTGATCGCGCAGGACGGGTTCCGCCGCCAGCAGGGTCAGCAGCGCGGGGGCCTGTTCGGGCGCGCCCTCGCCCACGAGGATGATGAGGTCGCGGAAGGGCTTGATCTCGCGGTCTGAAAGCGTCACGCCTTCCGCGTCGATGACGCGGATCTTGCCCTTGTGCTGCCAGAGCGCCATCGGCTCGCGCTCCATCAGGCCGATATAAATGGTGCTCGGAAGGCGGCGCTCGACATGGGCTTCGCGGACCCATGAAATGCGCTCGATGGTTTCCTTTGCGTCCTTCGGGTCAAAGGCGAGGATGGGGTCGCCGCGCTTGATGGCGATCAGCGCGCGCAGCACGTCGGGGTCGCTGTAGAGGCGGCCTTCCACCAGAATATCCTTGACCGAGAACCCGGCATGGCCGGCCAGTTCATAGATTTGCCGGCGGGACCAGTCGGCGCCGCCTTCGGCATGACCCGAAAGCAGCAGCCACGCGCCCAGCAATAACCCCAGCGCCGCGCCGCCGCAGACAAGGCCGAAGCGGCGGCCAAGGGCGATCAGGCGCGCTGTTTTTTCGTGGCGGGCGCGGCGGATTTTGACGCCCGATTTTGTTGTTCCGCCTTTATATCTGCCTGACCGTGACATTTTGCCGTTTCCACAAGGTGAGAACAGAGTTCGATGAAGGACATGCCGTTATAGACGACCTGCGAGGGGCCGATCGATTGGGCCGTGAGCCCCGGCTGGGTATTGATTTCGAGGAAGTATAAACCGTCGGCTCCTTTTTTGCCGTTGTCATAACGAAAGTCGCAACGGGCAAGACCCGCGCAGCCAATTCCATTATACACCCGTTCCGCGTAATCGAGAGCGGTTTTATAGACCTCCTCCGGGATCGCGGCGGGAAGGACCAGTTCGGTGCGCGCATCGTGGTATTTGGCTTCGTAATCGAAGAAGCGGGTGTGCGAAATGATCTCGGTCACGGCCTGCGCCTTGCCGTCGAGCACCGCGACGGTCAGCTCCTTGCCGGGGATATATTGCTCGACCAGTACCTCGCTCCCAAAGGCCCAGCTTTTCGCGTCCAGCGGGGGCTGGTTCTCGCGCTCCATGATGATGCGCACGCCGACGCTAGAGCCCTCGCAGGGGGGCTTGACGACATAGGGCGGCTCCATGACGTGGCGGGAGAGAACATCTTCCATGCTCGCCAGCACGCTCTTTGGCGTTCTTACCCCAAAACTTTCGGCCATGCGCTTGCAGACCGGCTTGTTCATGCCGATGGCCGACGCCAGAACACCCGAGTGCGTATAGGGGATTTCGAGGATTTCCAGCACGCTTTGCACCGTGCCGTCCTCGCCGCCGCGGCCGTGGAGGTTGTTGAATACGGCATCGGGTTTGGGAGTGAGGGCCTCCTGCAGCAGCGCGAGGTCTTTCTTGACGTCGATGACATCGACCTCGTAGCCCGCCTGTTTCAGCGCCGCCTCGACTTCCTTGCCCTTGGTCAGCGAAACCTGACGCTCGGCGGACCAGCCGCCGACCAGTAATGCCACTTTCTTTTTAGCCATTGCCCTAACCCTTTCTAATTTTTTTACCGCGAAGGCGCGAAGGAGCGAAGAAAGCGCCGCAGGCTTTTTACCACGAATGGACACGAATAAGTACGAATAAGGAAACAAATCTTTTTCATTCGTGCCTTATTCGTGTTCATTCGTGGTAAAAATTTTTTCTCTTCTTCGCTTCTTCGCTCCTTCGCGTCTTCGCGGTAAAAAACTAAACCCGTTCCCCAATGCGTTTGATTTCCCAGCGTAGCGTGATTCCGCAGTCTTCGTAAACCCTGCGGCGCACTTCCTCCCCCAGATTTTCAAGGTCGGCGGCGGTCGCGCCGCCGGTATTGATCATGAAATTGCAGTGCAGTTCAGACATTTGCGCCCCCCCTATCGTAAGGCCGCGGCATTTGGCCCTGTCGATAAGCTGCCAGACCTTTGTGCCTTCGGGAAGGCCGGCCTGTGACAATTCCATGGCGGAAGGATTGGCGAAGGTCGAGCCGCCGGTGGCTTCGCGGATCGGCTGGGTCTGTTCGCGCTTTGCCCTGATACCGGCCATGTGGGCGGCAATTTTTTTGGGGTCGCCGGGGACGCCCTGGAAGAGCGCGCCTGTGAAGATATAGTCTTCGGGCAGGTCGTTGCGGCGATAGGACAACTCCATCTCCACATCGCTGCTTTCCCCGCGAAAGCGGGGACCCGGCTCCGCGCCCGCGTCAGATCCCCGCTTTCGCGGGGAAGACAGGGAAGGTTTGAAAATATGCAGCCGGCCCCTCCGGTCGATGGCGCTCGCCTCGATCAGCACGTCTTTGGTTTCCGTGCCGTAACAGCCCGCGTTCATGCGCAGCGCGCCGCCGATGGCGCCGGGGATGCCGCTGTAAAATTCGAGCCCGGCGGTGCCGGCGTCAGATGCCGCTTTCGCGACACTCGCGTCCAGCGCCAGCGCGCCCGCGCGGACGCGGTGCCCCTCCAGCGCTTCGATAGCCGTGAATTCCTTGCCGAGCCTGATCGTGACGCCTTTGACGCCGCCGTCGCGGATAATCGTGTTGGAGAGAACGCCGAAAATATTCACCGGCACATCCGGCGGCAGGGCGGCGAGAAATTCTTTCAAGTCCTCAAGGTCGGCGGGCTTGAACAACACCTCCGCCACGCCGCCCGCTTTGAACCAGCCGATAGCGCCGAGGGGGGCGGATTCGGTGATGCGACCGCGGACGGGGGGGAGGTAATCTTTTTTAATCGCTGTTTTGGTCATGATTTATTTTTCACCACAGAGCATCTGTGTTGTTATTATCTTTTATTCTTTTTCTTCGGCTTTTTCAAACCGGCCTGTTTCGCGCTGTCTTTAAAACCCGGCGCGCCGGAGGGGTTGTCCTGCTGTTTATAGGCCGGGCCGGTTTTTTTATGGGCTTCGTAATAGGAGCGCAGCACGGCGTTCATGCGGGTCAGGTGGCCTTTGCCCTGCGCCTTGAACCATTCGAGAACGTCGGGGTCGACGCGGAGGTGGACGGATTTTTTGTTCTCCGGCATCACAAGTTCCGCGTCCGCCCAGAAGGCGGCGTCCGTTTCGGGGATGTCGCTGAAGTCGATATCCTCGTCGCGGATATTCGCGATTTCCTCAGGCGTCAAAGGTTTTTTGTATTTGCTCACGATACGCTTTCCTTTCGCTTCGGGACGCGGGCCGGGCGGAGATCAGCCTTGTCCTGCCGTTGCGGTCCGTATGCGTCACGGCCAGAATGGCGATTTCATCGATGACGCCGATACTGACATATCTTCTTTCACCGTAATCCTTGCGGTTATCTTCCCGCGTCAGGACAAAGCCTTCAAAAATCCGTTCGGCCATGGAAAAGTCGACACCGTGTTTGGCGATATTCCGCTTTTCCTTGGCTTTATCCCATTCAAATGCCACTGGCCTACCTTTTTATTGTACATATTTTGTGTACACAAATCAAGCCCTTTGTTTCTGGCCCGATTTCAGGATTTTTTCGAGTTCGCCCGGCAGGGCGTTGGCCCATTTGGTGATGTCGCCTGCGCCGAGGCAAACGGTGAGATCCCCGCTCTGGGCTATATCAGCAATCAATTGCGGCAATTGTTCGGCGGACTCTAAAATTTTCACGTCGCGGTGGCCGCATTTGCGCAGGCCTTCGGCGAGATCGTCGCGGCTTGCGCCCGCGACGGGGTCTTCGCCCGCGGCGTAGACGTCGGCGACGATCACCGTGTCGGCGTCGTTGAAGGCGGTGCAGAACTCCTCGAACAGGTCATGAAGGCGGGAGTAGCGGTGGGGCTGCATCACGGCGATGACCCTTCCCCCTTGGGTGTCATCCCGGCGCAAGCCGGGATCGGGTTGGGCCTGCGCTTCATTTTCACCAGATCCCGGCTTTCGCCGGGATGACATAGAGGGGAGGGATGACACCGGATTTTTAACGACGGTGCGGGCGGTTTTGAGTACGGCAGCGATCTCAACCGGGTGGTGGCCGTAGTCGTCGATGATTGTGATGCCGCCGACGGTTCCGGTCTTGGTGAAGCGGCGCTTTACGCCGGAGAAATTCGCAAGCGCATTCTTCATCAGCGGCGGCGCGATGCGCATTTCCTGCGCGACCGCTAATGCCGCCAGCGCGTTCTGCACGTTATGCTCGCCGGGCATCGAGAGAAACGCATCGCGCAGCCACAGCTCCTTGCCGTCGTTGAGCCACGGGGCGAAGGTGACGTCGAATGTGCTGCCGACGGCAGCTAAGCGGATATTGCTTGCGCGAACATCGGCCTGCGGATTCATGCCGTAGGTAACAATGCGCCGGTCGCGCACTTCCGCGCTGAGCGCCTGCACTTCCGAGTGGTCGATGCACAGGACGGCGAAGCCGTAGAAGGGAACATTCTCGACAAATTGCCGGTAGGCGGCGCGGACATTGTCGAAGCTGCCGTAATGCTCCATGTGTTCGGGGTCCATGTTGGTGACGATGGCGACCGTCGCGGGAAGCCTTGTAAACGTGCCGTCGCTTTCATCGGATTCCACCACCATCCAGTCGCTCGCGCCGACGCGCGTGTTGGTGCCGTATTTGTTGACGATGCCGCCGTTGATGACGGTGGGGTCGAAGCCGCCCTCCTCCAGTATCGCGCCCACCATCGAGGTCGTGGTGGTTTTTCCGTGGGTGCCGCCGACGGCGACGGCCCATTTCAATCGCATGAGTTCGGCCAGCATTTCGGCGCGGCGGACGACGGGCAACTTGCGCTCACGCGCGGCGACCAGCTCGGGGTTGTCCTTCCTGATCGCGGAGGAAACGACGATGACGGAAGCGTCTTCTATATTCCCGACATCGTGGCCGATGAAAATTTTGATGCCCTTGTCCCGCAGGCGCTTGACGTTATAGCTCTCCGCTATGTCGGAGCCCTGCACGCTGTAGCCGAGCGTGTGCAGAACCTCGGCGATGCCGCTCATCCCTATCCCGCCGATGCCGACGAAATGAAGGGTGCCGATGTCTGTGGGCATTGTACGCATTATCTGTTTCCTTTTTATTTTAACCACCAAGACACAAAGACACCAAGATAGCGAGTCTTTGGGCGCGCAGCGCGTTATATTATAGCCTATTCAAATGCGCCTGCGGCGCTTTTTCAAAGACTTAGTGTCTTGGTGCCTTGGTGGTTTAAACCTTATCCCATCCCGAGGCCAGTTCTGTCACTACATTTCCCAGCAATCTGGCGGCGTCGGGTTTGGCGCAACTGCGCGAGGCTTCGGCGGCGCGGAACAGGATTTCGGGATTTTGCAGAAAAGTCTCGAGTCTTGCAAGCAAAGCTTCCGCCGTGAAGCCGTCCTGCGTCATCACCCAGGCGCCGCCCGCATCGGCGACCGTATCGGCGTTGATCTTCTGCTGCTGGTCCTTATGGTATGGATAAGGCACGAAAATCGCAGGGCGGCCCGCCGTGGTGAGCTCGGCCACGGTGCTGGCGCCGGAGCGGGAAATGACGAGATGCGCCTGCCCCAGGATTTCGGGCACATCGTCGAAGAACGGGGCAAGGCGGCATTTGATGCCCGCTTCCTCATAGACCGCCCTTACCTTCTCCAGATCTTCGGCGCGGCATTGCTGGATGATTTCAAGGCGCGCGCCGTGAACGGGCGAGAGCTTGCCAATGGCGGCGGGAACGACTTCAGAGAAAATTTTCGCCCCGAGCGAGCCGCCGAAGATGGCGATACGCAACGAGCTGTCTTCATCGAGCGCGGGATAGGGTTTTGCGTAGAGCGCCGCGATCTCGCTGCGTACGGGATTGCCGGTAACGACGGTGCGGGCGGCGTCAGGCTGAGAGAGGCCTTCGACCTTCGGGAAAGAGAGAGCGATTTTATCGGCGCGGGGAGCGAGCAGCATGTTCGCCTTGCCGAGCACCGCGTCGGGCTGATGGATGACGGTGGGGATTTTCCGGCGCTGGGCCGCGTAGACGGGCGGGAAGGACGGATAGCCGCCGAAGCCGACGACGACGGAAGGCCTGAGTTTTCTTACCAGAGTTCCCGCCTGCAGGATGCCGAGGCCGAGCGCCGCGATGCCTTTTACCTTGCCCATGACGCCGCCGCCGAGCGTGCCTGCTTTCAGCACATGCACCTCGGCTCCGCCGAACATGTTCTGGTATTTTTTACCGCGCGCGTCCGTGGCGAGCACGACGCGGTAGCCGCGCGCGAGAAGATCGTGCGCGAGCGCCGCCGCAGGCGTCATGTGCCCCCCGGTGCCGCCGGCGCTGAGGATGATGAGTTTGGGTTCGGTCATTTAAGCCCGTTTCGACAGCGATCCGCCGCGCGCGATGGAGGAGCGCACTTGTCTTCGCGTCAGGGCGAGCACCATGCCCATCGCCCATGCAATCGCCAGAAGGGATGAGCCGCCGTAGCTGATGAAGGGGAGGGTCATGCCTTTCGCCGGAAGAAGGTGAACGGAGGAGCCCATATGGATGAGCGCCTGCATCCCGAACATCGTCAGCAGGCCGCCGACGGCGAGGACGATGAACATTTCATTGCTGTCCATGATGCGGTTGAAGCCGCGCAGCAACACGAAGGCGAACAGCATGATGAGGATGGCGGTGAAGAAAAGCCCGAGTTCCTCGCCCGCCACCGCGAAAATGAAATCGGCGTGAGCATCGGGCAGGCCGAGCTTGACGGTGCCCTGCCCCGGGCCGGTGCCGAGCAGGCCGCCATTCTGGAAGGCTTCCAGCGCTTTTTGCACCTGATAGCTGTCGCCGCTGGAAGGGTCGAGAAAGCGGTCGATGCGGCTGCGGACGTGATCGAAAACGAAATAGCTGCCGGCCAACCCGGCCCCGCCCGCGACGATCATCGCCGCGACGATCCAGAGCGGGAAGCCGGCGAGGAAAATCAGCGCGCCGTAAATGCAGCCGGTCACGAAGGTCATGCCGAGATCGGGCTGGAGCAACAATAATATAATAACAAGAAAAAAGAGGCCCGCCGTGATTTTACCGCCGTGGAATCCTTCCTGTTCCTTCTGCCGCGCGATCAGCCATGCGCCGACGACGGCGAAGGCGGGCTTGACGAATTCGCTCGGCTGGAGCGAGAAGCCGGGAAGATGGATCCAGCGCTGCGCGCCCTTGATCTCGGTGCCGCCGAACAGCACGACGACGAGGCCCAGAATGCCAACGATCAGCATGATGCTGGCGACGCGCCAGATGTTGCGCGGGCTCAGCAGCGAGGTTCCGACCATGATCGCGAGCGCGGGTATCAGCAGCACCAGATGACGCTTGATGAAATGATACTGATCCGCCCCGATATTTTCCGCGACCGGCGGGCTTGCCGCCGCGACGAGGACGATGCCAAAGACGATGAGCGTGAGCAGCGCCGCGAGCATGCCCCGGTCCACCGTCCACCACCAGCGGCCGATAACGGATTGATCGGTGCGGGAGAAAAGAGCGCTCATGCGGCTTCTTCTTTCAGGTCGTCGACCAGCGCGGTGAAGATATCGCCGCGCTCTTCAAAGTTTTTGAACTGATCGAAGGAGGCGCAGGCGGGAGAGAGCAAAACGGTTCCGGTGCCGCCGGGCTGGCCGCGCTCGCTCTGCGCGAGACGGTGCGCATCGCCGACGGCGGCATCGAGCGTGTGGCAATAATTATGAGCAACGCCGTGATTGCCGAGCCAGGTTGCAAACGCTTCCATCGCCTCGCCGATCAGGAAAGCGTGGCGGATGTTGGCGGCAAAGGCTTCGAGGCCTTCGGGGCCGTCGGTCTTGGGGCGTCCGCCCGCGATCCAGTAGACATTCTTGTAGCAGGCGAGCGCCCGCGCGGCGGCGGCGGCATTGGTCGCCTTGCTGTCGTTGACGTAGGCGACGCCGTTGATGGTGCGCACGAGATACTGCCGGTGCGGCAGGCCGGGGAAGCTGCGCATCGCGTTCATGATGTCGTCGGGATTCAGGCCGAAGATGCGGGCAACGGCGTAGGCCATGGCGGCGTTTTGATGATTATGCACGCCGGGAAGGCTTGCGATGTCGAGAGCGGCGACCTTGCGCTTTTCCGTGTCCGTCATATCGAAGAGCGCGCCTTCCTGTACGAAGACGCCGCCTTTTTTCTCATGGCCGACCGAGACGGGGATGCATTGGCGCTCGCCGGCTTTTTCGACTTTATCGAACATCTTTTTCGACCAGTCGTCGTCGACGCCGATCACGGCCTTGCCGGGGCCGCGGAAAATTCTCAGCTTGGCTTCGGCGTAGGCTTCCATCGTGCCGTGGCGGTCGAGATGGTCGGGCGTGAGATTAAGATGAATCGCGATATCGGGCGCGAAGGTGGGGCAGAGGTCGGCCTGAAAGGACGACATTTCCAGCACGAAGACGCCGTCCTTGGGCGGCATGGTCAGGGCGAGCGCCGCCTTGCCGATGTTGCCACCAACGGCGGCCTTGATGCCGCATTCGTTCAGTATATGGCCGATCAGCGCCGTGGTCGTCGACTTGCCGTTGGTGCCGGTGACGCCGATCGTTTGGCGGCCATGGCCGCAGCGGTGCAGGATTTCGAGATCGCAGACGATTTCTAGCCCGGCTTCTTTTGCTTTCAGCGCAGCGGGGTGGTCGTTGCGGACGCCGGGGGAGAGGACGAAGCAGGCGAATTTTGAAAGATCGGCTTTCGTGAGGTCTTTTACCGGGGCATCGGTTTTTTTACGGCTGTCCTCGTTATCATCCCATACGGCAATTTTCGCGCCCGCTTTCACGAGCGCCTTGACGACAGCCGTGTTGGAAATGCCAAGGCCGAGCACAGCGACGGGCTTTCCATTCAGCGTTTCAACAAATTTGGTTACGTCGATCATCTCAGTTTCAGAGTTGATAACCCGATTAATGCCAGTATAACCGCAATTATCCAGAATCTAATCACAATCGTCGGTTCAGACCAGCCCTTTTTTTCGAAATGGTGGTGCAGCGGGGCCATGGCGAAGACGCGCTTGCCGGTCAGCTTGAAAGAGGCGACCTGCACGATCACTGAAACGGTTTCCAGTACGAACAGGCCGCCGATGATGGCGAGAACCAGTTCATGCTTGACGATGACGGCGATGGCGCCGAGCGCCGCGCCCATCGAGAGCGAGCCGGTATCGCCCATGAAAACCATGGCGGGCGGGGCGTTGAACCATAAAAATCCCATGCCCGCGCCGATCAGCGCGCCGCAGATAATGGCAAGTTCGCCCGCGCCCTCGACAAGGTGGATGCCGAGATAAGGCGCGTAGACCGCGTTGCCGGCAAGGTAGCAAATGACGCCGAAGCATGCGGCGGCGATCATCACCGGAACGATGGCAAGGCCGTCGAGGCCGTCGGTCAGGTTCACGGCGTTGGACGCGCCGACGATCACGAAGATTGCGAGCGGGATAAAGAAGACGCCGAGCGGCAGCAGGTAATCTTTTGCGAACGGGATGGCGAGGCCGGTCGCCAGAGTATGTTTGGTCACGGCCATATAGGCGATGACGGCCAGCAGGGCGATACCGCATTCGAGGACAAGGCGCAGCTTGCCCGGAACCCCTTTATGCGATTTCTTCGTCAGCTTCGCGTAATCGTCGGCGAAGCCGATAGCCCCGAAACCCGCGATCACCGCGACGACGATCCACACATATATACTGGCGAGGTTCGCCCAGAGCAGGACGGAGACGCCCGCGGAGATCAAAATCATCAGGCCGCCCATGGTCGGGGTGCCCGCCTTGCTTAAATGGTCGGGGCCGATTTCGCGGAGCGGCTGGCCGCCGGTCTGCTTCGATTTGAGCCAGCGGATCATGCCGGGGCCGATCAGGAAGCACAGGATCAGGGCCGTCATGACCGCGCCGCCGGTGCGGAAAGTCAGGTAACGGAACAGGTTGAATAAAATGAAATCTTCGGCAAAGGGAGCCAGCAGGTTATAGAGCATCTATCTTTTCCTTGTTTCTTCCCTTGCCGCCGCTTTTCTTTTCAGGCAGCTCACGCAGCGCCTCGACCACTATCTGCATGCGCGGCTTCTTGCCGCCGCCGCGCGATCCCTTGACCATCACGACATCGCCCGGCACCAGCACGTCGGGCACGATTTTCGCAAGCTCGACGCTGTCGTCGCGATGGACGCCGCGCCGGTCCTGCGGCAGGGCATCATAAAGATTTTTCATCAGAGGTCCACAGGTATATACAAGCTGGACGTCCGCCGCCGTCAGGGGGAGGGCCAGTTCCGCGTGGTGCCTTGCCGCGTCGCGGCCAAGTTCATACATGTCGCCCAGCACCGCTATGCGGCGGCCGCCGCGACCCGGATCGATCAGGGCAAGAACCTTGAAGGCCGCTTTCATGGCGATGGGCGAAGCGTTATAGCTTTCATCGAGCAGGGTCACAGGGTTGGACGGATCGCCGATATCGAGAAATTCGCGCCTGCCGCGCCCCGCGACGCCTTCAAATTTTTCGAGCGCTCTTGCCGCCTTTTTCAGGTTTCCGCCCGCGGCCTTGACGGCCAGCAGCACGGCAAGGGCGTTGCAGGCAAGGTGCCTGCCGGGGGTTTGCAGCGAGAAAGCGACTTCCTCGCCCAGAACGCTCGCCTTGATGCGCGAGCCGTTGACCGCCTCGATGCAGCCGGTCAGGCGCGAGTCGGCTTCGTTGTGTTCGCCGAAGGAGAGAACCTTGATATTGCGCGCCTGCGCTTTCGCTTTCAGGTGCGCGAAATAGTCGTTATCGCGATTGAGGATGGCGATGCCGTTATGGTCCATGCCTTCAAATATTTCAGCTTTCGCGTCGGCGATCGCTTCCAGCGATTCAAAATGCTCCATGTGGACGGGGGCGATGGTGGTGATGATCGCGATGTGGGGCTTGACCTGTTTAGTGAGCGAAATTATTTCGCCCGCGTGGTTCATGCCGATTTCGAAGATGCCGTAGTCGGCGCCTTCATGCATGCTCGCAAGCGTGTAGGGAACGCCCCAGTGGTTGTTAAAGGACGCGCGGCTTGCATGGGTCTGGCCGAGAACGCCGAATGCCAGCGCCAGCATTTCCTTGGCGCCGGTCTTGCCGACCGAGCCGGTGACGGCGATGATTTTCGCGCCGGTGCGATGGCGCGCCGCCTGCCCCAGATCGCGCAGGGCTTCCAGCGTATCATCGACGATCAGAAGAGGAGCGTCTTCCGGAACGCCTTCGGGAATGTGGGAAACGAGCGCCGCCGCCGCGCCGCGCTCCAATGCCGTCATCACATAGTTGTGGCCGTCGCTTTTGTCGCCTTCGAGCGCAACGAAGAGTTCACCCGGCTGCAATGTGCGGGTGTCGATAGACAGCGCTGTGGCGGTCCACTCTGTGAGCGCGCGGCCCTCCGTGGCCTTCGCCGCTTCGCGGGACGTCCATATGATATTGGATGCAGCCGTCATGCCTTTATGCTCCCCAATTGCATAAGCTTCATGTCTTCAACCCCATTGCCTTTCGCGCCTCATCGACATCGTCGAAAGGTTCGACCCTGTCGCCGATGATCTGCCCCTGCTCGTGCCCCTTGCCGGCGATGACGAGCACATCGCCTTTTTTGATCTGCCCAACGGCCCATTCGATCGCCTTGCGGCGGCCCCCTATTTCCTTTGCGCCTTTTGCTTCCGCCATCATCTGATCGCGGATCGCGGCGGGATCTTCGCTGCGCGGGTTGTCGTCGGTGATAATCGCGATGTCCGCAAGATGCGATGCGATGCGGCCCATGACCGGGCGCTTCGCCGGGTCGCGGTCGCCGCCGCAGCCGATGAGGCAGATCAGCCTTTCCTGCGTGTGCGGGCGCAGCGCTTTTAAAATATTTTCCAGCGCGTCGGGCGTGTGCGCGTAATCGACATAGACCGCGCCTTTTTTATGGCCGGGGACTTTCTGCAGCCGCCCCGGCGCGCCGGTGAGTTTTTCAAGGCAGCCGGCGGCTTCCTCCGTCCGTGAATCGTCTTCCGCCATGACAAGACCCAGAGCGCACAGCGCGTTCATAACCTGGAATTCGCCGACCAGCGGAATGTTCAGATCGCGGTTTTTGCCGCCCATCGCGATATTGATCTGCTGGCCCTGCGGGGTTGGCGTCAATGATTTGAGCGCAATCACCCTGCCCTTGCGGCCATAGCAGATGACGCGGCAGCCGCGCCGCTGCGCGAGCGCCGACAGGCCATCGAATTCCTGCGTGTCGGCGTTGAGAACGGCCGTGCCGCCATCAATTAAAATATCCTCGAACAGATGGGTTTTCGCGGTGAAATAATCCGCCATGCCGCCATGGTAATCGAGATGATCATGGGTGAGGTTCGTGAAACCCGCCGCGGTCACGCGGACGCCGTCGAGCCTGTTCTGGTGCAGACCGTGACTGGAAGCCTCCATCGCAAGATGTGTCACACCCGAGGAAGCGAGATCGGCAAGCTCCGCGTGCAGCGAGACGGGATCGGGCGTGGTCAGCGAGCCCGAGCGCACCATGCCGGGGCCGCGCACGCCCAGCGTTCCAAGGCTTGCGGCCTTGAGGCCCAGCGCGTCCCATATCTGCTGCGTGAAATGCACGGTCGAGGTTTTGCCGTTGGTGCCGGTTACGGCGGCGATGGTTTGCGGCTGGCGGCCATAAAAGCGGGCGGCCATGCGGGCAAGGCAGCGGCGCGGATTACCGTCCTCGACCAGCGCGATCCCGCCCGCGACTTTCGTGCCCGGCGGGGCGAGCACGGCGACCGCGCCCAGATGAATGGCGTCGGCGATATATTTGCGCCCGTCCTGCTTGTTGCCGGGAAGCGCGGCGAACAGCCAGCCTTCCTCGACGCGGCGGCTGTCCTGCGTCAGGCCCTTGATGTCGGGATTGAAGCTTCCCGAATATGTTTCCGCGAGGTCAGTAAGTTGCATTGTGACTCACAAATTCTTTAAGCGATGCGGCCATATCCTCATCCGGTTTCACGTCATGCGGCGCGATGCCGAGAACAGGCCCCATCGCCTTGATAATATTTCCCACCGCCGGGGTGGCGACCCAGCCACCGGTTGCGTAACCCCAGCTCGCCTTGTTGCCCTTCGGCTCGTCGACCATGACGAAGACGGCGTAGCGCGGGGCTTCCATCGGGAAGAAGCCCAAGAAAGATGAAATGCGGCGTTTTTCATCATAGCCCTTGCCGCCTGTTTTCTTCTTTTGAGCGGTGCCGGTCTTGCCGCCGACGTTATAACCGGGAATATTGGCTTCCTTGCCGGTGCCTTCCGTAACGACGAGGCGCATCAACTGGCGCATCCTGTGCGCGGTTTGCGGCGAAACTACGCGCACTTCGTGACCGACCGATGATTTTTGCGCCCGGTTTTCGCCGCGGATGAGCGTCGGGTTTACCTTGATGCCGCCATTGACGATACTTGCAGCCGCCATCACGGTCTGAAGAGGGCTGACCGAAATGCCGTGGCCGTAGGAAGCCGTCACCGTCGTGATCTCGGCCCACGGATTGGGAAGGATCGGCTTGCCTATTTCATCGATCTCCAGTTTCAGCGGCTCCATCAGGCCGAGGTCCGCATAAAAATCCTGTAGCGCTTTCCCTCCCACCATCTCGCCCATCAGCGCGGAGCCGATGTTGGATGAGTGCATGAAGATCTCGGGAATAGTGAGTTCGCGTTTTTCGGGATGAAAATCAGAAATCGTGAACCTGCCGCGCTTGAGCGGCTGCCGCGCGTCGAACTTGTAGCCCATCGGCACGTTGTGCGTTTCCAGCAGCGCGGCGGTCGAGAAAATCTTGAAGGTCGATCCCTGCTCGAACACGCCGAGGGTCAGGTTATTGAATATCTGCGCGGGGTTTGCCGCACCCGGCTCGTGCGGGTCGAAATCGGGCATCGAGACGGCGGCGAGTATTTCGCCGCTTTCGATATCGACGATCGCGCCCGCGCCGCCGATCGCGGAAAAACTCTTCACGGCGCCAGCAACTTCGCGGCGCAGGATGTGCTGGAGCCTGATGTCGAGCGTCATCGCGAGCGGTTCGCCGCCCCTCGCCAGCAGCGCATCGAAACTTCTTTCAACGCCAGCCAACCCCTTGCCGTCGACATCGGTATAGCCGACGAAGTGCGCGGCCATTGAGCCTTGCGGGTAAATACGAGTCCGCTCGTTTTCGAATTTGAGGCCTGGGTGGCCGAGTTCGAGAACTCTGAACTGCTCCCGCGGAGTGAGGCCGCGTTTGATCCAGACGAAGCGGCCTTTTTTCTGAAGCTTCTGAAGCGTATCGCCATAGACGAGATCGGGGAACAGATCGTGCAGTTCCCGCGCCACTTTCGCCGCATCGGCAATAAGGGCGGGGTCCGCCGAAAGCGAAGCGGTTTCGAGCGAGGTCGCGAGAATGACGCCGTTGCGGTCGACGATGTCGGCGCGGAATTTTTCCTTCGCCTGCGCCGTGACGACCTGGCCGGTATCTCCGGCCTGTTTCAGGCGGCCCTGAATAATGGTCAGATCGAAAACCCGCGCGCCGACGAGAAGATAGGCGAGGACAAAGACGGCGCTGATGATCGCGATGCGGCTGCGGGCCGTGTCGAGCGCCGAGTGACGCGAGCCGCGGATGCGGAAGGTCTTTTTGAAGAAGGAGGGCATGCTATTCATCGCCGCCTCCCGTGAAATTCGCGGGCTGCGCCTGCATCGATGGTTTGCGCTGCGGCAGTTCCGGCGCAGAAGTTTCGGGCAGATCGCCGGGATCCTGCGAGACATGGAATTCTGATTCCGATACGGACAGATCGAGATATTCGGAAGCAAGAAATTCGAGCCGGTCGGGGCGGTTGAGGTAATCCCATTCGGCCTTCAGGACGCGGATCGCCTGCTCTTCGCCCTGCACCGCCTGCCGCAGCTTGCCGAGCCTGCTTTCCGACTGCTGCACGCTTTGCGAGGTCCAGAACAGCAGCGCGCCGGCGGCGACCGCGCCGCTTATAACCAGAAGTGTCGAAAGGCGGAAGATCATGCCGCGCGCCTCCCCTGCCATGAAGGGGCGTTCGTGCGCACGGCCACCCGCATTTTTGCCGATCTGGCGCGGGGGTTGGCATTGGCTTCTTCATCGGAGGGCTGTACTGCTTTACGTGATGGCAATGTAAACGTGCTTTCACCGACAGCATGGGCTTCGGGCAGATAGCGCGAGCCCCTGCCCTCCTGCCCCGCGCGTTCGCGCAGGAATTTTTTGACGATGGCGTCCTCCAGCGAATGGAACGAGACGACGACCAGCCTGCCGCCCTCGGCGAGCAATTCCTCGGCTGCATCGAGCGCGCGCTGCAATTCGCCAAGCTCATCGTTCACGTAGATGCGCAAGGCCTGAAAGGTGCGCGTGGCGGGGTCGATCAGGTCTTTTTTGGATTTCGGCACGGCGCCGCGGATGATATCGGCAAGGCGGGCCGTGGTTGTAATCGGTTCTTCGGCGCGGGCCATCACTATCGCGCGGGCGATGCGGCGGGAGTGGCGTTCCTCGCCGTATTTATAAATAATATCGGCGAGTTCCTTTTCATCATATTCATTGACGATGTCGGCGGCGGTCTGGCCGCCGCCGTCCGGATCCATGCGCATGTCGAGCGGGCCGTCGAAGCGGAAGGAAAAGCCCCTTGCCGCCCGGTCGATCTGCATCGAGGAGACGCCGACATCGAGAATGAATCCGTCGACGCTTTCAATATTTTTGCCGCGGACAAGCGTGGCGGCGTCGCCGAACTGGCCGTAGAGCAGCGTGAGCCGGTCGCCGTATTTTTCTTTGAGTTTTTTGCCGTTTTCCAGCGCGGTTTTGTCGCGGTCGATGGCGATGACGCGGCAATCGGCTTTATCGAGAAACGCTTTGGTATAGCCGCCCGCGCCGAATGTGCCGTCGACATAGATTTCACCGGCTTTGGGCGCGAGCGCCGCCAGAACTTCGTTTAGCATCACCGGGATGTGAGGGGCCTGCGTCATACGGCCCCCGCTTTTTTTACCGCGAAGACGCGAAGGGGCGAAGTTTTTTGTTCGCGAAGCGAACAGATAGCATTTAAACCGCCCGCGGTGCATACATTGGCTTCGCGCCTTCGCGTCTTCGCGGTTAAAAACATCATGCGGCTTCTCCTCTGGGCAAAGTGAGCCCTTTGGCTTGCACGTTCTTACGCGCTTCGAGTTTGCGTTTTTCGAAGGCGGCGGGATTCCAGACCTGGAACTTGCGGCCCATGCCGACGAAGGCCGCCTGATCCTCGAGAGACGCAAAGCCGGTCAGGTCGAGAGGAAGGACGATGCGGCCATCGCCGTCGAACGGAAGCTGCACCGCCTGACCGAAGATGGCGGTCGCCATGTCGTCCTGCTCGGCGGAGAACAGATCGTAATGATCCAGCCTGCTGCTCAGCTCCTGCATCGAGGAATGCCCGAATCCTTCGAGACAGACATGGCTGTTCGAGCGGAACAGGACAATGCCCTGAAACGCCTGATCCGAAAGCGCGGCGCGGAACGGCGCGGGGACGGACACCCGGCCCTTGCGGTCCACCTTGTTCACGTATGTCGACAGGAACAGCGTCATGCGAGCTGCCCGGCCTTTCCCTAAATGTTCAAACGGCTCCAGACCGCCAAAAGCGGTTCCGGATAGAGGACGCCATACCGGCCCACTACGGGCAAGTATGGATATTTATGGGATAACATGGGTTTTTATGGGCGGTCAATGCGGGCGCCCGCGGATTCCGGGCTTTAACCACAGGAAAAAGTAGACGGTGGACGGTAGACAGTGGACGGAAAGAGGAAACCTCTCCTTTCCGTCCTCTACCGTCCACCGTCTACAAAATTTTTTGCTCGGAAACCCGCAGAAATCCGCCGTTTTTTGCCTTGCCCTATCTTTCTGTTATGAAAATGAATTTGACTTTGTATATATCGTTATGGTAAGTATTCACCCGGTTCGTAACAACGAACAATGTGTGTGTGAACTTAACTGTGTGTGGGGAGAAATCTCATGTTGGCTATAACGCTGATGCTGATACTGGCCGTCAATGGCGGGGTATTCGCGGGCACGATCCTATTATCGGCCTGGGAATCCGCCAAGCTCGACCAGCTACTCGGCTTCGCTCAAAAACTGTGGGACCTGCCTTTTATCTCTTAGGCGTACCGGGCGGTTCCTGAAAGAAAAGCCGGCCGTTATCGCGGCCGGCTTTTCACATTTTGACGCATGTATTAAGAAATACATGCTGCGTTCACACGCCACGCAGGCTCCGTGCTCTCGCACGAGCCCGCAGTCGCGGGCTTAATAAAATACCAGAAGGCCTGTAAGCCGGGTTCTGTCTAGGATGACTATTCATCTGGGATGTCCTTCGCAGGACACCTCAAGCAACCTACCCGGACCGCAACGGGGAAACACCGTCATATGCGATCCCTATTTGGTCTTGCTTCCGGCGGGGTTTGCCGTGCCGTTTTTGTTGCCAAAAACGCGGTGCGCTCTTACCGCACCCTTTCACCCTTACCCTTCCGAAGAAAGGCGGTTTGCTTTCTGTTGCACTTTCCGTGGGCTCGCGCCCCCCGGCCGTTAGCCGGCGCCGTGTTTCCGTGAAGCCCGGACTTTCCTCCCGTATAAATACGAGCAGCCATCCAGCCTTCTGATGGCTGCAATATGATCGTTTCGTAAAAAATTTTCAAGTTTTGCTACAAATTCGGGCGGTTTCGCACGAGCCAGTGCAGGCGGGCGGCCATGGCTTCGGTGGGCTGGCCGGCTTTTTCGGGATGCCTGAAGGCTTCGGGATAGAAGTGGCGCTGGAAGGCGGTGACGATGGATTCAAGGTCGGCTTTGGGGTCGTAGCCGACTTTCAGGAAGGCTTCGCGCAGCGCGTTTTTATCGCGCAGGTAATCTCTTGCAATACGCCGGTCTTCGTCCTGCGGGTCGGGCCAGACGGCAAGGCCGGCGTTTGCCATCGCTTTCCAGTCGAACAGCTCGCCGGGGTCCTGCTTGCGCGCCGGCGCGATGTCGGAGTGGGCGAGGACGCGAAAGGGGGAGATGCTCCGCCTTGTCATGATATCGCGCACCAGCTTCATCAGCGCTTCCATCTGCGCCGCCGGGAACGGCCGGTAGCCATAGGTGCGGCCGGGATTGACGAGTTCGATGCCGATGGAATGATGGTTGAGATCGCTCATGCCGGCCCAGTGCGAAGCGCCCGCGTGCCAGGCGCGCTTTTCCTCATCGACATACTGGACGACAGTTCCGTCGAAATCGATCATGTAATGGGCGCTGACGCGCCCGCCGCTGGCTTGCAGCCTGCGGCCGAGGAAATAATCCTCCGCCTCCTCCAGCGTTTTAGTGTCTGTGTAATGAATGATGATGAAGCTCGGTTTCGAGCCATCGGAGCGTTCGTCGAAATGGGTGGAGGGACGCTGGATGATGTTCATGACAGGTTTTAATTTTTCAGCTTGCATAAGATTCTTTAACACGAAGCGGGGAAGTTAAGAAGAAGCACTTGTCCCGCTTCGCCTGCTTCGCGCCAAATTTTTTCTCTAAACCAAAACTCAATATTTTCAATGATTTGCGCACAAATCCTTGAAAATATGGTAATATATTAATATGGATCGGGAAGCGCCCTGATTTGAGCAGAGCAGGCGCCATGATCCGGGCGCAACCGTGAGCACCTCTTATTTTCCATCGATTCAACAGGTTATGGGATTCGGTCACAAAAGGCCGTAATTATGTAATATTAAAAACAAAGCAATATCAATGGTTTATTTACATAAGCTGGACAAGGGCTACGGAATCAGCTATAAAGCACATGTTAACAAATTATTAATAAACAACGCCTGCCCTGCAGAAACGCGGATAAAACCCAGGCGTTTATGGCCCGAACAGCAATGTATTCAAGTCTGGAGAGAGAAATAATGAGACTGTTTTTAGTTAGCGTTTTTGTCACCGTTTTAACCGCCAGCCCCGCTTTTGCCGGCACCCCCATCACCAAGGACATGATCGACGCGAAATATGCGCAGCTTGAAAAGGCGCTGAACAGCCGCAGCAATTACAATGAGGCCATCAAGGTCATGCACGAGCAGATCAGCGATGATGCAAAATTCCGCCTGACCGTCACCAACCCGACGCTTGAGGAAAAAGGCAAAAGCCCGGTCATGGAAATGAACAAGCAGGATTACATCAATACATATATCCAGGGCACGCATGCCGTCGCCGATTACAAGATCGACATCGCGGCATCCCAATTTCAATACGATCCGTCGCGGAAAACGGCGTTCACGCTCGATATCCTGACCGAATACGGCACGATGCCCAGCGAACTGAACAGCGGCAAGGCCTTTATCAGCCGCACGACCTGCCGCACCAGCCACGAATTGCGCAAGGGAAGCCTGGTGGCGACGGCGAGCGAGTGCCATACGGATATCAGTTTTGAGGAAGAGATTTAAACCACTCATGTAACTTAACTTTAAAAGCCCCTTCGGGGGCTTTTTTATTTTGCCGCAAGCTTTATCGCAAAAAATAGGCAAGTGTGGCTTTTTTGCCGAAAGCCGCAAAAATCGCGGGTTTTTGGCCAAAAAACAATCAGTATTAACGAAAATTAATTTGTCATATTTACCAAATTGTAACCGCTTCGGGGTTTTAATGGATGAACAACGAAACCGAAAACTGACCGGAGGGTAGTGTAATGAGATTTGTATTAACGTTTCTAGCGTTACTGGTGATGGCCGTTCCGTCCGCGCAAGCGACGGAAGACCGCATCATGGTAACGGATATTCACAACTTCGTTGCTCACGCCAACAGCGCGATCAACAACCCGAACATGAATGTCGGCCGGAACTTCCTGAACCGGACGACGGCGGAGAACGCGATCTTCGAAAACAGGGTTGCCGTATATACGCCTGCCGATCCGTGGCACCGCGTGTGGTACAACAACCCGGCTTACGGTTATAATTACCGTTATCCGCTGAATCCCTATTATAACCCGACCAGCATGCGCAATCTCGGCAAGTGGAACCATATCAACATGCTTGAGAGCAAGAAGCGCATGATCCCGGGCTACAGGGCGGAAATGGAAATCACCAACACCGTCATCAGCCCCTACGGCGGCACGGCCATCGTCGATGTGGACATGAGGGAGTGGAGCCTGGCTTACACGCCTTACCACCCGACCTTGTCGCAACAGGTTCTGAATGCCAACTCGAAGTGCAAGCTTTACCTGAGCAAAATGGGCGATCATGACGTGGTTCTGTCGCGCATGGATTGCAACACCAATACCAACCTGCCGTTCTAATCCGGCATGTTAGAAATGCGAAAAGGGCCGTATTTACGGCCCTTTTTTGCATGAAGAATTTTAAACCGCCAAGGCGCCAAGACACCAAGAAAAAAAATGTTATATTACTTGGTGTCTTTGTGCCTTGGTGGTTTAAATCTGAAAGGGAATTTCATGCGGTTATCCGTTTTTGTTTTCGCTCTTTGCCTTGTTATCGGGACAACTGCCGCAAAGGCGGAAGAGTTCGCCAAGGCCACATTCGCGGGCGGGTGTTTCTGGTGCCTTGAGAGCGAGTTCAGGGGCAAGGAGGGCGTGGAGCGCACCGTCGTCGGTTATACCGGCGGGCATGTAGAAAATCCCACCTATGAACAGGTGAGCGCGGAGAAGACCGGGCATGCCGAGGCGGTCGAGATTTATTACGATTCGAAAAAAACCAGCTACCGCAAGCTCGCCGAATATTTCCTGACCAAGGCGCATGACCCGACGCAGCTCAATAAACAGTGGGTCGATGAAGGGCCGCAATACCGCTCCGCCATCTTCTATCACGACGAGGAGCAGAAAAAGATCGCGGAGGAGCTGATCGCGGAACTGACCGCGGCAAAGCGCTATAAAAATCCCATCGTCACGGAAATAAACCCGGCCGCGAAATTCTGGGTCGCCGAGGAATACCACCAGCAATATTACGAGAAGTACGAAGCCGAGAACGGCCAGCCGCATATCAGGGTGTGGCTGAAGGAGCAGAACAAGAAGAAGTAAGTTTTTTTTACCACCAATGAACACGAATAGTTCGTGTTTATTTGTGCTCATTCGTGGTAAAAAATAAAATTATGAAGCTGCCGCAGATAGTCATCGATGAGTTTGTCCGCCGCGCCCTGCTGGAAGACCTGGGGCACGGGCATGACGCGACGACGCAGGCGCTGATCCCGGAGACGCGCACCGGCGGGCTGGTGATGAGGGCGCGGGAGGCCGGCGTGCTGGCGGGGACGGAGTTTTCCCGCACCGCGTTCGCGCTGTTCGATGACAGCCTTAAAATCACCATTCATAGTCCCGACGGCAGCAAGATCACAAAAGGGCAGAATATTCTTACGGTCGAGGGCAACGCGCAGTCGATCCTGAGCGCGGAGCGCACGGCGCTCAATTTCATGATTCATTTGAGCGGCATCGCGAGCGAGACCGCGAAATATGTAGCGGAAACCAGCGGAACGAAAGCGTCCATCGCCTGCACCCGCAAGACGCTTCCGGGCCTGCGCGCCGCGCAGAAATACGCGGTGCGGATGGGCGGGGGCAAAAATCACCGGTTCGGCCTCGATGACGGGATCCTCATCAAGGATAATCACATCGCCCTCGCGGGCGGCATCGCGCAGGCGGTCGGCATGGCCCGCAAGAACGCGGGGCACATGGCCAAGATAGAGGTCGAGGTCGACGACCTCGCGCAGCTTGAAGAGGCGCTACGCCATAAAATCGATGCGGTGCTGCTTGACAATATGCCGCCGGAAAAGCTGCGCGAGGCGGTCGGCATTATCAATGGACGCGCCCTTGCCGAGGCGTCGGGCGGCGTTACCCTGCAAACGGTGCGCAGCATAGCGGAAACGGGCGTGGATATCATATCGGCGGGAGCGTTGACGCACAGCGTCAGGGCGCTGGATATCGGCCTTGATATCGATGTTTAAAGTTCCTCCCTCTTCCATACTCCCTAAACTGCTTTCCCCGCGAAAGCGGGGACCCGGTTCAGTAACCGGCTTCGGCAGATCCCCGCTTTCGCGGGGAAAGCAGACGGGTTGAAAAATTATCAACAACAAGCTATTGATAATTAACGGTATTTCTGGGACACTCGATTGGGACAAATTGGGTTAAGATTTTACATATTTATAAGGTTCCTTTACCATTTTCCCGGCATAATTAGCAAGTGGGTTAAACAGATCCCGATTCGGTCATAAGGGGCGGCCCTGATGGGTAAAAGCTTTGAACTTCTGGGCCTTGCGGCCTTCAACATTTTTATTGCCCTGATTTTGTCGATGACCTTTCTGACGAAAGGCAACACGAAAGTCAGTGCGCTGACCGAAACCAATGTGACCCATTTCATCACCGAAGCCGCGGACGTCGCCGGGGGCAAGCGCCAGGAAATGGACCAGTTCAGCATCACCGAATATTTTCTCGCGCATATCGCGGATCACGGCCTGTTCACCAGCACCATCGAATTCACGATTCCCGAGATGGAGGCAAGCTCGCGTACGCTGGAAATGGACAAGAACAATTATATCAGCCATGTGCTTGAAGGAAGCAAGGCGATGACCAAGCGCGAAACGGAAGTGAAAATCGAATATATCAAGATCGCCGAAGGCGGCAAAAGCGCGAAGGTCAATACGACCAATTATGAGCGCGGCGTGATGCCGGTCGAGGACGGGATGGGCGAAGCGCGGATGATGCCGGTGACGGGGACATCCTATTGCGAACAGGAACTGGTGCTGAGCGACAAGCACATTATCCAGATGGCGGGGGCGAGCTGCAGCACCAACATAGATTTTTCCGATTCGTATTGAGGGCCGGGCCGGTGTAGAATCGCCGGGAAACAAGGGGGAGTGTTAAATGATTTTTTTAAAACGGCGCGCGGTCTTCCTGACCGCTTTTCTGCTGGCGCATATCTGCGTTGCTTCTTTTGCTCACGCCGAGCCCCGGAAAGACCCGCGCAAGGATTTCATCGTTGCGCTCGATGAACAGAATATCCGCGACTTCCTGCGCGAGGTCAGCGAGATTTCCACGGGGCAGCGGCCGGACTTGCTGGATGACGACCTCATCGATTACTTCGCCAATCACATCGCCGAGAAGGGCGAGTTCAAAAGCTCGATACGCTACCAGATACCCGGCTTTCCCACGCAGGATTCTGAAATGGTTCTGGCAAGGGAGGAGTATATCAACTCCGTCATCAATGGCCGCTTCCTGATGGAGGACTACAAGGCCGAGATCGATATCCAGGATCTGAAGATCGCGGGCAACGGCAAAAGCGCGACGTTTAAAAGCGTAACGAAGGAAAAGGGCCGGATGCCCATGGCCAAGGACGAGGAAAAAAAGCAGATCGAGATGATCCCTATCCAGGGCGAGTCGACCTGCGAGCAGAGGCTGATCGTTTCCTTCAACAACTTCATCCAGATGGCGAAGGCCGAATGCACCACGCTCGTCAGTTTCGATCCGTTCGCCGGCAAGCCGCTGGTGCCGCAGTAACAAGCGCGCAGGCAAAGAATTTTTACCACGAATGAACACGAATAGGCACGAATAAGCCAGCGCCGTAATTCGTGCTCATTTGTGTTTATTCGTGGTAAAAACTTATCGCCTGCGGCGCTTTTTTATACGAAAGCCCGGAAGACGAAGGCGAAGATCAGATAGCCCGCGAGGTGGTAGCCGCCGTCGATCCACAGAAGCTTGGTGTTAAAATTGCCGTGCATGATGGCCGCCGCCTTGGAAGGCATCATGAAGGCGGCCCAGAGGGCGATCGAGAGGAACAGGTAATCCTGCAGGTTGCCGTGCAGGGAGGGGTGGTTGATGAGGAAGGCGTAAACGAAAGCCGAGGCGAGCCAGCCGATGATGGAAACGGCATGGAGCGCCATATTCGCTTCCGCCGCGTCCCCGATGTTTTTGCCAACGGCGTCAAGCCAGACCTGGCCGAACATTTTCGGCGAGTACCATAAAAACCCGAGCAGGAACGCCAGAACCGTCGAAAGCAGAATTGCCGTAACCATAGATTATTTCTCCCTGAAAAAACATATCTTACGCGGGCTATTGTTTCATCCCGCGCGGCAAATAAAAAGAGCACAAGGAATAATATTCACAACCCTTTAGGTGATAACCGCGCCCATAACGATGTGGATGATCGCGAAAACATAATACCCCGCCAGCTGATACGAGGCGTCGATCGACACCGCCTCGAAAGCGTAGCCGGTATAAAACGCGCCCATCACCAGCGGCGGCATGGCGAACGCGACCCACAACAAGCACGAGAGGCTGAAAAACCCGGGAGGATCGTCAATCCCCATGATGGAGACGAGGAACGCGTAAAAGCAGGCCGCCAGCATCCAGAGCATGAAAGACACGATGAACTGCTTGATGTCCGGCTTCACATCGTTCACCGACTTGCCCCGCGCCTCGAGCCAGCGCAGGCCCATGACCTTGGGGTGATACCAGAACATGCCGAGCGTAAAGGCAACGATTCCCGAAACGGCGGCCGTCAACATGAATTCAGATTCTGGCATAACAATGTCTCCGATCTAATTAGCGCCGGGCAAGCATCAGCTTCTTGATTTCGGCAATCGCTTTCGCGGGGTTGAGTCCCTTGGGGCAGGTGTTGGTGCAGTTCATAATCGTATGGCAGCGGTAGAGGCGGAACGGGTCTTCGAGCTGGTCGAGCCGCTCGCCGGTCGCCTCGTCGCGCGTGTCGGCAATCCAGCGATTCGCCTGGATCAGCGTCGCGGGCCCGAGGAAGCGGTCCTCGTTCCACCAGTAGCTGGGGCAACTGGTCGAGCAGCAGAAGCACAGGATGCAGCCGGCGGGGCCGCGCCCGTCCTTGCCGTTAAGCGCGTCCGCGTCCTCGGGGCTTTGCAGCCGCTCGCGGGCGGGCGGCGGGGAAACGGTTTTCAACCACGGCTCGATCATCGCGTACTGGGCGAACATATGTTTCTGGTCGGGCACGAGATCCTTGACCACTTTCATGTGCGGCAGCGGCGTGATTTTAACATCGCCCTGCACGTCTTCAATCGGCTTGGTACAGGCGAGCGTGTTGACGCCGTCGATATTCATCGAGCAGGAGCCGCAAATGCCTTCGCGGCAGGAGCGGCGGAAGGTCAGCGTCGAGTCGACCTCGTTCTTGATATAGATGACGGCGTCCAGCACCATCGGGCCGCATTTGCCGAGATCGATGGTGTAGTAATCCATGCGCGGGTTTTCGCCGGAGTCCGGGTCCCAGCGGTAGACGCTGAAAGTTTTTTTGCGCTTTGCGCCCTCGCCGGCGGCGTCGAAGGCCTTGCCTTTGCCGATTTTGGAATTTTTGGGCAGCGTGAACTGGACCATGGCGGGTTGGTTATCCGGTTAAACTTCAACAGTTTACAAGGATAGAACGCAATGCGGGGAAAGGGAAGAGCGGATTTATACGACGTAGCGGATCAGCGGAACTGAGCTATGTTCCCTAATGACGCGGCGGGCCGCCGCGGCGCTGTTCGCCACCTTATCGAATTCCCTATGCAGCAAATCGCGCAGCAGGTGCTGCTCCGGCTCCATCTCCGCCCCGTTCGCGGCGAGAGCGTCCAAAGGCGCGACTTTCATTGTCAAAATGTGCGCCGCCCATTTTTTGAACAGCGCGGTCAGGGGGCCGTCGTCATCGCCGCCCCTTTCCTTGCCGCCTCCGTGCTTAATTTTAATCGGTCGCAAAATCATGTTTTTACCTTAAAGTCCCATTTTAAAGCCGGACAGGCTTTCATCATACCGCAATTTCTAAATATTATGCAATACGTAAATTATTTAAAGAGCAGGCCCGGCCTGCTGAAAAGCACCGTTCCCAGCGCCAGGGCCTTGCCGGCGCGGCTGCCTTCGCGGATGGTTTCCAGCCTGCCCCGGCAGCCATCGGCGCTGTCCTGACGAAAGGCCATGGTCAGCTTGTCCTCCGGCAGTAAACAAACGGAGGGGTCGACGGTCTGTTCGTTCAGCGCCTCGATCCTGCCAAGCAGGATGCTTTCCGCGGCGGTTACGATCCTTTGCCAGTAAGGCGTCAGTTTGGGCTGGTCTGTCATGACGGGAAATATACTCCCGCCGCCGGGAGAGATGCAAGTTTTTGTGGAATTAATTCCTATTTTTGATTTTTCAAAGAATCGTAAGTCTGTTTTAAAAGAGGATAATAAGCTTCCACCCTGCCGGCGATCTCTCTGGCAAGATCTTCGTTATAGGTATGCGAACTGAGATTCCTGTCTTTGAGCATACTCACCCACGGCTTGTCGTCATCGCCCAGCCAGCCCTGATAAAAGGCTTCTTTAAAGGTAAGACTTGGATTGCGGACATCGACATCGACTGCCTCCAGCCTGCCTTTCAGAACCTTCCAGAGAAGTTCTATAGTGAACTCAAACCGCTGGATCAGGGCATCCAGACGCACCCGATTTGTGCCCGGCTCGTCCAGAGCTTCTTTCAGGCGGTCTATTGCCTGACCGAGCTGCCTGAAGCGTTCGTTATTTTTTTCGTTCATATAGCGGTTTCCCGTCCCTTAAAATCGCTTTTAAAAAAGCGCCGTTCTGTTTTTGCAAATGTACGCAATCTATCTTGAGCAAGGTTGGCGCTTCCTCGACCAGATCGAGAATGGCGAACCATTGCGTATCCGTCAATTCCGGAGCGTCGATGGCGATATCAACATCGGCGCGCGGCAGATCGTCCTCCCGCGCCCGCGAGCCGAACAGCAGGACGCGGTTGACGGGAAAGCGGGCGGCGATGTCACTGACGAGTTGGTTTATGGCGGGATGAATGGAGGTCATACTTTAACTGATTATTTCAGAAGATATTGTTGTAAACCTTCAGGAAAAACTTGATGCTTGAAAAATTCCTTAGCATCGCTGTCCCCTGCAACTCTTCCTAAATTATATGCTTCCATTGCCTTAGCCAACTTATCCATTTTGCTACCTTGGGCAAGTTCAACCATTGCTACGCCTCGTTGATACACATCCCATAAACGACCCGGTAACACCCCATTACAGATATGTTTGATGTATTTAATCTGCAAATTAAAATCTTGATCCGCAAATCCAACAGAGACAAAAGATTGTAAATATCCAGTTACAAACACCATCTCATCTGCTGTACCCAGACTTTGATTTTTTAGTTTTAATACTTGGACTATCTGACGATGAATTTCGACTCCAATTTGGTCAGCGACATTATTTAATTCATTTTTTTTTCTTAAAAACTTAAACATATCAATACACCCGCTCCTTCGGCGGGATGGGCTCGACTTCGTTGGTCAGGGAGGTGAGGACGACGGGGCGGTCGCCGAGTTTTACCTTGCCGTTGCCGCCGACCCAGACCGCCGTGTGTTTCATCCAGTTTTTGTCGTCGCGCTTCGGATAGTCTTCGCGCGCGTGAGCGCCGCGGGATTCGGTGCGGTTGGCCGCCGAATGGATAGTGGCGAGGGCCTGATAGAGCAGATTGTCGAGTTCCAGCGTTTCGGCGAGGTCGGTGTTGAAGACCAGCGAACGATCGGTTGTTTTCAGATCGGCGCGCCCCGCGAAGGATTTATCGACAAGTTTGCAGCCTTCTTCCAGGGTCTGCCCGGTGCGGAAGACGGCGGCGTGGTTCTGCATCGCTTTTTGCATCTCAAGGCGCAGCTTCGCGGTCGGCGTGTTGCCGTTCGCGTGGCGCAGGCGGTCAAAACGCTCCAGCGCTTTCGAGCCGTCATCGCCGCCGCTCAGCGGCTTGTGGCGGCTGCGCGGGGCGACGGTTTCGGCGGCGCGGATGGCGGCGGCACGGCCGAAGACGACGAGATCGAGCAGCGAGTTGGACCCCAAACGGTTCGCGCCATGCACCGAGACGCAGGCCGCTTCGCCCACCGCCATCAGGCCGGGGACGATGGCGTTCGGATCTTTTTTGACCGGGTTGACGACTTCGGTCCTGAAATTGGTCGGGATGCCGCCCATGTTGTAGTGGACGGTCGGCAGCACCGGAATCGGCTCGCGCGTCACATCGACGCCCGCGAAAATGCGCGCGCTTTCGGCTATGCCGGGCAGGCGCGAGTGGATGATCTGCGGATCGAGATGCTCAAGATGCAGATGGATATGGTCTTTTTCGGGGCCGACGCCGCGGCCTTCGCGGATTTCGATGGTCATCGAGCGGGAGACGACATCGCGGCTCGCGAGGTCTTTCGCGGAGGGGGCGTAGCGTTCCATGAAGCGCTCGCCCTCGGAGTTGGTCAGGTAACCGCCCTCGCCGCGCACGCCTTCCGTTATAAGGCAGCCCGCGCCGTAAATGCCCGTCGGGTGGAACTGGACGAATTCCATGTCCTGTAAGGGGAGCCCCGCGCGCAGCACCATCGCGTTGCCATCGCCGGTGCAGGTGTGCGCCGAAGTGCAGGAGAAGTAGGCGCGGCCATAGCCGCCGGTCGCTAAAATCGTCTGGTGCGCGCGGAAGCGGTGGATCGTGCCGTCATCGAGGTTCCACGCCATGACGCCGAGGCAGTCGCCGTCCTCGCCCATGATGAGGTCGAGCGCGAAATATTCTATGAAGAACTCGGCCTTGTGCTTGAGCGCCTGCGTGTAGAGCGTGTGCAGGATCGCGTGGCCGGTGCGGTCGGCGGCAGCGCAGGTGCGTTGCGCGGTGCCCTTGCCGTAGTGCGTCGTCATGCCGCCGAAGGCGCGCTGATAAATTTTTCCTTCCGCGGTGCGGCTGAACGGGACGCCGTAATGCTCGAGCTCGATCACGGCGGGAATGGCTTCCTTGCACATATATTCGATCGCATCCTGATCGCCCAGCCAGTCGGAGCCTTTAATAGTGTCGTAGAAATGATAGCGCCAGTCGTCCTCGCCCATGTTGCCCAATGCCGCGCTTATTCCCCCCTGGGCCGCGACGGTGTGCGAGCGGGTCGGGAAGACTTTCGTGATGAGGGCGGTGTGGAGGCCTTTTTCCGCGCAGCCGAACCCCGCGCGCAGCCCCGCCCCGCCCGCGCCGACGACGACGACGTCGAATTCATGATCGATGATTTGATATGATTTGGTCATTTTTTACACCGTATTTTACCGCGAAGACGCGAAGAAAAAGATTCTTTAACCACAGATGGACACGGATAAGAAAAAATCTGTGTTTATCTGTGTGCATCTGTGGTTTTAAAAAAAAAATTCAATTCACGCTTTCCTGTTTTTTCATTTCGGCGAGGATGTTGCCGGTCTGCACGATGGCGCGGGTGATGCCTTTGCGCATGTCGTCGACGCGGAAATTGACGATGAAGGCTTCCTGCATGCCGGAGAGTTTTAACAGCGAGCGGATCTGGAAGTTGTGCAGGTCGCTCTTGTCCTCGGCGATGACGAAAACGATGGCGCGGCCGCCGACAACGAAATCGGCGTGGAAGGCCTGCTCGATCCTGCGGCCGCGGTATTCCATCGGGAACAGCACGTCGCGCTCGAACGGGATGTTCTGGTGTTTCAGTTCCTCGTAAAAGCATTCCTTGTAGATGCTCTCGTCGAGGCCGGGGCCAAGGGCGCCGTAGACGTAAAAGGCCGCCTGCGCGATCAGGGGGCCGGCTTCGCCTTTTTCAAGCTCTTCTTTCGTCGGCTTGTCCTGTTGAACGATTTTAAGATTTCCCAGTGTGCTCATGACTTACCCCGCAACGGCGATTTTAAGAACGGAAAAAATGCAGGCGACGGCGGCCGCGAAAAAGAACAGCTGCATCGCGATCAGCTTGAAAAGCTTGAAGCCTTCGTGATGGACGTAGTCCTCGACGATCTCGCGCGAGCCCAGCGCCGCGTGATAGAAAATCGCAAGCACGGAAAGGATCATCAATACGGCGTTGACCGGGTGCGCGAGCCAGTTCGTGAATTCGGCGTACGACCAGCCCTGCATATGCACGACCGACCAGATGAGCCAGAGCGTGAGCGGCAGCGCGGCCACGGCGGCAACGCGCAGGCGCCACCAGTTCTTCACGCCCTCATGCGCCGCGCCAAGACCGCGCGCGCGGGCGGCGGGGGTTTTGATCGATCCGTCGTTTTCCCACTTGAGTTTCATGATTTCAGCCTCCGCTCCATGGGCAGGCGATCCACCATGTCAGAACCGTAAGAACGAAAGTCAGCGCCAGAACGATATAACCGGCCCGGTAGGCGTCTTTGATGGCGAACAGGTAGCCCATGTCCCAGAGCAGGTGGCGGATGCCGTTGCACAGATGGTAATAGAGCGCGACCGTCCAGCCGAACAGCATGAGCAGGCCGAGCGGCGAGGCGGCAAAATTCTGGAATGTTATCCATGCCCCCATGCCTGTCGCCGCGGCCAGCAGCATCCAGACGACCATCAGCGTTCCCACGGCGAGCGCGGCGCCAGTGACGCGGTGCAGGATCGAGGTCATGGAGGTGAGCTGCGGGCGGTAGACCTGCAGGTGCGGGGAGAGCGGGCGGGCAGCGGTTTTCGGAGCATCGGCCATGGCCCCTATAATAGGCAGGACGGCGCGGATTTCAAACGCTATTTGGTTAATAGTTAAACCCTCTCCCATGGGGAGAGGGCAACAAAGCTTGGCTTTTCTGAAAGAAAAGCCTTAGCGGCGTGGGTGAGGGAGTACGGCGCCTGAATATTAAACACCGCACCCCCTCACCCAGCTACGGCTAAGCGCAAGAGCGCCAAGCCTTCGCAGCCCTCTCCCCTTGGGAGAGGGGTAATTTATGAATTTTTTGCTGACTGCTCCAGCTTGACGACATTGCCCGCCGAGGAATAGGCGTCGCTGAGGACGATGCGGTTGCGGCCCTGTTGCTTTGCCTTGTAGAGCGCCTTGTCGGCGGCTTCCATGGTTTTTTCGATGTCGGCGTCTTCCGGGTTCGCTTCGGCGATGCCGATGCTCACGGTGATGAACAGTTCCCTGTTTTCGTCATAGCGGATCGGGCTTATTTCGATAATTTGCCTGATGCGCTCCGCCACCAGTTCCGCGCCGGCAAGGCCGGTGTGCGGCAGCAGGACCGCGAATTCCTCGCCGCCGATGCGGGCGAATTCGTCTTCAAGACGCATGCTGCGCTGGACGAACTGGGCGAAGGCCTTGAGAACTTCGTCGCCGGCCATATGGCCGTGCTTGTCGTTCACCTGCTTGAAATGGTCGAGATCGAGGATGGCAAGGCATAAAGGTTTCCCAAGGCGGCGGCTGCGCTTTAGCTCTTTCAAACATTTCGTCATGAAGGAGCGGCTGTTGTCGACGCCGGTCAGGCCGTCGGTCATGGCGAGGCGCTTCAGGCGTTCCGCATAATTATGCACTCTTGTTACCAACGGCCTGAAGATCAGCACGGCCTCGGCGATCAGCGTTGCGAAAATGACGAACAGCGCCATTTTCTGGTAGGACTGGAGCTTGCCGAGGCGCTCATCGCTCTCGGCCTCGTATTCGGTGGTGGCGGCATCGAGCGCCGTTACGAGCGGCCCGCGCGCGGTTTCGATGACGTATTTATAATCGGCGTTATCGCGGTTCAGATTGCCCTGGGGAGTCTTGACGAGGACCTCTGCCTTCTCGATAAAACCGGCAACTTTCTGGTCGAGGTTATAGGGAAGGGAAAAATAAACCCGCTGCAGTTCCGGGGACAGGTGGTCAGGGATATTCAGCATTTTATCGCCGTTCACGAGCGAGATATGCGCGCGCTTCATCTGCTCTATCGCCTCGGCAAGCTGCTCGCCGAAAACCGGGTCGTGGAATTCCGCGTACTGGGTCGCGTAAAAGGCTATCTTCTGTGAAAGGTGGCCCTGGCGGGCGGCGACGACCACGGCGGCGTTATTCTGCTCCGCCACCATCTTGCCGAGAACGACGTGAATGCACAGCGACATCGCGGCGATAATGACCAGCGCCAGCAGATAGCCGACCGTCAGCAAATATATGGGATCTTTTTTTTCTGCGGCCTGATCAGCCATGGGGAATCCTTCGCGCCTCTCCTTTTTACCATTAAATCCGGAAAAAGGTAATAAGGAGTAAATGCTTACATTAGCGAAATCAAATGTTTGAGCATCTTTGCGCAACCCTTAATTTGCTTTCCCCGCGAAAGCGGGGACCTCCCGAAGCCGGTAACTTAGCCCGGATCCCCGCTTTCGCGGGGAAAGCAGTTCGATGACGGTGAGCGCTTATACCGGCCTGAACTTCAACGCGACGCCGTTGATGCAGTAGCGCAGGCCGGTCGGCTTGGGGCCGTCGTTGAAGACGTGGCCGAGGTGGCCGCCGCAATTGGCGCAGTGGACTTCGGTGCGGGTCATGAACAGCTTGCTGTCTTCGGAAGTGCCTATGGAGCCCGCATTGGCGGGCTGCCAGAAGGACGGCCAGCCGGTGCCGGAATCGAATTTATGGGCGCTGGAGAATACGTCCCAGTCGCAACCGCCACAAAGAAACGATCCGTTTCGTTTCTCATCATTGAGGGGGGAGGTAAAAGAGCGTTCGGTGCCGTGATCGCGCAGAACGTCGTATTGTTGTTTGCTAAGGCGCTTGCGCCATTCCTCGTCGGTCAGCCGGAAAGGAAAGTTTTCCGCGTTTTCGCCTGCTTTTGTCTTGCCAAAGAAACCCATTGCCGATACTCCCGCCAGCATGAAACCGGCTGTTCCGATCAAGAATGTACGCCTGTCCATAATCAAACTCCTGTATTATTATATAGACCAAATTATCTGCGGGCATAGCGGTTTTATGAAAGCGATTTTATCTATCCAGTCTCATGTTGCTTATGGTTACGTCGGCAACCGCGCGGCGGTGTTTCCGCTGCAACTGATGGGATATGACGTGATCGCCGTCAACACGGTGCAGTTCTCCAACCATCCCGGCTACGGCAGCCATACCGGGCAGGCGTTCGAGACGCGCCATATCGAGGATGTGATCGCGGGACTGGAGGAGCGCGGAATTTTCCCGGCAATCGACGCCGTGCTCTCCGGTTACATGGGCAACGAGGAACATGCGGACATCGTGCTGCATACGGTCGATAAAATACGCAAGGTCAATCCAGGCGTATTGTTCTGCTGCGATCCGGTGATGGGCGATACCGGCAAAGGATTTTATGTGCCGGAGGGCTTGCGGAATTTTTTCAGATCGAAGGCGGTGGCCGCCGCAACGATCATGACCCCGAACCAGTTCGAGCTCGGGTTTCTTGCGGGCATGGATATACGGACGCTTAAGGATGCGCGCAAGGCCTGCAATGACATACACGAGCGGGGCGTTTCCACCGTACTGCTGACATCGCTACAGGTTAAAGAGACAAAGAAGAACGAGATCCAGATGCTCGCCTCGCAGGCGGACGGGAAGCAATGGCTGGTCACGACGCCGAAGCTGAAACTCGATCCCATGCCCAACGGCGCGGGAGACATGACGAGCGCGCTGTTTTTAGGGCGGCTGCTCGCGGGCGAGAAGGCGAACACGGCGCTTGAGAATGTCGCGGGCAGCGTGTTCGGGGTGTTTGAAAAGACGCAGTTTCTTGGGCAGCGGGAACTGGTGATTGTTCCGGCGCAGGATTGTTTCAGGATTGACCGGAGTCCTTTTGAAGCGGTTCAGCTTTAATTTCACCACGAAAACACGAAAGCACGAAAAAAATCGCACCGAAGGCGCAGCCCGTTTGACCACGAATAAACACGAATTATTCGTCCGGTGACTACTTTTTTCGTGCTTTCGTGTTTTCGTGGTTAAACCGGGGGGCTTGTTACGCCGCCTTGCCTACCGAAGCCGCTGCTTCCAGCGCCTGTTTAAGATCGGCCTGAAGATCGGCAACGTCCTCGATCCCGACCGAGAGACGGATGAGATTATCGGTGACGCCGATCTTGCGGCGAACGGCAGGGTCGATCGAGGCGTGGGTCATGATCGCGGGGATTTCGACGAGGGATTCGATACCGCCGAGACTTTCGGCCAGCGTGAACAGTTTCAGTTTTTTGAGGAATTGATTGACGTCGCCCTTAATGCGGACGGAGATCATGCCGCCGAACGCCTTCATCTGTCTTTTCGCGAGGTCATGCTGGGGGTGCGAGCGCAGGCCGGGATAGATGACGGACTCCACGGCAGGATGGCTTTCAAGAAAAGATGCGATCTGCGCCGCATTTTCGCAGTGCGCTTTCATGCGGACGCCGAGCGTTTTCAGGCCGCGCAATGTGAGCCATGAGGCGAAGGGGTCGGGCGTACCGCCGATGGCGTTCTGGTGGAAGGCTATTGCGTCGCGGAAGCGGTCGTCTTTCAAAATGAGCGCGCCGCCGACGACATCGCTGTGGCCGCCGATATATTTGGTGGTGCTGTGCAGGACGATGTCCGCGCCGAGCGCCAAAGGCTGCTGGAGATAGGGCGAGGCGAACGTGTTATCGACCGCTGCGGGGATTCCCGCTTTTCGCGCTATCCCGATTACCGCTTCAAGATCGGCGAGTTTGAGCAGCGGGTTGGTGGGAGTTTCAAGGAACACGAGCTTGGTGTTTTTCGTGATCGCCGCCCGGACATTTTCCGGGTCGGTCATGTCGATGAAATCCGCCGTGACGCCGAATCTCGCAATGACTTTGGTGAGAAAGCGGAAGGTGCCGCCATAAACATCGTCGCCGACGACAATGTGATCGCCGGGCGCAAGCAGCGTCATGATGAGAGTCGTCAACGCAGCGGAGCCGCTTGCGAAAGCAAAGCCGTGTTTTCCGCCTTCGAGATCGGCGAGAACGCGTTCCAGCACTGTGCGGGTAGGATTGCCGGAGCGCGAATATTCATAGCCGCTGTGCTGTCCCGGCGCTTTTTGCGCGAAGGTCGAGGTCTGGTAGATCGGCGGAATGACCGCGCCCGTCACGGGGTCGGGTTCATAGCCGTTGTGAATGGCGATTGTGTCAAACTTCATAGCCTTGCTCCTGCATCCATCGATCGTTGTAAAACTTGCTTAAGTAATTGCGCCCGGTGTCGTGGACCATCATGACGATGATTTTTCCGGCGAGCGCCTTTTCGCCGTCCAGCTTCGCCAGCAGACGGCGCGCGCCGGCGATGACCGTGCCGGTCGAGCCGCCGGCGAGGATCCCCTCCTCCCGCGCGAGACGCCTTGCTTCCGCGAAAGATTCTTCATCGCCGATGCGGATCATTTCATCGACGGCTTTTACATCGAAAACGTCGGGGTAAAAGTCGTAGCCGATGCCTTCGACATGATAGGCGTGCGGCTGCCCGCCGGTATAGATCGAGCCTTCGGGATCGACGCCGATAATTTTGACGTTCCTGTTTTTTTCTTTCAGGTAATGCGCCGCGCCGGAAATCGTGCCGCCGGTGCCCATGCCGCAAACAAAGTGGGTAATGCGCCCGTCGGTCTGGTCCCAGATTTCCGGGCCGGTGCCGCCATGATGCGCGGCGGGATTGCCGGGGTTGGCGTACTGGTTGAGGATGTGCGTATTGGGCCGTTCGCGCGCGATGCGCTTTGCGACCTCGATGTAATTATCGGGGTGGTCAAAAGGCAGTTCGGTCGGGGTGAGGATCAGTTCCGCGCCATAGGCCTTGAGCAGGCTGCGCTTTTCCTCGCTCATTTTTATCGGCATCGTGATGATGAGCTTGTAGCCCTTGACGGCGGCGGCCATCGCAAGACCGACGCCGGTGTTGCCGCTGGTGGGTTCGACCAGCGTATCGCCCGGCCTGATGCGCCCTTCCGCTTCCGCCCGCTCGATCATTTCCAGGGCGATGCGGTCTTTCATCGAGCCGCCGGGGTTGAGCTGTTCCAGCTTTGCGAACACGGTTGCCGCAGGAAATTCACTGAAGATGCGATGGAGGCGCACCATCGGCGTACGGCCGACGGCATCGAGAATGTCGTTATCGATTTTTGGAAAGTCTTTATCTATTTTCGGAAATTTTTTCACGCGGGCGATATCCCTCATCTGCTGTCTCCTTGTCATGCGTTCAATCAAAAACCGCCACATGGACATGCGGCCAGTCCGACTAACAACAAAGACAACAGCGTTTGGTTACCCGTTTTTTCATTTGACCTAATATAGACAAATTACCGGTTTTGTCAATTTCAGTGCGGGGGCGGCGGCTCGCCCCTTTTGCGGTAGGCGTAAACCGGCCAGTTTTCGGGGGCCATCGCTTCTTCCTCCGGCATGGATTTTGAGCCGACGATATGGGCGGCGACTGACAAATTCATGATTTCGACCAGCGCGGTCTTGCCGCTGTAGATCAGGCCGGAGGCTTTGGCTTCGGTGAAGATTTTCATGTATTCGGTGTTTTCCAGCCCCTCTTTGATGCGGGAGAGGACTAGATTGTTGTAATGCAGCATATGCGCCATGCGCAGGGCGGTCTCGGCGGGCATGATGACGAAACCGGGTTTGCGGGGCGAGCGCTCCGCCACCGGATCGAAGCCGCGCAGAAACCCGGCGTAGAGCGCGAGGTCTTTCTTTATCTCCTCAATATCCGGCATGCGCTTGCGGCTTTTGCGGCCGTACTCCATGAAGAATTCGTGTTCGCCGTCCGCCATGACTTCGAGCAGGCGCTCCGCCATGGCGAGCGAGCGGCGGTGGATTTCCCGCAGCGTCTCGTAAAGATTTTCCGGCATGTAGACCCGGGTGCGCCTGCGCATGCGGGGATTGTCGGTGATTTTCGACGCTTCCCGCTGGAAGCGTTCGATCAGTCTGGGCAAGAGTCTCTCCTGTTCGTACTTTTTTTATATCCCCGGGTGTCATCCCTGCATAAGCAGGAATCGAGGACGTTTTTACCGGATCCCTGCTTCCGCAGGGATGACACTTAAGGGTTTCAGGCCGCGGCTTTCATGTAGTCTTTCACCAGCGCTTCCGCGATCTGGACGGCGTTCAGCGCCGCGCCCTTGCGCAGATTATCCGAAACGCACCAGAAATTGAGGCCGTTTTCAACCGTGATATCCTCGCGGACGCGGGAGACGAACACGGCGTCCTCGCCCTGGATTTCGGCGGGGGTCACGTATTCCATCTCGCTCTCAAGGTCGATCAGCGTCACGCCGGGGGCGCCGCGCAGCGCCTTTTTCGCCTGCGACGCCGAGATGTCACTTTCAAACTCGACATTGACCATTTCGGCGTGGCCGATAAACACCGGAACGCGAACGCAGTTCGCGCAGACCTTGATCCGCTCGCCCAGGATTTTTTTGGTTTCGACCATCATTTTCCATTCTTCCCTGGTCATGTGGTCGTCCATGAAGACGTCGATCTGCGGGATGACGTTGAAGGCGATCTGCTTGCGGAACTCCGACGGCGACGGCGTTTCGTTGATATAAACGCCCTTGGTCTGGCTGAACAGCTCGTCCATCGCTTCCTTGCCCGCGCCGGAGACGGATTGATAAGTGGAGACGACGACGCGCTTTACCGTCGCGAGATCGTGCAAAGGCTTGAGCGCGACGACCATCTGGATGGTCGAGCAGTTCGGGTTCGCGATGATGTTGCGCTTGCCGTAACCCTTGAGCGCGTGGGGGTTGACCTCCGGCACGACCAGCGGCACGTCGGGGTCCATGCGGAAGTGGCTGGTGTTGTCGATGACGACCGCGCCCGCTTTCGCGGCTTTGGGCGCGAATTCGGCGGACACTTTCCCGCCGGGCGAAGACAGAACTATGTCGACGCCCTTGAAGTCGAATTTGGCGAGGTCGTGGACCTTGAGGTTTTTATCGCCGAAAGACACTTCGGTTCCCACCGAGCGGGCGGAGGCCAGCGCGATCACATCGCTGACCGGGAATTTGCGCTCATCCAGAACGGCAAGCATTTCATGCCCGACATTGCCCGTGGCGCCGACGACTGCGACTTTGTAACTCATGCTTTTAGTTATAGTTACGGCGCGAGCGTCTGTCCACCCGGTTCCGCAGTTGACGCCGGAGCGACAATGCCCGCGCGAGACTGCGCATCGAGCCGGGCGAGGCGGCCCATGGCCAGAGCGTTTACTGTGTTTCTGATAGAGCGGCGGCCATCGAACAGGAACCCTGCCCCGGTGGCCGCGGCGCCGGCAATTACGCCCCAGGTTGCGGCTTCAAATACCACCACAGCGACAGCCAGAGCGCCAAGCCCTTCCTCGCCTTTTGCCGCGCCCAATCCCACAGCCGTCAGAACAGCGGTTAACGCAAGAACCGCGAGGCCGCCTCTTTTCAACCATTTTGAAGTTGTTTCGGCCTTGCTGGCGCGGTTGAACAGGTCGTTCAGCATCATGGGCGGAATATCCGCGCCCCGAACGGTGGTTTCCGGCAGGCCCAGCGTCCGGGCCAGTCTGGTTTCAACGTCCTCCTGCGCGGGTTGCGTCATAACTCCTGCTACTCCTCCGTCTCTTCCGGGCATGGCTGGTTCCTTTCTTTAAAGCGTAATATTTGCGTTAAGTTTTTCATGCTAGAATTTTTGTGAATTCTGGCCTCCATTTATCATAACGAAAATGAAAGTCAACCAGTTTTATGACCAAATCCCGATCGGCGTTTGCGTGGTGAAGCGCGATCGTCGTCATATGGAAATTTTATACGCCAACGAGGCGCTGACCCATATGATGATGCCGCGCAAGGAACAGGGAAAGACGCGCAAAATTCTCAAACCGGCGGACGTTATCGGCAAAAAACTCGAAGAGGCGTGGCCGGGCAAGGACATCAGGACGCTCGCCGAGAAGCTGAAAACCGCCGCGCCGCCGCGCGATTACACGGTGGCGGTCAGCGATGAAAAACAGGGGCGCAACCGCTGGGCGACGGTGATGATCACCGAGGACGAGTTCGAGGGCGAGAAATGCTTTATCCTGTGGGCGACCGATATTTCGCTGCGCAAGGAAGCCGAGGCGCGATTGCAGCAGGCGGTCGAGCAGGCGGACGCGACGGCGGAGATGAAGGCGAATTTCCTTGCGACGATGAGCCATGAGATCCGGACGCCGATGCAGTCGGTTTACGGCCTGCTGGAGCTGATCGGGGAGGAAAAGCCGCCCGCGTCGATCATGACGATGGTCAATACCGCGAAGAATTCGGCGAGCGGGCTGCTGGAAATTCTCGACGACATTCTCGATTTCGCGAAGATGGACGCGAACAAGATGGCGCTCGATACGTTCGAGGTGCCGGTGCGCACGCTGATCTACGGCATTTGCGAGGCGATGGCGGTCAAGGTGCACGGCAAGCATGTAGAGCTGCGCAACGAGATCGAAAAAGAAGTGCCGTTCGTCGTCATCGGCGATCCCAAGCGGCTGCGGCAGATCCTCATGAATCTCACCGGCAACGCGCTTAAATTCACGCATGAAGGATCGGTGACGATCAAGGTCAGCAAGGCAACGCAGCATGTGAAGCAGCCCAAACACGGGGTATCGCTGCGCTTTGAGGTGATCGACACAGGGATCGGCATGGACGAAGCGGCGCAGAAAAGAATGTTCCAGCCGTTCAGCCAGGCGGATAATTCGACGTCGCGCAAATTCGGCGGCACGGGGCTCGGGCTGTCGATCTGCAAGGCGCTCGTCGAGATGATGGGCGGGCAGATCGGCGTCACCAGCAAGGCGGGCAAGGGCTCGACGTTCTGGTTCGAGATCCCGACCGAGGAAGTCGGCACCGAGGCGACCACCGTCAATCTTCCCAAGCTTGACGGGCTTACGGTTTTATCGGTTGAAGACCATCCGCAGGGGGCGAAAGAAATCGTGCGCTCGCTTGAATCGATGGGAGCGAAGGTCGAGAGCTGCCCCACTTATAAAGAAGGGCTTGCGCTTGCGACGCGGCGGCCCTTCGATGTCGCGATCATCGACCAGGGTTTGCCGGACGGGCTGGGGCTCGACCTTATCCGCGAAGCGATGGAAGTGCGTCCGTTCATGGGGCTTATCATGTATACGGTGCGGGACGATATTGGCTTGCAGCATTCGCTGAATGCGCTCGGCGTTAAATATCTGACCAAGCCCGCGTCGCGGCTGGGGCTTGGCGATGCGGTCAAGGATGCCGCGCGGAAGATCGTCAAGATCAATACCGAGGGGCCCTCGCGGCTGCTGATCGCGGAGGACACCGAGAGCGTGCGCGACGTGCTGCGGCGGCAGTTAGAGAAGCTCGATGTCGAGGCGGATTTCGTCAATGACGGGATCGAGGCGATGGAAGCGCTGAAGAGCGGGAAGTACGGCATTTTGTTCACCGACCTGCATATGCCGGAAATGGACGGCTATGACCTTGTCGCCGCGATCAGGGGCAAGGAGGAAAAAGGCAAGGGCGATAAACATTTTCCGGTGGTCGTGCTGACCGCGGACGTGCAGATGGCGCAGCGGCAAACTTATCTGAGCCACGGGTTCGATGAATGTCTGCTCAAGCCGGTGTCGCTGGGGCAGTTCAGGAGGCTGCTGATACGGTGGGGGTTGCTGGAGGATCCGGAGAGTCATGCGGAAGAAAGCGCCCCCCCACCCAACCCTCCCCCCCAAGAGGGGGAGGGCTTGCTAAATAAAGCCCTCCCCTCAACATTGGGTGGGGGGGACCTTCCGCCCGCTGTGGATTTGCAAGCCATGAAAGAACAAATGGGCGCGGTCGACGATAGCACCATCGAGATGATGCATATGTTCGTCGACATGACCGGGCCGCTGATCGCGCGGATTCAGAACGCACACGATAACAACGATTTTTTCGCGCTGCGCGAGGCGGCGCACAGTTTGAAGGGCGGCGCGCGCTCGGCCTGCTGCAACGTGCTGGGCAATATCGCATCGCAGTTGCAGGACGATGCGCAGGAGAAAAAAGATAGCTGCGGGAAGCTGGTCGAGGGGATCGTCACCGAGTTTGAGCGGGTGAAGGTGGCGGTGAAGGAACTGAAGGCGGCTTAGATTTTCTTATCCCTCTCCCATGGGGAGAGGGCTGCGCAGGCTTGGCGAGCCCTTTCGGCGAGCCTAGCCGAAGCCGGGTGAGGGGGTACGGTGGCAAACGGTTGGCGCCGTACCCCCTCACCCACTCAGCTATGGCTTTTCCAAGAGGAAAAACCAAGCTTCGTTGCCCTCTCCCCATGGGAGAGGGTTTTCACGCGGGATTACGGCTCTCCGCAGGGCGCGAGTTTTTCGACGCTGCCCGGCGTATACTGCGCCGTAGCTGAATTGATTTTCATCCAGACGCGGAAACATTTGCTTTCGTCGGGGCAGATGACGGCGGCCATATCTTTCGTCATCGCAAAGTTGCCGGAGGTAGGTTTCATCACATCGGCCTCGCATTCGCTGAAACCTGCATCGAGTTTGTCCAGCACCGTGTCGATAAAGGCGTCGGTGTTGGTGGTTTCGCTCCAGATAAATATGCCATCCTCACCGTTGTAGTATTTCCACGGCCCGAACAGCGCGGGCGGCGGGGGCAGGAATTTGGCGGTAGCGCCGCCGAACATGTCGGAATGGCAAACGTTATCGCCCGGATTGCCGGGACAGCGCAGATCGCTGACCAGCACACTGGCAATCGATGGGTCGCCGCCACAGCCGTTCAGATAGGCTTCATTGGGCATCAAAGGATAATTGTGGCTACGGCTTGTGCCGAGACCGCTGGCGTAAGAAATTACACCCGCATCCCCGCCGGGATAGGTCAGGACGCATTCCTGGATGGCGGAGCGGACGAAATCCACCTGGGTCTGCATTTCGGAGGTGGTCTTGAAGGTGTTCTGGCTGGTGGTCTGGTTGGATGAGGGATTCATGAAGGCCATGGTCAGCGCCGCGAGCAGCGCGATGGCGATGAGGATATAGACGAGGGCGCTGCCGCTCTGTCCCGTGACCGCGGAAGGATAATTCCCTTTTGATGCTTTCCTGCCGTTCATTCCGTCTCACTTTTATTGTCATCCCTGCGTGATCCCGGATCAAGTCCGGGAGGGATCAGGTTCGTATCAACTCGATCCCTGCTTTCGCAGGGATGACACCTTTACTTAAAATCAAACATGGCCTTCCGCGGAGAAGGCCATGTTCAGAAGTCAAAACATTTTCACGGCCTAGCGTTCGATCAGGACGTGGTAATAAACATAGCTTGCCGGTCCGTCCGCATTGCCATTGTTGTCCCAGAAACAACCGAAAGGCTGACCGGCAAGAGCCGTAGCGGTTACGCCGATTGATGCTCCGTCTCCGGGCATGCGGGTGTCCGTGGTCCCATTTGGATTCACCATACTTGAGGTGGAAGTATAAAGAATACTATCTTCGGTAATATTCGCCACGGCGGTTGGCAATCCCAATTCGCTGTTGATGGATTCGCATACCGCCTTCGCCACGCCGGGCAGGAACGCGATCAGATCCGCCGTTGACGAACTGCCAGGAGCAGGTGTAGAGGTAGCCCCCGCGCCGGCTTCGCTCGTACCGATATTCTCGATCTCGTTGGCGCCATTGAAAATCCAGTCCCCGGCAAAATCAGGATCCGCACCACTTAGCACTTCATTGGGAGCCCTTGTATGGGTTGCGCCGCCGCCATTGGGATGGAAGACGCAGCGCTTAAAGGTAGTCGGAGCGCCTTCACAATTGGCAAAATTGGCAGGGGCGTTGAATTCAAGCGTGGTGACATCCTGTCCGCCGATAATCATCCGGATCAGCGAGGTCCGGACCCCCGCCGGATACTGCGTCACCTGCGCGCTGCCGATCCGGCTCGTCTCGCGGCCGGCATCGCCGCCGCTCGAGCGGGAGGTTTGCGTCACCGCGTAAGACAGGGCGGCGAACAACGCCACCGCAATAAGGATAAGGAACAGGACGTTGCCGCTCTCACCCGCTTTCGCATCGCTTCTATTATACTCGCCGATCATATTTTCCACTCCAGTCGTCGGAATCTGCTATCTGCTACTCTAATCTCTTAAATCCCAAAGAAAAAGCCCTATCCTTGCGGCTTATCCACCGAAACCTTGTTGATTTTCAGCAAAGCGCCTAACTGGTTACCCGCGCATTCACGGCCGACGCACAGCTTGTCGACGGTAACCCGCCAGCCGGCGCCGCCGTTCTGGACGTGGCCGATCGCTTCGCGCCAGGTGCCGAACTGGCTGGTCGACTTCGCGACGATCTGGATATTCGGGCCCTGCTGCTTGATCTCCAGCAGGGGGTAGGTCTTGCTGAGAACCTGCGCGAAATCCGTTACTTCCTTCTGCGGCACGGGAACGTCGCGCAGAACGGGCACGGGAGGCTTGAGGGCCGTGACTTCCTTGAGCTCCGCCCGCAATTTGGTCATGGCCTGGACCTGCAAAGCCGTGTAAAGCCCCAGCGCGCCCGCCGCCATCCAGGCGATGCCGCCGGCGATCAGCACCGTCTGCCCCGCGGTATGCGGGAGCTTCTCCAGAAAGGCATTGAGGTCGTTCGCCGCTTTCGGTTCAAAGTATTTTTGCAGCGAACGCCAGTCGAAAGACTTGAAATCCAAGGTTTTTCCCCTAACGCTTAACGAACCCTTAATTAGTTAATAAATTAAGCCCCTCTTACAAGTGTAGTTTTAAATCGTTAATACCCGATAAATCAATGTTTTAGTCCTTTTATGTCATCCCGGCGAAAGCCGGGATCTGGTTGAGTTTGCGTTTACCCGATCCCGGCTTCCGCCGGGATGACACCCATTAATTACTTCGTCCCCTTGATCCGCACGCGGCCATCCGGCTCCAGACCCGGCAAAATCTGGCAGGCGTTCAGCGGCGTGCCGCTGCAATTGCTGAAAGACTGGGGCACGAGGGCTTCCCATGTCGTGGCCCCCTTGCTGACGTCGTATTTCACCAGCGTGCCGTCGATCTTGCCCAGATGATCGAGAAGCTCCTGGATGCGCACCATGTGCTTGATCGTATCGCTCTGCAGCGCGTTCAGGGCGTTGAACATCAGGTCGGTCGACAGTTTTTCCGTCTGGGTCTTGACGCTGGCCAGATCGCGCTTGACGAAGTTGGTAATGAAATATTGAGACAGCAGCACGATCAGCGTGACGAAACAGACGGCAAGGCCGGCATAAAGAATGGCCATGGCCGCGGCCCGCGACAGTTTTTCGGTTTTAAGCTGGCGGTTGCGCCACGGGACGGTTTTCGCGACTTCGGCATTGATGGTCACGAAGTTCGCGTCCATGCTCTGGATACGCGGCAGCAGCGTCCGGGCGGCGCCGAGGAACACCTGCATCCGCGCGGTTTCCGGGTCCCAGCGCAGCGCGGAGGCGACGCCTTCCTGTTCGTAGAGATAGACCGTTTCCCGGTCCCAGTATTCGCTGTTGCCGGGCAGGGCGGCGGCGAGCGGGCACCAGCTGTCGGGATTGGAAGCCAGCGCCGCGGACGGGCAGGCGAGATACCAGATGCGGCCTTCATCGACCGTGAATACATAATGCACGCGTTCCGTGCCAGTGGCCTGCGAAGCGGCGTTCCAGACGGCTTCTTCTTCCGTGCCCGGCATGTGCGGGATCGAGCCGCCCACCAGTTCCTGCGGCAGATAGGGGGCAAGGTTGCGGACAAACTGCTCGGCTTCGCCCGCGATGTAATCGGCGACGCCGGGCTTCGGTTTGCCGGCATCCTCGGCCTTTGCGGCCTCCTTGGCCGCCCGCGCAGCGTCTTTGGCAGCCGCTTTGGCGATGGAGTCAGGCCCCTTCTTTATAAAGATCTTGTCCTTGGAGATGAGGGCCAAAATTATATCGCTCCTTCCATCAAACCACCCATCATGCTGTCGAGGCTCATGTTCATGACCGTCAGAGCATAAATGGCGCTGCCGAACGCGATTGTCAGAAACACCCCCGTAAGGCCGAAGGCAACCCAGACGATCAGCGCATGTTTTGTTTTTGCCGCAGCAGAACGCATTTCGGCAACTGACTCCAATACTGTAGCAACTTGCGCCAGATCAGACAAGCTTGCCAGTTCCAGCCGCTCGCTGCGGCTCAAGGGTTTGCGGTCGAGCGCCGCGCCCAGCAGAATGCCGCGCTCTAGGTCCTTGCTGGATTCCATCCAGTACTGAGCGACTTCCGGCACGGTCGTCGCCTCGGAGGACTGCTTGAGGGCATCGTTAATCGGCACGAGGCCGCGCAGCATGCGCGCCGCCGCCATCATGGAGTCGGCAAAGCCGAGGTCGCGCAGATAGCCGCCGACAAGGGGTATCTTGCGCACCATCCGCGCCGTCGGCCAGTCGGTCTTGCCCTTGTTGATCCAGAATGAAAAGATCGTCCAGACGAGGAACATGCCGCTGCCCACCGAAATGCCGATCAGCACGTTCCAGGTGAGTTCGAGGTTATTGACGACCTTCGTATAATTTTCCAGTTCCGCCGGATCGGTCGGCGCGTTGCCGCGGAACCATCCCAGAACCATGCCCTTGCCCCAAAACAGCGACTGGACGATCGTTATCACGTCGAAGCCCAGCCATGACATGGTGCCCATAATGGCGCGGGTGTTCTTTCTTTTTTGCGTTATGGAATGAATGGCGTGCGGGATGCCTTCCTGCAGCTTGTTGGCTTTTTCGCTCGCGGCAAGGATGGCGAGGGTGCCGTGGTCGAAAATGCGCAGCGCTTTCAGCGCGTCGATGACGCCAAGACCCCTTGCGAGCGCCTCGCGCGCGGGGGCGAGGATGTTCTGGCGCATCGGATTGGTTTCGGCCTGGATGATCCGCCAGAGGGCGACACCCGGCGAAGTCGCGGTCGAGCGGAACTGGATGCCGCGCAGCAACTGCACCTGCCACCAGGTCGAGCGCGCGAGCAGCCGTTCCAGGGGGGAGCGCTCATGCGGCCTTATCGACAATACGTGGCCGCCGGCTTTGCTGACCGCGTGACGGACGTCATCGGGAGTCGGCAGATAAAACGATTCCGTGGTCTTTTTCGGACCGTACGGCGTATCGTAAGCAACTTCCGCAACCCACTGCTGCATTGAAAAAACCCCGGTTTCCTACAGTAATATTATACAACCTAATCCTCGAGATGGGAAAGCGCGGCTTTCGGATCGACAAGGCCGCTGGCGACAAGATCGACAAGACCGTCGCGGCGGGAGAAGACGCTGACCCCCTCTTCATCGACGACAGAGTTAACGTTTTTCATCAAAGCTTCATAAATATCGTTGCGCTGACCCGGCCCCATCGGGATGAGCAGCGCATCGAGCAGCAGGGTCCGGCCGACGACGCCGGTCCTGTTACATAGATCGCAGCCGCTGGTGTTGTGGCGGCGGATGTCGGCGTCCGGCTTGATCGCAAGCTGATGGATTTCATGCTCGTTCAGGTAATTCCGCGCCTTGTCCTTGTGGGCGCAGCCCTGGCACAGCGTGCGGACGAGCCTTTGATTGAGCACGCATTTGACCTGCTGCGCGAGAGTATATGTGGAGGATCTTTCGCGCTGGTGCGGCATCAGCGAGCGCAGGCGCTCGAAAGTCTGGAGCGCGGTGTCGGCGTGGATGGTCGAGATAACGGTGTGGCCCGATTCAGCGGCGCGGAGCGAGGTTTCGACCGTGTCGGCATCGCGCATCTCGCCGATGATGATGTAGTCGGGGTCATGACGCATCGCGGCGCGGATCAGGTCGGGGAACGCGCCGCCCGGCATGCCGGGCCGGACCTGCCACTGCGTGGCGTAGCGCAGTTCGTATTCGATGGGATCTTCAATGGTGAGAACGTGGCGGCGGCGGCGGTCGATCTGCTGAACACAAGCATAGAGCGTTGTCGTCTTGCCGGAACCGGTCGGGCCGGAGAGAAGAATGAGGCCGCCGCCGCCCTTGATTTCGGGAGAGAGAAGCTTCGCGAGATAGTCGCCCACTTCCTTGTGGCGGCGGAAGAGCTCATCGAAACCTTTCAGCGCGGCGCGGTCGAGAAGACGCAGCGTGAGCTTCTCGCCTTCCTGCGCCTGCGGGCCGGCGGCGACGCGGACGTCGATATTCCTGCCCTGCCAGGAGAAGCCGAAGCGGCCGTCCTTGGGCGTGGTCTTGTCGCCGAAGTTCAGGCCCGCATCGCGCTTGAGCAGCGTCGTCAGACGCGCCATCGCCTCGGGCGGCAGCAGATGCATCGGCACGAGATCGCCGTCGATGCGGTATTTGACCCAGTTGGGGGAATCGGAATTGTTATCCTGCAGAAGGTGAATATCGGAGGCCCTTAACTGAAGCGCTTCAGCCAGCATGTCGCGCTGGAACTGGTTGAGCAGAAGACCGTTGTCGACGTCGCCCAGCCACTGCGCAAGGGTTTTTTCGGAACGGTCGGCGGAGAGGTCATGCACGGAACGCAGCGTTTCCAGCAATTCGGCGCGGTCCCAGATTTCGACTTCCACGCGGTCGACGGAAAGGCCGCAGCGCTGTCCGGTCGATACAAGGGTCTGGATCTGGCGGTCGTTGAGTTCATGCAGAGGAGCGATGCGCAGAACGGCGTCGCGCAGGTCGATCAGGTGAATGCTTAAGGGGAGCCATGACTGGACGGGCAGAATGGCGCGCAACTGATCGCCGGTGGCGCGGTCGCGGATGCCTTCTTCCTCGAGTTCGGAAGCGCCGCCCGCGCCCGCCATGTCGAGAAGCTGGTCGGTGGAGCGGACGACGCCCTGATCGAGAAGCATGATGCGCTCTTTCTGGACCATGTCCAGATAGCGCTCCCGTCCTTCCTGGGCCCGCACCTTGCGGCGGTCGTGCCACTGGCGGCGCTCGATGCCGCCCGGAGGCATCGCGGCCCCCTTCCTGCGGTCAGCGCGATCCCGGCGCTCGGGATCCATCCCGTCGCCTATGCCCCCTTCCGGAGGAACGTCCCCTGCAGGCAAATCTTCGTCGTTCATTTTCAATCAGGCCGTCTAGTTTGAACCGCTTGCAGATTCAGTGGCGGAGGAGCCGGCAGATGAGGTGCTTGGAGTACTCCTGCTGCCAGAGCCGCTGCTGCTGCCCCCTGATTGTGATGCAGCCCGGTTAACAGAAGATAAAGACCGGTCGAAAAGAAGCAGAACTTTTTCATCGCCGGTCCTGAACTCTATGCCGCTGGAGCGGATATTTACATTCCATAATATTCCGCCCAGCACGACTTCCTCGCCGTTAAAGACGATCCGGCTGCCGCCGGGGCCGGCGATGATCGCGCGCTTGGGTGAATGAGAGGTTACGACAAATCCATCGAGAACGCTGGCGGGATCGACGGTTTCATCCCTGACGAACATGAGCCCTTCCGTCGCGTCCTCCCCTTCGGGGAGCGTGGCGCTGATCGTGCCGCCGCTGGCAAGGCGCACGGGTTTGGTGTCCTGGCTGATGATCTTGCTGGCGTTGCCGCGCACCGGCATTACCAGAATGCCGCGGGCGCCGTTATGGTGCACCTGCACGTCGTCAAGTATATCGCCTTCACGCACCGGCGACCATGCCACGGTCAGCGGGCAGGCCTCGATGGGTTCGAGAATCATGCCGGGCCTGCAGCCCGTCTTGGCGATGCTGACCCCGGCGCTGTCGGTGCCGGCCAGCCTTATATCGCTGAGAGTGATAGCGGCGTCTCCCGCATTCACGAGGGAGACGGTTATCGACGAGGTCGCCCCGACATCAGAGCCGAAATCGACCTCGTCGCTGGAAGAAACAAGCAAGCCCTTGCCGGGAACCGGCTTGGGGAATGTTTGCGCCGCAACGGTCTCGGCGGGGTCGAAATCC